>Ga0265797_10013076_pt1 | contig 10048 bp, 10 predicted proteins | sample P2T30metagenome_FD_192433 | JGI IMG/M metagenome (GOLD analysis project Ga0265797, IMG submission 192433) | Plant litter microbial communities from East Loma Ridge, Irvine, California - P2 T30 | ecosystem: Environmental > Terrestrial > Plant litter > Unclassified | place: USA: California... | reverse complement strand
CATGCCACCTCGCCTGGACTAAGTAGTCAGATCATGAATTGGGCCAAGAACCAACCCTCACCAGACACAGAAAGTACGACACAACATCCCCGACATGCATCACCGCCGCCACGAGTCGAAGATGTCATTCCATCGCAGGACGAAGTACATGATGCCCAGGGCCAAGGGGTCCAGGAGTCAATTGTAGAGGAAATGGAGATCGAGAATCGAAGTGATCTAGAGGCAGGTGGAGCATTGGGTTTGGAGAAGGTGGACATCAAGTCGGAAACTGGGGACGTGCAAGAGTGGAAACACAGTCAAGATTGGACGAGTACGCATTCGCATACAAACACAAATGCGAGAAGAGATCCGGATGTTCTAGGATTCGACAGGAAGAGATTTGGGCCTGGCAATTAGAGGTTGCAGGGTATGGTCTAGGCTCCAAGAATGGGTCTGTTGTACAATTGAGTATTTCTCATTCCTAGATTAGCTTGTGTATCATACATCATATCATATGCATCATCTTGAAACCGCGGAACGTGAAACGCAGGTGCCCCGCTCGACATGGACGAGACAACTTCCCGAGGTTGTTACCTGCTTCATTTCGTCAATATACACCATGACATAACATCCTATATATCTGTATTCACCGGACTATCATGTCAATAGGCCAGACGCCAACATGTCACTGGCCCCAAGGAGGCCCGTCAAAGTCATCAGGAGGCAGAGGGATATTTCGCGATTCAGCTGGAGAACCGATAAAGATATGGGTCGACTACATGCTCAGATCAGCCACGTCGATCATTCAGGCCGCTCGTGTATGTTCAAACTTAGTTGCATATGATGGAGCTAATGACCAGCATGAAGATGATCAATTTCAAGAGAGTGGTGAGCCGATATCATCAGTATCACATAGCGAGCCCGAAACGCAAATAATCATACTCCATCCTGCTAGTCATCACATATTCGACCTATATTGCCATCCCAACTGGCTCACTGCTTGGAGAAGAAAAGAATTCGACACGTATAGAGAAGAACACGGGGATGAAGAGGAGGAATGGACGAGGAAAGTCATGTTGAAGGAATCTTGGGTGCGGAAGTGTCTTGATGCTGGAAGGTTTTTAGTATGTGACCTCCTGCTTACTACGGATTCATGCTGATAAAATAGGGCGAAGGCGATGCTTGGGGAGGCTGCAGGGTTGGAGGGTGAGAATAGTCACATCGCGGGGGTATTGGAGCTGATTGTAGACCGCCCAAAGGACAGGTGGTGGATATGCCAATGGATATCGACACAATAATGCTCAACGACGGAGTGAAGCCGACACTTTCGGCGGACGACTTCGACGTAGACATGGGGCAGAACGACGTTGAAGATGAGAAGGAGGATGTCAAACCCATAGTCGTTACGGAACCCATCGCAGATGTACCAGATTTAGTGGCTGTTGAGGTTGAGTCGCCGATACCTCATCCGCCCATTGACGAGATCAGACCCGACTTGACCACCCAACCAATCGAAGAGGATGAAGCGGAACCACTCTTCCAACATCGTGAACCTTCTCCTCCTCCAGTCAGAAGGTCCAGTCGGAAATCACGCTCTACATCACAGCTTCAGCAGGTCAAGGATGAACTGGAATCAAGTGATGAAGAAGCTCTAGCTACTTCCAGGATCAGACATACTGGTACCAGTGCGGGCAGCTCAAGAGCGCCGTCGAAACGAATAGCGAAGCGCAATGCTGCTACTTCGCCCGTTGGGGACGATTATCTCGACATAGCAATGTTAGACAGTGGACCCTCTTCACGATTCCCGTCCCCCAGGCCCTCAGCTACGCCAGTGGGTGAAGGCAAGATTTTGAGTGGCCTCGTCTTCTGGGTTGATCTCGGTCTGAACAACCGAGGCGATTTGCTCAAAGACATCAAGGTATGCCTCTTGGTCTTGATCTATCAAAGTCAAAGCTGATGGCAGACTGCTGGGGGCAAGATCGTGGCGGATCATGGGGATGCCACCCATGTTCTGATATACAAATTCGCCCATCAAGCTATTCGGTGGAAGGAGGTGATTGCAGAGTTGGCCCCCAAGGGTGTCTGGTTTCTAACCCCAGACTGGGCCAAAAAGAGTGTGGCCGAGAAGAAGAGATTGCCTGAAAAGGATTTCGTGCTTCCCGGCGGACATCTCGCTATTGATTCTGTTTCAGGTCAGATTTTCCCGTGAACTCGGTGATGGACTGAGCTGATGATAGGCGACGACAAGGCCATCGACATTTACAATGCTGATATCCGAGAAGTGCACAAGCAGGCAGTGGAACAAGCTCTTTCGGTTGAAGAAGTAGCAAGACGGCTTGTGGCGAAGGTACGTCGTTCAGCCGAGTCTTAGCTGACAGGTAGCATCCCAGTCTCCCTTTCAGCGAGTGGAAGACAATCTACCAATCCTGGATACGCCGTGACAGTCTTCTACCTGCGACACCTAGATCAAAAGCAAAGCCCAAACCATCGGCTTTTGCTCCTCTCCAGGAGACTGTCTTGGAAATCAAGGCTGAATCGACCAGCGGCTCCCCGATCAAGAGCAAGCTTAATCGGCTCAGCAAGCAGGAGCTGGAAGCCATTTTTGCCAAGGAGTCATGGAGATACTACACGATCTGTGGCAGCAGTATGGGCGAATATTCACAGTTTCTAGCGGGCACGGTCAGTCCCTCGTGGTTCTCAACGGGTCGTGCTCCCAGAGGTAGACTGACAGAATAGTATTTGGAGTACACCGCCGGATCCTGGAGGGAGTATTATGGGAAATGGCTTAGCGGGCGGGGCAGATGGGCTGATACCCCTCGAACTTTTCATGGAGCTATCTTGACGCCGGATGAGCTTTCGCAAGGACCTATCACGACAATCGCCACTCCCCGAAGGAACACCGTGGAAATACAGGACCAAAGTATCCGCCTGCCGATATCGGAAATGGCGATAGCTATCCGTACCCATTTTGTGCATTCTGAAGATCGCGTCATTATCAAAGCGACATCGGGAGAACGTATGGAAGCTTTGGTAAGCTAATGTGGACTTCTTTGATCTGGTTACTGATTTTTAGTATCCCGCGTATACAGCTAGGGAGTGGGAGAAATTGGCTCGAGAGTGGAAAGACGGCTCTGATCGTTTCGCAGACTGCGGTCCACGTTGGAGTGGCAAACTCAGTGCTGCCGACGAGGCATCAGGTCGATCCGCTGGCGAACCCGTCAATCCAGTAGCAGTACCCATTCGATACACCGATGATGAGGAGTTGGCAATGGGTAAATTCATCATACACCAAGAGAGTATGGGGGAGCCTATTACCGAAGATTCATGGTCTATCTTTGCGGATGTCGTGAGTTCTTCCTCTTAAATCTAGACTGACGGCCAGTATCAAGAACGCCCAAAAAGAGATTGGGTGGAACATTGGCGCGAACACAAAGATCGCCTGATGGACATTGCCAAGCGTCACGAGGCAACACAAGAGGCTGGCAGGTCTGATGATTTCGATATCGATCCTACGTACTCGGACCGTTCGCCATCGCCGGTCGCATCTGGCTCTCAGCCAAAGCCAAAGAAGCAGAAGGTCTCAGTCAGCAAGAAAGATTACGAGGATTTAGCGCGGTTCATAGTGGACAATATTGCAGAAGGCGATGTACCCGATTCCAAGGATTTCGATCAGTTCAGCAAGGACGTGAGTGCATCTATCAGACATAGGTCAGAATTAACTTGTCAGCATCCGGAAAGGTCTGGCTCGAGCTGGTATACGATTTGGCATAGGGATAAATACCGCTCGACCCTTCTACCGCTCATTGACGAATTGAGGGGTAAAGCGACTCCGAGTAGGGCAACATCATCTAGAGCCACGTCGTCTCGACCCAAATCAAACGCTTATACAGATGAAGAGGAGAGAGCCATGGCAGAGTTCATTGTCCGGCATGTCCCTTCTGATCGACCTCCCAAAGTGGCAGATTGGAACAAATTCCAACGGACTGTAAGTCTTCGAAGTCAGCCCCGCATCACGAGTTGAATAGAGCTAATACCAGCACACCAAACGCACAGCCCCATCTTGGACGGAACATTACAGAGTCTACAAACCGCGTATAGACGCTCTAGTCGCTGAGATAGCGGCTCAGCCGTCAGTTGCGAGGCCACCGAGTGGGACCGCGCAGGATGCAATCGAGCTGGCTTCGGAGGAAGAGGAGGAAGAGGAAGTGGAGGACATTGTGCCAATTAGAGCGCCAAGGAAAAAAGGGTCGGATGTCATTGTTATCGTGGACTAACTTGGGGAGCATCATATGTTGTACTGCTTTCTCTCTCTTGCTGTATGATACATATATCTACCCGTATATGTGTGCGAGCTCCACTCGAGACATTGCATGCATAAATTAGAGCAAAGACGCATTGCCAAGTGCTCGTACAGCTAATCTAGCTTGCTGTCCCATAAGGGGGTGAGGTGTCCCGGAAATGGGTACCGACAAGTACCAACGTTTGCGAGTCAGGACAACGGGATTATCGATTTATTCTGATAATCCCGCCGTAGCAAACACGCCACGTGAGAATTCAAGTCTGTCGGATTAGACCATGGTTTGCGAGTCGGGGCAACGGGTTTATCGAATCATTCTCATAATTCCGGCGAAGCACAAGAAGCTGATGATCTTCTGATGCAAGCAATTATACATACTCTCTGAGCAAAGTCTATACCCGTCGAGGGCCGAGTCAAATGTCCGTCTCTCCTTCCTATATTTCTGCTTTCATTCTCTAGAATGCATGTGGCGAGTTCTCAAGTGCGAATTGAGGGCTCTTGAGTCTGTCTACTACTCTGCGATTGTCAGCGCGGGTCATCAAACCGGGAAGGAGGGACTTACTCGACAATGACTCTACCCACTACACGTTCTTGTGCTGGTTCATAGCCAAATTGACTAGGGTCCGACCGTCTCTTATCCCTCGGCATGATCTCTGTGATCTTGACTGTTGTCACATCTCCTGCATTTGCCAAAGCTGGAACACCCCACAATTCTAGCTCCCTCGCATCAAAGTGTAGCCAGGTAGGTAGACTTCCACCTCCTTCAACCTCGGCTCGGTAAGAGGACGGAGGGTTTGATGACCATGTAGCTGCTGATAATGCGATTCTAGGTGGGGGGTTGATCGTTGGGTGCATCGAGAAAGTCTCGTTGGCACATGCAATGACTCGTCCGTCGGAGGTCATTGACTTTGGACGATGCATCATGTGCGGTTGAGGTCGGGTGATCTCGCGAGCAAAAGATCCGACTTGAGGTAAAGGTGGTGAAAGTGCGACCTCGTGTTCTGGGATCGCCCTGATGGTCGAAGCTCTTGGGTCGTAAGAGTTTCGAGGGTTCGACGAGATCATGGATACACCCCGGGTAGCGTCTGACCCGGGCGAACCAAAGATGGAAGAGGCTGGGTAACCTAATCCGTGAACTTCGGTCGTATCGGCATCATCGAATGCTGAATCGGCAACACTCTGTCGGTATCCGGGTTGGCCCAACGCTGGACCTAGCGCTGCGAAATTCGAGTGGCTCATTCGATTCGTTACGTTCTCTGCTGGTCGAGGTGTACGCGTTTCGAAAGATTGCCTTTCTGCCATGGAGACAACGGCTGGGCCTTCAGCATCGGTATCCCCGCCTTCGTCTTCTTCGTCGATACTCCTAAATCCGCCTGCACTGTCGAAGCGGTTTGCTCCAGTGAATCCAGATGATGGACCTGAAGAACCACTGCTAGACTGCAAGGTATGGGTCAAAGAATCGTCGTTTGAACTGCCGTGGAATTCGGAAAACTCGGGCGAGTTGAGTGTATGTTGACTAGCGAGATTAGCCAACCTCGAAGGCGAGTTGTTTCGTGGGTATCGTGGTGTGAAATCCTGTCGTGGACGCGGGATCGATGCGGTGGTCGATAGTCGATTATTAGGCCCTTCGTTACTATCATCATTCTCGACTGATGACCATTGGAACGATTCTCTTGATTCCCAACTAGCCCTCGAACTGGACGAGGATCCGAAAGTCTGATCGAAAGATGAAGCCGATTGAGAAGGTCGATCCATAGGATCCCGAACAGAGATGACATCGCCTTGGCCAAAGAAACTGCCATGCGATGAGTTTGGTGGTGGTACCTCTTCTTCTTTCTTGACATTCGCTTGTTCTCCCCATCCAAAGATACCCCTTAGACCATCCAGTCTGTTTGGCTTTTCTTGCATCTCTGGCGATCGAGGTCCGTCGGCACTGGGGGATCGAATGTGGAAACCAGAGAATTTGGCAAATTCACCAAGCAAGTTACGGGGCGGGTCGGCATTGTGAGATTTTCGGAATGGATCTTGACCTGGTGAACCGACTACAAACGAGTCTCCATCGTCCATTGCCTTTTGATCTGCTTCCTTGTTCTTTCTTCGTCTTCGGCAGCAGAACCAGAGAAGCAGGAGAAGCAGGATTAAGCCAAGGACACCAAAGACGACCCCGATAGCGATTCGAGCTCCCATTGAGAGACCGCCGCCGCCGCCAGATGAGTCTTTACCGGTAGTCGAAGGCATAGAGGTAGTTCCTCCGGTAGGTGGCGAGTTGGTAACGCCATCCATATCAATAGTCAAGGTCGAAGTGGCAACATTGCCAGACTGACCAGCAGTAAATTCAACCTCGACGTGATCGTAATCCGGGTTTTGAGGAGCATTACCCTGTAAAGTGAGGTTTCCTTCGTGGAAAGTAAGCCATTCGGCCGCTTCGGTGGGGAAGACGGTGGTGTTGATGGGTACTGTTGTCGCAGCGAGAACTGTGGTGTTGGGTGGACTCGAGTTTTCTCGGACGTATGGCGAGAGATCAAATTCGAATGAAGATCCTGGTGTGGCGGTTACATTGGGGAATTCGAGAGTCGTGAATGGATATGGCAAGATACCGAGGCCGAGGTAAGCGACCAGTTCGAGAGTGTTGGACGCATTGGTGGACACGACGGTAAGAGGTACAGCTAGAGGGGTGATCGTGCCATTGACAAATCGATCAGGGGTCTTGCCAGTGATCCGGTTGGAGCTGGTTTCAGCACTTTTCCCAGCATGCAAACATACCTGTCGATGGACAACCAAGGGAACTCGCCGCTATCAAGGCTCAAAGTGACCTGATCCGCTGTAGCAGGTTCTCCTCCGATCAGGATATCGGAGATGTCAACTGGATAGTCCACATCATCCCCGGCCCTGGTCACGATATCGGAAAAGTTTGACATCCTGTCCACCTCGATTCCTTCACCAGTTCCGACTTGAATGACGAAACTAGTCTGAGCACCCGTGTATCCCCAGAAATCTGATCCGGTAGCTACAATCGTGAATGTTCCCTCGGCAGGCGCGACACCACCAAAAGTCATGGTGTTGTTGTTGAACGATAACCAGGATGGAAGCGTGGTAGTTCCCCTCTCTCGAGCCGAGAAGAAAAGGTTGCCGTTGATCGGTTCTGTACGCGATAGTCGGAATGTCTCGTATAAGAATCCAAGTGAGAAAGACCAGTATGGATTGACGGTGATACCTGATCCTCCCGGTAGTCGCTGGACTGATGCGAGCTCGCCGACTGAATCGTTGGAGATTTGGGTGTTGAATCCTTGATGAACAGCGGGAGACGTATAACTGGTGACGATCAAATTAAACCACGACTCGGTGGTTCCATCAGTATCACTAGCCGTAATGGTCACGTTCTGCTGCCCCTCATCGGAAGCGGTTGGTAAACCGTAGAAAGCTGCCGAGCCAGAATTGAACGACAGCCATGATGGCATATCGCTAGTAGTATACGAGATGGTCCCCGCGGTAGAATTGAAAGTCGATGGTAAGAGTGAAAAGATAAAGGTCTGATCGACACGCGCAACTGGTGGTTGTTGGTCCATCAAGGGGTAATTGAGGTTTGGCGCCGCCAGGACACCAGAAAGAAGGACCGCTAGGGTCAGGAGGGCGTTCATGGCAGAAGCCATGATTGTCGAGTGTCGGTGCGCGATATTTGACAAGGTTGGGGCCCTAGTCGAGTCGAGTGTGCGACACCTTATCAAAAGGTGTTTGAATGCGTGTCAACGAATAGCGCAGGTTAACCGAAAGCGAATGAAGCGAATGAATGTTGAAAAGATTGTCCTATATGCTTGTCCTTGTTCTGACAGGCCTTATTCTAGATCGTATCCCACGTCTGTCGTCCAATTGTATCGTTACTTCTTCGTCAAGAAAAAGTCGTAAAGTAGCCGTCGTTCTACGTGGCAGGTTATAATGAATGGTAATATGTTAAGTCGGGAAGGGCAATCGATACCCAAGAATACACAATGGAAACAAGGTAAAAGTAGAGTAACAAACGACCACCAAATTGTCAGTATAGGGTCACGTTAGCATACCTAAGCAAGCTAGACCGGCGCCTTCAAAAGTCAGTGTGCCAGGTATAGAGAGTCACGCGTTACATTTGGTATAGGGTAATCTTGAATATGACACCGAAAATCAAACGCGTCGCGTCCTTGGAATTTCCACTTCAAGTAGATTTAGACTTGCTTTTCAGGGATGTATGGTAATTTCAGAACGCGCACACAAGGGTGCATATCCTCGGTTGGCTTCACGTCTACGGACGCCGTAGGTCGTAGTCCGGGTTCCTTGGTTAGAGAACTCACTCTCAGCTAGCAACGCCATGGCGTCAATCGTCATATACATGTCATTACTGCTTCCCCCTATGAACAGACGATACACTACGGTCATTCGCACTACGCCGCTTGCCTGCCCTTCGCCCCTTCCGAGAGCTCGAGTTCATCGATGCTTTCCTCTGCTCGCTTGTTCCTCTGATCATACGGTACAAAGAGATGTTTGGGCATGGTCACGAGCCAGACGGCTCGCAGAAGAAGTGCGAGGGTGATAGCTTCGGTCATGACGCTCATGATGTATTCCGCAACAAGCTCCTTCTGCTTCAACCCATTCGCCCCGTACTGCACGGTCAGCTCATGTGGCAATAACTGGGAGATACTGACGTTGGTAGGCAGGTAGTAGCTGAATTGCCAATCTGCGGAACTCAGAATCCCGTAGATACCTCGCAGGATAAGGAATGGGGCGGTAGCAGCGATCCACCAAAGGGCTTCTTTCGCCTTCTTGAGCCTCTGAGCTTTTCGACCGATAATGCCCACCATGATGTACGCGGCGAAGATCGCGACAAAGAAGATACACTGGCCTATAATTCGGAGACGTTGGCCGGTGCTAATTCGCGAGACAGAACCTGGATTGGCGAGTTCTTCGGGGGTGGCTCGAGATAGACCGCCAGTGATCATGGAGCCTGGGGTTAGCGGGTGCTGAGATGACAATGGGTGGGACGCACTGCCTACGACGAGCATAACATTGGCGGGGATGAGACCTGGATTATCAGCGTTAGGACTCAGCGAGACTTTTGGCCACTTACTCCACTCGAACCAAAATGCAACATGGGTGAACCTATGAAGACATTTGTTGCGGCCATCGGGAATGTCGGGATAGAGGATGGAAGTCCCAAAAGTTTCCTTTTCGTATCCGACAATGATGAATCTACCATCAGTATAACGTCAGGATCTCATGCGATACTCACAGAATACCGAGAACGAGGGCGAAGTAGCCTTATCATCAGCTTTGACCCTCAGGATTTATCGACTCACCTTCAGTTCCGAGAATGAGAGAGGCGACAAGCCAATCAAAATTATCATACAAATGGATAGCCCAACCCAGACTGGCGATATTGGCCCCTATTCGAATGATATTGAAGAGGAACACCGAAAAGATATGTCGTTTCGCCCTTCGAGTAAAGAGGCAAAAGAGGGTGAAAGCGAATGCTAAGAGGTAGAATACGAGGAATACTATGGCTGCTGCTCCTTGCCTTTGATCTTTCATCGTTTGTCTTGTTGTGAGTGTTGTTGATATGATTGTTAGCAGAGTATGCCCGACCAAATCAGTTTATACTTGATTCTCGCTTTCGGTCGGTTCCCACTTCGGACAAAGGATCTTGCGCTTCAACGTTGCGCTGATCTTACGTCATCAACCCTAGATTAGAGGACCGGGCATCCGGGCACCCCTCGTGGCCTGCACGTGCGCGAGTGTGTATCGGCT
>Ga0265797_10013075_pt1 | contig 10050 bp, 5 predicted proteins | sample P2T30metagenome_FD_192433 | JGI IMG/M metagenome (GOLD analysis project Ga0265797, IMG submission 192433) | Plant litter microbial communities from East Loma Ridge, Irvine, California - P2 T30 | ecosystem: Environmental > Terrestrial > Plant litter > Unclassified | place: USA: California... | reverse complement strand
GTTAGCATGACCGTGGAGGATGTTGGCAGTGCGTTCACACTCTTCGCGCAATGCGACCACCGGGTCGATGCGCATCAGTTGACGAGTTTACTGAGCACCGTTCTGCAATCCTTGGTGGCGGAGCTGGCCACGACCGGCGAGAGCCGACTGGACGCGGTCAGCCTGTTAGCGCCCGCCGAGAGCCATCGGCAGCTGGTGGAATGGAACGCCACCGAGGTTGCCTATTCACGCGAAAAATGCCTGCATACCCTTTTTGAAGAACAGGTGCAGAAAACGCCGGAAGCGCTTGCCGTCACGTTCGGGCAGCAAAAACTCACGTATCGGGAACTCAACCGGCGGGCAAACCAGCTAGCACACTACCTAAAAACCCAGGGGGTGAAGCCAGACAGCCTGGTCGGCATTTCTATCGAGCGTAGCATCGAAATGGTGGTGGGCCTAATTGCGATCTTGAAAGCTGGCGGAGCATACGTTCCACTGGACCCGTCGTACCCCCCCGAACGGCTGGGTTACATGATAGCGGACAGCGCACCTGTCGTCGTGCTCGTTCATGATCAAACGAAGTTGTTGATGAGCGAACTCGCGTGCGAAATCGCGGTGATCGACGTCGATGCAGACCGGTGCATTTGGCAAGACTTGCCGGGTCATGACTCGGAACACAAAGATACTGGCGTACGACCTTCTCACTTGGCCTACGTCATTTATACCTCCGGTTCGACAGGGCATCCGAAGGGCGTGCTTATCGAACATCGGAGCGTCTGCAATTATCTATCGTGGGCCCTTTCCTATTACGCTGGAAATCGGGCTTTCGATGCAATAGTCTCTTCACCACTTGCATTCGACGCAACAATCACCAGCATCTATGTGCCTCTGCTGGGCGGTGGAGCAATGCATTTAGTGCGAGATGGCGATGAGTTGGCCGAACTGAACAGTTTGCTGCGCTCGTCACAGGCGTCCAGGATTATCAAGATCACCCCCGCTCACCTGAAAGTAATGGGGGAGCATTTCCTTTCGGATCGAGTCGATTGCGCGCCACAGACGTTCGTCGTTGGAGGTGAAGCATTCCCTACTGATACCGCCCGGATATGGAAAGCCATATCACCGGAATCCCGCCTGATCAACGAGTATGGGCCGACCGAAACAGTTGTCGGTTGCATCATTTATGAAGCCGATGCTACCCCGCCCGATCAGCCTCATCTTCCGATAGGCCGTCCGATCGCAAATACGCAGATCTACATTCTGGACGACTGTCTGCAACCAGTACCGGTTGGAGTGTCCGCAGAAATCTACATTGCCGGGGAAGGTGTGGCGAGAGGCTACCTGAACCTTCCGGAACTGACCGCCGAGCGTTTCGTACGCAATCCATTCTCCAGCGATCCATCTGCACGCATGTACAAGACCGGCGACCTGGGCCGCTGGCGCGCCGACGGCAAGATCGACTATCTGGGCCGCAACGACTTCCAAGTCAAGATCCGCGGCTTCCGGATTGAGCTGGGCGAGATCGAGACGGCGCTGCGCGCGTGCGCCGGGGTGAGCGACGCAGTGGTGCGGGCCGATCAACATGGAGACGATACCCGTCTGGTGGCCTATGTGCAGGGGCCACAGCAGGCTGAAGCGGGGCGCCTACGTGCCGCGCTGGCGGACAGCCTGCCTAATTACATGCTGCCGGCGGCGTTCGTTGCGGTGGACAACTGGCCCTTGACTCCTAACGGCAAGCTCGATACCCGTGCCCTTCCCGCACCTAACTTCTCGGCCGGAAACGTTGTCGAGGAGCCCGTTGGGGAGATCGAAACACGCCTGGCGGCGATCTGGCAATCCCTGCTGCACATCGACGGTGTCGACCGCAAGGATGATTTTTTTGCAATCGGTGGACACTCTCTGCTGGCCTTACGGCTGGCGGTTGAGATTTGCAAATCGTTCAACGTTGAGTTCAGTGTCAACCAGATCTTTGTGCACGCCATCCTGCATCGGCAAGCTGCGTCGATCGCCGGGCTGATGGAACTTAACGACGCTACTCAACGCCTGCATGCACAGGTGCAGGAATCTAATGAAGGGTTTTGGTTGTGACACGACACACATTGGTCAAATTGCTGGAAGCACCCGCCCGTCCCCTCGGATTGCACGATCGGCGTCTTTGCGTTGACTCGAGTGCGCGGGACATCGATCCTGATGCGTTGCAAGGCCCGGTGGCACAGGCACGTGCGCTGCATCCGGCAGGAGGGCAGGCATGAGCGCACCGTCGTATCCGCTGCAAAGGATCGCACCGGGTGAAGCTGAGGCCCTGTTCCGCCTGTTCCAGCTGTACTACTACGAGGGCTCCGATTGGGCGGATGAGGATATCGGTCCGAACGGCTTGTTCGATGCCTCTCCGGAGCAGATTGCCGATTACATCAATGACCCCGCCAAGGGGGCCTATTGGATCAGGAAAGATGGTGCGCTGGCGGGCTTCGTCGTCACTGAACCGGCCACGCTGCCGAACGGCAGTGTGGCCGAAGAGGTGGCCGATCTGTTCATCCTGAAGCGTTATCGTCGCCAGGGATTGGCGTTTGAGGCTGTGCATGCACTGGCGCGCACGTTCATCGGACCGTGGCTGGTAGCGATTTTTCGCACCGACGCCCGCGCCGACGCGTTCTGGCAGCGTCTGTTCGCCAGCCTGCCGCCAAACAGCGTGCGCTCGTACGACGATCCGAACCTGCCGGACCTATTCCAGCACGCAATCAACGATGCAGATCCCCAAGCCCCATCCACGACATCAACAACGTAAAAATATGAAGAAATCGAGCGGAATCTTCGCCCCGGCGCCGAGGCCTGATGCCACCCATCGTCTGTTCTGCCTGCCCTACGCGGGCGGCAGTTCGATCACTTACCTCGACTGGCAGCATGAAATCGACCCGCGTGTTGAGCTGATCTGCATCGAGCCGCCTGGACGCGGAAAGCGCTTTAACGAGTCGCCCATCGCGCGCGTCGATGGCTTGGTGACGCAACTGTGCGCCGAATTGGAACCCTGGCTCGACCGGCCGTTTTCCATCCTGGGGCATAGCAATGGCGCTTTGGTAGGCTTCGAGCTGGCGCGCCGCTTGGCGCTCAGCGACAAGGCACCCGACATTTTTTTTGCCTCGGCAAAATGCGCGCCATCCTTGCTGGAAAGAGGCAACCTGCACGAGCTGACGGACGAGGAGCTGATCGCTGAACTGCGTGCAACCGGGGGTACACCCGAAGAATTCTTCGAATCGCCTGAGTTGATCGAGCTCTTCCTGCCGCCGATTCGAGCCGACTTTGCTCTTAGCGAAACCTATAAGTACCGCAGCGCACCCCAAATTAGATCGGATCTGGTGATGCTCTACGGCAAAAAGGATGACGCGATGGATGCCGGCGACCGCGAGGCATGGTCACGCGAGTTCAGCGGACGGGCGCTTTGTCATGCGCTTCCCGGGGGGCACTTCTTCGTCGATGAGCACCCGGCACGTGTGATCGAAGCGCTCAACCTGTCTTTTGAACAGCTCTTGCAGGCGCATACGCAGGCGAGCTGAGCTTTGCCATTTCAATCAATATTTACGGCACATGTATGATCGATGAACTTCACTTAAGCGACGCTGAACGGACAGCAATGCACATTGCATTGCTCGACATGCCACAGCAGTATGGCGAAAAAGATTTCCACCAATTTGTGTTTGACTGCTGGCGCAGCGGCGGCGCCATGCCTCTCCGGCTAAGCCAGGCGCTGTTCGATTTCCGTATGGGCCGGCGCGGCGCTGTATTGCTAATCAAAGGGCTTCCGTTGGCACAGCAGGCGCTCCCACGCACGCCTGAAAGACGCGGCGCTACGTGCAACCCCGCCAGCCTATTCTCTCGCAAACTCATGTGCGTAGTTCTGTCGCAGATCGGTCATATTTATAATTTTGCGGCAAAAAAGGATTTCGACTACATCGACGATGTGTTTCCGATCTTCGAGGACCGCGATGCGCAATTGGGTACCAATAGTTCTTTCCTCGAATGGCATGTGGAGGACGGTTTCCATACTGCTAAGGCGGACTTGGCAGCACTGTTCTGCTTGCGTGGGGATCGGTCTGCACAGACGTATCTGTGCGAAGCAGCCGACTTGGCGCTGGAACCGCATTTTCGCGAGGAGCTAACAAAACCAAATTTTCTGATTAGTGTGGATCCTACCTTCCAATCGAACGATGACGGTACGCGAGAGTTTCACTGCGCAGTGCTTTCGGACGGAAAAGATCCTGAGATCGTCTACGACCCGGCCTATATGCGTGGAGTGACGCCACTAGCGCAAGCGGCTCTTGAGCATGTAAGGTCGTGCATTGACGAGGTCTACCAGAGCGTCACGCTGGAAGCCGGCGACCTGCTACTGTTCGATAATCGTCGCGTCATGCATGCACGTAGTCCATATCAGCCTAGCTACGATGGCAGCGACCGCTGGTTGTTGCGGGCGCTACTGCTCGAAAGTTATTGGAAGGCGCGTGAATGCGTCTCCGAGTTGGCGCTTCCTTCGCTCGCGCCGGGCCGGGGTGCTGCTCATGGCGTCGCGGTCGGACAGAGTCGGCAGCCTCACAATGTCGGCCAAAGTGAGGCCGTGTGAAGCGATCCCTCCTGACTAGGCGCCGGCTGGGCCTATGGGCCGGCATCTTTGGTGTGACTGTCTGCACTGTGATTGCGGGCGGCTATGGCGCGATGCGCGCAAGTCTTCCGAAGCTCGACGGCGAACTGCATGTGGGCGGATTGACCGCGTCCGTGCAGGTAGCGCGTGATGCCGATGGTGTGCCGACCATTAACGCTTCGAACCGCAACGACGGCTTGTATGCGCTGGGCTTTCTGCACGCTCAGGAACGGTTCTTTCAGATGGATTTGCTGCGCCGGAGCGCAGCTGGCGAGCTGGCAGCGTTGCTTGGCCTGTCGGTGCTCGACAATGACAGAAACAACCGACGCTTCCGGTTCCGGGCGCGTGCCGAAGCGGCTGTCAAGCAGCTTGATCCGGATAGCCGGCGGGCCCTGGAACGATATACTGCCGGGGTTAACGAAGGAATGAGCCGACTGCTAATGCGTCCGTTCGAGTACCTCGTCCTAGGGACAGAGCCGCACCCGTGGCAGCTGGAGGATTCGCTGCTTGCGGTATGGGCGATGTATCAGACGCTGCAAGAAAACCAGGAGCCGCGCGAGTTCGCGCGCGGCTGGTTGGCGCAACGCAGCACCCCCGAACAGCTGGCAGTGCTGCTGCCTGAAAGCAGTCGCTTTGATGTGCCCATTGATACGGTGTCGATTCCTGACAGTAACGCCAGCGTACCCGTCGAAGGCCCCCTGTGGCTAGGCCAGCCGACCACGATGAATCAGCGCCCACCCCATCTCGCGGTTGGGAGCAACAGTTGGGCCATAGCGAGCTCCCGTTCAGCACACCGCGGCGCCATCCTCGCCAACGACATGCATCTGGGCCTGCAATTGCCTAATACCTGGTACCGTGCAGTGCTGACCTATCCGGTGGGCAACAGGCCTCATCGCGTGGTCGGGGTAACCCTGCCAGGCGTGCCTCTATTTCCTGTGGGGACCAATGGCAAGGTGGCCTGGGGCATGACCAACAGCTATGGCGACTACCTTGACCTGATTGGAATCCAGTACGATCCGGGCAGGCCGGGTACGGTCAAGGCCGATCGTGGCTGGGAGCAAATGCGCCGCTATGACGAATTGATTGAGGTGAAGGGCGCCGCGCCGGTGCGGCTGAGCGTACTGGAAACGGCGACCGGTCCGCTCCATACGATTGGCGGGCGTAACTATATTGTGCGCTGGGCCGCGCTGGATCCGGACGCGGTTAACCTCAGGCTTGCAGGGCTGGAAACGGCGGTCGCGATCGACGATGGAGCTGACATCGCGGCACAAGCAGGCATACCCGCGCAGAACATCATGCTGGCCGATGTCAGCGGCCGCATCGGCTGGAGCATTGCCGGACTGCTGCCAGCCCGGCAACCAAACGACGCATCATTCAAAACGACCTTTCCGCAGGAATCGGGCCAATCCGGGCAATGGGCCGGAAGGATGCCTGTACATGCCTATCCGCGCCTATTCGAGCCTGCAGGGAACGTACTGTGGAATGCCAATAATCGTCAGCTGGGCGGACCCGAGTACGCCCGTTTGGGCGATGGCGGCGCTGACCTGGGCGCTCGTGCTCAACAAATCCGGGATGGTCTGTCGCGCTTGCGCCAAGCCACAGAAGCAGACCTGATGGGCATTGCCCTCGACACCAGTCCGCGGTATATGCTCGCCTGGCGTACGCAAGCACTGCAGGTTTTGAAGCCATCTGCGGTAGAGCGGCACAAGCAGCGGGCAGAGTTTCGTCGGCTACTCGAGTCCAGTTGGGAGGAGCAGGCCATTGTCAACTCGGTTGGCTACCGACTGGCGCGGGGCTACTACCGTGCACTGTACCAGCAACTGTTCGGTTTCGTGGACGAACAGCTTGCCGCGATATATCCCGACGCAAGCTATGAACTCGCCAATCCGCGCTGGGGCGAGGTCGCCATGCGTCTGTTGAAGGAGCGTCCCGCCGGCTGGCTCAAGGACGGGCGTAAATGGGAAGAACTAGAGTTGGCGGCAATCGATGACGTAATCGCCAAGCTGTCGGCAGATGGCCGGCCACTGTCTGAGGCTAATTGGGGTGAACGCAACCGTGCCGAAATCCGGCATCCATTGGCATCCTCGCTCCCGTTCGGGGATCGCTGGCTGGCGGCGCCACCCGACCCACTGCCGGGCGATGACGACATGCCCCGCGTCAGCAGTCCGGATTTCGGCCAGTCGCAGCGTTTTGTCGTTTCCCCAGGAAAAGAGGAGCTTGGCATGTTCAATATGCCAGGTGGGCAGAGTGGACATCCGCTGAGCTCGTACTTTCTGGCCGGCCATGATGCATGGGTACGTGGAGTAGCGACACCGCTATTGCCCGGACCCCAGCGCTATTTGCTGACGTTGAGCCCGCGTGCTTCCGAAAAAACGGATGCCCGGCGCAACGAATGATCGAAGGCGACGTGCGACGTGACGCGGCTCACCTTGGCCGTGTCGCGGCCGTCCCCGATGCGTATAGCCATGGCGACCGTCGCATCCTGCCGTCACAAACATTCCTGCTCAAGTGGCATTCCCCGTCGGCGTCCTGCGTCGGGATGAGCTGGTTTTGATTGATTAACGGGTACTGAGCGAGCGTTTTAGCATTTCAATTCAAGATAGTGAAGAAAGATTCTGGTTATGACCCTGCGTGAATTACTGCAGTCGCTCGAGGAGCGCAATATTGCTATTGGCTTGAAAGACAACCGGCTGTTTGTCGGAGCGGCGGCCAAGGACGTCCCTCCCGAGCTCCTGCAACAACTGCAGCAGCGACGCGACGAATTGGAAGCGCATTTCAGGGGGCATGCCACGCGTTCGAGCGAATCACATATTCCCGCAATCGACCGCAACGAGCCGATGCAACTGTCCTTTAGTCAGCGCGGGCTATGGCTGGTGGGGCAGTTCAGCGGCAGTTCTGGGGCCGAGTACCATATAACGTCAGTACTCAACCTGTCGGGAGTGTTGGATGTGGATTTGCTCGCGAGCGCCTTGTTACAAATCGTTCAGCGTCACGAAGTATTGCGCACCACCTACGCAAGCGAGAATGGCGCCGTCTGGCAGCAGGCGCATGAGGTTGACGCGTTCGAGCTTCCTGTCTCCGATGTGACGCCGGCATCGCTCGATGTCTTGATCCGGGCAGAAGTGGAAAAACCGTTCGCGCTGGATGCCGAACTGCCGATCCGGGTACGTCTGCTGCGCGTGGCAGCCGAGCATCACGTGCTCGTGCTCGTCATTCACCACATCGCCTCGGACGGTTGGTCCAACGCAATCCTAGTGCGTGAATGCTGCGAAGCCTACGCGGCCCTGGCTGGAGGGCGAGCACCGGCGCTGGCACCGCTACCGATCCAGTACGCCGACTACGCCCACTGGCAGCACCAAGCGCCGCAGCAGGCACGCTACGACCAGCAACTGCTGTACTGGCAGGAGCAACTGGCAGGCATTCCCGACGTACACAGCCTGCCGCTGGACCGTCCGCGTCCTGCGCGCCAGAGTTTTTCCGGCGCGCTGCACCGCAGTACGCTCGACGCGGCGCTAAGCGAACGCCTGATCACTACATGCCGCCAGCATGGCGCCACCCTGTTCATGGGCCTGCATGCCGCTTTCAGCGCGCTCCTGTCGCGCTACAGCGGCGCCGCGGATATCGTGGTTGGTACCCCGGCAGCCAACCGCGAGCAGCCCGAGATCGCCAACCTGATCGGTTTTTTCGTTAACACCCTTGTACTGCGCGCGACGCTGGACGAGGGCACCACGTTCGCCGGTTTGCTGGCGGCTTGCCGCCAGACGAGCTTGGCCGCCCTGTCGAACCAGCAGCTGCCGTTCGATCGCCTGGTCGAAGCGTTGCGCCCAGCCCGCTCGCTCAGTTACTCGCCGCTGTTCCAGGTGATGCTATCGCTGAACAATAACGAGCAGGAGTCCATTACGCTGAGCGGTCTGTCGGTAGCGCCGCTGGAAATGAGCCACCATACGGCCCAGTTCGACCTGACGCTCGATGTCGAGGAACGCGATGGCGGGCTGGCCTTGAGTTGGGAATACAGCACGGACTTGTTCGACTGCGCCACGATCGCACGAATGGCGGACAGTCTCGGATGCCTTCTCGAGGCCGCCCTGACCGATTCGGACGCGCCGTTGGCAGGGCTACCCCTGGTTAATTCAACCGAAGCCGCCCGGCTGCTAGTGGCCGGACGCGGCACTCAGCTGCCAGCTGACGTACGCTGCCTGCACGAGACGTTCGAGGCGGTCGTCGCAAGGCAGCCTGAGGATATTGCCCTGGTCGATGGCGACGAGGTGCTGAGCTACCGCGAATTGAACCGGCGTGCCAATCGCGTCGCCCATGGTTTGCGCCGTACGGGAGTTGGCCTGGGAGACCGGGTCGCCCTGCACTTAACGAAGTCGCATCGGGTGGCGGTGGCGATGCTGGGCGTGTTGAAGGCGGGCGCAGCCTACGTGCCTCTGGAACCGAGGCTGCCGCAGGAGCGCGCAGCACATTACCTGAGCGATAGCGCGCCGCTGGCAGTGCTCAGTGAGCAGGGCTGTGCCGAGTATGGCGTGCCTGACGCGCGCTGGCTGACCATCGATGCGCTGCTAGGGGACGACACGCTGCCAGATGATAATCCGGCAATACCCGGTCTGGCCGCCCACGTACCAGCCTATATTGTCTATACCTCTGGTAGTACCGGCCTGCCCAAGGGCGTGATAGTCGAGCACACAGCGATGCAGCACCGGATCGCCGGCTGGTCCGCATGCTTCGGTTTTGCGGAAGAGGCGCCGATCGTGCTGCAAATGGCTGGCCTCGGGGTCGACATCTGTCTGGGCGACCTGCTTAAAGCGCTGTGCCATGGCGGTCGCCTGGTGCTTTGTCCGCACGACACGCTGCTCGACGCGGCAGCCCTGCACGCCCTGCTCGAGGAGAGCGGCACGACCTTCGGTGATTTCGTGCCGGCCGTGCTGCGTGAGCTGATCGCCGAGGTGAAGCGCAGCGGATACCAGCTCGCGCATCTAAAGCATGTGCTGGTAGGCTCGGAAAGCTGGCATGGCGCCGACCTTGTTGCATTGCAGTCCATCCTCAGCCCGCGCGGACGCTGCTACAACGTATATGGGCAAACCGAGTCGGTGATTGATGTCTGCTGCCTGGATCTGACAAAGGCGCAGGTGCCGCCGCAACAGGTGGTGCCGCTTGGCGCGCCGCTGGGAAACACACAATTGCTGGTGCTGAGTTCTGGAGGACAGGTGCAGCCAGTGGGTGTCCCGGGTGAACTGTATATTGGCGGACCCGGATTGGCCCGCGGCTACGTGAACCGGCCCGAGCTGACGGCGCGTGCTTTCCTAAGTATGCCTGGTCAGAAAGGCCTACTGTACCGAACAGGCGACTATGCGAGCTGGCGCGCCGATGGCAGCCTGGCCTTCCTGGGGCGCCTGGATGCCCAAGTTAAGGTTCGTGGCTTCCGCATCGAGCTGGGAGAAATC
>Ga0265797_10013074_pt1 | contig 10050 bp, 4 predicted proteins | sample P2T30metagenome_FD_192433 | JGI IMG/M metagenome (GOLD analysis project Ga0265797, IMG submission 192433) | Plant litter microbial communities from East Loma Ridge, Irvine, California - P2 T30 | ecosystem: Environmental > Terrestrial > Plant litter > Unclassified | place: USA: California... | reverse complement strand
CGCGTTCATTCTGAATGAACGCGGAGGCCCTGAGTTATTCGCGAGCAAGCTCGCTCCTACAAAAAGCCTTGACTGACTGGCATTAGGGCAAGCCCCCTCCCACATGGGTTACCTTCCCCCTTCAGATTCGGCGTCGGCGGTTGAGTGCGGGGATGGCGGTTTCGGGTGCTTCCACGCGCTGCACGTGCGTCACTGCGCGCGCCGCCAGTTGTGCCAGTGTCGGCTGACTGAACAAGGTGCGGGCATCCACTTCCAGCCCGGCCTTGCGCAGGCGTGCGACCAGGTTCACTGCCAGCAGCGAGTGCCCGCCCAGTTCGAAGAAGTGGTCGTGGCGCCCTACCCGTTCCAGCTTCAGCACCTGCGCCCAGATCGTCGCCATCAGGTTTTCCACTTCGCCTTGCGGGGCTTCATAGGCGCGGCTCACCACGGCGTCCAGGCCGGGTTCCGGCAGGGCCTTGCGGTCGAGTTTGCCGGCCGGGTTGAGCGGCAGTGCGTCCAGTTGCACGAAGGCGGCCGGTACCATGTATTCGGGTAACTGCTCCAGTACATGGGCGCGCAATGCGTCCAGGCTGGGGGCTGGCTCGCGCAGGGTGAAGTAGGCGATCAGGCGCTCGTCACGAATCAGCACCGCCACTTCGCGCAACGCGGGGTGGGCGGCCAGGCGCGCTTCGATTTCGCCCAGCTCCAGACGCACGCCGCGCAGTTTGACCTGGAAGTCATTACGGCCGAGGAATTCCAGGTTGCCGTCCGGCAGGTAACGCACCACGTCACCGGTGCGATACAGCCGGTCACCCGCAACGAAGGGGCTGTCGATGAAGCGTTCGGCGCTCATCTGGGGCAGGCCCAGGTAGCCCCGAGCCACGCCGACCCCGCCGATGTGCAGTTGGCCGCTGATGCCCATCGGCACGGGCGCGTCGTGTTCATCCAGCACATACAGGCGGGTGTTGTTGATCGCCCTGCCTATGGGCAGTTGCAGCGCGGGCACGGGCGCGCCCGGTTCCAGGGTCCATGCGCTGCTGTCCACCGTGGCTTCGGTAGGCCCGTAGACGTTGTGCAACCGCACGCCGGGCAAGCGCGCCTGCACCCCGCGCGCCAGGGTTTCGGTCAGCTCGCCTCCGCCGCACAGTATGTCGGTGAGGCTGGTGCACAGGGCTGACGCTTGCAATTCAAGAAACTGTTGCAACATTGCCGGCACAAACTTGATCACGCTGATGTGCTGCTCGCGGATCAGCTGTGCCAGGTACGCCGGTTCTCGATGCCCGTCGGGCCGCGCCAGCACTAGGCGCATGCCTTGGGTCAGCGGCCAGAACAGTTCCCACACCGAACCGTCGAAACTGAACGGCGCGCGTTGCAACAAGGCGCCGCCTGGGGCCTGCGGGCATAGCCGCGCGCCCCAGTGCATCAGGTTGCCCAGGCCGCGATGCTCGATCATCACGCCCTTGGGGGTGCCGGTGGAGCCGGAGGTGTACATCACGTAGGCCAGGTGATTCATGGTCAAACCCGGCACCACGGGGTTGTCGCTCGGTGCCTGGTGCCAGGTGCACTGGTCGAAATCGATCACCGGCAGCGCAACGTCCTGCACCCGGTCACGGGTGGCGGCGTGTAGCAGCAGCGCCACCGGCTGACTGTCTTGCAGCATGTAGGCTAGGCGCTCGCGGGGGTAGCCTGGGTCCAGCGGCACATAGGCGCCGCCTGCCTTGAGAATCCCCAGCAAGCCCACCACCAGGTCCAGCCCGCGTTCGACGCACAGCGCCACCCGCGCATCGGGCTGTACGCCGCGCTCGCGCAGGTGGAAGGCCAGTTGATTGGCGCGCTGGTTGAGTTCTCGATAGGTCAGTTGCTGCGCACCCGCCTGCACTGCCACGGCATCCGGCCTGTGCCGCGCCTGGGCTTCGAACAGCGCCTGCACGGTGAGGGTGTCGGGGTAGTCGACAGCGGTGGCGTTGAAGTCCACCAGCAATGTCTGCAACTCGTGGGCAGGGAGCACCTGCACCTCGCGTAACGGGGTGGCGGGCGCCTGCTCCAGCGCGTCGACCAGGCCGTTGAGCGCGGTGTCGAGGTAACCCAGCACACGTTCAGCCCCCACTTTGCGCGGCGCCTTGGCCTTGAGCCGCAAGCCGCTGGCGATGTCGTCCACGGTGAGCATCAGCGGGTAACTGAGGATGTCCTCGCTGCTGAGCAAGGCGATGCCCGGCACCAGTTTCAGGTCTGGCTCGGCGCTGGTGTGACGGTAGTTGAGCAGGCTGTTGAACAGCGGCGCGACGCTGCTGCAGCGCTGGGCCAGCGCCAAAGACGCTTGCTCATGCGCAAGCAAGGCGCTCAGTTGAGTGTGGGTGTCCGTCACGGCCGCCACCACGCTTTGCCCGGCCAGGCGCAGGCGCAGCGGCAGGGTGTTGATGAACATGCCCAGCGCGCGATCCGCCCCCTCGCCGGCTTGCAGTCGGCCGAGCAACACGGTGCCGAACACCACGTCATCGCGGCTTGCGACGCGGCTGAGCACCTGCGCCCACGCCAGGTGGAACAGGCTGGCGACGCTCACTCCAACAGCGCGGGCCTGGGCCCGCAATCGCTGGTTGAGCGACTCGTCCACCGCTTGCACGAATTCTTCGATATCAGCCCGGTCCGCCTGGCGTTCCTGCAAGCCAAAGGCCAGGGTCGGTGCGTCTACATCCGCCAGGCGCTCACGAAAGAACACCTCATGTGCCGCTTGCCGCTGCGGTGAACGGGTCTGCGCGACCACGTTGCGGTACGGCACCGGCAACGGCAACTGCGCGTGCGGCCCCAGCAGATGGGCGCGAATTTCGTCCACCAACACGGCCGTCGACGTGGCGTCGTTGACTAGGTGATGGAAGCGCAATCTGGCGACCCAGCGCGAGTGATGCGGTTCTTCGGCGTAATCCAGGGCCATCAGCGGCGCGCGGCGCAAGTCCAACGGCGGGGTGTGCTCACGCAGCGGTTCGACCGGCAACCGCGCTTGGCGCCACACCACTTGCATCGGTTGATCAAGCGCATCCCACACCAGGCTGGTGCGCAGGATGTCGTGGCGGTCGATGACCTGTTGCAGCGCCTGGGCAAACGCATCCAACTGTTCGCGGCGCGCAAAGCTGAACAGCGCATGCTGCTGGTACGGATCGCGCTCATCGGTAATGTGGTGGTAGAGCAAACCTTCCTGCAATGGCGCCAGCGGGTAGATCTCCTGCACGTTGGCGGCGCCACCGGGGATGCTGGCGACGATGCGCTCCAGGCTGGGCTCATCGAGGTCGGCCAAGGCCAGCATGTCGGCCGTGATCCGCGTGCAACCGGTGGGGATGCGATTGGCTGGCACCGCCACTTCGCTGCCGACACTGGCCGCCGCCAGCGCTGCCAGGGTGGGCTGGCCGAACAACACTTGCACGTCGGCCTGCAGGCCGGCCTCGCGCATGCGCTGCACCAGTTGCACCGCCAGCAGCGAGTGGCCGCCCAGTTTAAAGAAATGGTCCTGCCTGCCAACCTGTTGCACCTGCAGCAGCTCGGCCCAGATCTGTGCCAAGGTGGCTTCGACGCCCTCGTGGGGCGCCTCATAGCGGCGGGTGACGAAGGCCTGCTGAGTGGGTGCCGGCAGCGCCTTGCGGTCGAGCTTGCCATTGGCGGTGAGCGGCAACGCATCAAGGCGCACGTAGGCCGCCGGCAGCATGTAATCGGGCAGCGAGGCTTGCAGGTGCGCGCGAAGGGCTTCGATTTGCAGCGGCTGGTGCTGGATGAACCAGGCCAGCAATTGCCCGTCACGAAACTCCACCACGGCGGTCTTGACCGAGGGATGCGTGGTCAGGGCCGATTCGATTTCCCCCAGCTCGATCCGCACGCCACGAATTTTCACCTGGTCGTCGTTGCGCCCCAGGTACTCCAGCGTGCCGTCCACCAGCCAGCGCGCCAGGTCGCCGCTGCGGTACATGCGGCCACCGTTGAACGGGTCGTCGAGAAAACGTTCGGCACTCAGGTCGGGGCGATTCAAGTAACCGCGCGCCACGCCCTTGCCACCGACGTACAACTCCCCCGCCGTGCCAATCGGAACCGGCCGTTGTTGCGCGTCCAGCAGGTATACGCGGGCGTTGGCGATGGGTGCGCCAATGTGCAACGGCTGGCCGACGGCAACGCGCCCGGAGGTGGCGACCACGGTGGCTTCGGTGGGGCCATAGTTGTTGATCACGTCGAACGTCTGCGCCCGATTGAACCCGCGCAGGCGGTCGCCGCCGATCAGCAAGGTGCGCAAGGTGGGGTGCGCAAGGTGCTGGCTGAACGCGTATTCGGCCACGGGCGTGGGCAGGAAACACACGTCCAGCGGCTGGCTGCGCCACCAGTCGAGCAGCCCATCGATATCTTCCGCGCCGTCATGCACGGGCGGCAGGTGCAGGGTCGCGCCCACGCACAGCGCCGGCCAGACCTCCCAGGCCATCGCGTCGAAACCAAACCCGGCGACACTCGCGGTGTGGCTGCCCACGTGCAGATCAAAGGCTTGGCAATGCCAGTCCACCAGGTTGGACACGCTGTGGTGTTCGACCATCACGCCCTTGGGCAAGCCCGTGGAGCCGGAGGTGTAGATCACATAGGCGAGGTTGGACGCCGTCACAAGGGCCTGCGGGTTGCTGTCGCTGCCGGGGTCACTGCAAGGCTCCAGCGCAAGCACCGGCACCTGCAAGGGCGGCAGGCGCTGCAGCAAGTCGTGCTGGGCCAGCACTGCCACGGGCGCGCTGTCGTGCAGCAGGTAGTTCACGCGTTCGGTGGGGTGCGCCGGGTCTATCGGCACGTAGCAGGCGCCGGCCTTGAGCACCGCCAGCAACCCTGCCAGGGTGTCCAGGCCGCGCCGCGCCAGCACCGCCACGCGGTCATCCGGCTGCAGGCCAAGGGCCAACAGTCGATGGGCCAGCGCATTGGCTCGGCGGTTGAGTTGGGCATACGTCAGTTCCTGCCCCTGGTATACCGCCGCGACGGCCTGCGGTGTGCGCTCGGCCTGAGCCTCGATACGCCCGTGCAGGGTCTGCGGCGTGGCGTTGGGTTGCGCGGTGGCGTTCCATTGCTGCAACAAGGCCTGATCCTGTGGCGTCAACAGATCAAACTCGCCCACCGTGAGCGTGGTGTCGGCCAGGCCCTGCTGCAACAACCCGGTCACGCACTGCGCCAACGCCTGCACTTCATGACGCTCAAAGTACGCCTCGTTATAGACGCAATGCAGGCACGCGGTGTCCTGATAACGGTTGCTACGCAGGTGGATCGCTATCGGCAGCGGTTCATGGTGGTTGGACACCTTGATCGCACGGGCCTGCACCTGGCCGTAGCGCAGGTCATGGTCGTCCTGCTCGAACGACACCGACAGGTCGAACAACTGGCCACGGTCCGTACGCCGCAGCCCCAGCTCGCGGTTCATCTCGCTCAGGGGGAAACGCTGGTGGCGAAAGTCCTGCTTGAGCTGGTCGCGCACCCCGCGCACCACCTCGCTGAAACTCAAGGCCTCGCTGAATTGAAAACGTACCGCGCTGACCTGGGCGAACATGCCGACCGTGGCGCGAAAGCGCGCGTTGGAGCGGTTGAGAATCGGCAGCCCCACCACCCATTCGCTGCGCTGGCTGGTACGGGTGAAATACACATACAGCGCCGCCAGCAACACATGGAACGCCGACGCCTGGTAGCGGTTGGCGACGTGTTCCATACGGTTGAGCAGTGCCACCTCAAAGGCTTGCACACAGGTGTTGCTCGCGGCTCTGGCGGTGTGCCTTGGGGTGAGCAGCGGCTCGGGCAGCACTTGGTATTTATCCAGCCAATAGTCACGGTCGCGGGCGCAGCGGGCGGATTGAAGGTAGCGCTGGTCGGTGTCGATGAAATCGATATAGGACGGCGCCTGCACGTGCGTTTGCCCGCCGCGCTGCAGGCTGGTGTACAGCTGGGCGAGGGATTGCAGCATCTGGCCGAACCCCCAGCCGTCGAGGATCAGGTGATGGGCCTGGGTGCCGAGGCGGTAATGGTCGTCGTCGAGCTTGACCAGGAAAAAGCGAAACAGCGGCTCGCCACTCAGGGCATAGGGCCGGGCCATTTGCGCCTGCATCAAGGCCTGGGCTGCGGCCTCACGGTCGGGCAGCCCGCTGAAATCGTACTGCGCCACGTCCACCGCCCAGTCGGCGGTGAAGGTCTGTCGGGGCAAGCCATGGGTGTCGGTGTGCAACTGGGTGCGCAAGGCATCGTGCCGTGCCACCAGCAGCTCGACCGCACGCTGGATCAGCTCGGGTGCGATGGCGCCGGCCAGATCAACATAGCCGCCGATGTTGTACAGCGGCGAATCGCCGGCGCGCAGTTGGTCGAGCCAAATGTCCTGTTGTGCGGCGGTGAGGGGGAAGCTGGCCGGCAGACTGGAAAGTTGCGTCATAAGATCCTTCTCATGGGGGTCAGGCACTGGCCGCGCAGGGTCGCCCATTACCACGAATTGGCCGGATTTGAGCATGCGGCTGGGGTGGCGTCTGACACCCGAAACCCGGACATCCAAACGGATAGAAACGGGCTTGGCTGAGGGTTCACTGCTGAAACGATTAAAGGCTTGTAGGAAATTGACTACACGCGACCGACGTTAAATTTGAAAAATATTTTTGAATTTTTATATTCCCATTAAATTTCAATGAGTTAGTCATAGATAAATATCGCGGCCTGTTTGTCGTGCAGCGAATTATCCGTAGGAAACGTCGAATTAATGACGCGGACTTTATGGCAGCGTATGTCCCTCGTTTCCGCTACATACGTAGGATAAATCGATATGGCTAAATGAAATCTCGAACGCCGAGTTACGTTCAAGCAGTACGGAGCGCCCCGAACAGACCCCGGGCACCCGTTGACGGTTTTCGACATCAAGGATGAGATGGCTATGAGTCTGACCCGTAGTATTGGCGACACCCAAAGCCCACATTTCTACGCCGAAATGGGCGAACTTATTTCAAGCAGCGGCCAGGAAAATTTCGCCGCCAACATGCTGCACCTGGTGGACAAATGGATACCCATTCATTTGGTGGACCTCAGCGAGTGGAGCCTCGATGAACTGCGTGACAGTGTGCTGGAGATCAAGCTGCTGGGCAGCGCCGGCCTGAACCAAGACCTGCCCGCGCCCCAGACCTTGCACTCGCTTGACGACCATCCCCTGCTGCGACAAATGCTGCGCATGCAGGACCCGCTGTTGATCCAGATGAAGGCCAAGGCCGACAGCGCCCACCCGCGTGGCAGTTCGCATCAATGCAACCTGGTCTCGCGCCAGGGCCATCGACGCTATGTGATTTCGTTCTACCGCCCGCCCGCCGAACGTGGGTTTTCCCTGGCGCAGCTGTCGTTTCTCAAGTGCCTGTCCGACACCCTGTTGCCGCTGATGGAGCGCCATGCCCAACTGCTGCGCCAGGCGCCACAGCTCGAAGGGGAGCCTGGGCACACCGTGCTTGAGCAATCGCAATTGCAGCGTGAGTTCTACAAGCGCTTGTCGCTGAGTGACATCACCCTGTCGGCGCGCGAGCAGGAAGTCTGCCTGGGGCTGTTGACAGGCGGCACCGTGCCGCAGATCGCGGAAAAACTCAGCGTGAAAAACAGCTCGATTGAAACCTACCTCAAGCGCGCCGCCGCCAAGCTGGGCGTGAGTGGCCGACACGGCTTGGCCAAATGGATGGTGGGCGCCTGATGCACAAACGGACATTCACCGCCGTTGGCGTGGCCTGGATGCTCGGCGGTTGTTCGCTGATTCCAGAGTATCAGCGGCCCGACGCCCCCGTGCCGGCACACTATCCCCAAGACGGGGTGTACCGCCAGGCGCAGGCCGGCAGCCTGCTGCCCACAGCGGACTGGCGGCAGCTGTTCCACGACCCGGCGCTGCAACAGTTGATTGGCGCCGCATTGGTCAACAACCGCGACCTGCGGGTAGCGACGCTGAATGTGCAGGCGTTCCAGGCGCAGTACCGCATCCAGCGCGCTGACCTGTTCCCGGCGGTGTCCGCCACGGGGGCCGGCAAACGCCAGAAGTTGCCGGGCAGCGTGACCGGTACCGGCAAGTCGGCGATCACCTCCAGCTATTCCGCGACCCTGGGCCTGAGCGCTTATGAACTGGACCTGTTCGGCCGCGTTCGCAGCCTCAGCGAACAGGCCATGCTGACTTACCTGGGCACTGAACAGGCCCGGCGTGGCGCGCAGTTGAGCCTGGTGGCCAACGTCGCCAACGCCTACCTGACTTGGCGTGCCGACCAGGAACTGCTGGCCCTGACCGAGCAGACCCTGGCCGCCAACGACCACAGCTGGCAGCTGACCCGGCGCAGCAAAACCGCAGGCAAAGCCTCGGCGTTGGACGTTGTGCAAGCGCGCACCGCCGTAGACAGCACCCGTGCCAGCGTGGCTCGCTACGAACGCCAAGTGGCCCAGGACCTCAACAACCTCACCCTGCTGGTCGGTGGCCCGGTGGACGCAAACCTGCCCTCACGCCCCCTGTCCGACGATCTGGTGGCCAGCGTGCCTGCGGGCCTGCCCTCGGACCTGTTACAACGGCGCCCGGACATTCTTGAGGCCGAACTGCAGTTGCAGGCAGCCAACGCCAATATCGGTGCGGCCCGTGCGGCGTTCTTTCCGTCGATCACGCTCACGGCCAACGCCGGCAGCACCAGCACGCAACTTTCCGGTTTGTTCAAGGGCGGCGCGGGCACCTGGACGTTTCAGCCGCAAATCAATCTGCCGATCTTCAACGCCGGCAGCCTGCGCGCCAGCCTTGATTACGCCAGGCTGCAGAAGGACATCACGGTGGCGCAGTACGAAAAATCCATCCAGACCGCCTTCCAGGAAGTCGCCGATGGCCTCGCGGCGCGCCAGACCTATAACGATCAACTGGACGCGCAACGCGACTTTGTCGCCGCCAACCAGCGTTATTACGACCTGGCCCAGCACCGCTACCGCAGTGGCGTCGACAGCAACCTGACCTTTCTCGACGCACAGCGCTCGTTGTTCAGTTCACAGCAGGCGCTGATTGTTGATCGATTGGCGCAACTGGTCGCCCAGGTGAATGTGTATACCGCGCTGGGAGGCGCGTGGGGCGCGCCGCCGAGCCTGGCGGTTGTGCGCTAGAGCAGCTTCAGGCCAACGCCGGGGCGACGATTCCAGTCGCGGTCATCGAGTTTGCGCTTGTGCCCATAACGATCCAGAAAGCCGTCCACGACCACCATTGAATGCGACCCACTGGCGATCGTGCCGATAGCGCCGTTGCGCAAGTCCTCGAGGGTTGCGGGCGCAACAAAGTCCTTCAAGCCCAAGCGGCGCAGCGCCTGTCCCGGATACTCGCCATCATTCAAACTGTCCATCGCAGCGGCAAAGCTCTGACCGGCGACGCCGTCGTTATTTTCCAGCTGCGCGCGCTTGGCACTGACTGCATACAGAAACTGCGCGTTAACCAGCACATCATTGGACCGGGCGGTGCCGAAATTCGCGCCGGTCCTGGCCTGTTTCAACTCCTCGTGCGTGATGTCCAGCTTGAAACCGTCACGCATGACGACCCGATAGCCGGCGTCGGTGGCGTCAATGGACTTGTAGATGCCGTGAGGGTTGTGACCGAATCTCATCATGGCGGCTTTAATCGCAGACACGGTCACGCAGTTGCCTTCAGTCAACTGATAGAAGTCCTGGAAAATATCATCGGGTTTGACGCCCGTATTCTGCGGTGTTCCTTTTAGAAACTGCTCCCGATTATCGACGCGCCGTTCATGCTCGGAACTATTATCATAAGGCGCAGGTTTTACTTCGACCGTGGGTTTAAACCGCGCGGACAACAGCGCTAACAAACGCTCCAACTCACCCACCAGGCGATTTAACTGTTCGGTTGTTCCGGCGGGTGCAGCCTCAATGGAAGAAGTTGGAGAAATAATCGCATTACTGACCTCGGCAAAGCCAGCGGCAGCATAACTAACGGTAGGCACTAACATCTTCAATCACTCGTATAGCGGGTAAAAAAAAGGCGCACGAAACGTCAGCGCCGTGATCAGGGAGGCCCAAGTTTTGTTTAATTAAGCAGGTCTGGAA
>Ga0265797_10013073_pt1 | contig 10051 bp, 7 predicted proteins | sample P2T30metagenome_FD_192433 | JGI IMG/M metagenome (GOLD analysis project Ga0265797, IMG submission 192433) | Plant litter microbial communities from East Loma Ridge, Irvine, California - P2 T30 | ecosystem: Environmental > Terrestrial > Plant litter > Unclassified | place: USA: California... | reverse complement strand
TGCCATGTTTGCGACACGGTAGCTGTCAAGTCACCTTTGTATAGGATGCGATTGGTAGGGAAATGAATCTACAATGTACTCGAGGCACAATGCAACTGTTTTTTGTTCTGTTCAAGATTACTTCCGAGAGAGCAAGATCTAAGAGAAGAAGAAAAAAACAATGCCATCTATCACGCCCTCAATTGTCCAAAGAATGCATAACCACATTGTATCTACAATATCACAATAGTGCCCCCCCCCCAGTTTTCTTTGTCCCTAGCACCGTGTTCACCGCACAAGAACGTAGGACTGCAAATTACGAAATCACTCGGATAGGCCACAACTACGACTTTGAGGTGGAAACCGACGACCATGATCAATTTCAGATTATTGTCCGAGAAGACCGGGCCACCTACTGGCGCAGAACCTTTACATTCACTCTGGCGTATGACTGGAGCGATTTGGACAGAACGTCTGCAAGGGAGTGTCGGAAATACGTTTTGAGAGGGAAGCAGCTGCAGCTGCAAAGTACACATGTTCCGACATATGCTCTAATCATTCCGACAGTATACTGGCTGTATTGTGTCCCATCGTATTCAAAGTTACAGGGCATTTGACGCCACGATTTCCAGAGTTTCTGGTGGCGTAGAAATGTATTGCGCGTGGTACATGGGTATGGCGTGTATGTGAAGCTAAGGTTGAAGTCGAGTGGCAGCCGCTCCCTGGCAGGTAATCACGGTGGCGGAGGAGGTCCAGGCCAGCCGTCAATTGGCGAGAGGTCGTCAGGAGTGTTGATAAACTTCCAGAAGCCGTAGATGATGGAGATGAAGACAAAGACGACTAGACTCTGGCCAACCCATTCTGGAAGTGCGCGGTCGCTGGATTCGACCTCACTGCTTGCTATCGAGGACTCTTCTGTATAGAGAGGAAAGGTGCCATAGCCGGGCGGCGCACCGATTGCGCCAACAGTGTCTTCGTAGGATGGTGGAGGATCGTCGTTCAAGAGACTGTCATGAGGTGCGGGGTATAAAGGCGCATCGTGGTGGTGGAAGAAGGTGTCTACTGGTGGGGCAAGTGATGGGTCGTGTGAGACCTAGTCACGTTAGCCAAGATATTGGACAGACAACTGCACACTGTACCAGCGCTGCGTCGTGCATGGTGCTTAGGCCCCAGAGTATACGAGGACAGCTATCCAAGAGGATTCATGGTGGTGAGGTCAAGGCTTTGCGTGCGGCAACGCGTCATGAGGGTACCAAAAGAACATGTGAAACTCCATGTTGGTTGCGGCCCGTGCTCTCGCGAAGTGCTTCGTCTGGTTGTCGAAACTATTGCGACGTATCATTTGTGTGTACAAGTACAATACGACAACAACAACAACAACAACAACAACAACAACAACAACAACGCGCAGGCAGGTTATACGTCCAACGCGATCCTGAAGAGCAGCATGTCCAGTAATTGGCCATTGCTATACGGACACCTTACTACCGGCCAAACACAGCATGTCGGCTGATTCCGCTGCTAACCCGCAGGTCTTCTCACCAACAGCCTCTGGCCGCTCCAGTCCTGCGCCGCGGTCCGCACGCAACGCGACAGAAGAGCGTATGTACCCAATCACCCTGCACCAGTCTGCAAGAAGACTGACGGAAACCTTTGTATAGCCCTATACAAGAAAGACAAAGGCTTCCGACGATATGCGGCGGGTGTCGAACGCGCCCTCGCCCTCTGGGACACGGCACAGCAGGAATGGGCTGATTACATTTCCTTCTTGGGGAGACTGCTGAAGGTCAATACTGCCATACCACCGCGACTATGAAACAAAGCGCTTATACCATGTACCCTCCAGGCCCTGCAAGCGCAACCTTCAGACATACCCGTCATCCCACATAGCGATACAGTCGCACTGCGATTAGCGCAGTGCTTGAATCCAACATTGCCCTCGGGCGTTCACCAAAAGGCGTTGGAAGTCTATGACTACATCTTCTCTACCATCGGTGTATGCCTACTCCCACATGCCCGGTCGGCTGACGCTGACCAGTGCCCAGAAAGATGCCCTCGCCCGTGACCTCAACCTCTACTTCCCCGGCCTTGCCTCCGTCCTCTCTTTCGCTTCTCTTTCGGTCCGCCCGTTGTACCTGTCCATATTCGAAAGATATATATTGAAGCTCGACGAAGCTGCGCTCCGACCCGCCTTGAAGGCCATTATACTATCGCTTCTGCCGGGCCTGGAGGATGAGACAAGCGAGGACTTTGAGCGCATGGTCTCCGCAACGGAGAAGTTACGGAAAGCTGTCCAGGAAAATTCAGACCATGTCGCCGCCACAAAGGCCACCAGTGGCTCGTCGCACTTTTGGCAATGCTTCTTCTTGGCTACCATCACAAACTCGTCCAGAAGACAGGGTGCACTAGCGTTCCTCGTACGTCGCCTGCCAAAGTTTGGACGCTCCAGTCGTCGTACCTCTCCAGCTGATCTCTCTACGCCGGCGGAAACCCTTTCGGTCGAGGCTGAGGCAGCCACTTCTCCAGAGCCAGGTCTACTCATCCGTTGCTTCGAGTCCGGTCTCTCGGATCCTCAAATACTTATCCAACGCGGCTTCCTTGACCTATTGGTCAGCCATCTGCCTCTCGATTCGCCGGTTCTGCAGCAGCGCGTTGGCAAAGGGGATTTAGAGCGACTTGTAACTGCTGCTTCAAGTGTCGTGTCACGAAGAGATATGAGTTTGAACCGCCGACTCTGGGCATGGTTCCTCGGCCCAGATGTCACTGCATCCGAGGGCGCAGATGGGATCACGTCCCCAACTGCTACTGCAGATCCTTCTTCACAACAAGCTGCTTTCTTTTCGCGATATGGCCTAGAGGCGCTCACAAACAGTGTGCTCAAGATGATAAACCGCCGTAGCAAGCTACCTACCGAGCGAGCACGCCCTTTTCGGGTATGTCTTTCTCTCATGGACCGCTGGGAGGTGGGCGGGTTGATCGTTCCCGAGATCTTCCTCCCAGCTCTACAGAGTGTCCACTCATACAGCGAGACTGCATCCAAAGACCAGGTCGATGAGGTCATGAGAAGTGCAGGTGCATTTTTTGATGGCGTTGATAGCGGCCTGATCTGGGGTAAGCTTATACAGCTCATTACATCTTCCCTAGAGATTGATGGCGTTCCTCATGACGAAGCCCTGCAGAGAATGAGACTAGCAAAGTTCGTTCTGGCTCGTTTCAATCTCAAAGAAGAGGACATGCTGTTACACCATATGCCTTTGATGGTGCTATCGACACTCACCTCTTTGAATGAGGCTATCGAGAAGATGGGGAAAACAACCGCCAATATCAAAGTGTTGTGTCTTGCTCTCGAAATTACGGACTCACTTGTCCAGATTGTCCCAGATCGATCATTCCAAGGTAACCAAGCAACGGACGCGCAGCTATCTGCAGTCATCAAAATATCTCGAGCCGATGTGCTTCATCAAGTACAAGTCTTCTATGAAGAGTCCCAGGGAAGTCTTGACGCCGCAGACATTCCCTTTGATGCACCGCAACTAGGTCAGATTGTGCTGCGCGAGGCCTCATGCATGTTTACAACGGCCTTGCACTCGACAGACTCACAAACTCCTGTTGAGATACCCGCCAAGATATTGGCCAATTTGATCTTCAAGACACAGCGTTTGGATGCCATCAAAGACACCAATCTTCCCATCGTCTTTGGGGATTTTCTGGAGACATCGGCTGGCTCCACACTGAATCCTGGCTTTCCACAGCTGAGCGCCATGGCAGCCGTTCTGTTGGCACTCCAAACCGCAATTCCTTCGGAGCCTTGCATTCCCCCGGGTCAGCTATCCGAGCTTGTCCATCCACTAGTCGGTCATTTCTGGGAGTATCTTTCGCCAACGTTACCAAAGTACCATGTGGAAACTGCCCGATGCATGTTGCAGTTGCACGCGATCGCACCTGCGAGTCGAATGGTAGAAAGCGCAATCTCCGCTATCATCGTAGACCAGACATCTTGTGGCACGGCATCTACAGGTTCCTCAAATTGTGGTCGGCGATTTGCAACGCTGTGGACTCACGTCATGCATGAACTGAGTCTACAGTCGGAGAAGCGTGCAAACCTTACGCGCAGGCCGAGCGCCAACGTACCTCCAATCTCAGCACCTGCAGGTGATTTTCATGCTGTCCTAACAAGGCCACTACTCCTGCTTCTTGATACCCTTGCAGAAGAGGGATGTGAAACATCTACCTTTATGCAGAGCTGGCTACAAGACCTTCCGAGCTTGAACAGAGTCTTTGAAGTCCTTGCAATCCACATCCAATCCCTCAATTGTTTGGCAGCTTCCAGTAATCTGGCGCCCGACAAGGGCATCCGAAAACGCCAATCACCCGTGAAGAGAGATGATACCAAAGAGTGCCTCTATTATCTCAAACACATTCTTAACATTATCAAAAATCCCACACATTTCACCTGGGTAACACTTGCCGAGGTGACGGTCGCGTGGATGGAACAACCATCCGTGCGTATATCCATCCAGGAGTGGCTCGTACGCACGTCTCTGAAGACATTGTCGCTCCATGCTGTCGATGCAGAGGAGGATGTTGAGCCTCACATACATGAATTGCATCGACTGTCAGTTTCGATCATATCGCAGATTTACCGAAGCCCCTTTGCCTCCCCACTTCGAGACCTGGAGCTTGAAGTACCTATCATAGCGAGGTTGAAACTAGCAAACCCGTCCCTGCAAAGCCTTCTGCTGGATGCGGAATTGGCCGCACTAAAACTACGTCTTACTCGTCCATCTGAGCCTGAGCCTGAATTGAAACCGCCTGCGCTTCCTACGAACCGGTCTCGGATTTCTTTGGCACTTAACAGAGATTCGGAAGACCATGCACCAGCCCCCATCTTGCCACCTCCACAACTTGTCGAGTGTCTGAAATTCGGCTTCTCATCACCAACCAGTCGCTTGGTCCTTGACGACTGGATACAGTTTCTCGTGGAAGTGTTACCGATTTTTGCAGATACCATTTTCCAGAATCTCCTTCCGCTTGTGGAGTGTCTGTGCAAGGAGATCAATACCACCTTTGAGCACTTGAAGTCGACTTTTGCAAAAGATCAACCTCTGCCTGTCATATCGCCGGAATCGACCTTGATATCGCTCATGAATGGCTTAGAGCAGATTCTTGCCAAGGCACACGAACGTCTGACGACGCAAGAAACAAAGGTATTCGCCCACAAGTCTCCGGAGCAACCTCAGGGATTCTTCAGCAATGTCGTTTCCGGAGTATTTTCATCGGATACAGGCCAGACGCGCACGCCAACTGCCAACAGCAGACTTACAGTTCTACTTTGCTTTCAGGATACTGTTCGCATATGCTTTGCGATCTGGTCGTGGGGAGGCTATGGGCACAGACCAGAAATCCAAGACGCTACATCGGCATCGTCCTTTGCGTACACTTCGCTGCGCATGCGAAATCGTGCTCGCCGTACACTGGAGCATCTTTTTGATGCCGAGGCGCTGGAATGTCTCGAAACTCTAGCAGTGCTATGGGCACGTGCAAAAGGAGATGCCATGGAGGGTTCAGCGGTCACGGGTCTTCTAAATGTACTGAATGGCTCCAAACCAAAGCATACCATCCCGGCAATGTTCAACGCAGTCTATAGTCGAACCGACCCTGGGGCCTTGGATAGCAACCGACTGTCGACCCTGACCTCGGACCTGACAGATACGGAATTGGTTGCTTTTCTTGTGGAGTACACCAATTCTCTGGAAGACGACGCTATGGACGAGATTTGGCAGGACTGCACGTTGTTCTTGCGGGATGTACTTGCGAATCCATTGCCCCATCGCCAGGTATTGCCGATGCTCCTGGAGTTCACTGCTGTCATCGGTCAAAAGGTTGATAATACTAACTTTGGGGAGCAGCGGAAGATGAGAAGAGAGCTTGCGGTAAGTGACGCGAGACTTTTGCGCTGGACAATACTGACGGCCTCGATAGGATATATTTGCGAGGATCCTGACTGCCATCTTTACAACTCGTTCGATGAGCTATTTGCAAGACACAAACCAAACGGCCAACGAGAAGCCACCTCCTATAACCAACGGCAACCGTGCACAAAAACGAGCGAACGATGTTGTCTCCATTCTCACCACCATTGTGCCAAAGTTGTCAATCATCCTTGTGGAGAATGACCGGGTTGCAAAGGTCGTCTCGGACATCTCGACAAGTGTCATCGGCCCAACCTTCCGCGCCAAAGCCTTCCCTGAGAATGTATCAGGAAGTATACTGGAACTACTCCAAGGTCTCACGAAGATTGCACAGGGAAACAAATTTCTCAAGAAGGACATTTACGATGCTTTCAACGACGCCAGGTTCTTCAACACGCCGCCGGCTCTACTCAAGGAAGCGTGGCTTCCTATCCTGGAGCAATGGACGCAATCCGACAAGGAGCGCGTCCCGGAGTTGCTATCGCGTTTGTCTGCCCCAACCACGGCTGGCATCATGTTCGGGGTCGGTGCTACATCTGCGCGGCAGGAAGCTGACCGCAAGACACAACTTACATTGCGGCGCATCGCACTTCTCATTCTTGCCAGCGCCGAAGACGCGTTCACGCCCAACATAGGCCAGATAGTCGAGAAAGTGGTGGAACTGCTTACGGCGACACCTGCCTCATCGCCGTCTTCTGTCACGCGCGCAGAAGTCATGGTGCTATTGCGCGCGGTCATCCTAAAGACGTCGGCTGTACACCTGGCAGCGTTGTGGCCAGTGGTAAACGGCGAGCTGAAATCTGGGCTTTCGGCACTTCTCCCAGATGCAGCGAACAAGGAACACTACAACAACGCCGGGATTATCCAGACATGCAAGTTGCTGGATGAGCTGGTTGTACTCGACCCCGATGACTTCCAGCTCATGGAATGGCTATTCATTTCGGACACCATCGACGCCGTGTACAAGCCCATAGACGCACCGACGCGCATGTCTCTTACGGATGAAATCAGCGATGTCCTCACCAGATGTTCAACTGTACTAGCAGCTCCTTTAACGGGACCGAACGGATCCGATGCTGAGGAATCGAGGAGGAGCCTGCTGCTAGATCCGCTAATCGAGGCACTGGAAAAGGAAGAGGGCGCTGCTGTGCTGGAGATGACGCGGGGAGAGCTCATTAGCCGGTTGGTACGGCCATTCTTGGGCAACATTGCGATGAATGCGTTCGAGGCGCGGTACGGAGGCGGGGAGGCGGACTGGCAGGGTATCTGGGATAGCGTGGTTCATGATGCTGGGTCGTAAAGGATCCGGGGTTGTGATGGGCAATTGCTGCATGTTTGGAGCTTCTCGGTGCCACCAAAGAATGAACCAACGTCCCGATCGATGACAAGCATCACCAACTCTGTCTTTGTTTTCTTTCTTTGTTGTTGGGTGCAGCCCGGGCTAGGCGAATGACGTAGTTGTAGCCAGGCACACACTTGTTTTGTACAGCGGGCTGACTGCTGGTCCGGCTCTTGTCATGGGCGCAGTGATTCGATGCCTCACGACCTCGTGCGGGCGACGTGGAATAGCCTCATTATACGTCCACGCGCCCCTCCCCCACCAGGTTCGAGGCCCTCGGAAGGGACAGGCCGCACTCAGCGCTCTCACCGGATGTAGCGCGTCTGCCACCGATGCCCACGCATCTCCGCCGTACTAGGCGAATCACGGGGATCCAGATCTGGCATCACCCTGGCCAGCTTCACTCGACGCCACCGGCCGGCCCTCTCGGCCACATCCGCCCACTGTGTTACGGCCAGGCTAACAGCCGCTTCATCCACGGGAGTCCGCCATTGTCGGCTACCAAACGCATGATGTGCACCAACAACGGCGGTCGACGATGCGCCCTAGGCTGGGGATCGGCCTGGTTTGCGCATCCGGCCTGTTGGCTGTACCACTGCAAGTGCAAGTGCAACTACAGCTGGCTCTGGATTCACTCACACACACACAATGTGGCATGGGCTGTAATGGTGATGCATGAGGCCCAGCGTGTGCAACGTCACCTCTTTGCAAATCTTGGATATGTCACTGTCGGCGCACGCGAGGCGTCGGGGTCGTGGCGTGGTGCAGCTGGGGCAAGGGGTACCGGTCGCAGTGTTGGCAGACGTCTGTATGCAAGAAAGGCGGTATATAACAGGCAATCGACCATGGTGGCAGGGCGGTCAGAGAGACACAGGAGCAATCGTTGTTTCAGGCTGCCGGGCCTGCTTTAACGTGACCGTCTTTTCCAGCGCACGCCTGGCGACGATTGCGATTGGATCGCCAACCCACGTCCAAACACGCCTACATGGCCACCGACTCCCAAATCCACACCGCAACACCAGGCAAAAACCGGGTATTTGTCGGCGCAAACTCCGTAGTCTGCCCACCCGACCAATCCCACGCCATCACGAGTCTCATGTCACCGCCAACACCATATGACCGTACCACGCCCCCATCTTCCGCGCTACTACGAGCCAACCCTTTTCCGAAAATCCCCGTCCACACCTCCAGTAATACTCCGACACCGCCTTCCGTTGTCCCTTCACACGACCGCCGCACCCCGCGACCACCGCCTCGTGAACACCGCATGCAAGATGACTTGTACTATGCCTTCACACGCGATGCATACTTATCTAGTGAAACAGCCGCTGCGAAGGACGTGGTAAATACTTTCAACTCACATCGCCCGCCGAAACAACACACCCAACCTCTATTACCCCTGCCACGCATCGTCAGACGGCACCCCATAACACCACCCTCCACCCCCGACTTGAACAACTCGCCCACAACAAACTTCACAATGGACCTCGCTACCAGACAACTCCCCCACACCATGCTGCCCAAATCAAAAGCCTCTCTCAAGTCAAAGCCCGTCACATGGAGCTTTCCCCATCTCAAGAAGAAACGTCGAGGAAGCGACATTTTCAACATCAACTTTGCCTTTACCTTTTCCTCCCGTCGAAAGAGCCCAGAGTACTCGCCCCAGGTCAGCCCTAGGACTTCCTTCTCCTACCCGTCAGGCTCGCCAAGAGAGCACTTGGAGGACAGCTTCAAGAAGCAAAGGATCGACTCGACTAGCGAGGACATGGACGTGGTCTTCTCGACGACCATCTTTGGCGCACATGTGGACACAGACACTAGTGTACAACAACAACACCAACTACCGTCGACACACTGTGATACCGCCGGTCAAGCACACCCAGGCCAACCCGTGGACTTTTCAACACCACCTCCAACCCTCGTCCCCGACTGGACCATGGCTGCGCCCATTGTCCCACGTGGTGATGCCTCAAGCGACTTCAAACTACGCTTGAGCAGCGACGCATACCACGACTACCTCGCCACCACCCAAAGGCGAAAGTCGTTTCCGTCCAGCGAGTGGGCAGGAAAGCAGGTCCGCGACGAGTTTGCCATGATTGAAAAGCTCGACAAGGCCAAGCCAAGGGCGAACACGGTGGTCGAGCAACCTACTACTACTACTACTACCACCACCACCAAAGTTCAAACACCAACCACAGCATCGCTTCCACCATGCGAGCTACGACGCACCACCAGCGATCCATGCACAGAAGCCTTCCTCACCCACATCCGTGCCAGTCTGGAAGCAAGGAAGAGCAAGACGGGTACCTGCTGGCAGACGTACCCTGTCTTTGCCGACGAATTCGAGCGCGGCTTTTTGGACGACGCTCCGTTATGACATGAGGAAGATTTTAGGATTGAGGATTGGGTATGGTTGTAATGAATGGATGGATGGATGAATGAATGAATGAATGAACGAACGAATGTACTAACCGGCAGCGCGCCTTTTCGGGAGGGGGGATTTTTTTTTGGGTAATTAGGTCATTGGGTTTTTTGTACAGTAATAATGCATAACATGGCGTTTTGGGAATACCCATGGGCATTGGTACTGGGATTGGGATTGGGATTGGGATTGGGATTAGGATTAGCATTTAGCATCAGCATCAGCATCAGCATTAGCATTAGCATCGAGCAGGCCTGCTCTGGCGTTCTTCACGAAGGAGGGCCTTGGACATGGTCGCCCTCGTCGCCCCCCTTGTTTTTCAAAGTATATAGTTCTCCT
>Ga0265797_10013072_pt1 | contig 10051 bp, 8 predicted proteins | sample P2T30metagenome_FD_192433 | JGI IMG/M metagenome (GOLD analysis project Ga0265797, IMG submission 192433) | Plant litter microbial communities from East Loma Ridge, Irvine, California - P2 T30 | ecosystem: Environmental > Terrestrial > Plant litter > Unclassified | place: USA: California... | reverse complement strand
CGCCCAGCGCGGCATAGTCACCGTGCTCACGACCGGTGACCTCGCACGTCACATGAGCGGATCGGGAGCGCAACACTACGAGCAGTTCGACGATTTATTGGCAGCACTGGACAAGCAACTGGGCAGCAAATCCGACGCAACTGTGTTGGTGAAGGGCTCGCGTTTCATGAAAATGGAACGCGTGGTCCAGCACCTCATCACCCCACACAACCTCGGCAAGGACGCCCACTGACACCATGCTTCTCTGGCTCGCACAATACTTCCAGGACTATATCGGTCCGATGCGCATCTTTAACTACATCACCTTCCGGGCGGTGTTCGCGACCATTACCGCGATCGCCATCGGCCTGGGCTGCGGCCCGGCGGTGATCGCCAAGCTGACCGCGCTCAAGGTCGGCCAGGCGGTGCGCACCTACGGTCCGCAGACCCACCTGCAAAAGCACGGCACCCCGACCATGGGCGGCGTGCTGGTGCTGATTTCGATCGCCCTGTCGACCCTGTTGTGGTGCGATCTGTCGAACCGCCTGATCTGGCCGGTGCTGGTGGTGACCCTCGGCTTCGGCGCCATCGGCTGGGTCGACGACTACCGCAAGGTGGTCTATAAAGACCCGGAAGGCATGCGCTCGGGCGAAAAATACTTCTGGATGTCGCTGATCGGCATCGCCTCCTCGCTGTACCTGGCGTTCTCGGTGTCGGCCAAGACCCCGTGGGAAGTGTGGCAGCTGTTCTTCGCCTGGGTGCAGTCGGGCTTCTCGATGTCGCTGCCGCCCAAGGCCGACCTGATCGTCCCCTTCTTCAAGACCATCAGCTATCCGCTGGGCGTGTGGGGCTTCATCGCACTGACCTATTGCGTGATCGTCGGTTCCTCCAACGCCGTCAACTTTACCGACGGCCTGGATGGCCTGGCCATCATGCCGACCATCATGGTGGGCGGCGCGCTCGGCCTGTTCGCTTACCTGACCGGTAACGCGACCTATTCGAAATACCTGTTCATCCCGCATATCCCGGGCGCCGGCGAACTGCTGATCTTCTGCGGCGCAATGGCCGGCGCGGGCCTGGCCTTTTTGTGGTTCAACGCCCACCCGGCCCAGATGTTCATGGGCGACGTCGGCGCGCTGGCGCTGGGCGGCGCGCTCGGCACCGTGGCCGTCATCGTGCGCCAGGAAATCGTCCTGTTCATCATGGGCGGCGTGTTCGTGGCCGAGACCCTGTCGGTGATCATCCAGGTCAGCTGGTTCAAGTACACCAAGAAGCGCTACGGCACCGGGCGCCGCGTGTTCCTGATGGCGCCGCTGCACCACCATTTCGAACAGAAGGGCTGGAAAGAGACCAAGGTCGTGGTGCGTTTCTGGATCGTGACCATGGTGCTGGTGCTGGTCGGCCTCTCCACCCTCAAACTGCGCTAAGGCTGAACGACGCATGAACTACGACGGCAAAACCGCACTGGTGCTCGGGCTCGGCGAATCGGGCCTGGCGATGGCACTGTGGCTCGCGCGCTGCGGCGCGCGCGTGCGCGTGGCCGATACCCGCGCCGAGCCGCAACGCCTGCCGGCGCTGCGCGCGGCTGTGGCCGACGTTGAATTCGCCGCCGGTGCCTTCGATGCCGGCCTGGTCGCCGGCGTCGATTTCGTGGCGGTCAGCCCGGGCCTGGCGCCCTCGCGCGAACTGGCCGCGATCCTGCCGGCCGCCAGCGAACGCAGCATCCCGGTGTGGGGTGAGATCGAACTGTTCGCCCAGGCGCTGGCCGCCCTGAAGGCGGAACGCGGCTATGCGCCGAAAGTCATCGCCATCACCGGCACCAACGGCAAGACCACCGTCACCAGCATGACCGGCCTGCTGTGCCGCCGCGCCGGTTTCAGCACACGCGTGGCCGGCAACATCAGCCCGGCGGCGCTGGACGTCTTGCGCGAAGTGATCGATGCAAATGAACTGCCACAAGCATGGGTACTGGAACTGTCGAGCTTCCAGCTGCACACCACCTTCAGCCTGAACCCCGATGCCGCCACGGTCCTGAACCTGAGCCAGGACCACCTCGACTGGCACGGCAGCATGGCGGCGTATGCGGCCGACAAGGCACGCATCTTCGGCGCCGACACGGTGCGCATCCTGAACCGCGACGATGCGATGGTGATGGGCATGGCCGCCCCCGGCGTGGCCGTCAACACCTTCGGCACCGGCGAACCGGATGCGCCGGACAGCTTCGGCCTGCTGAACGAGCGCGGCGTGCTTTGGCTGGCGAACGCCAACCCGGCCGAGGAGCCGGAAAAGAAACGCCGCCGTGGCCAGGCCCAGAATGAACCGGAAGAACCGGTCGAGCTGACCGTCAACCGCCTGATGCCGGCCGACGCGCTGCGCATCCGCGGTCTGCACAATGCCTCGAATGCGCTGGCCGCGCTGGCCCTGTGCCGCGCCGCCGGCCTGCCGCTGGCGCCGCTGCTGCACGGCCTGCGCGAATACGGGGGCGAGCCGCACCGCGTGGAACTGGTGGCCAGCATCGACGACATCGAATACTACGACGACAGCAAGGGCACCAACGTCGGCGCCACCGTGGCCGCGCTGGAAGGCCTGGGCAAATCCTTCGGCGAAGCCGACCGCCAGATCCTCCTGATCGCCGGCGGCGACGGCAAGGGCCAGGACTTCGCACCCCTTAGCGGTCCGTGCTCGCGCTACGTGCGCGCCGTGCTGCTGATCGGCCGCGACGCGCCGGCGCTGAAGGCCGCGATCGAACCGAGCGGCGTGCCGTGCTTCGACCTCGACGATTTGCCGTCCGCCGTGCGCCGCGCCTCGGGCCTGGCAAGGAGCAATGACGTGGTGCTGCTGTCGCCGGCCTGCGCCAGCCTCGACATGTTCACCAACTACGCCCACCGCGCACAAGTGTTCGTGGATGCCGTGCGCGACATCGCGCTCGAGAAGGGGCAGGACATCTGATGGCCTTCCAGCTCCCCTTCAAGTTCGGCGGGACGTCGAGCGAAGCGACCATCGCGGCGCGCGCCCGGCCGTCGCGCATGATGGAGTACGACCAGCCGCTGGTCTGGGTCGTCATCCTCTTGATGCTGTTCGGGATGGTGATGGTGTATTCGGCCTCGATCGCGCTGCCGGATTCGCCCAAGTTCGCCTACCTCGGCGGCAAGAACAACTACTTCCTGCTGCGCCAGGCGATGTTCATCGGCGTGTCGCTGCTGTTCGGCTACGCCGCCTTCCGCGTGCCGGTCGCGCTGTGGCAGCGCTTCGCGCCGCTGCTGTTCGTGATCACGCTGATCATGCTGGCCATCGTGCTGGTGCCCGGCGTGGGCGTCTCGGTCAACGGCGCGCGCCGCTGGCTGCCTTTGCGCATCGGCCAGCCGTCCGAGATCATGAAGGTGGTGGCGGTGCTGTACGCAGCCGACTTCACGGTGCGCAAGCAGCAGTACATGCACAAGCTGACCAAGGGCTTCATGCCGATGGCGGCCGCGATGGCGCTGGTCGGCGTGCTGCTGCTGCTCGAGCCCGACCTCGGCGCATTCGGCGTGATCGTCTGCATTTCGATGGGCATCCTGTTCCTGGGCGGCTTCAACATGATCTGGTTCGGCGGCATCGGCGCGATCCTGGTGCTGGTCTTTTCGAGCATCATCGCGCTGTCGCCGTTCCGCCGCGCGCGCATGTTCGCGTACATGAATCCGTGGGAAGAGGGCAATGCGCTGGACAAGGCATACCAGCTGACCCACTCGCTGATCGCCTTCGGGCGCGGCGAGATCTTCGGCGTCGGCCTCGGCGGCAGCGTGGAAAAACTGCACTACCTGCCGGAAGCGCATACCGACTTCATCATGGCCGTGATCGGCGAAGAACTCGGCCTGGTCGGCGTGCTGGCCGTGGTCGGCCTGTTCTACTGGCTGGTGAAACGCGCCTTCGACATCGGCCGCCAGGCGATCGCGCTGGAACAGCATTTCGCCGGCCTGGCCGCCAAGGGCATCGGCATCTGGCTCGGCGTGCAGGTGTTCATCAACATGGGCGTGAACCTGGGCCTGCTGCCGACCAAGGGCCTGACCCTGCCGCTGATGAGTTATGGCGGCTCGGGCCTGATGTTCAACTGCGTCGGCCTGGCGATCCTGCTGCGCATCGATTACGAAAACCGCGTGCGCATGCGCGGAGGACGCCAATGACTAAACGACTCATGATCATGGCGGCCGGCACCGGCGGCCACATCTTCCCCGGCATCGCGATTGCGCAGGAAATGCGCGCGCGCGGCTGGGACGTCAGCTGGCTGGGCACCGCCCACGGCATGGAACGCGACATCGTGCCGCAGCACGGCATCGCCATGGACAGCATCGACTTTGCCGGCCTGCGCGGCAAGGGCCTGGGGCATACGATCAAAGGCGCCTTCAAGATGCTGGGCGCCTTTGCCGCCTGCCGCCGTTTCATCGCCCGGCGCAAGCCGGACGTGGTGCTGGGCATGGGCGGTTACGTGACCGTGCCGGGCGGGATGATGGCGCGCTCGCGTGGCGTGCCGCTGGCGCTGGTGAATGCCGATGCCGCGCTGCTGCTGTCCAATAAAACCCTGGCGCCCCTGGCCCAGCGCGTGCTGTTCGGCTTCCAGGCAGATTTCGGCAAAAGTCAGGAAAAATTCATCGATAAAGCAGTCGTCACCGGCAATCCGGTGCGCAAGGAGATCCTGGCGATGCCGGCCCCGGCGCGCCGTTTCGCTGCCCGTAGCGGCAGCGGCCCGCTGAACATCCTGGTGGTGGGCGGCAGCCTGGGTGCGAAAGTGCTGAACGACGCCGTGCCGGCAGCGCTGGCGCTGATCCCGGAAGGGCAGCGGCCAAGCGTGACCCACCAGTCGGGCAAGAAGAACATCGACGCCCTGCGCGCCGCCTATGCCCAGGCCGGCGTGCAGGCCAACGTGGTCGACTTCATCGACGACATGGCCGCCGAATACGCGAACGCCGACCTGGTGATCTGCCGCGCCGGCGCGATCACGGTGTCGGAACTGACCGCGGCCGGGGTGGCCAGCGTGCTGGTGCCGTTCGTGGCCAGCACCACCAGCCACCAGCGCGACAACGCCATCTGGATGGACAAGCAGAAAGCGGCCGTGTACCTGCCGCAGGGCGAACTGAATCCGCAGCGCCTTAGTGAGCTGCTGCAAACCACCACCCGCGACGCTTGCCTGGCGATGGCCGAGGCGGCGCAGGCGGTGGGCAAGCGCGATGCCAACAATGCCATCGCGAACGTATTGGAAGAACTGGCTGGAGCCGTTAAAGCACGATGAAACACAAGATCAAACACATTCACTTCGTCGGCATCGGCGGCAGCGGCATGAGCGGCATCGCCGAAGTGCTGCTCAACCTCGGCTATAAAGTGTCGGGTTCGGACCTGGCGTCCAACGCCGCCAGCCAGCGCCTGCAGGATGCCGGCGCCATCGTCGCCATCGGCCACGCCGCGGAACACATCCGCGGCGCCGACGCCGTCGTCACCTCGACGGCGGTCAACGAAGCGAATCCGGAAGTGGTGGCCGCACGCGCCGCCAAGATCCCGGTGGTACCGCGCGCGATCATGCTGGGCGAACTGATGCGCCTGAAGCGCGGCATCGCCATCGCCGGCACCCACGGCAAGACCACCACAACGAGCCTGGTGGCCTCGGTGCTGTACGAGGGCGGGCTGGATCCGACCTTCGTGATCGGCGGCAAGCTGACCAGCGCCGGCGCCAACGCCAAGCTGGGCACCGGCGAATACATCGTGGCCGAAGCCGACGAATCGGACGCTTCCTTCCTGAACCTGTCGCCGATGATCGAGGTGATCACCAACATCGACGCCGACCACATGGACACCTACGAGCACGACTTCGAGAAGCTCAAGAGCGCGTTCGTGCATTTCACTCACCGCCTGCCGTTCTACGGCCGCGCGATGATGTGCATCGACGACGTCAACGTGCGCGCGATCCTGCCGCAGGTCACCAAGCCGATCACCACCTACGGCTTCTCGGAAGACGCCGAAGTGCGCGCCCTCGACGCCCACGCCGAAGGCATCCAGATGCACTTCACGGTGCGCCAGGACGGCTATGCGGACACCAAGTTCGTGCTGAACCAGCCGGGCATGCACAACGTGCTGAACGCCTGCTCGGCGATTGCGATCGCGCGCGAGATCGGCATCCCGGACGAGGCCACCGCGCGCGGCCTGGCCGGCTTCCGCGGCGTCGGCCGCCGTTTCACGCGCTACGGCCAGGTGGCCCTGCCGACCGGCGGCAGCTTCACCCTGGTGGACGACTACGGCCACCATCCGGTCGAAGCCCAGGTGACCCTGGCCGCGGCGCGCGCCGCCTACCCGGGCCGGCGCCTGGTGCTGGCCTTCCAGCCGCACCGCTACACCCGCACGCGCGATCTGTTCGAAGACTTCGTCAAGGTCTTGAGCGCGCCCGACCTGCTGCTGCTGGCCGAGGTGTACGCGGCCGGAGAAGCGCCGATCGTGGCCGCCGACGGCCGTGCACTGACGCGCGCGCTGCGCACCGGCAGCCAGATCGAACCGATTTTCGTGGAGGCGATCGCCGACATGCCGGCGACGATCCTGAAGGTGGCGCGTGACGGCGACGTCGTGCTGACCATGGGCGCCGGTTCCATCGGCGGCGTTCCTTCGCAACTTATCTCGAATCAAAAGGCAACATCGTGAGCATCCAGACTCTCACTCCATCCGAAATCGCCGCACTGGGCAAGGTCGGCGTCCTGTTCGGCGGCCGCTCCGCCGAACGCGAAGTGTCGATCATGTCCGGCAGCGGCGTGCTGCAGGCCCTGAAATCGAAGGGTATCGATGCCCACGCCTTCGACCCGGCCGAACGTTCGCTCGGCGAACTGGAAGCCGAAAAATTTGACCGCGTCTTCATCGCGCTGCACGGCCGCTACGGCGAAGACGGCAGCCTGCAGGGCGCGCTGGAACTGCTCGGCATCCCCTACACCGGCAGCGGCGTGATGGCCTCGTCGGTCGGCATGGACAAGATCACCACCAAGATCGTCTGGCTGGCGGCCGGTGTGCCGACCCCGATCTACGCGGTCATCGACGAAAACACGGATCTGGATAAAGTGGTGGCCGACCTCGGCCTGCCGCTGATCGTCAAGCCGCCGCTGGAAGGCTCGACCATCGGCATCACCAAGGTGACCCGTGCCGAAGACCTGAAAGCCGCGGTCGAGCTGGCGCACCAATACGACAAGCTGGTGCTGGCCGAGCAGTTCATCGAAGGCCGCGAGTTCTCGGTGCCGCTGCTGGGCACCGGCCCGAGCGCGCGTGCGCTGCCGATCGTCGAGATCGTCGCGCCCGAGGGCAACTACGATTACCAGAACAAGTACTTCACCGACGACACCCAGTACCACTGCCCGGCGCCGCTGGACGCCGCCACCACCGCCGCCATCCAGGCCGACGTGGAAAAGGCCTACCGCGCGCTCGGCTGCGAAGGCTGGAGCCGCATCGACGTGCTGCTGCGCGAGTCCGACGGCCAGCACTTCCTGCTGGAGGTGAACACCTCGCCGGGCATGACCGGCCACTCGCTGGTGCCGATGGCGGCGCGTGCCGAGGGCACCAGCTACGAAGACCTGTGCGTGCAGATCCTGCGCTCGGCCAGCCTGAAGACCGGTGTCGCGGCCAACGGAAAGAAGTAAGGAAGAACGACGATGTGGCATGACGTGCGAGCCCTGAATGCAACCTCCGGCGCGATCACCGCGCTGGTGGCGCTCGCCTGCATTTCCTCGGGCGTGTGGTGGCTGTCGCAGCGTCCGATGTTCACGCTGCGCGCGGTGCGCGTCGAGAGCATGTATGGGCTGGACCTGCAGCACGTGAACGAACTGACGGTGCGCAACGGGGTGATGGGGAAGATCAAGGGGAACTTCTTCACCTCCGACCTGGAGCAGGTGCGCGGGACTTTCGAAGCGGTGCCCTGGGTGCGCAAGGCCAGCGTGCGCCGCGAATGGCCGAACCAGCTGATCGTCTCCGTGGAAGAACACGAAGCGCTCGGCACCTGGGGCGAGAACGGCAGCCTGCTGTCGGTGAAGGGCGAAGTCTTCACCGCCAACCTGGCCGAGGCCGACGAGGACCACGCACTGCCTGCGTTCGATGGTCCGGCCGGCAGCGAGAAGGAAGTATTGGCGCGTTTCGCCGAACTGCGCGGCTGGTTCGCGCAGGTGGCGCTGGTGCCGGAGTCGATCAGCCTGTCGAACCGCTACGCCTGGACGGTCAAGCTGGACAACGGCATGAACGTCGAGCTGGGACGCGAACAGGACAAGGCGACCTTGAAGGGGCGCGTGCAGCGGCTGGTGAGCATCTATCCGCAGCTGGTGGCGCGCCTGCAGGAAGGGCGCATCGACACCATCGACATGCGCTATCCGAACGGCCTGGCGCTGTCGTCGGCGGCACTCAGCGTACCGCTCGACGCGACCAAGCCGGTCAAGGCGGCAAAGCAGAAAAAAGCACCAAGCAAAACAACAAAGCACATTTAAATTTAAGCAGGCACAGCTAACATGACTAAAGACGCGAAGAACCTGATCGTCGGCCTCGACATCGGCACCTCGAAAGTGGTGGCGGTGGTGGCCGAGGTGATGGCCGATGGACGCCACGAAGTGATCGGACTCGGCCAGCACGAGTCGAAGGGCTTGAAGAAGGGCGTTGTCGTGAACATCGAAGCGACCGTCGAGTCGATCCAGCGCGCGCTCGAGGAAGCCGAGCTGATGGCCGATTGCAAGATCCGCAACGTGTACGCGGGCATCGCCGGCAGCCATATCCGCTCGTTCAATTCGAGCGGCATGGTGGCCATCAAGGACAAGGAAGTCACCGCCACCGACGTGGCCCGCGTGATCGAGACCGCCAAGGCCGTCAACATCCCGACCGACCAGCAATTGCTGCACACGGTGCCGCAGGAATTCATCGTCGACAACCAGGAAGACGTGCGCGAGCCGATCGGCATGAGCGGTATCCGCCTCGAGGTGCGTGTGCACATCGTCACCGGTGCGGTGTCCGCAGTGCAAAATATTGTAAAGTGCGTGCGCCGTTGCGGTCTGGAAGTATCCGATCTGATCCTGCAGCCGATGGCCTCGGCCGACTCGGTGCTGACCGGCGACGAGAAAGAGCTGGGCGTGGTGTTGATCGACATCGGCGGCGGTACCACCGACATCGCCGTGTTCTCGGATGGCGCGATCCGCCATACCGCGGTGCTGCCGATTGCCGGCGACCAGATCACCAGCGACATTGCGATGGCCCTGCGCACTCCGACCGGCGAAGCGGAAGAAATCAAGATCCGCTACGGCGTGGCCAAGCAGGTGCTGGCCGATCCGGGCGAGACGCTCGAGGTGCCGGGACTGGGCGACCGCGGTCCGCGTTCGCTGTCGCGCCAGGCGCTGGCGGCCGTGATCGAGCCGCGCGTGGAAGAGTTGTTCGCGATGGTGCACCAGGTGGTGCGCGAGTCGGGCTACGAAGGCGTGCTGTCTTCGGGCATCGTGCTGACCGGCGGATCCTCGATCATGCCGGGCATGATCGAGATGGCGGAAGACATTTTTCTCAAACCGGCGCGCCTCGGCACGCCGGAGTATCGGGGCCAGTTGGCCGACGTGGTACGCAGCCCGCGCTACGCGACCGTCCTCGGCCTGCTGTTGGAGGCGAAAAAGCAGTACCTGCGCGGCCACATCGTGACCCGCCAGGATGGGTCGGTGAAGGCGGTGTGGCAGCGCATGAAAGAGTGGTTCTTGGGGAATTTCTGATAGAGGCAGTGGAAAGAAACCTGATGAGCGGCAACAGTTTAGAAGGACCATCCTGGCGGTCCCATCCAAAATGCAACGCAAAGTCGATTTTTTACGCTGACGGAAACACTTGGTAACGGTTTTTCTTGGTAACGATCGTAAATATTTTTAAAATATAGGCGCGTTTCCAATCTTCAGGCCTGATTGAGAACGATGAGGTTTTTGGCTTGGGAACGGCATTTTGAGATTAGGAGTTCATCATGGAGTTTGATATGGTCGATAACGCAGCACTGGGCACCGTGATCAAGGTGGTCGGCGTCGGCGGTGCGGGTGGCAACGCGGTGCAGCACATGATCAATAAAGGTGTT
>Ga0265797_10013070_pt1 | contig 10052 bp, 5 predicted proteins | sample P2T30metagenome_FD_192433 | JGI IMG/M metagenome (GOLD analysis project Ga0265797, IMG submission 192433) | Plant litter microbial communities from East Loma Ridge, Irvine, California - P2 T30 | ecosystem: Environmental > Terrestrial > Plant litter > Unclassified | place: USA: California... | reverse complement strand
TATAAAGCTGCCGGATAACGGTGCGGTCGAGCCAGGATAATACGCGGGCGTAGCGGGTAGATAAATCGGACATAGAATAAGATGGCTTGCAAGCGGCCGGCTTGATTAACGCCAATAATGCCCGTCGCGGCTAGCCTCGGCGAAAAATTGACGTCAAAAAAGACCCGAGCCTTTTCCGACTCGGGCCTCTAAAAGTTATTTATTACTCAGCACCAAAGCGGTGCGGCTCGGCACGTAGAGCCGCAGGCGCGGCGCCTCGGCCGTGCCGCCGCCCCCTAGCGTATCGTAAATCACCTTTTCATCGAGCCGGTCGAAGCCACCGAATGCGGGCCGGTCGGAAGTCAGCACCAGGCGGTAGCGCCCCACGGCCGGCACCGGAATGCCGTAGTCGAAGAAGCTCTCGCCCACGTTGAAGCTGAACACGAACACGAGGCCGGCGCGCTCGAACACAATGACTTTATTGCCCGCATCAATATTGAGCAGCGTGGCGGGGCCTTTGGCGAGCAGCTGGCGCTCGCGGGCCAGGGCCAGCATGGCTTGGTCGAAGGCCAGCAACTGGCCGTAGCGCAGGTCGGGGTTGTCGGCCAGGTTCCACTGGCGGCGGGCAAAGTGGTAGCTCCAATCGTTGCCGGCGCGCGGAAAGTCTATCCACTCGGGGTGGCCAAACTCGTTGCCCATAAAGTTGAGGTACGCCTCGCCGCCCGCGCTCAGCGTGATGAGCCGAATGAGCTTGTGCAGCGCCGTGGCCCTAGCCGCGCCCGGGTCGCCATCCAGCACGTGCATGTGGCTATAAATAGCGTCGCCGTAGAGCCACTGGGCTAGGGTCTTATCGCCCACCAGGGCTTGGTCGTGGCTTTCGGCGTAGGCCACGGTTTTTTCGCCGGCCCGGCGGTTTACTAGCTGGTGCCAGAGCCCGCCGAGGTCCCAGTCTTCGTCGCGCTGGTGCTTGAGGGTTTTAATCCAGAAATCGGGCAGGCCCATGCCCAGGCGGTAGTCGAAGCCCACGCCGCCCTCGGCGATGGGCCGGCACAGGCCGGGCAGGCCGCTCATATCCTCGGCAATGAGCAGCGCCGATTTTTTCACTTCGCGCACCAGCGTGCTGGCCAGCATCAGGTACAGAATGGCGTCGTCGTCGGCCTGCGGGCCGAAATAGCTGTCGTAGCCGCCAAAGGCGTGGCCCTCGCCGTGGTGGTGATACAGCATCGAGGTCACACCATCAAACCGGAAACCATCGAAGTGAAACTCCTCCAGCCAGTAGCGTAGGTTGCTGAGCAAAAACTGCTGCACCTCGGGCCGGCCGTAGTCAAACAGCTTCGAGTCCCAGCCGGGATGGTTGCCGCGCTCGCCCTTATGAAAATACAGGTTGCCCGAGCCGTCGAAGTCGGCTAGCCCCTCGGCTTCGTTCTTCACGGCGTGCGAATGCACCAGGTCAAGCAGCACCACGATGCCGCGCTGGTGGGCGGCATTCACCAGGTATTTCAAGTCCTCGGGCGTGCCGAAGCGCGAGCTGGGCGCGAAAAAATTGGCTACGTGGTAGCCAAACGAGCCGTAGTACGGGTGCTCTAGCACGGCCATGAGCTGCACGGCATTGTAGCCATCGGCCTGAATGCGGGGCAAAATATGGTCGGCAAACTCGCGGTACGTGCCCACGCGGCCTTCCTCCTGCGCCATGCCCACGTGCGCCTCGTAGATGAGCGGCTGGCCCTTAGTCGCATTATTGATGCGGAAGGTCGAATCCGTCCACTTAAACGCGTTTTCGGGCACCCAGAGCTGGGCCGAAAAGTCGTTGGTTTCGGCGTCCTGCACGGCGCGGCGCAGGTAAGCGGGCAGGCGGTCTTTGCCCTGGCCGTGGGCCACGATGTGCAGCTTGTAGCGCGAGCCAGCGGCCGGGCGGCGGCCGTGGGCATCATCGGCAATAAAGCCCTCCCACACCCCGCTAGCCTCGTCTTTCTGCAAGGGGTCGGCGGCGCGGTTCCAAAAATTAAAATCGCCTACCAGGCTCACGGCCTCGGCGCCGGGCGCCCACTCGCGCACTACGTAGCCGCGACGGCGCGCATCGTAGTGCAACCCAAACCGCTGGTGGCCAGCAGCAAACTTACTGAGCGAGCCGTATTCCTTGGTGATGGCGGCTAGCCGGTCGGCCAGCCGCTGCTGGCGGGCCAGCAAGGTGGGTTCGTAGGGCTGAAGCCAGGAATCTTCCTGAGTGAGCGTCAGTACGGGCGCGGGAGCAGCGATGGAAACCTGAATTTCGTCGGACATAAGCAAGGTGAAATTGGCTTTTCAAAGGTAGGCCACGGGCCGGGCCACGCGCGGTTGTGCCTAATTTGCAACATGCATACGTTTTCTCGTTTTTCTTCGGCTATGTTGCTGCTGGCTGGGCTGGCTAGCCCCGCGCTGGGGCAAAAGGCCGCGCGGCAACCCGCCGTGGCACCCGTAGCCGACCAGCTGCCCCCGGCCGCCGCGCCCGTACTAGCGCGCCACGCGCTGGTGGTTTCGGCTCATCCTGAGGCTTCTAGAGTGGGGCGCGACATTATGCAGCAGGGCGGCAACGCTTACGATGCGGCCGTGGCCGTGCAGTTTGCCCTGGCCGTGGTGCTGCCGGTGGCCGGCAATGTGGGCGGCGGCGGCTTTATCGTGTACCGCGACAAGAGCGGCAAAGACGGCACCCTCGACTTCCGCGAAACTGCCCCCGCCGCCGCCAGCCGCGACATGTACCTCGATGCCAGCGGCAACATCGTGCCCGGCCGCAGCACCGCCGGGGCGCTGGCCGTGGGCACGCCGGGCACCGTGGCCGGCATGGCAGCCCTGCACCAAAAGCTTGGCAAGCTGCCCTGGGCCCGGCTCGTGGCACCCGCCGTGCGGCTAGCCCGCCGCGGCGTGGCCCTCACCGAAAAGGAAGCCGCCGGCCTCAACCGCAACCAAGCTGATTTCATTAAATACAACCCCGGCTCACCGCCGGTATTTGTGCGCCCCACCGCCTGGCAAAAGGGCGATACGCTTAAGCAGCCCGAGCTGGCCGCCGTGCTCCAACGCGTCGAAAGCCAGGGCCGCGCCGGCTTTTACCAGGGCCGCACCGCCGAGCTGCTGCTGGCCGAAATGAAGAAAGGCGGTGGCCTCATCACCCAGCAAGACCTCGATACCTACCAGCCCAAATGGCGCGCCGCGCTGCACGGCACCTACCGCGGCTACGACGTTATTACGATGCCACCCCCTAGCAGCGGCGGCGTGGCACTACTGCAAATTTTGCAGATGCTGGAGCCCAGCAATTTGGGTAAGCTAGGCTACCACACGCCGGCCGGCGTGGCCCTCATCACCGAGGCCGAGCGCCGCGCCTACGCCGACCGCGCCACCTACCTCGGCGACCCCGATTTTGGGAAGGTGCCGGTAGCGCAGCTCCTAGCGAAGGACTATAACAAGCAGCGCTTCGCCACCATCCGTACCGATGGCCTAGCCACGCCGAGCGCCCAGATAACCGCCGGCCCCGGCCTGCCGCGCTACGAAAGCGACCAAACCACCCACTACAGCATCGTCGACACCCAGGGCAACGCCGTGAGCTGCACCACTACGCTCAACGGCGCCTACGGCAGCAAGGAAGCAGTGGCCGGCGCGGGTTTCCTGCTTAATAATGAGATGGATGACTTCAGCTCGAAAGCCGGCGTGCCCAACTCTTACGGGCTAGTGGGTGGCGTGGCCAATGCCATTGCGCCCGGCAAGCGCATGCTCAGCAGTATGACGCCTACCATTCTTACGAAGGGTGGCAAGCTGTTTTTAGTGACCGGCTCACCGGGCGGCAGCACCATCATTACCAGCGTGTTGCAAAGCGTTTTGGCCATAGTGGACTACGGCGGCAATGCCGAAGAAGCCGTGGCCGCGCCGCGCCTGCACCACCAGTGGCTGCCCGACCAGCTCGACGTAGAAGCCGGCGCCCTCACGCCCGAGGCCGAAAAAACCTTGCAGGAAAAAGGCTTCAATCCCAAGCCGCGCGCCGCGTGGGGCCGGCTCGACATCATCCGGGTGCTGCCCGATGGCCGCCTCGAAGGCGGCGCCGACCCGCGCGGCGACGACCTGGCCGTAGGCATGTAGCGTAAGCTTTAGCTTGCGAGCGAGCGCCGCGAGCATCCGGCGCCAAGGGTTGTCCGCAATCAAAATGCTCCCCTACCGGCTAAAGTGTACGCTACTTGGACACATGCCGGAAAAAGCCGTATCTTTGCACCAGAAAATGGTATTCAATCTGAAAAGAGGGGACGCGCAGTCCCCTCTTTTTTTGTCCTAACCCCCGCCTGCCATGGCTCAATTTGACCGCCAACGTATTCAGCAGCTGCTCGCCGACGCCCTCGGCGACAGCGGGTTATATGTAGTTGACCTCACCGTCTCGGATTCGGTGATGCCCAAAATCACCGTTACCCTCGATGGCCCCAACGGCCTCGGCATTCAGGAGTGCGCCCAGGTGACGCGCCGCCTCAACCGCGGCATGGAGGAGGCCTACGGTGAGGAAGCCGCCTACTCGCTTGAGGTCACGTCGCCGGGTGCCGACCAACCCCTCACCGACCCGCGCCAATACACGCGCCACATCGGCCGCAGCCTGGCCCTGAAGCTAGCCGACGGCAGCGAAAAGACCGGCCCGCTAACCGCCGTTACGGAGGAAGGCATTGAGCTGGAGGAAGTTATTAAAGTACGCACCAAGAAAACGACGCTGCCCGCCGCCTTTATTCCTTTCGGGGACATTAAGGAGGCGACCGTTGTTATCTCTTTCAAATAAACCGCAGATTTAACGGAGTTAAGCGGATTTTGGGGATACGCCTGCTACGCAGGTTGGCTGTCACAAGATATCGTTTACTCCTGGTTTTTAGACGCTTTCATTTATCTCTCATGGCTAAAAAAGCAGCTACCCCTAGCCCGCAGGAAGTCGCGGCCGCCCAGGCTGACCTGAACGCCCGGATGCTCATCGAGAACTTTCAGGAGTTCGCCAAGAGCCGCAATATTGACCGGCCCACGATGATGTCGATTCTGGACGACGTGTTTCGGACGATGATTCGCAAGAAGTTTGAGGACGACTCGAACTTCGACGTGATTGTGAACCCCGACAACGGCGACCTGGAGATTTGGCGCAACCGCGAAATCGTGGACGATGACTCAGAAGATATCTGGGACTTCGACAAGATTCCGCTGGCCGAGGCTCAGAAAATTGAGCCTGATTTTGAGATTGGTGAATCGGTAGCCGAGCCAATTAAAATTGACGATTTCGGCCGCCGCGCCGTGCTGCTAGCCCGCCAGACGCTGATTCAGCGCGTGAAGGACATGGAGCGCGACAACCTGTACCAGAAGTACAAGGACCTCGTGGGCGAAATCATCACCGGCGAAGTGTATCAGGTATGGAGCCGCGAGGCCCTCATTCTGGACAAGGACGAAAACGAACTGGTGCTGCCCAAGAGCGAGCAAATCCCGAAGGACCGCTACCGCAAAGGCGACACCGTGCGCGCCGTAGTGCACCGGGTGGACGTGGTAAACGGCTCGCCGAAAGTTATCCTCAGCCGTGCCGCCCCCGCGTTTCTGGAGCGTTTGTTTGAGCAGGAGGTACCCGAGATTTTCGACGGCCTCATCAGCATCAAAAACGTGGTGCGCGAGCCCGGCGAGCGCGCCAAGGTAGCTGTTGAAAGCTACGACGAGCGCATAGACCCGGTGGGCGCCTGCGTGGGTATGAAAGGTAGTCGCATTCACCCCGTGGTGCGCGAGCTGATGAACGAGAACATTGACATCATCAACTACACCGACAACCTCGAGCTATTCATTTCGCGAGCGTTGTCGCCGGCTAAGGTTGGCTCGATGAAAATCAGTGAACAAACCGGCCGGGTTTCCGTGTTCATGAAGCCAGACCAGGTGAGCCTGGCCATCGGCCGGGGCGGTGCCAACATCAAGCTGGCTAGCCGCCTGGTGGGCATGGAAATCGACGTATTCCGCGAAGCCACCGACTACGAAGAAGACATCGCGCTCGACGAGTTTACCGACGAAATCGAAGGCTGGGTGATTGCCGAGCTGAAGAAAATCGGCCTCGATACCGGCCGCGCCGTATTGGCGGTTAAAAAAGAAGACATCGTGCGCCGCACGGAGTTGGAAGAAGAAACGGTGGACGACGTGTACCGCGTTATCCGCCAGGAATTTGCCGACGACGACAACCTGCCCGAAGATGCCAGCGCTACGCCGGCCGCCTCGGCTAGCCCCACTTCCGACGATGCGGAGCCGACCCCGGCGCCGGCCGCCGATACCGACAGCGCTCCGGCCGCCCAATGAGGGCGGGGGCTAACCGCCAGCGGGTAAGTTATTAAATCGAGCCAGTAGGCTTGACTTATAGCCTGCTGGCCAGATTTAATCTTTACCTTTGCACCCTGAACGTATTCGTTCGCGACTTATTAGAATGGCGGAAGCAACCCCGAAACGGCTTTTACAGGCAGCCAAAGACCTGAACATTGGCATCGACCGGGCCGTCGAAGCCCTTTCCCGTAAAGGGATTGCGGTAGAAAACAAGCCCACCACCAAGCTCACCGGCGAACAAGTGAGCCTGTTGGAAAAAGAATTTGCGGCTTCGGCCCAGGACAAGCAGGAGGCCCAGCGCCACACGCAGGCCCGCCGCCAGAGCGAGCTGAATGCGCAGGCACAAGCTGCCGTGGCTAAGCCCGCTCCGGCTCCCAAGCCTGCGCCGGCTCCGGTGGTAGCGCCCGTGGCTGCTGCTCCGGTGGCACCTACCCCAGCGCCCGCGCCGGTAGTGGCCGCCGCGCCAGCACCCGTAGTAGCTGCTGCATCTGAGCCAGTGGCCCAGGCAACACCTGCCCCGGCTGCCCCAGCAGTAGCTGAAGCCCCCAAAACGCCCGGCCTGAAAGTGTTGGGCAAAATTGAGCTGGATAGCAAAGGCCGCGTCATTCCGGCGCGGGCTGCGGCACCTGCTCCGACACCCGCAGCCGCAGCGCCCGTTGCGGCGCCGGTGGCCGAGGCTAAGCCAGTGGCTGCCCCCGCACCGCAAGCAGCCCCGGCTGCTCCGGTAGCAGCACCAGTTGCTCCCGCACCCGTGAGTGAGCCTGTGGCAGTAGCCAAGCCTACTAACCCCACTCCTACTTACACCCCCGCACCAAAGCCAGCTCCGGCGCCTGTACCTGTGGCGACCGCTCCGGTGGCTGCACCCACGCAAGCACCAGCTACCCCGGCCGCTTCGGCGCCGGTAGTAACGCCACCTGCTGCTTCGGCAGCGCCGGCAGCGCCGGCTACGCCAGAGGCTCCGGCTGCGGAAGAAGGTACGATTACGGCCAAAGCCGACCAGCTGAAAGGCCTGACGGTGCTGGGCAAAATCCAGTTGCCGGTTGATTCGAGCCGCCGTGGCCCTGGTGGCCGCGGGCCCCGCCCGGTAGCGTCGTCCGATGTTCGCAAGAGTGGGGTGGGTGCTGCCAACCAGAAAAAGCGCACTCGCCTGCCGGCTCCCGGACAGCCGGGTGGCGGCACCGGTACTACCACGGGCACTGGCCAGGGTGGTGGCTACCAGGGCAACCGTCCCGGTGGTCCCGGCCAGGGTGGGAATCGTCCCGGTGGTCCCGGCCAGGGTAACCGTCCGGGTGGTCCCGGCAATCGTCCTGGGCAGGGCAATCGTCCGGCTACGCCGCAAGTACCGCTTACCGCTGAGCAGAACGACAAGCAGATTCAGGAGCAAATCAAGGCTACACTGGCCAAGCTCAGCGGAGGTAAAACCAACGCTGCTGCCAACCGCGCCAAGTATCGCCGCGATAAGCGCGGGATGGCTGCTGAAGAGCGCGAAGCCCTGCGTGCTCAGAACGAGTTGGACGCTAAGACACTGAAGCTCACTGAATTCATTTCGGCCAACGACCTTGCGTCGCTGATGGATGTGAACGTGAACGAGGTTATCAAGGTGTGCTTGGGCATGGGAATGTTCGTTTCCATCAACCAGCGCCTCGATGCCGAAGCCATCACGGTGATTGCCGACGAATTTGGCTACGACGTGGAGTTCCTCTCGGCCGAGGAAGACGAAGAGCCCATCGACATGAGCGATGCGCCCGAGGACCTCATGCCCCGCGCGCCCATCGTGACCATTATGGGCCACGTCGACCACGGTAAAACGTCGCTACTTGACTATATCCGTGAGGCTAGCGTAGCTAAGGGCGAGGCTGGCGGCATTACCCAGCACATTGGTGCCTATGAGGTGAAAACCAAGTCAGGCAACCCAATTACGTTCCTTGACACACCTGGCCACGAAGCCTTTACGGCCATGCGTGCCCGTGGTGCCAAAGTAACGGACATCGCCATTATCGTAATCGCGGCCGACGACTCGGTGATGCCTCAGACCAAGGAGGCTATCAACCATGCGCAGGCTGCCGGCGTGCCAATTATTATTGCCCTCAACAAGGTTGACAAGCCCACGGCTAACCCCGAGAAAATCCGCGAAGAGCTTTCGCAGATGAATATTCTCGTGGAAGAGTGGGGCGGTAAGTACCAGAGCCAGGAGGTTTCGGCTAAGTCGGGCCTCGGGGTGGAAGACTTGCTGGAAAAAGTACTGCTCGAAGCCGAACTGCTCGACCTGCACGCCAACCCTAACCGCAACGCGGTGGGTACGGTAATCGAAGCCGAGCTTGACAAAGGCCGCGGCTACGTAACCACCGTGCTGGTGCAAACTGGTACCCTCAACGTAGGCGATATCGTACTGGCTGGCCCGCACTACGGCCGCGTGAAAGCCATGACTGACTATCGCGGCAAGAAGAAAAAGCTAGCCGGCCCTGCTACTCCGGTGCAGGTGCTAGGCCTCACTGGTGCCCCGCAGGCCGGCGACCGCATCCAGGTGATGGAGACGGAGCGCGAAGCCCGCGAGCTGGCTACTCAGCGCCAGCAGCTAGCCCGCGAGCAGAGCATCCGCACCAAGAAGCACATCACCCTTGATGAGATTGGTCGCCGCCTGGCTATCGGCTCGTTTAAGGAGTTGAACATCTTGGTGAAAGGCGACGTGGACGGCTCGGTAGAAGCCCTCTCCGACTCACTGCTGAAGCTCAGCACGCCCGAAGTAAAGGTGAACATCCTGAGCAAAGGCGTGGGTGCCATCTCGGAAAGCGACGTGCTGCTAGCCTCGGCTTCCGACGCCATCATCATTGGTTTCCAGGTGCGGCCCTCGCAGAGTGCTCGTAAACTTGCTGAACAAGAGCAGATTGACGTACGCCTGTACTCGATTATCTACAATGCCATCAATGAGGTGAAGGATGCCATGGAAGGCATGCTAGCCCCAACGGTGCACGAAGTAGTGGTGGCCAACGCCGAAGTTCGTCAGGTATTCAACATCACCAAAGTAGGCGTCATCGGCGGCTGTATGGTGACGGATGGTACCTTTACCCGCAAAACCAAGGTACGCGTGGTGCGCAATGGCATCGTGCAATACACTGGCGACATTCAGGACCTCAAGCGCTTCAAAGACGATGTATCGGAAGTGCGCCAAGGCTACGAGTGCGGTATTTCGGTGAAGAACTTCAGCGACCTGCAAGAAGGCGATAACATCGAAGGCTTCGAAGAACAAGAAACCAAGCGCAAGCTCTAACCGCAGATTTAACGGATGGCGCCGATACGCCTGCTTCGCAGGCTGACTGGCAGAACGAGAAAACCGTTAAATACGAAAATGGTGCAAACAAGAAAGGCCACCCTACAGGGTGGCCTTTCTTGTTTAATACAACCCACAAAACACACTGAAAGCTTAAACGGCTAAAAGAACAAAACAAAGTCCTAGCCACTTAAAGAGCAAAACGAAAGCCTAGTTAGCCTGCGGAGCAGGCGTATCAGCGCCATCCGTTAAATCCGTTAAATCTGCGGTCAGAAGAGGAGGAATTTCTTTTTGCGGCCGTGGTCGTGCACTAAGGGCTTGCCGTTGGTACGGGCACCCATGGGCACGCGGCGCGACTCACCACGCTTCTGGTCCTGGCCAGGCAATGCCTTAAACTTACGGACGGTAAAGCCCCCACCCGCTTTATCGAGCTGGCGATAGGGACCACCCTTCTCAGAGCCGAAGCTGGTGTTGC
>Ga0265797_10013069_pt1 | contig 10052 bp, 11 predicted proteins | sample P2T30metagenome_FD_192433 | JGI IMG/M metagenome (GOLD analysis project Ga0265797, IMG submission 192433) | Plant litter microbial communities from East Loma Ridge, Irvine, California - P2 T30 | ecosystem: Environmental > Terrestrial > Plant litter > Unclassified | place: USA: California... | reverse complement strand
TTTCACTTTCGCAAATTGATATCACCGCACAGTGAGATTCTGTGACCGCCCATGTGGGGAGCGTATCTGGCAGTACATGCAAGACTACCCAGCTACTCTGATAGTATATACACTTCAGTAGTAGGTGCACGTAAATTTTAACTCACGACAATCGTCGCGATATTTCAAACCCAGCTCCTAATGGCGCGTCATCCGTTGTCAAAAACAAAAGGTGAGGTCAAACCAAGGTTTGCGGAACTCTGCGGGGGGCGTCTTCGCTTGCCTCTTCACTCGGGAGCAGGCACACATACCACTAACCCCTTCCAGCCAGACTGCCAGCCAGACCCCCATCACCTCGTGGGAAAGCTGCCCGCCAAAGCCACCTCATTCCTTTTCGAGCGACGCGTTCATCTATCTTTCCACCTTTTCAACCAATCATATCAGACAGTCTCACCAATCACGATGAACGAGTATTTAGCCGAGACTGATGCGGTCTCTGCTCGTACTACATGACAATCCTCAAATTGCATGCTAATAAGACCGGCAACAGGTGATAGGGCCCCATCACTCACCGGCACTTGTTCCGCTGAACCACGTTGTTCGGGGGCATGCAAGGCGTAATGAGGGCTGTGTGGGGTAAGCGCATGGGAATGTGCCGGTGAAGAACGGCTCCACATGCTTGTATATTGCGGTTGAGATACTCAGACGCACTCCATGATGTGGGACAATCGGGCTGATGGGATGGAGCGGAGGGCTCGTGTATGTTGCTGGTGAGTGGACTGGGCTATGCGGTGTTTGGGGACTCGAATTCAATGTGTAGAAATTTCAATTGTTTTTGCGTATACTTTTAGCTAATTATTCTTGAGACCAGAATGCTCTTGATATGAAGCATCCAGTATCTCCACCACAATCGTACCACAGAAGTGGGGCACCGCCCTCTCGTGTCACCCGGCGCATAGGACCACATTCACCAAGCAATCCTGGCGAGTAAGCCTTTGGGCCACCTGCGCACGCAGTATTTTCTCCCCTCGTCTAGCAAAAGTATGCCCATCCCGAAAGCAGCTGGCAAAAACCAGTGTTCGACTGCGACTGGTCTTGTGCCAACAGTGCGTTGGAGGGACGGAATATAGTTGAAGATGAAGACCACGACAATGGCGAAGATCATGGCGGCGAAGAGGGACAAGTTTTGAGTTGCCTTGTTTAGGATGGGTGGCTGCTGGAAGATACTGAGTGTACGTGTGCGTGTAGCGAGTAAATTGAAGAGTTGCCTGTTATTAGTGTTAGTGTCCATGCTCCACTTCAGTTCAAGATTTGAGCTTACATGATGACCAAGGTAACGAAGTAGATACTTGAAGCTTGGTTCACAACCTCCTCGATGTACGCTGGATCGTACTGCGGGTCGTAGTTGCCATACTTCAGCCACATCGCCGTGAATGGGATTCCTTGACGCTCCATCCACCAGAAGCTCATGGTGAAGGCTAGGAAGCACTCGAGCAGGCCGATGACAAAGTACGCGTGGAAGATGAGCTTAGCATCGACAAGCCTGTCCTTTTTAGGATTACGGGGAGGTCGGAGCATGAGATCGGCTTCAGGCTTCTCATATGCAAGCGTGATCGCGGCGGCACAATCGGTAAGACAGCAGATGATGATCTGGAGATGTTAGCTAACGAACATGAAGCAGCTGTTGGGGTAGCCTACCATGAGGAAAGAAGACAGAATCTGGGGGATACCAAAAGCGACGTTGGTGACAACGGGCCAGAGCTCACTGAAACTACCGGCCGGCAGCAAGTATACAATTGTTTTCTTGAGATTGTCATAGACGAGACGACCGTACATGACAGCTTCCACGATGGCGGCGAAAGAGTCGAGAAGAACCATATCAGCGGCTTCGATGGCAATGTCTGAACCGCTGCCCATGGCAATACCAATGTCGGCAGCCTTGAGCGAAGGAGCATCGTTGACACCATCGCCGGTCATGCCAACAATGTTCTCGCGAGCCTGGAACTCTTTGACGATACGAAGCTTCTGCTCGGGCGTGGTTCTCGCAAATACAATCTCCTGATATTGGCAGAGCTGATCCCACTGCGCATCGTTGAGTGTAATGAGTTCCGGGCCGCTCAAGACAATTGCTTGCTTCTTACATTCGCCCTTGAAGTCTCGGCTGAGAGCGCTGACATCTTCGACTAGAGCCGAGTTCGAAATAATGCCGCACTCCTCAGCGATAGCTTGCGCCGTGAGCTTGAAATCACCAGTGACCATGAAGATACGGATCGATGCACCACGGAGGATGCGCACGACTTCTGGGATTTCATCACGAGGTGGGTCGACAATACCAACGATTCCAACAAAGGTGAGGCCTTCGCGGGCAGAGACAAGAATCTCCTTCTCTTGGTTGCTGGAGAAGGGCATAATTGTTGGTTTGCGAGCCATTAGGATGACACGCTTGCCCTGGGAAGACCAGCTATCCTTGATTTCCTCGATGCGGAGTCTCTGGGCTTCTGAGAGTGGCACCTCTTCGCCTAGGGCGTTTAGGATAAGGTCGCAGCGGGGAAGCAGGATATCAGGAGCGCCCTTGATCATGAGTGTACTAATCTTGTCAGCGTGTTTTAGGGGGACATTGATTTCTCTGTACTTACGCATTGTTACTCGTCGCGCCCTGGTTTGCGGGAGTCATGATCCGAATCATGAACTTGTTCTTGCTGTTGAAAGCGATTTCAAAGACCTTCTTCCAGTCCCGACGCAGCTGAGTGACCGAACCCAAAGCTTCAGAGAGTCGAAGGATAGCCTGATCTGTGGCGTCTCCATTAATCTTGCGGTCGGAGATGGGCAGATCCATGGTCGCGGCATCGAATTCACCCGAGTTGCAGAGACCACCAAGAATACGGACTTGGTCAATGATGTTAGGCACAGCCAGCGCCGTTGAGTCCTTCTCCGACCGGAAGACTGCCATCTTATCGCGCGCCTCATCGGCGGTGTACTCTTCTCCTCCAGCGTAGATATCAGTAACCACCATCTTGTTCTTGGTCAATGTACCGGTCTTGTCGGAACAAATGACGGAGACGGCTCCGAGCGTCTCAACTGTCTTGAGCGATTTGCAGAGAATCTTGTTCTTGCGCATGATATTCGCAACAATTGTCAAGCTCGTGGTTAGTGCGATCGGCAGGCCTTCGGGGATGAAAGCGACCGCTGCAGAAACACAGCTGACGATGAGAAGAGGTACGTTTATCCATTCCGGATGATCCTTCCTTAGCCAAGCCGCCCAAAGAATGATGATGAGGATGACAACGCAAGTAATGAAGACGGAAATTATGAGCACGAAGCGTAGAATTTCCTTCTGAAGTGGTGTCATTCCAGTCTTTGGATCAGAGGTCAGCTTCGCAATGCGTCCAAAAATTGTGTTGTCAGCAGTGGCGACGCATATGCCAAGTATAGTGCCAGAAATGCAGTGCGTTCCTTGTAGTCCGATATTGTTGGTTTCGAGGTAGTTGTCTTCGGTCGCATCGAGAGTGGCCACAACGGGTTCAGATTCGCCTGACGTGCGTTAGTCTGTGTGATCAAGTTGTGCAGTAACAAAGCTTACCAGTGAGAATGGAGCGGTCGAACATGGCATCGCTAGAGACTTCTACAAACCGCATGTCTGCGGGAAGCTTGTTGCCTTGCTTGATGACGATGACATCTCCAGGAACGAGGTCCAGAGCAGAAATATTAGTCTGCGATCCATTGCGCACGACGATACACTGATCTGGCAACATGGTACCAATAGATGCCATAACTCGGCTTGTTGACCAATCCTGCCATGCATTGAACGCAGCTTGAATGAGCCAAACCGCGATCAGCACACATGCAAGCGCTAAGTTGGCAACAGCTGGAGGATCTCCGAGTGGTTTCCAGGCGATGAAAACCAATATGCCAGCAACCACGAGAATACTACCAAATCCGCCGAAGAAGTAGCCTATGATGTCGCCGAGTAGACCAGAGGGCGGCGGAGTCATCTTATTCTGGCCATGTTCATTGAGACGACGCTTGGACTGGTCATCAGAAAGCCCTTGGTCAAGGTCAACAGAAAGGCGGCGACACAATTCATGGATAGCGAGCGTGTGCCATTCTAGGTCAGCAAGATCTGTGGAACCGTGTTCAGTATACACTCATGTGTCATTTCAGTGAGGATACTCACCGACAGCTGCCTTTTCCTTTGCCTTTTTCACCTCAGTTTGCTTCTTGTATTGGCCTTCGTCGATTTCAATTGACAATGTACGGTAGGTGATTGGAAGCGCGGTCTCCGGCTGAACGGTACGAGCACCGCCGACACTGCGGATAGAGAGACTGCCAACACTGGATCGTCTTGACAGTGATCGCTCATGACGCCGCTCATGGTTCACATATCCGTCTTCCTCTTCGGGGAGACGAAGCTCTCCGAAGCGGATGCGGGGTGCGGCTTTCTCCTCTTGATCCATTGAAGGATATGTAGATGAAGCGCACTAAGGGGCTGTTGAGAGCACAGCGGCAGAGTCGGGACGACCCACGAGACAAAGTAAACAAAAGGCGAGGTGAGAAGTAGCACAAGAACTCATGATGCTAAGAGCACAGTTATACCCTGGATAATGTCCACCATTACCGCCTTCAGCAGCGGTGTGGCCATGCCCGGCCCACGAGCCCTTCGGACACACGCTTGTGTGGTTTCAGCAGCACTCACGGGACGTCAAAGACTGAGCACCTTGGCGACATCAGAGTGAACCACGTACTGCTCACTGATTGTGGAAGCGCGGGTGTGAGCGGCCTTCCTCCATGCCGCCGGAGTGTGGGCGAGAACAAAGCCGAATGAGATCACCCCGCCGCAATGGATGAAAGCACGTTGGAGCCTTTGACATGGTCCATCTCCAACGATTCGACGCACAAATACCTCACCATTTCCGATCCAAAATGAGAGGGCTGCAGCCGACATGCTTTAGCCACCAAGGGTATTCCGTGGTTGGCTCCATCACGTGATCCGCATTTTGGTCTGGTAATACGATGGAGCTCAAGCTGTTGCTGGTTAGCAATGAGCGATTTTCCGTAGCAACACAGCCACCCTGCCTCGTGCAGAAACAGGCTCTCCCGCGTCACAATCATCGCCATGCGCGATTTTTAATCTTAACCATGGCGTAATATGGCTGTCGTGATCAAAAACACGGCAGAAGAGTTCGCCAGGCGTGCTGTTGAGGCACGGATGGCGTTCATGTGTGTAGGCGATCACCAGGGTCTTCTGACAGCTGTCATGGACAACACAACGGTACATTTGCAGTGGGACCGAAGGAATCTGCGCGTTGTGCAAACTGCGAAAAAGCAGGAAGTCGCACGAGTGACTGGCCAGCATCATCGTTGCCGCACATCGAGAGATTGGGAGCATCCAGATGCCGGGTCTAAAGGGGTCGTAGGGCGGCGCTTACATGCCGGCGCACAACGCGAGATTACTCTAGCCGTTGTCTGGGAGGTACCTTGTACGCTTTTCAGTGGCATTGAGGATATCGAGGTGGCCAGGAGCTCGCAGATGGCAAGGTGTGTTCTAGGTGTTGGTGTTCAATTTGCGAGGCGAACGATGCTGTTAGACGACCACCTTTGACGAAAGTGGTCCGTGCGCGAAGAAGCTTTCCTGGGGCCAAGAGATGCCCAGAGCACGCCTCAACACCACGCGTCAAGACGGCCCTTTCACGACGAGCAACGATAACGATGCAGCACCCCCACAACACGACATCGCTGACATCCCGGGCCGGCATGCTCGAACAAGCGCAAGTACCGATTGCGCAGGTATCATGCCGGCATGGCGCAAATACGTCCACCTCTACGCACCCCTGATCACCATGGCCCATTCACGTATTCTCCGCTGCGGCTCTCCCACAGTCTCGGGGCTGAAAGTGCCGAGCATATAGTTTTGCTTACTGCCTCAACCACGATACCTACACACTTTCTCGCTTGGCTGTTTCACCCAGCGGATCGACCCGAGTCTACCCCTGAGGAGTCCATCCGCTTCACGTGCAAATATGGCGCCTACCGCGCTGGCATGGTTGCGACACACAGGCGCATATACGACATGTTCTTATCTGTCTTGTTTTGCGACGAGCTGTTGAGCTGGTGATCGTAGTTTCGCTGCTGATACATTCATTGAAGAACGTCCCAACGATACCGACCAGCGACGTTCCGTACGCCTTGCCGCATTGTTTTGGGTTTTAGAAGCACGGTGGTATCGTTCTTTGTACCGGCCAATATACCAGTGGTTGACCTATTGGTTGGAGCGGTGAATGAATCGTACAGTCCATCACGCAGCCTACATTGCCCTGGTTGATGATGTCATCTGGTCTTGTCACTCCCGAATGTCCGCACACCTCAGGGAAACGTGTCGCTCGTCTCGCTGCAGGCGCTTACGATAAGGTCAGGCGTGTCATTTGCTGAGCGAAGCCATCAAGCCGGCAATTGCGACATTGACTTGCGACGCAGTCAATTATATACACTATGCTCGATTGGTGAAAGAGGACATATAAAGAGGTCCACGAGGAACTTCACTGCTAGTCATTCGGCACTTCATCAATTGATCCTTGACCAAGTGTTCACGCCACGTACAGAATGGATGTTTGAAGAACCGGATCGCAAGTGGAAGCATGCTATAAGTGCGGAGCTATGGGACTTGCCGCCGCTTCAAGGCTAGTCGGGTGACGTACCTCACGTACGGCGGAATTACTGACCCAAGAACTGGGTATATACAATAAGAACTAGGATTATCTGCATTCGACTTGTGCTGCATGACATTCGCTATAAATCCTATCATATGCAGCTCATGGCTATCTGGTCTGTGTCGAGAACTTGTATTGCCGTAGTCATGGCGCCACCTCACAATCTCCTACCCCACGCTTGAGATCCATACCGTCGCCCAGGAGCCTACGTGGCAAGCCATCTCTTTCTTAATTTACCCCAGTGTCATCTGCCTTTCTGTCTTTGTTCTAGTTCCTGTTCTTCATCTTCGGATTGCTTTTCATTGTTATTTAACCCAGGATCGCCATCCTTGCTATCGACACTCTAAGACTTCTCTTTGATGATCTTGGATTCCAATACTGCTTTTGTCCAGCAATACTCGGCTTTGTGCAGCCCACCAACGAAATTACCGATCTTCGCTTGTTCATAATCAAGCATGTGAAAGAGGCTTTGCAGCCACCCTGCGCCTTTCGGTTTTCGGGAACCATAAGTTGAACTTGTATGCTGCCCATGGGGGCTTGCGCTAACTCGGCTACAATTCAGTTTGTGTATGTCGCAATCGTGCAGAGAATTGGCCAATCGTTGCAGATTGAACACGTGCACGTCGATAACAGGTTTCGTGAGATGAAACATGGCGATAAAAGTATCGATGATGCGGTCAAAGAGCCACAGTATGGAACAGATACAGTCCATTTCGACGTTGATCTTGCGCATGAGCTCCAATAGATGATCACTGTGGCGCCTCGTACATTGCGCGTCTGCTCCCAACTCATAAGTTCAAGAAAGCAATACGTAGGCCGGTTGCCACATACATTATCTAGAGGAACACAGTCCAAACATTGGCCCCTGATGTTCACCTCGAAGCATTTTCTGCCGTAGAAGACTTGTGTTACAATTGTATGTATTTCTTTGCTGACTACAAAGAAATCTCTCTGCGGGAATATGGGATCAAGGAAAGCATAAAAGTCGATTGCCGAAAACTTACTGTGATTTTGTACATGGTAAATGCCATCAGGTGCTTGTAATTACAGTTGTCTTCGTTATTGGGTCATTGACGGAGAGATTTCGTGTTGATCTGTAGCTTTCCAGGAAATACCAGAACAAATCGAACTATCTTTGTCTTGATCTCGGGTAGCAGCTTACGAAGGCAGACTGGCTTTGTAATTGCAACTTCTTCTTCTAAAAATGTGTCTTCCTCACCTGTAGTCCTACGGATCGGGTCTGTGGACTTACTGTTTTGGTCTAAACTCTTAATGTCACTTGTAAATTCCTCACCCGTTGGTTGAACCTACCAGTGACGAACGATGATGAAGTTTTCAGTGTGTGGTGGTAAGAAATAGATCGAAATCAACTAACCAGTTTCTTGCGTTGACTCATCTTCATCACTTTCGTAACGTTGATCGATTCGATTGTTGATATTGTGTTTATCAGACTGTTTACTTACAATTCATCTCAAGAAATTGCGTTTCTGTTTTTGGGGTATATACTGACGACTGCAATTAGCCCCGACGCTCATGGTAACTTTTGGTATATTTGAAAGACCTCTGACAATTCATTAGTGTTACACTCGACCGAATGTGCATCTAGGTATAAGCGACCCACCTCAAGGGCCGTTTTGATATGAATCAAGATCTAGACGGTCGACAATATTTGGTGTCCAGGCTCGCAACGGTTTATCATGTTGTTCGGGGGCGAGTTTTAATCGAGTGGATTGTCAGTATTACGTAGGCTCCACCGACAGCGTAGCCACGACTCGGTCCATTTGCCGTGTTTCTCGTACTGAATTACGCCTTCATAGTCGTAATTTTAGAAGCGCGGAATACTTCTAACAGTCCCTAAGGCCGTCTGCGAGCGCAGTGCGTCTAGATGCAACGGGTTAATTCGTGGTGGGTGCGAACAAGAGGAAGAATTTCGCGTCCAAAGACTAACGAATGGAGGAGTGTGCCTCAAACCCGATATCGTGGCTTCCATAAGTGAGGCGGAGTTGCGGCATATGCGTTGCCGTTGGTATTGCAAATTCCGCTCAGGTCATCTCATTCACATCTGGTGTCGAAGAAAACGCAATGTCCCTGCATCCCCCAATCAATTCCTTTCGTACAACGATACGTTCAGCTTTCCACTTTACAGTCTCTCGCAAGCTCTCAGATATGCAATTCAAGGTATTTTTCCACCGTGTACTCTTCTTAGGTTTATCGCAGCTGTCGGCACCGGGAGGGGCCCACTTATGTGTTCTAGTTGACAATCCGCCCGAGTCCACCAGGCGAAATAGTGATTGTATCATAGGGTTTCTCTATCCACGGTTTGTTATAAGGGAAAAAGCTGTTGCTGTATATCTTTATAACTTCTATGAGGAAGATATGCACGGAGATTGACAGGCCCAGAAGGATGCGTCCTTACAACTACCCAGTTGATTCCCTGCCTTGTCGATCCCAGTCTTAGAAAAATGCAGCATCCTTACTCCTGAATAGACCACACTGAGCATTAAATTATTTTATCGAAGAACTTACGCGAGCATTAAGAGACGCTGATGCGGAGATGTCTGGCACTACAAGCAAAATCACAATAATTCAACAAATAACTCAACAACAAAAAACAAATACAAAACAGAAAAAGCTAGAAAAAGCTATAGGTTGAGGAGGCGTATTGAATAGTAATAAGCAGCACAGACCTTTTTGGCTGTAAAACCAATGAATCAAGCATACAGGTATTCAAGATACCCATGTTCTGTTCCATCTCAGCAAAGATGTAGATGAGGAGAAACTGAGCGCACTGCGCATAATTAAGCAGCAGCACATGAGAAGTAAAACTTTAGTAGTAATATTGTGGTTGTGATAACCAAGGTTGAGACCTATTTAAAGCCAAGACTTGCTTTTCGACACGTGATCTGTTCCATCTTATGCGCGTACCTGCTGTAGGTAGAGGTGGCGCTACCCCGCAATGTCGAATAGATTAGTCTTCTACTGTTGAGAAGTCTCAAAACGGAAGGATCGCCCTAGTCTAGCTAGATTTGGGGGATCTTGTGCCTAGACTGTTCTCTTTTGGCATTCCTCTAAGATTTATTTTTCTCGGGCGCCCTCCGCCTTTAGCCCCACAACATGGTCACCCGTCTCCAACCCACCCTCGACTCATCTGCTACACCCTGACCATCCAATTTTTCATGTTCACAAACACTGATTGCATCTCATATGGCACCCACACTCACTAACCCCCACCAAACGAGTGGGGGATGTGTTTTTTGCTAAGGTCGTTGTCGCGAACCGAGTAGTACTAGAATTTCAACTACAGGATGTCGACGAATACGAGGCCGTTTACGGAGGAGATTTGGTGGCTGGAACAAGACTAACTGCATA
>Ga0265797_10013067_pt1 | contig 10053 bp, 7 predicted proteins | sample P2T30metagenome_FD_192433 | JGI IMG/M metagenome (GOLD analysis project Ga0265797, IMG submission 192433) | Plant litter microbial communities from East Loma Ridge, Irvine, California - P2 T30 | ecosystem: Environmental > Terrestrial > Plant litter > Unclassified | place: USA: California... | reverse complement strand
GAATACGAGGTGTTCGACCGCTCGCTCGACGTCCAGATCTCGCGCCTGCGCAAGCTGATCGAACCCGACCCCTCCAGCCCGCTGTACATCCAGACCGTCTGGGGCCTGGGCTATGTGTTCATCCCTGAAGGCCAGCCACGCTAGTGTCCACGACGTTCGCCAAGGCGCGTCGCGAGCGGCGCACCGCACCACGCCCTGAATCCGGCCCGCTGCGCCGTTTGCTGGGCTGGAGCCGCAGCGGCCTGTTCTGGCGCACCTTCCTGCTGCTGTCGGTCCTGACGGCCCTGTCGATGGCCTCGCTGTACGGCATGATCGCGGTGTTCCAGCGCGGCGCCCAGGCCGAGCAGACTTCCGAATTGCTGGTGTCGGTGGTCACCATCACCAAGGCGGCGCTGACCCATTCGGCGCCCGACCTGCGGCGCGAACTCCTGATCGAACTGGTGTCGAATGAAGGCATCCGCATCCTGACGCTGGAGCCGACCGACCGTATCGAGCCGCCGCCCACCAATTCCCTGATGCCGGAAATCGCCGCGCGCGTGCGCGACAAGCTGGGCCAGGACACCCGTTTTTCGCGCCGCGTGAACGACATGCCGGGCTTCTGGGTCAGCTTCGACATCGACGGCGACAAGTACTGGCTGATGCTGGAGCGCGAGCGCCTGGCCGGCCTGACGCGCGTCCAGTGGCTCGGCTGGGCCGCGCTGGTGGGCGTGCTGTCGCTGCTGGGCGCGGCGGCGATCTCGAGCCTGGTGAACCTGCCGCTGGCGCGCCTGACCGCGGCGGCGCGCTCGATCGCCCAGGGCAAGCGCCCCGCCCCGCTCCCTGAAAAAGGCTCGCAGGAGATCATCGAGGCCAACCGCAGCTTCAACCAGATGATCGAGGACTTGCAGCAGCTCGAGAAGGACCGCGCCGTGATCCTGGCCGGCATCTCGCACGACCTGCGCACCCCGCTGGCGCGCATGCAGCTGGAACTCGAAATGGCCAACCTGTCGACCGAGGCGCGCGACGGCATGCAGTCGGACATCGCGCAGATGGACGCCATCATCGGCCAGTTCCTCGACTTCGCCCGCCCGACCGAGGCCGCGACCTTCGTGCCGGTCAACCTGTCCGAATTGCTGGACGACTGCGCGCGCGAGACCGGCCGCCTGCAGGACGTGCCGGCCAACAGCACCGACCTGCGGCGCGTGATCAACAACATCATCGAGAACGCGCGCCGCTACGGCAAGACCCCCGGCCAGGAGGTCACCGAGATCGAGATCGCCTGCCACGTCAAGCTGACCGGCCACGGCCGCCGCGCGGTGGTCGAGATCTGGGACCATGGCGTGGGCGTGCCGGACGACCAGATCCAGCAGCTGCTGCGCCCCTTCACGCGCCTCGACAGCGCACGCGGCCAGGCCAACGGCGCCGGGCTCGGCCTGGCCATCGTCGAGCGCGTGATCGCCCGCCACAACGCCGAACTGAACGTGCGCAACCGCGATGGCGGCGGGCTGGCGCTTTCCTTCGCCCTGCCGCTGGCCGGCTGATCCTGATTCGGGTGCCGCGCGTCCGCTGAAGTTATACTGGCGTCTTCCGCTCCCACCCGACCGAAGGCGACCCACATGCTTGAAAACGCAAGCCCACCCCAGTACAACGACGTCGAACAGGCGGCCGCGCGCATCGCAGGCGCAGCCCACCGCACGCCGGTGGCGACGTCGCGCACCGCCGATGCCATGACTGGCGCAAACCTGTTCTTCAAGTGCGAGAATTTGCAGCGCATGGGCGCTTTCAAGTTCCGCGGCGCCTACAACGCCATCGCCAGGTTCAGCGACGCCCAGCGCCAGGCTGGCGTGCTGACCTACTCCTCGGGCAACCACGCCCAGGCGATCGCGCTGTCGGCGCGCCTGGCCGGCATCCGCGCCGCCATCATCATGCCGAACGACGCGCCGGCGCTGAAGGTCGCGGCAACCAGGGAGTACGGCGGCGAAGTGATCTTCTACGACCGCTACACCGAGAACCGCGAAGAGATCGGACACCGTCTGGCGGCCGAGCGCGGCATGACCCTGATTCCGCCCTACGACCATCCGGACGTGATCGCCGGCCAGGGCACCGCGGCGAAGGAGTTGTTCGAGGAAGCCGGCGAACTCGACGTGCTGCTGGTGCCGCTCGGCGGCGGCGGCCTGCTGGCCGGCTGCGCGTTGGCTGCCTCCGCCCTGTCGCCGTCCTGCAAGATCATTGGTGTGGAACCGGAAGCCGGCAACGACGGCCAGCAATCGCTGCGCACTGGCCAGATCGTCGACATCGGCGTGCCCCAGACCATCGCCGACGGCGCCCAGACCAGCCATCTGGGCCAGCACAACTTCGCCGTCATCCGCCGCCTGGTCGACGACATCGTCACGGTCAGCGATGCCCAGTTGGTGGCGACCATGAAGTTCTTCGCCGAGCGCATGAAAATGGTGGTCGAACCAACCGGCTGCCTGGCCGCCGCAGCCGTGCTGCAGGGTGTGGTCCCCGTGGCGGGCAAGCGGGTCGGCATTCTGATCAGCGGCGGCAACGTCGACCTGGCACGCTTCGCCAAACTGCTTACCGACTGAGAGTGCCTAACAACACCCTCATGGCTGCGTTGCATCGTCTCGCCGTACCAGCGTACTGTCTTCGCCGATGCGCCTTGCCCTGAAGGTTTGTCAGACACCCTACACCTCGCCACGGTAGATTGCGACAGTCCTTGTTAGCCGCCGCACAGTCGCGCCCGCCGGCTTGGCATACAGTGGCCCTGCAACAACAACGCTAACAAGGAGGCCTGTATGAAACACTTGCTTCTCGCCGCCCTCGTGGCCGGCGCCTTCGGCAGCATCGCCACTGTTCCCGCCAGCGCGGCCGTGGTGCTCGTGGAAACCGCCCCGCCGCCGCCGCGCGCCGAGCGCATGCCGCCGCCGCGCCGCGGTTATGTCTGGTCGCCCGGCCATTGGGAATGGCGGCGCGGCCACCACGTCTGGGTCGGCGGCACCTGGCTGCGCGAGCGTCACGGCTACGCCTACCACGCCCCGGCCTGGGTCCAGCGCGATGGCCGCTGGGTGATGGAAGGCGGGCGCTGGGAACGCGGGGGCCGGCGTGACAACGATGGCGATGGCGTGCCCAACCGCCATGATGCGCGGCCGAACAATCCGAACCGCAGCTGATTTGTCCAACCCCGCCTGAAACGAACGCCCTCCGCGCCAGCGTGGAGGGCGTTTTTCATTCAACAACCCAATAAAAAGCCGCCCGCGCATTGCTGCGGCGGGCGGCAAATCCAAGCTTCCACTTGGAGGAGACAGAGGATTGGTCGGCGCATCACTGCCGACGGCACCATTCCCATCTTGGGATGGGTCCATGTCTCACAAGTGCCAATCAGGGTACTGGATGGCGCGCCGCCTTGTCGGCGCAGTCGTACGATCAAGGTCCGCAATGCCAATAGGCAAAAAAATCCGCCAGCGCATTGCTGCGGCTGGCGGCGAATCCAGGCGGGAGAGGCCCGGAGGAGACAGAGATACAGCCAGCACATCACTGCATGGCTACAGGACAGAGGTTGGGACGCCCATGGCATCCACAAGGACCGATCCGGGTAATCGACGGCGCGCCGAACGGTAGGCGCAGTCGTACGTACTGATCGACACCACCCCGTAAATATGGGTGAAACAGCGAACAGACCGGTGCCGGCCAGCAGGTGCACGATGCAATTTCGACAAGGAGATTGCCATGAAACGCCCAGTCACCCTACTGAGCATGTTCGCCACTCTGGTCGTCGCGGTGCCGCTGGCGGCACCGGTTGCGATGGCCGGCAGCGAGATCGTCAAATGCGTGGATGCAAGCGGCCACGTGACCCTGACCGACCAGCCCTGCGACGGCGGCGCCGCCACCGTACGCCTGACAGCGGGTATGGAGCAGGACGCGCCGGCGGCCACCCCGCAGCGCCACGTGCTGCCGGCGGTCGACCTGCGGCACGATGCCTGGAAGCGCCCCGCCGCTGCCCGCCCGGCGGCACTGGCGCGCGACGTTGCTACCCTGAAGGCGGCGCGCCGCACCCTGCTGATGCTGGATGCACGGCCGACGCTGGCCGGCCTGAATTAAGCGGATGCGCCCAGAGTGCTGACCACCTGCCGCACCGCTTCCGACTTGATGAAGCTGGCCGAGGAAGCCGCCGCCAGCAGTTTTTCCGGCGGCTGCGAGCGCGCGATCGCGAAGCCCTGCACATAGTCGACGCCGATCGCGGCCAGTGTGCGGATGGTGTCCGCATCCTCGGCCCATTCGGCAATGGTTTTCATGCCCAGGTTGGCGGCCAGGTTGACGATCGCCTCCACGATGGCCACGTTGGCGGGGTGGGCGTTGATGTTGACGACGAAGTTGCCGTCGATCTTGAGCAGGTCCGCCGGCAGCTCTTTCAGGTACGAGAACGAGGTGTAGCCGGCGCCGAAATCGTCGAGCGCGACCTTGACGCCGAAGTTGCGCACCTGGTCGATGAAGCGGCGCGTGTTCGCCAGATCGTGCAGGGCCACGCTTTCCGTGATCTCCATGCACAGGCGCGCCGCCACGTGGGCATGCCGCGCCAGGATCTCCAGGGTATCCTGTACGAAGCGCTCGTCGTTGAGCGAGGCGCCGGACAGGTTCATGCAGACGAAACGGGTGTTCTTCAGCGCCTCCAGGTTGTCCTCGATCCAGCCGAGGGTGGTCGACAGCACCCAGCGGTCGATCACGCCGGCGCGGCCGCTCTTTTCTGCCGCGCCGATCAGCGGGCCGGCGCCGCACACGCGGCCGTCGGGCTCGCGCATGCGCAGCAGCACCTCGAAGTTCAGGGACTCGGTCGGCGCGCTCAGCGACATGATCGGCTGCATTTCCAGGAACATGCCCTCGGTCGCGTTGGGGCCGGACAGGCGCGCCATCAGCTTCAGTTCCGCCTCGCGCTCCTGGAAGGCGGCCGAACCGTTCTTGTACACCACCAGGCCCTCGCTGTGACCGTCCTTGGCCTGGCGGCAGGCACGGTCCGCGGTCGACACCGCGTCCTTCATCGGCATGCCAGTCGCCACTTCGATCAGGCCGACCGAACTGCGCACGTGGAAAGCCTTGTCGCCGACGCGGTAGGGCGTGCCGCCGATGCGGTCGACGATGCCGCGACAGATCAGGGTCGCCAGTGGGACCGCAGTGTCGGGCATGACGATCACGAACTCGTCGCCGCCGACGCGGCCGATCTTCTGGCCGCCGCCCAGCATCTGTTCCATGCGCTCGCACACCTGCTTCAGGACTTCGTCGCCGGCGGCGTGGCCGAACAGGTCGTTGATCAGCTTGAAGCGGTCGAGGTCGATGTAGGCGAGCGATAGCGGCTTGCCGGCGCCCGGCGGCGCCAGCGCAGCCTCGAACACCTGTTCGATGCCGCGCCAGTTGAACACCTTGGTCAAGGCATCGTTGTCTGCCATGAAGCGCAGCTGCTCGGTGGCCTTGACCTTGTCCGTCACGTCCTGCATCACGGCTTCGATGCGGCCGCGCGCCAGGGTCGCGCTGACCATGAAGCAGCGGCTGCCGTCGCGGCTGGTGACCTGCATCTCGGCGTCGCTTTGCATGTGCACCTGTTCGTGCAGGGTGATCCAGAAGCTCTCGGCGAAGAACTGCTTCCAGGCCGTGCGTCCGGGAGCGAAGCCGGCGCCGCCATCGCCACCACCAGTGCCGATATCGAGCATCTTCAGCATGGCCGGGTTGGCGCTCAGGAAGTGGCCGTACATGTCGAGGGTGAACAGGCCGACCGGCATCGCCTCGTAGGCATGCCGCAGCTTTTCCTGGGCTTCCAGGCGCTGCTCGGTCTCGATGCGCATCTGCTCGGCCACCGCCAGCGCCGCCAGCATGCTCGAGGTCAGGGCCGCGGTGACGCTGTTGGCCACCCCCAGCAGCTCGCGCACGCCCAGCGCCGCTGCGAACACCTCGGCCAGGCTCGCCATGAAGGTCACGGTGAAGGATGCCGCGAACCACATCGCCACCTGCGACTGCGAGCGCAACATGGTGTGCGCCAGGCCGAGGATCATCAGCGTCAAGCCGGCCGCCACGATGCACCACAACACCGGCAGGAAGCCACCGTAGGGCAGCCAGATGGCGCACGGCAGCAGGGCCAGGCAAAACCACTGGGTGATGCGCAGCGGCAGCGCGAAGCGGGTGCGCAGCAGGCCGGGACCGAACAAGGTCATGTATAAAGTCAGGGTGGCGACCGCATACAGCGCCATGGTCAGGGCGCGGCCCGGCAGCAGCCACTCGACCGGCACCTGCTGGCCGAGCCACTGGACGTCCCAGCCGGCCGACAGCGCGGCGACGCGCAGGTTCAGGAACAGCCAGCCGGCGAATTGCAGGTAGAGCACCTGGCGGTTGATGAGGGCGGTGACCAGCACGAACAGGCTGAGCACGATCATGCCGCCGTCGAGCAGGCCCGACTGGCGGTGGAACTGCTGGGTCGACAAGGCGAGGCGCTCGGCCGGCCACTGCAGCACGCTCACGCGCGCCGGGCCGGCGAAGGTGGCGCGGCACAGGATGTCGCCGGCGGTCTTCGGCAGGCGCAGCGCGAAACCGGCCTTGGTGTCGACCAGCGCACCGTCGGCGCCGGCGCGCGTGGCGCTGCCGAGCTCCCTGAGGGTGGCGCCCTCCCAGCAGCGCAGCGCGACCGCATGGCGCGAGGGGAACTCGAGCATTTGCTGGGTGCCAGCCGGCCCGTCAGCCGGCTGTTCGCGCGGATGCAGCGCCAGCCACAGCGGCGCTTCGGACAAGCGGGTATCGTGGTAGTCGACCGGGTGCGCCTGGCCGAGCTCGCGCAGGGCGGCCGAAGGCGTGAGCGCCACCCCGTTTTCCGCCACCACCAGGAAGCTCAGCGGCTGGCCGCCGGCGGCCGGGAAATGGCTGTGCCACAGCAGCAGGATCAGGGCCGAGCCGAGCGCGACCCCGAGCGGCACCAGCCACACCGACAGCAGGCGCATGGCAGCCTCGACGGCGCGCTGGGCGGCAAGCACCACCGTCGGTTGATAAAGAGGTCTGGGCGGCTGGAAAGGCTGGAACATGCGTGGTTCGATCGGGGACAGGCCGGCGCCGGCGAAGGCGCCGGCAGCATCGGGCTAGAGGATACAGGCTGACAATAGTTCCGTCATGCAATATTTCCCGCTCCTGTCTCCTGGGCATTGCGCAGTGTCGCAGGTGTGCCGCCGTTGCGACACTCATGCCATGAAGCGCGCCGTGCCCGCCACCCGGATCGAACCACCCGTCTGCGCGCCGATCCCCGCATGCAGGCGCGAACGCATGCCCATGTCCTCGCCCTGCACCACGTCGATGGCGCCACCATGCGGCCAGCCGAGGTCGCGCAAATAGCCTGCCAGCGCGGCGGTGCCGGCGCCGGTGGCCGGATCTTCATAGACGCCGCCGATGGCGAAGGGGTTACGCGTGTGGAACAGGCGCGGCCCCTCCGCCCATGCCAGCACGATGGTGGTGAGGCCGTGCGCCGCCATCAGCGCGCGCCCGGCGTCCAGGTCGTAGCGCATCGCCGCCAGCAGCTGGCGGCTGGCCAGCGCCAGCACCAGGTGATTGGCGCCGGCGTGGGCGAAGCCGGGCGGGATGCGCGGGTCGAGGTCGTCCTCGGCATAGCCGAACAGGGCCAGTGCGTCCGCCACCAGCGCCGGCGCAGCCGGGCGGCTGAAGGTGGGGGGCGATTGCAGCGCGGCGCTGACCAGTGCGCCCTCCCCGGTGTCCGCACGGCGGCCTTCGACCGTGATGGCGGCCTGGTTCAGGGTCAGCGGGTAGACGCCGTCGCCATGGGCCTGCGCCAGCGCCGCGCCGAGCGCAATGGTGGCATGGCCGCAGAACGGCACTTCGGCCGCGGGCGAAAAATAGCGCACGCGCCAGCCGGCGCCCTCGCTGCCGCCGTCATTGCCATCGAAGGGCGCGGCGAAGGCGGTTTCCGAGAAGCCGACCGCGCGCGCCAGTTGCTGCATCCGGTCGGCCGGCGGTAGCGCGGCGCCGATCCAGACGCCGGCCGGATTGCCGCCGACGGGACCATCGGAAAAGGCGGCGATGCGCAGGATCGCAGCGGGCTCGACTTGATTTGGGGTCACGATGAACGCCTCGGTGATGTGGACAGGCAGCCATGATAATGCCCGCCTGGAAAAGCTGCTGGCGGCATGACCCCGGCAGCTTTTCCGGTTCATCACGCACGGCTGATCCCGCTCAGTTCGCGCCGGCCTCTCCCTGCGTAATCTGGAGACGGTGGCCTTGCCAAAGAATTAACTTCCAGCAATGGCGCCACCGTCCCTTCCACCCAATGCTGCATCGACCGATTTCGAGGAGGCTGGCATGTCCACCGGGTCCACCATGTTGCGCGCTGTCCTGAGCAAACCATCGCGTGTTCCAAGCTGTCTGGGAGGCCTGCTGCTGGCCGCCCTGCTCCCCTGCGGCAGCGCGCTGGCCGACCCGCTGTATGCAGTCACCGCGCTCGCCGCGGCCGGCAGCAGCGCCGCCGGCATCAATGCCGCCGGCGCCGTGGTCGGCCAGTTCGCCAATGGCGGCGGCAGCCACGGCTTCGTGGTTGGCGCCAGCGGCTTCCTGGATCTCGGGACGCTGGGCGGTGCCGGCAGCGCCGCCAACGGCATCAACGACCATGGCGCCATCGTCGGCTGGGCCGACAACGGCAGCGGCCAGCGCCACGCCTTCCTCTATGCCGGCGGCGTGATGTCCGACCTCGGCACCCTGGGCGGCGCCGGCAGCATTGCCTGGGCCATCGACAACAGCGGCACCATCATCGGTTCGGCATCCACCGGTCAGGAAGAACTACCCTACTTCCAGCAAGCCTTCCGTTATGCCGGCGGCAGCATGCAAGGCCTGGGCACCCTGAGCGGGGGCCTGGGCAGCACTGCCTATGCGATCAACGCCCATGGCCTGATCGCCGGCTTTTCCTACGAAGGGCCGATCACGGTGCCCGAGTATCCAAGCCATGCCACCACCTTCGCGGGCGGCGCGGTCACCGAAATCGCGCCGCTGGACAACGGCATCGTGTTCGGCATCAACGATGCCGGCCAGATGGTCGGCCGCTACGGCTTCACCACCGGCTCGCGCGGCTTTGTGTTCGCCAACGGCGTGGCGACGGAACTCGGACTGCTCGACCCCGTCTTCGGCTCCGGCCAGGGTACCGACATCAACAACCTGGGCCAGATCGTCGGCGCCTCCATGGTCCAGATCGGCGAGTTTCAGTCGGGTTACCACGGCGTCCTGTTTGGCCTCGACGGCACGCCGACCGACCTCAATGCCCTGATCGATCCGGCCAGCGGCTGGGAGATCATCGACGCCGCCAGCATCAACGATGCCGGCCAGATCGCCGGCACCGCTTGCAAGGGCGGCGAGTGCTTCGCGGTGCGGCTCGACCTGGTGCCTGCGGTGCCCGAGCCGGGCAGCTGGGCACTATTGGCCGGCGGCCTGCTGCTGTTCGGCATGCGCGGCAGGCGGCCGGTGTGGCGCGGCAAGCGCCGCAGCCCGTCGCAGTGAGCGTCAGAAGCCCGGCGGACGCTCGCCGGCCACGCCAGCCGCCTGTTCCAGCGCCAGTCCGACGCGGGCGATGGTGCCTTCGTCGAACAGGCGTCCGATCAAGGTCACGCCGTGCGGCACGCGACGCGCTGGCGAGAACGTCGGCAATGGCTGGGCCGGGTTCGGCGCCCAGTCGCTGCGCGCCTGGCCGACCTCGACGCTGCCGGTACGCAGGGTCAGCGAAGGGTGGCCGGTATTGTTCGAGATGGTCAGCATCTCTTCGCGCAAGGACGGTACCAGCAGCAGGTCGACCTGGCGGAACACGCGCGCCATCTCCTGCGCCACCTTGCGCCGCAAGCGGTCGGCCTGCACGAAGTCCACGGCCGACAGGAAGCGCGCCTGGCGGAACAGATTCGGCCAGGCGTCCGGCACCTGGGCCTTGAGCTGGTCGACGCGGCCGTCCAGGGTGATGTCCTCGAAGGCCGCCGCGGCTTCGGCAAACAGCAGGGTATTCAGCGACTGGTAAGGCCAGTCGGGCAGCGTGACCGGCACTGGGCTCAGGCCGAGCTT
>Ga0265797_10013066_pt1 | contig 10053 bp, 5 predicted proteins | sample P2T30metagenome_FD_192433 | JGI IMG/M metagenome (GOLD analysis project Ga0265797, IMG submission 192433) | Plant litter microbial communities from East Loma Ridge, Irvine, California - P2 T30 | ecosystem: Environmental > Terrestrial > Plant litter > Unclassified | place: USA: California... | reverse complement strand
TGGCTTTTGCTTACATCCTGAGGAGAGCGCCGGGGGTGTACTGGCCGAGCTTGAGCTTGGGAATCTGGTAGCTGGAGGACGTTTCGGGTCAGTTGTTTGCTTCGCGCCGGGGATTGGTACTGGTCCAATTGATGGAGTTTCGAGGAGCGCATACCTAGGGCCGTACTGGCTCTTGAATGACTTGTACGGCTGGCGAGCGCGCCACTGCTGCACGCCGTGGTGGCCCGAGGACTTGAGGCCGTACATGTCCTGCTCGATTGTGTCAGCGCCAGATGTCCCATGGTCGGATTTGAAGGGTGAGGACGGTCGCGTACCTGCTGGGGGAGTGTGGGCTGCATGGTGTCGGTGTTGTGTGAGGCGGTGCTGTTGTCTGCGGCGTGGGTAGAGGGCGCTTTTGGTTGGCGATGAGGTCTTTCGAGATGGATGTTCCCGGGCTGGCTGGCTTGCGCTCTGGGCTGGTCCGGGATTGCTTCGGCGGCCAATCGGGAGAGGGTCAATGGTCGGGGTGGCTTCTCGTTAGTTTTGAGGTTTTGAGAAGGTTTCACTGCAGGGCAGACAGGGAGACGAGACGTTCGTTCTAGAGCTTGTTGCATGTGCATGTGCGCGTGCGTGCCTTGGGGTTTGGTTGTTGGCTGTGCTACCAAACAATTCGCTTTGCTACTTTCTTACATAACTGCTTTGAGACCGATTTCTTATATACAGAAACCTTGCCATGGAGTGCTAGTATGGCTGTGTAAGATAGCTTGAGCGCAATGCTGCAAGACGAGAGCGCATACTGTAGCTTGTCACATTGCTGCCATAGGTATTGAAGTTATGGAAGCCTCAAGCAGCTCCAAAGTCACAGGTAGGAAGATTTGGTTGTGAAAGCACTATCTAGATTGGCAAGACACTGACAATATCACAGTGGAGTACCATGATCCCTCTGGCATATTCCCTCTCATTTCTCGCGACCTAGCAGCCCGTCTGCCTCTCAAGAACCTCAGTTGGCAGTCGCATGCTCGCCCTCTACGCCAAATCAAGTCGCTACACGTCGACTTTGTGCCAGACAAACCCACACAGACCTCGCTTCAACCTCCTGCAACAGACGCTGAAGGACCGAACAGTATCGACATAGTTGGCGCCGGCGGAGATCGCAAACGCAATGCTGCCGAGAAGGAGCGACGACACCAGATACCCGGACTGAAAACCAGTCCTTATTTGAGGATATACGTGCTACGATGCGACGACAAAGACACCTACAAAGCGAGCGAACGACAGAAAGTTCGAGAATGGATCAGGGATACCGCAGAAGGAAAGCGGGAGAAGCACGATGCGTGCGAGTGGATGGTGCTGCACGTCGTGGTGCCCGATACTGTCGCCGCGAGCGAGCCGAGATGGCGGGAAAGCTCGAGAGATCCGGACGAGCTCAAGGAGAGGACAAAGAGCGTGACGACCTGGCCAGGCAAAAGCTCGAGGACGGTGTTTGACAAGTTAAGGGCAGACATCAACGAGACCAGCAAGAATAGCCCGGATCGCATTGCACAAATCCGGTTGCTGAAGAAGGATGTTCCGCCGGATCTTCTGCCTACTCCGGCAATTGCGCAGACGCTTGGGGAGAGCGCGCAGGAGCGAGAGAATGCTTGGGCTGATCTGGTTGCGAAGTTGAAAAGTCTGATTTTGCTTCCTTTCGATGCTCGAGTCCGACAGTACGAAGAGGATATCGCGGAACAAGAAGCCAGGCGATCTCTACCTGGTTGGAATTTCTGCACGTTCTTCATTCACAAGGAGGGTCTTGCGAAAGCGCTTGAGAGTATAGGGTTGGTTGAGGATGCTTTGGCCATCTACGACGAGCTCACTGTGGGACTGGAGACTGTAGTTCGAGATATGGCATCCGGCAATGCAGAAGGTACTGCGACAAGTTTCGCATCGACAACAACAGACATCAAGGAAAGAATCATTGGAAACGCGAAAGACACAGAAAAGGCGCCTTCATTGTTCGACAAGGATTACCGGGTGGAAATCGTCAGGAGCGAGATCTCGGTCTTTGATTTCTGCTGCTACATGTTCTCACGGCAAAAGGCTCTTATCCTACGGCTGGCAGGCGCACAATTAGCGCGATCAGAGTTTGGTAACAACTTCAAAGAAGGTGGTGAAGACCTCGTCCTGCTGGCGGAAGTATGTTGGCGAGCACTCAGCTTCTTGCAGAGTAGCGCCCGCGCTCTGCGGCAGGACCAGTTGAACGGGTACGCAATTCCAAAAAGCTCGAAATGTGACGAAAGAAAGCAGCGTGTTGATAGTCTTCATAGGTCCGAATCAAACAAACTGTCGCCCAGCGATTTAGAGTCTCTCGTTTCGTCTTGGACGTTTGCTCTGGCTGACCAGGTCCTCGCCGAGGCCGACACCGCTCTTCTTGGAGTTTATGGCACAAACAACGGTGCCGGCGCTAACGGATCAACAAAGCTCCAGCGTCCTGATTTCGGTTTCGCAATGGGAGCTAATATGTATCCCTCACGCACCACTAGTCTGCCTGGCCAGACACGAAGTGGACCACAAGGCTTCGCGCGAGGTGATGCGCCGAAGGTGGCGGACAAACCTGGACTCCCTGAGCTTGCAGCTTACCGCGCGGAGCTGGTCATGATAAAGAGGAGAACACTCGAGCATCTGGCCAAGAAGCGCGGTTGGGTAGCCGGATGGAATTCTACAGCCCGATCACCTACCGCCATGAATGAAGTCGACCTGGAATCAGATGAAAGCGGCGAAGAATCTCATGCTTCTGAGGACCAGGTGGCAGAAACTCAATCCTCGCACACGTCGAGCGCTCTTACAGCAAAGCTGGTCGTGGCTCTAGCCGATTCACCCTCTTTCCTCACAACTTTCGAAGATCTATCCACTTTGGCGGTCCGCCTCTACACGGCCGCCACACACGCAAAGTCAGCCGAAACCATCATGGGCGACATCGCCATGCTCAAATTCCAGCAACGCGACTTCACAGAAGCAGCTAGGTATTTCGAATACGTTCTACCCTTGTACGCCAGCGACTCGTGGAGCCTTCAGGAAGCAAGAGTGGTTAGGGACCTCGCCGAATGCTTCAAGCAGCTTAACAGAAAGGGCGACTATGCTCAAGTCGTCTTGAATATCTTGAAGAAGGTCGCCAGGAGGCGCATTGACGGCAAGAAGGGAAGCGGTGACGCCGAAGTCAGCGCTGAAGAGTACTTGAAGCAACTTGTTGCTGCTTCGGCGGACTTGCCCACGGATCTGGATGCTAAAATGGATGATTTCTTCGATGACATCGCGCTCGGCCGCGAGATTGGACTTCTGGAGGACAAGGATGGCTTCTCATATCAGTTCGGCTTCCGGCATGTGCTGGACGATGTTATCACTTTCGATGAAGTGTCTGTCAAACTCGTCAGGGTGGATGATCCGCAGACAGAGATTGTGGTTACACGGACTGCTCCTCTCGAAGTCAAGACTGGAGCTGTACACGTCGAGCTCGAGAGCAACTCTACCACTTTTGGAGCGTACTACATCGACAAAATCATCCTCAAAGCGAAGAGGCTACAGTTTGTTCATGACTTGCGACCTCCGACGATCCCGGAAACATCGGCTCTGGGTATAGTATACGCACCGTCTGGTGATGAAGAGCGCAACCAGAGAGAGCGGCCTTTCGTATTGCTTTATCCACACGTTAGAGCATTCGAGGCCAGCGCGCGACTTGCGAAGAGTGTACACATGGAGAAGACGAAACACCTTGAGGTCAAGCTCAACAGTGGCATGAACGACATCCACAGCATCGACCTCAAACTCAAACCCGCCAGTGCAGGCCTGAGGCTTTACCTAGGCGACGCTGAGACTACAGGTATCGATCGCAGGAACGAACAAGAGACAAAAGTCGGTATCCTGGCTCTGGATAAACTTGCCCCCGACCAAGAGGCGATCTTGCAAATACCACACACCATGGACCACGCGATCAGCAAGATTGTTGTGAGACTAGAAGCTCACTACGTGACTGCGGCTGGAAACTTCTGCTTCTGTGCAGCGGTCAAGCTTCCTGCTGCGATGCCTCTGGACGTCAACGTGACAGACCTTTTCCGCCACGATTCTTTGTTCTCAACGTTCACTGCTCGGACGACAGATCGCTCTCCGCTCGTTGTGACGAACGCAGTGCTCAGTGATAGTAAGTTGTACGCCGTGGAGACGCCGCCCGTCAGTGTGCTTCCGACGATGGTGCTGGATAAGTCACCTCTCAGCTTGCTTTACAAGATCACTCGCAAGTCGAACGCTGAAGCTGCAAGCAAGATTGCCAAGAAGGACGCCGCGCTATCTCTAGCAGTGCAATATCAGTCTGTGGAAGAATTAATACTGGCATCTCTGTCCAAAACGTTCGCCGCCGACATCGAGAGCAGCGAGTTCAAGCATCTTCGTAGACTCCTGGTGCCTGTGTTGCAGGAGCGAGCTCGCCAGCGCATTCTACCTAGCGATCTCGACAGAGCAGCTCTACTCGGACAAGCCAAAGTACCAAGTTTTGCGGATCTTGGATGGTTTGAGATCGTGGACACATTATCGTCAGTGACTCAGAGAGCGCTGAGCGACTGGTTGATGAAGTGGCACATCGAGCACTCCCGTATCGACATTGACCTGCCGACACAACCAACGAACGACGACAAGTGTCTCTCGCTGGCCGTCGAGGTTCCTAACGTCGATATCGCTTTCAGCGTTAGCGTTGCACTTCTCGAACCCGGCATGACTGGCGAAGCTGGACTGGAGAGAGTCGTCAAGCTCGGCCAGCCTATCACTGCAGAGCTGAAGATCAGCTACGCGAGAGGCTGGAGCACGAAAGCGATTCTAGGTGCGCAACAAGATCAGGGCGAGAAAAGCAATGACTTCTTCCTTGATGTGCAAGCTGAACCGGAGACTTGGGTTATTGCTGGCTCAAGGAGGAAGCACTTTACCCTGCCATCGTCCAACGATGATGACAAAGATCAGGTGTTCACGTTCCCAATCGTGTTGGTGCCATTGCAACTTGGTTCGCATCCATTGCCGCAGCTTGACGTGCAGGCTGCGAAGGGCGATGAAGGGGGTGAGGCTGGCAAGGCGCAACCGATTGCGACTTGTGAGACGTTCTGCGAGAGCGCTGGTGTGGTCGTGAGGGTGGTCAAGGGATTGCAGCGATCGCGTATCAGGATCGTGGAGGGAACAGAGGCAGTGGTATAGAAGAGCTCATTGTATGTATGCTACGGACGAGAACACTTTTGCTTCTACTTGCACACTTCGAGCAACACTTCTGGTTTTCCCCTCCGATCAAGTTCGTACCACTCGACTCATCCATCGACACAATTGTTGTTCCAGTCGTTCCCTTTTTGCCGACGGGCATTGGGAAATGTCTAGCCGTCACGCCATCGCCCTATCGCTTGCGCTCTTTGTCAATTGTCAACAAGTGCGGGGTCGCAAACCACACCCCCACCCATAAGCTGCGAGCACGACATTCGCTACCGATCACACCATTGTCCCTTATACCGAATGGGGAACAGTTGGTGCCCTGATCAATAGCTTGCTCTCTTTATTTATCAAGGTGCTTAGCATCCCTGTCGCCGCAAGTATTCCAATTTCCATCCCATCTCATCCTCTCCTCCTCCATAAGAGACTACTATACTACGTTTGAGCTGTCTCAACGAATAGTACATGTCCAGAAGAAACAAGGCGAAGACCAGAATACAACAGCTTAGAGAACAGATTGTCAAGATGGGCGGAGAAGACGTTGCGACTCGCTTTGAGACGCTGCAATTGCATGCCGGTGAGTTGGCAGGCGAATGGATCTTCATGGCGATATACCTTGCAACTATCTGACGCATCATCTCAACCAGGCCACGAACCCGACTCCGCCACCAAATCTCGTGCCGTTCCTATCTACGCTACCACCTCTTACACCTTCGATGATTCGGCTCACGGAGCCAGGCTGTTTGGCCTGAAAGAGTTTGGCAACATCTATAGCCGTATCATGAACCCGACCGTCGATGTCTTCGAGAAGCGCATTGCAGCGTTGGAGGGAGGTGTTGCCGCTTTGGCTGCTTCATCTGGTCAGGCTGCTCAGTTCATGGCGATCTCAGCTCTTGCGCACACTGGCGACAATATCGTCAGCACCAGCAACCTCTACGGCGGCACCTACAACCAGCTCAAGGTTGCTCTGCCTCGCTTTGGCATTACGACCAAGTTCGTGAAGGGAGACAGCCCGGAAGAATTCAAGAAGGCGATCGACCAAAAGACGAAGGCTGTCTACGTGGAGACTATTGGAAACCCCAGATACAACGTGCCTGATCTCGCTGCGATCGCGAAGGTGGCACACGACGCTGGCGTGCCGCTGTTGGTCGACAACACTTTCGGTGCCGGCGGCTTCTACTGCAGGCCCATTGAGCACGGCGCCGATATTGTGGTCCACAGTGCAACTAAGTGGATTGGAGGCCACGGCACGACAGTCGGTGGTATCGTTGTCGACTCTGGCAAGTTCGACTGGGGCACTCCCGAGGCTAGGAAGAGGTTCCCTCAGATGACAGAGCCATCGGATGGATACCACGGTCTGAAGTTCTGGGACACTTTTGGCCCGATCACTTTCATCATTCGCCTGCGAGTCGAGATCTTGCGCGATTTGGGCGCTGCTCTCAACCCGTTCGCCGCGCAGCAATTGCTTCTCGGTATTGAAACGCTTTCTCTGCGCTGCGAGCGCCATGCTGAGAACGCACTCAAGCTGGCTCAATGGCTTGAGAAGAACGAGAATGTTGCGTGGGTTTCATACCCAGGTCTCACCTCCCACCAGAGCCATGAGCTCGCTAAGAAGTATCTCCCCAGAGGGTTCGGCGGTGTGCTCAGCTTCGGTGTCAAGGGCGGCGAGAAGGCTGGCTCTCAGGTTGTGGACAACTTCAAGCTGATCTCCAACCTGGCCAATGTGGGAGATTCGAAGACGCTTGCTATTCACCCGTGGTCGACTACTCACGAGCAGCTCACCGACGAGGAGAAGGAGAGCAGTGGTGTTACAGACGTAGGTTGAATCATGGCATGCTACTCTATGAAAGCAAGGGAAACTAACAGCTCAAACAGGACCTTATTCGCATTTCCGTTGGCACAGAACATATCGACGACATCATTGCCGACTTCGAGCAGTCATTCAAGGCTTCTGCAACAAAGCCAGAGCAGGATGGCAAGTCTGACGCCGCGACGAACACGGGTGATGCTAACGCGCCGACGAAGCCAGTTGTGTAGACACGCAGACCACGTGATAGTCACGAAGTAATGCAAATGAATCTACCCTTATGCACGCACGTCTCGTCTTCGGGTTTCACCAAGATACGTCCATGCGCAAGTGATGACCTCGGTATACTTTTTTAGAGTTCCAGATCCTGGGGTGAAGCTGCAACGGGGATGCACATGTCTATGAAGATCCCCTTCACATGTTGGGTCATGACGAACGCCACAAAAAAAAAAGCAGTACAGATTGATGGTGTATACATTGACTGATGTCCCTTCTACTCGATGTGGTATACATCTACAGCCCAGAACCTTTCCTCCCCTGATTTCAAGCGGCAACGATCGCATCCTCCCCCACACAGCGGTGTCGGATATGCTGCTCGTTATGGTCATGGCGCCGTTTCTCCTCCTCGGTGCCGAGGCCTAATGTGTCCCTTGTTGGCGCTGTCGGGTGATGCAATCCACCCATCGCAGAGCCTCTCGTCGCCTGCGGGTCGGTCGAGCCGGGAGCATAGCAGGCGACGTCTAATTCACCCGTCCAATAACTCCAGACGTCTCTTTGTTATCTTCCAACTCTTCACTTGTGCTTTTGAAATTCTTCTGAACCTTTTGACAATCCTTCACGGCTCTGTCGTCCCTAACTAAACTCCGGACTTCGACTTTGAAGCCAAGCGCATTCGCTAGAGCTGAACAACCCTGAAGGCGCCATAAGCGTGAGTGTGATACGAGAGGGTGTGATGTGAAGGGTTGTTTCAATATTATATCACTGTTCCCAGCTAACCATGCCTTCACTGTAGCTACCCGCGTATCGATCACAAAGCATTTCTCGCCTGCCGATAACCGCATCTTGTACCACCAAAACATCGCACCCGATCTCCGTACCACCCTTGTCGCGCCTTGTCCTCCCCGAAAGAGATCTTCTCAGCAAACATGAGTGTCGCCGTGCTTAAAGAAGCCGCCCAGTACTATGCGCCGCCTCCGGTCGGCGTGCCCTACAGCGTTACTGTGCCTGGCAGCGAGCAAGAGGGCAGAACAGCAGTATACAGGAACTGGAGGTTCAAGGATGGCTTGATGTACACCCTCGACCCGTCGGTGTCTTCGACTCACGACATGTTCGAGTCCGCTGCGAAGCAAGTGCCGAACAACAAATGCTTGGGCCGCAGGCCTTACGACTCGGCGACCAAGACTTTCGGCCCCTACGTTTGGGAGACGTACGCGGATGTTCAGCGCAGGAAGACCAACTTTGGCGCTGGTCTTGTTGGTCTGCTTGAGAGTGTGGGTGTACACGGAAGACAGCATGGTATTGGCTTGTGGTGTCAGAACCGCCCCGAGTGGCAGATCACCGATTTGGCATGCGCGTCGCAGTCTCTGTACAGTGTGTCTATCTATGACACTCTTGGACCTGACACTACCGAATACATCATCAACCACGCCGAGCTGCCTGCGGTGTGCACGTCTGTCAGCCACATCCCGACTCTGTTGAAGCTTGCGGGTCGTTGTCCAACGCTCAAGTTGATCATCTCGATGGATCCTCTCACCAACGGAACGGAACTTCCTGGTAACTCCAAGAAAGACCTCTTGAACGCGCTCGCTGCCGAGAAAGGCATCCAGATTCACTACATCGGCGATGTTGAAGCGCTTGGCGAGGCTTCGCCACGACCTGCAAACCCTCCCAGACCTGACGAAATCGTGACCATCAACTACACTTCCGGTACCACCGGCAATCCTAAGGGTGTGGTTCTTACCCACTCTGCCGCAGTAGCCGCTGCTTCGGTCGTCCTTGCTATCACTCCTATGAAGAGTGGCGATGTTATCTGCTCTTACCTTCCTTTGGCGCACATCTTCCAGCGTCTAGTGGAACACGGCATCCTATGGTCTGGAACTGCGATCGGTTACTTCCACGGCAACATCCTCGAACTCGTTGACGACTTGAAGCTCATCCGGCCAACGACATTCACTTCCGTCCCTCGTCTATACAACCGCTTCGGTGGTGTCATCAAGAGCCAGACGATCGAGGCTACTGGCTTGAGGGGCGCACTTTCACGACGCGCTGTCAGCACTAAGACGGCAAACCTGAAGAACCCTGATCCCGCGAAGCAGACCAACCAACACATGTTCTACGACCGTATCTGGGGCCGCAAAGTCGCCGGTGCCCTTGGACTCGACCGAGCAGCCAACATGGTCTCAGGATCAGCACCGCTTGACCCAGATCTTCACCAGTTCCTTCGTGTCGTGTTTGGCAACAACTTTGGTCAGGGCTACGGTTTGACCGAGACCTACGGAACTTCTCTTATCCAGGCAGAGGGTGACTACACCGTTGGAACTTGCGGTGGCTGCATGCCCACCTCAGAGCTTTGCCTCATTGACGTCCCAGACATGGAATACTATAGCACAGATAAACCCTACCCCCGCGGAGAACTCCTCATCCGCGGCCCCACCGTCACCACGGGCTACTACAAGAACGACGAAGAGACCAAGAAGTCCTTCACCGAGGATGGCTGGTTCCGCACTGGCGACGTCTGCTCCGTCGACGAGATGGGCCGCTTCAGGATCATCGACCGCAAGAAGAACGTCCTCAAGCTCGCGCAGGGAGAGTACATCTCGCCCGAGCGCATCGAGAACGTGTACCTTGGAAACCTGCCTTACCTTGGCCAGGCGTACGTCCACGGCGACTCGTCGCAGGCCAGCCTCGTAGCCATCTTCGGCATCCAGCCAGATTTGTTCGCACCGTTCCTTGGCAAGGTGCTGGGCAAGCCGGTCGCTGCTACTGATATCGAAGCGCTCAAGGCTGCGGCGCAGGAGCCTAAGGTGAAGGCTGCGGTTCTGAAGGACTTGACT
>Ga0265797_10013065_pt1 | contig 10055 bp, 10 predicted proteins | sample P2T30metagenome_FD_192433 | JGI IMG/M metagenome (GOLD analysis project Ga0265797, IMG submission 192433) | Plant litter microbial communities from East Loma Ridge, Irvine, California - P2 T30 | ecosystem: Environmental > Terrestrial > Plant litter > Unclassified | place: USA: California... | reverse complement strand
TGCCATATGGTACATTGTGTTCTGGATCAACTTCAGATGGCACTGTTGAAAGAATTCCAGTAGCCCGAACCTCGTAGTGTATGGAAGCATCCTGACCGAAATGGAAAGCGAAGATGTACTCGTAATTGCTCACGGTGATGATGGTCTGGAGTACAAGGATACGAGATCGCGCTACCACGGCATTCTGTGTTCGGAAGTTTGTATGCTTCCACAAGATGCCGTCGTCCTGTTCGTGGCAGCAAACAACGTTTGGCAATTTGACAGGCTCGCCTTTGGCATCGTTGTGCCATGCATCGAAATATTTGATGGTGCCTGATCGGTACATGATTAGCGACACGCCCAATCGTACATCAAAGGTTAGCCTACTTACCGAGACAGTCGCAGCCAAGACGAAGGTTGTTGGCATTGATACCCGCGCCATCGTTTCCAAGGTCAAACGCGGCTTTGCGTGGGTACGGCGCTCGAGGATCGCCATAAGGGACAAACATCTCCGCAAGGGAGAGACGGTAAAACAAGCTCCTGCCATCGTAATGGATGTCGTGCAGCGTCAAACCTTCGCGATAATTGAAGCCAATCCTGAAGGTCCACTGCTCCCAAGAGATTTTCTGGCCATCGACACCGAACGACGGACCTTCGGGCTGAACTACCTGATATGGCTTCGTCGTGGTTCGAGGGCTTGGTCGGAGGGCAGGATGATACTCGCTGGCGGACACCGAGTGGATTCTACGCCTGTCAAATTTGCGCTGTTCATTATTGATGCGCTCGTTCGGAGTCATGGGTAGGCGATAGATCTTGATGACTTGCAAATCTTCGGACACTTCAGCGCAAAGATCGAGGGGATATGCGTAGTAGTTCAGGTCGTGATGCTCTGTCAAGCGGAGGTAGAACCAGCACTACAACAAGTTAGCCTGAGGAATATGTATATGACAAATTCGAGAACTTCACCATTGACAAACGTTTGCTCATGTCATTCTCGCCGTCAGTGGCGTACGCCCAGGGTTCAACGACAACAGAGGAGCCTTCAGGAAGATCGAGCACGCGGATTTGCTCTTGGACTTCCGCATTGGCTAAACATGCTGCTTCGACCTGCTGCATGAACGTCGTGTCAATGTATGAGTGCTTGCCACGGTGGTGTTGCTTGGCGACGATTTTGTCGTTGTCGAGGTCAACCAGAAGTTCGAAGAGCGCATTTTCTTCGTCTGAGAGTCTGACTACAACTTCAACGCGAGCACACCGCATCGGTGCGTGGTCAGCGAGACGCCCTGCGTGTTCGCTGTCGAGAAATGGAATCATCTCCTTCTTCGAAGGCTCTTGCAGGGTGATGACACGAAAATTGGGCTCCTGCGAACCAAAGTGTGGACGCACTATGACAGCCGCGCGAGAAATCTCATCGGGACTGAGTGGATCGAATGGATGCATGTTGGGGAATATCGGAGGGTTTGTGATAGTAAAATTAGGAAGGGCAAATCGGCCTGTTTTCGATGGTAGTGGAGGGAGACGAAAGGATGGGGATAATCAACTTGCAGACATCAATTATGACTCGAATGAGCCAAGACCCGAGCATCTGCAACTGCTTACTGTGTTGATGGTTATGTGAACCTCAAAATCTCAAAAGGCATCTGGAGTCGGAGTGGTGAGCGTCGCCCGTATCTTCGGGCAAATCGTCTCCGCAGCATGCGCGATAGGCTGGCCGAAGGTTCACCAGTGGATCACAACAGGAGGTAGACTAGAGCGTGAAGGGAAGGCACAGGCTAATAGCTGAGAATGCACTGAATCTCGAGTCTGATGCTGGAGTGTACTGCGTTACGTTCGCAGTGCGCCATTTGGAAGGTTGCTTTCGTGGAAGACACGTGCTTTCTTATCTTATCGTGAGAATGTCTCATAACTAAGCAGAACTGCTCTTACACGTCTGTACCAACCAAAAGTCTAACACGTGCTTGAGATTTGAAGCTTCCATCATCATCTGCCACCTTCACGATCGTCTCGCAGATCGTTCTTGGTATGACGAACGCCATGCTGCTAGCCATGTCTACTATCTAGAGCTCGAATACCACGCAGCTCTCACTATCTCAGCACGTGTATCCTCCTGTGAGCTGTCAGCGATGGTTGTCAGATGCCAGGCTAGGCAAGTAGGGTGTCTTGTGTGCACTTCAAGTGGCGATCGCATGCAACGTTCAACAGCATATCCCAACACAAGAGTCAGGATGACCTCAACAGATGATAATGACAGGACGCAGATAGCCGTCGCATTCGAGTATATGAACATGCTGCCAAACTGCTGCTCTGTTCTTGTGCTCGACACAAGCTTCCACGACCCGTCAGACGTGAATCCTCAAGCACACTGTACCAAGCTTGAGCCACCATGCAACTGAACACAAGCCTTCTCGCCCTTTGGGCTACCCTCTCCAATGCAGCCTCGATCCCAGCCAAGGAAAATTTGCCGACACGACGCCAAGACTCCAACAATCAACTGGTAGTCATGTCTTACAATCTCTGGCAGGGTGGTACCAACGTCAACGGCTATCACGAGAAGCAGGTCCGCTTTATCTTGGAGTCTGGAGCCGATGTAGTTGGACTACAGGAGTCAGTCGATGGAGGCCATGCCACCCGTCTCGCTGATGCACTCGGATGGGATGTCTGGGCTTCCAACAAGAGTGCTTCCATCCTTAGTCGGCACCCCATTGTGGAGAGATACGGCGAGGCCAGTGCTGGAGGTGGCGTTCGAATTAGCATCAACGGCGATGGTGAAGATAAGAAAGAGATCAACTTCTGGAACTCACACTTGCCGGCATATCCATATGGCCCATACGGTTTCTGTAACGAGGGTAAGAGTCCGGAAGAGGTGCTCGAGATCGAGGCTGAATCTGGGCGCACAAGACAGATGGCCGAATTGCTCGCTACCATGGCTGCGCAAATAGCAGACTCGGACAACGTTCCCGTCTTACTCACTGGGGACACGAATGCACCCTCCCATCTCGACTACGTTGAAGGATTGCGCGAGAAGAACTGTGGCATTGCTGGCTTCGGCTGGCCCACTTCGGCTCTACCTCAGCAAGCTGGCCTGATCGACTCTTACCGTGTGGCACATCCAGATCCTGTGGCTGTTGGTGGCACGACTTGGTCTCCTATATTCCCATTCAGCGAAGGATCTACTGGCACTCCTGAGCCTCAAGATCGCATAGACTTTATCTATGCTACCAAGCAGCTCAGAGTTACTGCCTCACGCACGACAGTAGTCGGCAAGCCGCAGCCGCCGCCTAATGAGGCCGATAACGAATGGACCAGCGATCACGCTGCTGTACTCACCTGGTTTGAGCTGCCCTGAAGCAACTTGATCGATTGACGGCTGTTGGATCTGTCAATTCCAGATATCGAGCGCCGTGGACTCTGTAGTATATCGCACATGTATTCCAGCAATTGAAATATCGATGATGCCTTCAAATGTCTTTAAATCGTAGAGAGGGTTGTGTGTGATGTTATTCTTGACCGTGAAAACTCATTAGTCGTTGTAAGATTTTACTGGTACCGGTAATGGTACATGTGGGAATTGCATCTCCCGTTTATACTCTATCCTGCGGAGACGGCGAAATGATAAGCGGTGATGGCGTAGGCACCCGCAATGATCATCCTAAAGTATAGCCTGCACCTCTCATTGCCTGTCGTTCCGACTTTGAACAGAGCTTGTATGACCACGGCTAGTAGACGTAACGGAACCCAACACCCCTCCGGTCTCCCACCACTTCAGCAGCACCCTCCTGTTCAGCAGCCTCAAGCTTCTTGTTCTCGCGAATGTGAACGAATCTGAGAAGCAAAGCAAGAAGTGCCACTACAACACACACAGCAGCATTGGCGGCACTTCCAGGTGTATAGTGTGGGTCGTGGTTGACTGTTGGATGTCAGTAAATAGTCGAAATCTCTTTCCGGCATATCCAAAGCTTACATGGATAGAAATAAGTGCCATAGATCGAGGCACAGTTGCCGATAGCGTTGCAAATGGCAATCGCAGCGGATCGCTTCACCATAGGCCGAATGAAGGAATTAGCGACCCATGCGACGATGATTTGGAAAGCCGAAACGGCGCCCATGGGCATGAGGAACATGCCGAAGAATCTGGGGCCTACGCTCGTGGTGCCACCAACTATGGCGTTGCCGACGGCTGAGATCGTCAAGAGGCAGATGATGTGAATGCTTCGATCCGAAGTACGGTCCGCACTCCATGTCACCGCTAGAGCAGCACACCAAGTCGCAAACCATACAGGAACAGTAAGCAGAAGGGTCTCGATGCGTCCGTATCCTAGAGTAAGAACGATCGATGGGAACAGGTATTGGAACGTCTGCGACAGAATAGAGAGATGCTGTAGAAGGATAAAGATGTAGATTCGGTAGTCAGTAAGAGCCAGCTTGAGGCCTTGCCAAATCGACGTAGACTTGCTGTCGTCGTCCTCCGTGGCGTCATTCTTGAGTCTCCAGAGGGCGTACGCTTTCTGCTCGTCTGTCAACCACTTGGTCGTTTGAGGGAAATTTGGGATGATGAAGATGCAAGAGATGGCGAAAGCCATCGAGATGGAGCCGTTGACAATGAAGAGCCATCTCCAGCCTGCGATGCCGTTGCGTCCGTCTAAGTTGTCCAGAACGCCCGCTGCTATCAGCCCGCCGAACATATTCGCTAGAGCAACTCCACCATAGAACCAGGCAATCCTTTTGGTCAGCTCCTGTCGAGTATACCAGGAAGACATAAGGAAGATTGCTCCTGGGAAGAACGGGGCCTCAGTCACTCCAAGAAAAATACGCACAACGAGCAGTTGTGCGAAATTCTGAACCGCAGCTGTTGCTGCGCAAACGCCGCCCCAGACAAGCATAGTGATACCCAGATAGAGCGACGGCCTCATCCGTGTAATGAGTAGGTTGCTAGGCAGCTGCATTGTTAAGTAACCCACGAAGAGTATAGAAATAGACAGGTTAAACTGCGTTCCAGTCATGCCTAGATCCGCCTCAAGCGAGCCGAGACGAGCCTGGCCCAACGAAGCTCTATCGATGAAGTTGTTGAGGTACCTGCACATTTGTCAGCGACATTCAGTGAGACGACGACGCGGGATCTGAACGTACATAATGATCATCAGCGGAATCAAACGCAAGTCAACCTTGCGCATGAGCTTCTTCTCGAAAGCCTTATGCCATTCTGCATCGTTCGCGTCGAAAGCTCGAAAGTAGGGATTCTCGGAAGGATTCTCGACCAGGACGTCAGTCTTTGTGACATTGTCCTCCTCTGAGGGTGGACTGATGTTGTGCTTCTCGTCCGTCATGATGGTGTTCGGTGATCGGTTCGACATTTCGGCTGGAGTAGCGTCGCGGCAACGCGGTAAGCATACTGAGAAGAAAGGCGAGGCCCTACCTACATATATGATTACAGGACATTATCTGCGCCCTCTACACCCTTCAACATCTCATCTCCGCCTCGGTGAATTGTACACGCGGGGTGACCAAGTCTTGTCTTCGGGTGAGCATCCCGCCGGCGCCAGCTACAGTCCCAAGAACACAACAAGAAGTGCCCAGTAGCCTCTCCAGAGTCCACAGCATCGACCTACTAGAACATCAGACGTGCAAAAAGAGGAAGACCTCCCCACGGGGTACACAAGGCCGCCAAGGTCTGGGGTGAGGAGGAAACGACGTGGCACCTGGTTTGTTGCCATACCTTGCAGCGGTGCGGAGCGAAAAGATGCCAGATTGAGTAAGTCTAAGCAACAGGCTGTTGTGACCATGCAATGGATCTCGGAAAAATGACGGCTATCCATTACATCGAGCTTCAGACGATCTGGGTCCGCCCAGCGTATTGGAAAACGCTGAAAGATCAAGGCTCGATAATGGAGCAAGGTATGATACGAGAGCGCTTGTGAATTTCCAGAGAATCGAACCACGAGCTGACCTAAGGACAAGAATCAGTCCAACCAGGGTGTTGGCAGATCCCCTCAACGGCAATCGACCGGTCATGCCCTTCGGCGGTAGATGGCACGAGGTAAGATCTCGTCCACTAAGTCCTGCTGAGAAGTAGCCGGCTGTGGCTTGAGAGAACTACGTCAACGCATGCAACCTAAGCAATGCCAACGAGAAGAACAACAACGCCGCACTGTCAGATTATACGCGCAGGCTAAAGAAGCGCTCACGTGTCATGACTCGCCAAGTCGGTATATAAAGACATCGCCTTGGGCCAAGCGGAACGTGACTTGGCGACCTGAGGAACAGCGAGATTGTGCCGAGGACCGACATGAAGGAAATAGATGGAGAAAACTAATCTATCAGTGTACAGAATATTGAAGTATATGTTGTAGGCCTCAAAGGAGGAACCGAAAAATGGACCAGATCCTTACTTCGGGCTGTCGCCGCACACCTTGTGGTAATCCTTATGGCTCTTAGCACCATCCTCAATAATGTCCCTGAACTGTCCGAAGGGACAGCTGGCACCAGGTCCGTCCTGGCAGTCTGGGAGCGGCCTGGGTGCCTGGTTGGCAACGAAGCGAACGAAGTCCTCGGAGCCACGCTTGCTTTGGCAAGTGATCTTCTCCATACCAACGTGACCCAAGAAAGGAATCAGATCGCTCATCCTCCAAGCACGAGCCCAGTTGATACGGTCTGTGGGGAACTCTTCTCCCGCGCTGCTGGACGAGTTGAAGATACCCAAAGCAGCAGCAACAAATGGCGGTACTTCGCGATGAGTGAAAGACAGGAAAAAGCGCTGACCCTTCGGCCAACCCTGACGAACAGGCGAGTCTTCATGTGCATCCAGCAGAGGGATCTGAGCTTGCAGCCAAGGGAAGCCCAGGTAAGGCGAAAGAGGGTTTAGAGGGCCGACCATGTAAGAGTAGCGAAGATCCCAGGCATATTCGTACGCCATCCATTCAGCATCGGTGAACACTTTGCAAATCGGGCTACGCTTGCCCTCGATAGCCGACTGGTAACCACACAGAGACTGCAGTCCAACGATATCCTTGTCTGCGAACTTGAACGCGGACTCGTCTTCCAGACGCTCTGCGACCGAAGGTGCGTAGTTGGAGATGAACTCTGCCATCTCTTTCTTGCCAGGCTCCTTGGAGAATGCCGGGCAAGATTTGTGCGGCACGATAGCATCCATGCTTCCATTGACGTCCCTCAGAACCCTGACGATCTCAATATCCTCAGCATCCGGGAAAGCACCTGCGAGCGCAACAGCAGTGTCGTAAGTGCGAGGTTTCTTGTCCGCAAGAATACGCTTCGTGGTCGATACCAGATGCGGGTAACGCTCCACCAAGTGTTCACCGACCTTCCTAGCATCGTTCTTTCCAGCCGGTGTGATATCCTCAAGCCTGTCCTCCAGAATCGGCGAAGTCCACGTGTTCAGGAAATCCAAGCTGCCGGTGAAACCACCGCGGTGCATCTCGATCTTGAAAAGCAGCGGCTTGATGTACTCTTCGTATTCGTCGTCGTTGGCGTAGATCGAGGCATGGCGCACGAGGTAGGATGCGGCGGTGACCTTGCAGTTGGGTGGTGGATCGTGGTTCAGGCCAAAGCCTACGGCATCGAAGTACCTGGAATGATGTGTCAGTGCTTGAATGAGAGAAACAATGTAAAGAGTTCCGTACGGCGAGATACCCGGCAGATGAAGCAAAGGATCGAATTCATAGCCTTGCGTATGGCCTTGAGCAGAGATGGGCGTCTGCGGCGCGTCGTAGTTGGTGGGCCATGCCTGAGCCACGTGAGACAATGCCACAGCGAGCAAAGGTAATGTTGAAACCATACTTGGCCTTGGATTCCCTTGTATGAAGAACAAGGATTGAGACTGAGAACAGCGTGGAAAAGACGTAAGGTTCCGGTTCTACGTGAAGAATGCAAGGACGGCCGGTAACGCCAGTGCCACATTCGGCGATGTACAACGTCATCGCCCAATCGGAGTTTGATCCTACGTTTCTGTGACGCAGGAACGTCTCTGTGGAGCCAGGAACAGGTCGTTTATGTGGGACCAGTGATCTAGATGCAGTTCTTTCAAATGGGTATTTAAATACTAGTGACTCCCCAGGGCTCACTCTCTGTACATTTATCAAAATGCATAGTACTCAGAAGGGTATCTTGTAGCAAAGGAAAAAAAACGTGTAAACGTCCAACCAAATCGTTAGATCCATCCCTGGCCCAGTCCATAGACGATGGTGACCTCTTCCTTCATGCAGGGCACCTGGTGCCGTTTTTTTCTAACACAAGGAAATAAATGACATATTATATGTCGTGAAAAGAGTGAATGCAGCGCTTTATCTCGGCCGCATAGGCGAGCGGCTGCGTAGGGGTAGGCCGTCGCTCACACCTCCCAATTCCGCCCAAGCTGCAAGCACATCATCAGAGGCGGACATGCAAGAGCCATTGCTGCTCAGTCGAGACGGCGTCCTGGATGTACCACTGTAAGTCGACGGAGCCAACATATCAAGCGGTGCTGGTGTCATGGACTTGCTCGCACGGTTCCTCAGCGGCAAGTGAGAGTGCGCTCCGGAGTGACTGCTGCTGGCAGTACGTACGCTGCTTTGATCGGCACCATCATATGCATGGCGGTAGCCAGATCCAGCATCGTTGCTAGCAATCTCGACACCGCGGTGCTTCTCATTAGCCAATGGCGTGGGGAATGTGGGCGTTAGCGGCGAGACTTGAGAAGTGCTGATGGATGGACTGTCGTAGTGCGAGTTGCTGTTCTGCGATGTGTTCGTGCTCGCGGATGTTGGGAAGGTCATTTCCAACGAGTGCTCGAAATTGGGTCCCAGGAAAGCCGAGAGGCGTTCAGAAGTATCGCTCGGGGTGGGGAGCTCTGGCACGCGTCGTGATGGGGGACGAGCGAACTGCGTCGCGATGGCAGGAGGGAAAGAGCGCACAAGAGCATCCGAATCAGCGCGAAGATGCATAGTGCGATCTGAAGGAGGTAGTACGCTCTCATCGTTGAAGGAGTGCATTCGGTTCGGGCTGCGGATCGGGATCGGAGGAGTGGAGCCTTCTTCCCTGGTGGTAGGTAGTGCAGGCGCGCGCAGTCCTCGAACGCCGCGTCGACTCGCTCTTCGATTTGAACTCGATGACTTTGGGGGTAATGGGAATGCGGAGCTGTCCGACATCTCGTCGTCCCCAAGGAATTGGCGCATCTCTGCTTCAAGCTGCGCAGACTCGTCGGCGTCAAACTCACTAGCACCACTACGCGTACTGGGGATTTGCGGCATGGCCGAGGCACCTTTCTGCTGTCCTCGCTGGTTTTGAGGTTCTGGTGGTTGAGGTGTATAAGTCCTTGGCAGGAGCAGGTCATCCATCTGAAGTGGTTCGTAAGGACTCCGAATTGGCGGGCTTGGGAACGGAAAGACATCCTCCAGTGGTGTCTCAGACGCGAGGAACCGCTCAATCCTCAGCTTCTCATCAACGTCCTCCTCCAAAAGTGAGCCCAAGGCTGCAATCCGCTCATAGTCTGGCCGTAAATCGTACGCCCAGTCTCCTTGTGGGCTTCGTTGTCTCTCTGCTTTGGCGTTGGCAAGATTCTGCGCGGACTTTTGGGCAGCCTTTTGCTTCTCGACCAACTGCTCCTGTTCGCGCTTGAGGATCTGCTGGGCGCCTTCTGATATTTCACCCTTTTGCATCGCAGCTCTTTTGAGACGCATCATTTCCAACAGAGCCATCTCCTCCTCAGTCACAGCCATCATACGTGAAATATCGGAAGGCTGGCTATCATTGGTTTCTCCACCAACGCTGTCCTCGTATGTATATTTCGAAGAGGCGGCTCTGCTGAAGCGATCTCGGACGCTTGAATCGCGACCAACCAGTCTGCGAAGAGCTTCGGAAGTGTGGTCGACTTCGTTCTCCTCAGGTGCACGTGTCGGCAATGCTGGCATTGGCTCGTCGTTGCTCCAATGAATAGGAATACTTCCGGATGTTTGTGTTGTCATGACAGTGTCGCGTGTATTTGACCGTCTCACCATGCATGGTCGTCCTGCGATAGATGATCGTGGAGCGCCAGCGGGCGATGTTTCTGACGCGTTGGCAGCAAAGTGGTTAGAAGCACCCGGTCC
>Ga0265797_10013064_pt1 | contig 10056 bp, 10 predicted proteins | sample P2T30metagenome_FD_192433 | JGI IMG/M metagenome (GOLD analysis project Ga0265797, IMG submission 192433) | Plant litter microbial communities from East Loma Ridge, Irvine, California - P2 T30 | ecosystem: Environmental > Terrestrial > Plant litter > Unclassified | place: USA: California... | reverse complement strand
ACGCTCAAAGTGATGCCGGTAGGAGCAGTTCGAGCGAAAGGTGTAGATATTTTCGCCATTCACCTCCCGCCCCCGCGTGATCGGCGCGTGGTGCAGTGGGGCAATCACCACCATTTCCTCCTCGAACACCGCCACGCCTTCCAGGGTGGAATGCAGCACCGGGCCATCGACAAAGGCCGCCGTCAGCCGCCCGGACAGTACACCTTCGATCATCGTGCCCGACGGCCCGGTGCTCAGGTCCAGCTCGACCTTGGTGTACTTCTGGTTATAGGCCGCCAACAACGCGGGAATACGCACCGCCGCGGTACTTTCCAGCGAGCCCAGGGCAAACGCGCCCTGAGGCTCCTCCCCCGCTACCGTCGCGCGGGCTTCCTGTACCAGATCGAGAATACGTCGCGCATAGCCGAGGAAATTCCACCCGGCCGGTGACAGGCGCAGGCGACTCTTCTCACGAATGAATAACTCCACGCCCAGATCCTGCTCCAGTTGTTTGATACGCGTGGTCAGGTTCGACGGCACGCGGTGAATCAACTGCGCGGCGGCGCTGATGCTGCCTTGTTCGGCAACCGCCTTGAAAATTTCCAGTTGCACCAGGTCCAAGTCATTCTCCAATCGTGAATGTATTACTTAATATTATTCAGTTTCCAGAAAAGGTACAGCGCCGTACGCTGGGCTCCATTCCAATCACCCCAGCAGGACAATGCCATGAACGCTATTTCGCACCAGACCCACGCGTTGTCGATCAACCCGGCCAACGGCGAAACCGTCGCCAGCTACGCGTATGAAAGCCCATCGCAGCTGGATGCCGCGCTCAACCGTTCCACCGCTGCCTTCCGCACCTGGCGCCGCCAACCCGTCGGCCAGCGCGCCGAATTGCTGTTGGCCCTGGCCAGCGCCCTGCGCGACCAGGCCGAAGCCATGGCACAGATGATCACCCTGGAAATGGGTAAACCGATCGCCCAGGCCCGCGCCGAAATCGAAAAATGCGCCCAGCTCAGCGAGTGGTACGCAGAGCACGGCCCCGCCATGCTCGCGCCGGAGCCGACGCTGGTGGACAACGGCAGCGCCCAGATCGAATACCGCCCGCTGGGGCCGATCCTTGCCGTGATGCCGTGGAACTTCCCGGTGTGGCAAGTGCTGCGCGGCGCCGTACCGACCATGCTGGCCGGCAACACCTACGTGCTTAAACATGCGCCGAACGTGATGGGCAGCGCTTACCTGATGCAGCAGGCGTTCCAAAAGGCCGGTTTCGCTGAAGGCCTGTTCGAAGTGATCAACGTCACCACCGAGGGCGTGTCCAGCGCCATCGCCGACCCACGCATCGCCGCCGTCACCCTCACCGGCAGCGTGCGCGCCGGGATCGCCATCGGCTCCCAGGCCGGTGCAGCCTTGAAGAAATGCGTGCTGGAACTGGGCGGCTCCGATCCGTTCATCGTGCTCAACGACGCCGACCTCGACGCAGCCGTACAGGCCGCGCTGATCGGCCGCTTCCAGAACAGCGGCCAAGTCTGTGCCGCCGCCAAGCGCCTGATCATCGAAGCCGGTGTGGTCGAAGCCTTTACCGCCAAGTTCCTCGAAGCCAGCCGCAACCTGGTGATGGGCGACCCGACCTCGGCGGCCACCTACATCGGCCCCATGGCGCGTTTCGACTTGCGTGATGAACTGCATGGGCAGGTCCAGGCCACCCTCGAAGAAGGCGCGACCCTGCTCCTGGGCGGCAACAAGGTGGCTGGCGCCGGCAACTACTACGAGCCCACCGTGTTGGCTGACGTCACCGACCAGATGACTTCGTTCAAGCAGGAACTGTTCGGCCCTGTTGCGTCCATCATCACCGCCCGCGACGCCGACCATGCGGTGGCATTGGCCAACGACAGCGAATTTGGCCTGACCGCGAGTATCTTCACCACCGACCCGGCGAAAGCGCGGGACATCGCCAACCAGCTGGAAACCGGCGGGATCTTCGTCAACGCGTTCAGCGTCTCCGACCCTCGGGTGGCGTTTGGTGGCATCAAGAAAAGCGGGTTCGGACGTGAACTGTCGCACTTCGGCGTACGCGAATTCTGCAATGCGCAGACGGTATGGCTGGATCGTAAATAAACAGCCCTGGCGTCAACACACATCAAATGTGGGAGGGGGCTTGCCCCCGATGGCGGTGGATCAGCCAGGCATCTGTCACTGACACACCGCGATCGGGGGCAAGCCCCCTCCCACATTTGGATCCAGACAGCCCTGAAGGGCCGTATCAACAGCGGATATGCCGCCGCACGCACTGCACCAGCCCATCCAATGCCTGCGGCTTTACCGGCGCCAGGACGCACACCGTGTGTTCACGCTCGCCTTCGGTCACGGTGAGCGTGTAATGCACCTGGCTCGGATTGCCGGAGGGCCGGGTGCTTTGCGGCAACTGGAAAAACTTCGACTCCGCGATCAGTTGCCGCAACTCCTGCTGATCCTGCTCGGGCAGGGCATCGAGCTCGACGCTGCGAGGCTGGGCCAGGCCCGGAAAGAACGCCGGGCCGCCGTTTTCCTTGATCGAGATTCGCATCGCTGTTCCTCACCGCCGTGGCGGATTGTCAGACGTTAATGCCCACTGCTTTCCAACCTTCCTTGACGGCTTTCTGCTCATCCTTGTTCGCGCCATACAGACGCCCGGCCACATCGTACGTGATGCGTGCAAAACGCAGAAACCCCGAATTCGGCCGCAATCGCGCGTCGCGCAAGGCGTCATACCAGATACGCCCGGCCCGCTCCCAGGCAAAGCCGCCGATCCGGGTCGCAACTTGATAGAACGCATGGTTGGGGATGCCGGAATTGATATGCACGCCGCCATTGTCGTCATAGGTTTGCACAAAGTCATCCATGTGCCCCGGCTGAGGGTCCTTGCCCAGCAACGTGTCGTCAAACGCGGTGCCGGGGGCCTTCATCGAGCGCAGCGCGGTGCCTTTGATTTTTTTCGTGAACAGCCCCTTGCCGATCAGCCAATCGGCGTCTTCAGCTTTCTGCTGCAACGCATACTGTTTGATCAATGAACCGAACACGTCCGACAGCGACTCGTTCAACGCACCGGACTGGTTGAAATACATCAGCTTGGCTTCATCCTCGGTAACCCCATGGGCCAATTCATGGCCAATCACGTCGAGCGCCACGGTGAAGCGGTTGAACAGCTGCTGGTCGCCGTCGCCAAACACCATCTGGGTCGAGTTCCAGAACGCGTTGTTGTAGTCCTGGCCGAAGTGCACCGTGGCATCCAGGGCCATGCCGGCATCGTCGATGGAATTGCGGTCGAATACCTGGTCGAAAAAGTCGAAGGTCGCGCCCAGGCCGTCATAGGCCTCGTCCACCGCGGCATCACCGCTGGCCGGCTGGCCTTCGCCGCGGATCAGCTTGCCCGGCAGGCTGTCGCTGTTTTCGGCACTGTAGATTGAGCGCTGTTTCACGGCACCGGCGGCCAGCGCCATGCGGGCTGGACCCTGGGCGGGGACGGCGACCATGCGCAACGAGCGGAACGTACTGTCCTTGGCGCGCGTGCGCAGCGCGACCTCCCGTTGGGCTTTATCGCCGTGGCGCGCGATCTGGTCGAGCATGTACGGCGGGATCAGGCAGAAAATCGGGTTGCGCTGTTGGCGAACACACATAAGCTGGCTCCTTTTTGGCGTGTGGTGAACGGCCGGTTAACGGTTTCAGGATAGACCCGAGTCTGCCGCCTTGGCTAAATTGTCATGAAAACATGTTGCAGTCGTGTTTATCCCATACCATCAGGAGTACCCCATGCCGGCACGCACCGTCAAAATCGACCTGGCCTGGCGCCCAAGGCTGGCCGACCTTCGCCCCGTGATCACGCCGAGCCCCTCCTTGCTGGAAGCCAGGGCCGCAACGCCACGCGTCACCCCAGCCAAGGACCTGCAAGACCGGCGCGGTTACGCCGAGGACTTTCTCGGCAGCTTTGGCGTGCCCTGGCCCACGCTTGACCCGGCCCAGGCAGGCGACGCCCAGCCCGGGCGCCTGGACTACACGCACTTTTCCATCAGCATGTCGCGTTCCCGCCGGCTGGCCCTGTATGTGGGCGTCAACATCGACGGCGCAAAGCATGTGGACATTGTGCGCAGCAACGACAGCTGGGCCTACGATGGCCGCCTGCCCATCGACGCCCAGGTGGGAGAAGACCTGTACGCCGGCAATGGCCTTGACCGTGGCCACCTGGTGCGGCGCCAGGACCCCAACTGGGGCGATGACGCGAACACCGCCAATGGCGACACCTTCCACTTCACCAACTGCTCGCCGCAGATGAGCGGCTTCAACCAGAAGACCTGGCTGGAACTGGAGGACTATATCCTCGACAACACCCAGCGCTGGAAAGCCCGCGCCAGCGTATTTACCGGCCCGGTGTTCGCCGACGACGACCGGCTGTACCGTGGCGTGAAAATCCCCAAGGCGTTCTGGAAAGTCATGGCCTACCTCAGCGACGACGGCAAACCCTCGGCCAGCGCCTACATGATCGACCAGAGCCGCGAACTGGGCCAACTGGACCTGGTATTCGGCCCGCTCAGGACCTACCAGCGCAGCGTGATTCAGATCGAACAGTTGACCGGCATCCGCTTCGCCAACCTGGCCGACTACGACGGCTTCAGCAACGAAGAGCGCGCCACGGGAACGCGCATCGAAGCGCTGATCCGCGGGCCTGGGGATATCCGCCTGTGACCGGCGTCACTTCAACCTCCCTCTCCGGGGCCGAATCAACTACCATAGCGCCGCCGGTTCCCACATGGGACTAATAGGGAATTCGAAACGCCGCCCGCGACGTCAATCGAAACTGCCCCCGCAACTGTAGATGCCGAGCCTGCTCCCCACTGCCACTGGACGTTGTCCGGGAAGGCCGGAGCATGGCGACGACGCATCAGTCAGGAGACCTGCCGGCCCAGTGACTGACTAACCGGCGGGGTGTCCGGGAAGGCCATCCTTGCCCTGCCCGGCCGGCAGCGTTCGTGGGTGTATTTCCGTACCGTACCGCCCCTGCTTCACCTACGGTTCAAACGGAGATTGCCCCATGCTGCCACGCGTTATGGCCCTGATCATCGGCCTGGGTTGCTGTGCCCTGGCCCAAGCGGCGCCTACCCACTACCCGCTGACGCTGGAAAACTGCGGCAGCCACGTCACTTTTGCGCAAGCGCCCGCGCGCAGCGTGACCATCGGCCAGGCCGCCACCGAGATGCTGTATGCGTTGGGCGTTGGCGATAAAGTGGTCGGCACCTCGCTGTGGTTCAACGATGTGTTGCCACAGTACAAGGCGCAGAACGACAGCATCGAGCGCCTGGCCAATAACGAGCCGAGCTTCGAGGCGGTGATCGCCAAGCGCCCGCAACTGGTGGCCGCCGAGCTGGAATGGGTGGTCGGCCCCCAAGGCGTGGTGGGCACCCGCGAGCAGTTTCATGAGTTGAACATCCCCACCTACCTGCTACCTTCGGACTGCGAAGCCAAGGACAATCGGGTGGGCGCTGACGGCACGCGGCTGGAAGCGTTCCGTATCGAGACGATCTACAAGAGCCTCAGCCAACTGGCCGAGATCTTCGACGTGCAAGCTCGCGGCCAACAGCTTACCGACGAACTCAAGGCGCGCCTGGCCAAGTCCATCGCCACCGTGCAGCGCAAAGGTTTGAAGCAGGCCAGCGCGCTGGTGTGGTTTTCCAGCGCCGAGATGGCCAGTGATCCATACGTGGCGGGCCACAAAGGCGTTCCCGAATTCATGCTGCAAACCCTGGGCCTGCGCAACGTGGTGCAGTCCGATGAAGAATGGCCCGCCGTTGGCTGGGAAACCATCGCCAAGGCCAACCCCACCTTTCTGGTGATTGCGCGCATGGACCGTCGCCGCTATCCCGCCGACGACCATGAAAAGAAACTGGCCTTCCTGCGCAGCGACCCGGTGACCCGCAACATGGACGCGGTAAAACACAACCGCATCATCATCCTTGACGCCTTGGCGCTACAGGCCAGCCTGCGTACCTTCGACGGCCTTGAACAACTGTCTGCCGCCATCGACGGCTACGACCTGCCGCAATGATACGGACCCTGCTCGCCCTCACGCTGCTGCTGATCGCTCTGCTCGCCGGAGTGGCCATTGGCGAAACCGCCATCTCGCCGCAGGTGGTGCTCCAGGTGCTCGCCAACAAACTCTGGGCGGCCGGCTACGTGCTGGACCCCATCGATGAAGGCGTGGTGTGGAACTACCGCCTGACCCGCGCCCTGGTGGCCGGCGCCTGTGGTGCGGGCCTGGCGACGTGTGGGGTCATCCTGCAGTCGTTGTTGCGTAATCCGTTGGCCGATCCGTACCTGTTGGGCATCAGCGCCGGCGCTTCGACCGGTGCGGTGCTGATTGCGTTGATCGGCGTGGGCGGCGGTTTGATTTCGTTGTCGGCCGGCGCATTCGTCGGCGCCATGGCCGCGTTCGCGCTGGTGATTCTGTTGGCGCGGGCCAGCGGCTCGTCCAGCGGCACCGGGCAGATTATCCTGGCTGGCATCGCCGGCTCGCAGCTGTTCAATGCGCTCACCGCGTTCCTGATCACCAAATCCGCCAGCTCCGAACAGGCGCGCGGCATCATGTTCTGGCTGCTGGGCAACCTCAGCGGCGTGCGCTGGCCGGCGGTGTGGCTGGCGGTGCCGGTGGCGTTGGCGGGGCTGGTGGTGTGCCTGTGGCACCGGCGCGCGCTGGATGCGTTTACCTTCGGCACCGATTCAGCGGCCTCCGTTGGTATCCCGGTACGGCGCGTGCAGTTTGTGCTGGTGGGCTGCGCGGCGGTGGTGACGGCGGTGATGGTGTCGATTGTCGGCTCCATTGGCTTTGTCGGGCTGGTGATTCCCCATGCCGCACGCCTGATACTCGGCACCGGGCACTCGCGTTTGCTGCCCGCCAGCGCCCTGGGCGGCGCGTTGTTTCTGATCGCCGCCGATGTGCTGTCGCGTACCCTGATCAAAGGCCAGGTGATTCCGGTGGGTGTGGTCACCGCACTGGTCGGCGCGCCGGTGTTTGCGCTGATCCTGATCGGCCGGAGAAATGCGCGATGAGTGTATTGAGCTGCAGCGGGCTGGGCTTCAGGGTGCGTGAGGCTGAGCTGTTACGCGACATTAACCTGCAGGTCGAGTCGGGTGAAACCCTGGGCATCGTCGGGCCAAACGGGTCGGGCAAGTCGACCCTGCTCAAGTTGCTCGCGGGGTTGCGTACACCGGCCAATGGCGAGGTACGCCTGGGCGACCAGCGTTTAGGCGACTTGTCCCGTCGCGCCATTGCGCGGCAAGTGGCCGTGGTGGAGCAACAGGCCGATACCGACGACGCCATCCGCGTGTTCGATGCCGTTGCCCTGGGCCGCACGCCGTGGCTGTCGGCACTGAGCCCCTGGTCGCAGAAACATGACGCCATCGTGCGCCAGGCCCTGCACGACGTGGACGCCACCCACCTGAGCCATCGCGCCTGGCACAGCCTCTCCGGCGGCGAACGCCAGCGCGTGCATATCGCCCGCGCGCTGGCGCAGCGGCCGCAGATTCTGCTGCTGGACGAGCCGACCAACCACTTGGACATCCAGCACCAACTGACCATTCTCAAAGGCGTGCAGGCGCTACCGGTCACTACCTTGATTGCCCTGCACGATCTCAACCAGGCGCTGACCTGTGATCGCCTGGCCGTGCTCGACCGTGGGCGGTTGGTGGCGCTGGGCGCGCCGCTGCAGGTACTGACGCCGCAGCGGCTACAGGAGACATTCGGAGTGCAGGGCCATTACCTGACAGATCCGTTTGACGGTGCGAAAATTCTGCGGCTGCGCTCCAACTGACGCCTGGAGCAGATCTACAGAACCCGATGCATGTGCGTGGTCTGCCACACCGGATCCGCCTCGACATCCACCACGTCGAAGCCCTGCCTGCGCCAGAAATCAATCGCCCCGGGCAGAAACGGGTGGGTGTGCAGGTACACCACCTCCACGCCATCGGCCCGCGCCAGCGCCTCCAGCGAACGGTATAACGCACGCGCCAGGCCGAAGCGACGCCACGCGGGGAGTACGTACAGGCGCACCACTTCCACCGTTTTGAGCCCTTGGTAATCCAACTGCGGGAAACGCCCGTCATACGGCAGATAACCGATGGCGGCAACTATCTTCCCATCGGCCTGGGCAGTCAGAAATCGCCCACCTCCGTGCAGGTATACCGCCTCGAAGCGCGCCAGATCGTCCGGCAAGGCGGCAGTGCTGAGCATGGGAAAAAGCTCGGCACGCGCCCGCATCACAAATTCCAGAACACCGGGGATAGCAGCAGCGCTGACCGCCTCAATGGTGGGCCTCTCGTGCATAAAACCTCAATAAGGCTGAAGCTTCTCGGGATGCAGGGCAGCGCAAATCCTGCCGGTTATCCACTGGCGGCTATACGCCAAAACCCGATCGGCCATCGCCAGCGGAAAGTGAATAAAACCATGGGCCGTTTCAGGCAACAGATGCGCCTCTACGTCTGCCCAGCGCTCGGCGATCAGCAGCGTGTCGTCCTTGAGCGGGTCCAACTCGCCCACGAACATCAGCGCCGGCGGCATGCCTGCGAAGTCTCCATACAAGGGTGATAACGGCGGCTGGCGACGTTCTTCGTCGGTGATCCCCGGCGTGAGCAAGCGCAGCGCCGTTACCATGCCCGGACCATCGAGCAACAGCGTCTGCGGTCCGGCGGTGCGTACGCTCGGCGTGCCGGTCAGGTCGTAAACGCCGTAGTACAACACGGCGCCACTGACGCGCTTGAGCAGCTGCGGCCACTGCTTGAGCGCCAGCAACGTCGCCGCCGCCAGGTGCCCACCGGCCGACTCGCCGACAACAATCACCGGTAAATCGGCAAACTCGGCGCAGTCTTCCAGCAGCCAGCGTGCAGCGACCAGGCAGTCCTCTAGCAGCCCTTCGACTGGCGTGTTGACGGCCAGCCGATAGTCCACCGACACCACCGCCACGTCGCAGGCGCGCACCATGCCCAGGTTGAGGTCGTCATTCATCTGCGCGTTGCCGATCACCCAGCCACCGCCGTGGATATCCAGCACCACGCCTTTGGGTGCACCGGCCGGGCGCATGATGCGCACCGGCACGGAGCCGACGAGCCTGCGTTCCACCACCGGCGCTTTCTTGAAGCTTTGCCGGGTGCGCAGCAGCGCCTGGATCACCCGCGGCGTGAAGCGGTTACGCACCTTGAAGCGGGGCATCCACGCCAGCGTTTGATTGAAGCGGCGCATCTGCGCCAGCTCGGGCTCGCTGGCGGGCCAGTGTTGGTAGGCCATCAGCGGTTGTTACGCAGGATCGAGAAGTTCAACGCCGCCGCCACGCACAGCCAGGCCAGGTACGGGAACAGGATCAAGCCGGTAATCAGGTCCAGACGCACCGCCAACACCACCATCGCCGCCACGGTCAGCCACAGCAGCACAATGATCACCATCCCCGCGAGCAAGCGATGCGCGCCGAAGAACACCGGCGTCCACAGCGTATTCAACGCAATCTGCGCCGCCCACAGCGCCAACACCATTTCACTGCCGGGGATCAGGCTCAAGCGGTAACCGGCCCAGGCCAGCAGCAGATATATGATCGTCCACGCCACTGGGAACAACCAGTTGGGCGGAGTGAAGCTGGGCTTGACCAGGGATTCATACCAGGCGCCCGGTTTGAAGATCACACCGGTACTGGCGGCGGCGGCGCAGGCGAGCAGGAAAATGAAGAAGGTCATGATCGGTCCTTGAGGTCGAGTGGGTGGAAAGCAACGCTCTGCTTCCAATGACTCAAACTAGCGCAGATAAATTCAATGTGCGCCGCAAAAATGACAGGCAGACCGCTTCGTCCCCACGTCATGAAGCCAAAACCACTGCGGCGCCCACAGGGGGGTTGGCTGTGTCAGCGGGATCTTGGTTTGCAGGGCCATCGAGACGAGCACAGTTCTGACCCGCAACGCCGCTCGAATGTGGGAGCTGTCGAGCTTTAGCGAGGCTGCGAAGGCGGCGGCACCGTCAACCTCTTCATCGCCTGACACACCGCTTTCGCAGCCTCGCTAAAGCTCGAC
>Ga0265797_10013061_pt1 | contig 10057 bp, 9 predicted proteins | sample P2T30metagenome_FD_192433 | JGI IMG/M metagenome (GOLD analysis project Ga0265797, IMG submission 192433) | Plant litter microbial communities from East Loma Ridge, Irvine, California - P2 T30 | ecosystem: Environmental > Terrestrial > Plant litter > Unclassified | place: USA: California... | reverse complement strand
CCCAACCTCTCCACAAAAAGCTCAAACGCACGATCACACACCCCCTCCTTAAACCCACTCACCTCACTCCTCTGATCCCTCAGAAAACCCAGTACATCAGCGACCTTTCCCCTCGGCACGAAATTCTGCGTCAGCGCCAGACTATCCTCTAGATTCAGCACGAGATGGAACCAGCCGGACGGTACGTGCAGGACTTCGCCAGCGTGACATATGCCCTCCTTACATCCCGGTGTGTCGCGCGCAATGTCGTGAAATGTAAGTAGATATTCTGCGATGGAAAGTGGGGATGTGATTTCGCTCTGATCTTCCGACACGAGTACGCCTGGTGGCGGAGATATACCGCTGCCGGAGGGAAACATGAGCCAGTACTTTTTCCCGCTGAGCACTGCGTTCCATGCGCTGGTTGCGTTGGGGTCTTTGTGGAATGTTGAGCCGCTGCGCGTGGGGCCTAGGATGAGCCATTTGTTATCGGGCCTGTGGTCGCCTAGGACATCGAAGAGGTCGGGGCCGAATGCTGTTGGGGGCCAGTAGGATGCGGTGGGTGGTGCGGAGACGTCGATGCCGGTTTTGGATACGAAGGCGCGGTCGAAGATGTAGAGGGGTGATTCATCGGTTTGGTCGCGCATGTAGGATATATACGTCGCCATGGGCCAATCGACCGCCTCAGCGCGAAACTTAGTATCCGGGTATTTTTCGACGAGATACTCGGGACTCCAGGTACCATACACAGGCCATTCTTTGACCGGATCCGTGAGAATGAAGGGCGTGTCGGTCCACTTGTCTGCGTATTCGGCGGGCGAGAGGTCGGTGAGGCGGGGGATTGCGTTGCTGCGGGGGATGTTGTGGATGAAAGGGGTGAGGGGGGTGTGGGCGCATTGGAAGGGGCGGTATAGGGTGTCGGAGAAGAGGTTGGTGCAGGGTATTGAGGTTGTGGAGGTGGGTGGGATGTTGAGGTAGGTGGAGCGCCAGGTACCGAGCCAGGTAAAGTCTTGGGGTGGGGAGCTGGGAGGGTGTTAGCTATGGGTTTTTCAGAGGTTGTTGTGAAATTGTAATGACGGAAACAAAGACAAGGTGTGCTTGTAGACGTGGAAAGGGTGGGAGAAACGGGATGAATGTGTTGAATGACAGCAAGTGCAGCAGAAAGTTGTTCGAACAGGAGACATAGAGTTCTTCCAGTAGGAGACGGACGTTTGTCTTGCAAAACGAACAAGGACGGTCCAATAGACGCTGTAGGTTTACAGCCGTAGGACAATAGAGATGGATTATCTTCAGGATGCTTTTCAAGCAAGCCTTCAGCGCCAAATTTGTGATGATATTATCCAGTCTTCCCCAATGACCCCAAGAGCCCGAACAGGTTTAGGCACCAGATCAAACATGGACGCGCAGGGCAGACTGTGACTCCTCGAAATCCCGACTCGTCTCATCTTCATACTCGAAAGCGGCCATGGTTCCATCTCTTTTCGGTGACTCTTACGATGACTGCACGAGAAGAAGGATGAAGGAACAACGATGATCAAAGAAACGCAGTACCATGACACTACACGTACCTAACAAACAGTGCCCTCCACAGCTCATCTAGCCGAGTAAAGGCGTACAAAGCCCGGCAAGTGCTACCCAGGCGTATCAAGGTGTCAGCCTCGAATGACTCAAGGATGTGGCCCAGCAGCTCGTCCGGCAGCATGGCAAAAAAACCACATTTCGACTTGATGTTTTCGGATGCTGTATAGGCATTTCCGGCCGGCTTGATCCCTAGAGGATGCGAGGGAAGCGCTGTTGCCACCTCTTCGTCGTCCAGTTCGAATCTCACAGTTTTGATTCTTTTTGAAGGCGAGAGATCTGATTGGTCAAAATCCAACAGGCGACCTGGGGCCATTTTCAAACGAGCTGTAGCCTTAAATGCTCGCAGCTGACACTCAGCTGTGCGAACGGGGCTCGAGGCAAACAACAGGTGCGACAAAGAGTCATAGGCCGGTCAGGAACTTTGGCGCGAAAGTCAATGCGTGGTTGCGAGTGCGCCGGAGCGTTCGCCCCAATGCTTGGCGAACATTGCTAGCGTCAAATTTGAAAAATTCCTGGGACTTCTTATTCTGCACGCCGTCGCCTCCATTTCCTCTCACACACACCCACCACAACTATACCCACAACTTCATCCAGATAACCCTTGATTCTCGCAGAGAATCTGGCATCTGGCTTTTACCACCAACACCTTCTACACAGCGGCGGCATCCAAGTGATCCCCCGCTACCCCACCAAGAAACTTTCTACGACTTCTGCAACAGCAGACGTCGCCCACACCAACCGCAATCATGGCTGACAAGGGTCTGGAGGACGTCCCCGAGGGTAAGCACCACTTTTTGCGCTGCGCTGGGCGGTGCGTTGGCATCGCGACACCCAGCGCCCGCACTCAAATATTTGCGCGGGCACGGACTAACACCAAGCGCAGGACAGATCGAGTCCAACTACGACGAGACCACCGACTCTTTCGATGGCATGGAGCTCAAGGCTGAGCTCCTCCGCGGCGTCTACGCCTACGGTTTTGAGCGCCCGTCTGCCATCCAGCAGCGCGCCATCATGCCCGTCATCAAGGGTGAGTTTGCCCGCCTCAACGTGAATATTTGAGCAGCGCTGACGTATTACCAGGCCACGATGTCATCGCCCAGGCGCAGTCAGGTACCGGCAAGACCGCTACCTTCTCCATCTCCACCCTCCAGAAGATCGACCAGAGCGTCAAGGCGTGCCAGGCGCTCATCCTCGCCCCCACCCGCGAGCTGGCCCAGCAGATCCAAAAGGTCGTCGTCGCCATCGGTGACTTCATGGACATCCAGTGCCACGCCTGCATTGGCGGTACCAGCGTTCGCGACGACATGAAGGCCCTCCAGGACGGTCCCCAGGTCGTTGTCGGCACGCCCGGCCGTGTCCAGGACATGATCCAGCGCCGCGTCCTCAAGACCGACCACATGAAGATGTTCGTCCTCGACGAGGCCGACGAGATGTTGTCTCGCGGTTTCACCGAGCAGATCTACGACATCTTCCAGCTGCTGCCCCAGTCCACCCAGGTCGTCCTCCTGTCCGCCACCATGCCCCAGGACGTCCTCGAGGTCACCACCAAGTTCATGCGCGACCCCGTGCGCATCCTTGTTAAGAAGGACGAGCTTACCCTTGAAGGTATCAAGCAGTTCTACATTGCCGTTGAGAAGGAGGACTGGAAGTTGGACACGCTCTCCGACTTGTATGAGACCGTCACCATCACCCAGGCCGTCATCTTCTGCAACACCCGTAGGAAGGTCGACTGGCTCACAGACAAGCTCACCGCTCGCGACTTCACCGTCTCCGCCATGCACGGCGACATGGACCAGGCTCAGCGTGACGTGATCATGAAGGAGTTCCGCTCCGGATCTTCCCGTGTCCTCATCGCTACCGATCTCCTAGCCCGTGGTATCGATGTCCAGCAGGTCTCTTTGGTCATCAACTACGACCTCCCTGCCAACCGCGAGAACTACATCCATCGCATCGGTCGTGGTGGACGTTTCGGACGCAAGGGTGTTGCCATCAACTTCGTCACCGCTGATGACGTCCGCATGATGCGCGAGATCGAGCAGTTCTACAGCACACAGATCGAGGAGATGCCCATGAACGTGGCTGACCTCATCTAAGCAGCTGTTCCCTGCTGCTTCCCTACCAGCGTCCCTTCCTATTCGCGATCATTTTGGTGGCGTACAGGCATAGAGGCGGTGGTACTAATTTGAGCGCGTCTGCACGGCCAGTCGACGCTCCTGCTTTCGACCAAAAGTAGTTCCGAGGTGGGCGAATCGTCGTCCATACGTCGCGGCATCCTGGCGTTTGTCGATTTCCGTGTGCGAAATGGTTTCTTCTGAAGAATGCTCCTTGCATATGATAGAGACTTTCGGCGGGTGCTCAGTTGGCTGGATGTTTCTTTGCGATGTTTTTTTCCTTTTTCTTTCGTCGGCCTCCTTGTACTTGGAGGAGGGCCTACGATATATCACGGCATGTACACGCGGCTCGACGATCTCCTTGTGGCAACTGTCGATGATGATGATCATGAGTTTCCTGTCATATAGAGACGCGATACAATTGCATGATAGCTCACTGAACACTTTGGCTTTGTCATCTTGCCGTGATGCTGATACACCCGATTAATGGCGTCGATTGAATCGTTATCTAAAACATAGCTCAATGTTCTGATCATAATACTCACTCTAAGTATCTAAATCCTTCATCTGCTCGTGCAACGAGACATTTGCAGACGGTAACAGCAACGCGTATTGTTAGCCTCGGCCCATCAGAACCCCTCCAAACTTGGTTCTTCTCATCCCACGCGTATCCTATGAGGCCAACAGCATGGCTTGCCCAAAGCAAAGCCATTGCGACCATGGCACTTTCTCAAAGGTCTACAGTAGGTTTGTACCTTCCTCAATCAACACAAACGATATCGCGCCCGTACCCCGCTCCCCCCGCCTCGCCCCGCGTGAAGCATGTAACAACACCTAACAACTTCACAGCAAGCACTCGCTCGCCTGCGCGCATACAAGCCTCCACCAACGCGATGGTATGACTGCCCACTCACACGGCGCGCCGCCGTCCTCATCCTCCTCTTTCCAGACCGCCATGGCGAACTCAAAGTCGTCCTCACCATGCGCAGCGCAAAGCTGAACAGCTACGCCGGCCAAGCAGCTTTCCCAGGCGGGAAATCCGACACACTAGAAGAGTCGCCGTGGGACACAGCGCGGCGCGAAGCATTCGAAGAGATTGGGCTACCCATGACGGAGGAGAAGCTTCGTGGCTTCAAGGTCGAGCATCTGTGCGAATTACCTACCAATCTCGCGAAGACTGAGCTTGGTGTACGGCCTTGTGTGGCGTACTTGTGTCCTTCGTCTGCATCGTCAATGTCGGATGGTTCGTCGGTCGAAGATAGACTCATGCCTCGTCTCGACCCCAAAGAAGTCGCCGCAGTTTTTACCGCGCCGTTCCATTCCTTCCTGTGCAAGACATGGACGGGCGATGGTCCAGCCCCAGTGCAGAAAGATGGGAGGCCGGAGAAATGGTATAGGGGAAGTTGGACAGATTGGCATGAGTCGCGCTGGCGTATGCATAATTTTTACATCCCGCGACCACCGGCTACGCCCTCGTCTTTACTCAAGAACCCTTCGCAAGCAGCTCCACCAAGCGGGCCTGAACCATCGTCGCACGCGGCATTGCCTGAAGGTGATGATCCTAGGCCTGAGCCCAGTGCGCTCGATGCGCTCACGACGTTTAGAGTGTTTGGCATGACGGCGCGGATACTGGTGGATGCGGCGAGGGTGGCGTATGGCGAGGAGCCGGAGTTTGAACATAATAGCCATCATGGGGATGAGGAGATGATTGGGCGGTTGTTGAAGATGGGGAGGCTGAGTGAGATTAGGAAGAAGGGGGATGTGTTGACGAAGGAGGTGTTGAGGGAGGCGAGTAAGATGTGATGTAGCGATGGTGTACCAAGATTTTGAGTTGCTGATGAGTAGTTCGTTCAAGTGATGTAACGTTGTATGCTTCTATATGCTTTTGTTCGTGGGTATCGTTTAATCGTGATTGTCGTTGCGCATGTCTTCTTCTTTCCCACATGGAACTCCTCACTTCGCGTGGCTCACAATCTCCGCGTACATGTCCTCCGGAATTTTCCCAGCAAAGCTCATAGCAACGCCAATAATCTTCTGCGCATTCAAGCTTGGCAGATTTCTCAGAATCTGATTCGGACTATTCCATTGTCAGCCTACACTCTCAAACCCGGTTCCAGCCTGTCCTCTTTTGAGGGAGTTTGTTTGACTTACCTCGCACTCTCCAAAATCTCCCCCCGAATCAACACCAGCTGCGCAACAATACACAGCACATTCAAATGCGGCCCGTACGCAAACAAAAAATCCCACAGCTTCAGCACCTCGGTGAGCGGCGGCGTACACGCACACATGGTCAGTATACTCGCAAACCCATAGATCCTTGCCTCCATATTATGCGCCATTAAATGCGCATACAACTTCTGGTCCACAACCTCCAGCACGCGATCCACCAGCGCCAATCCCTTGTGTACGCCCTCCATACTCCCTCGTACATAGCCCGGCAATTCCCGCGTGATGAGTGCCTCGAACCCAGTGAACGCTTGCACCTCGCTGCGACTCGCATACAGAAACGGTCCACACAGCACATTCATACCCTGCACATAACCAATCTGCTCCGCGTCATTCGTCGTACTCGCTTCCGTCCTCGTGCCCGCCGTCCGACTCATGAAGCTTGTATCTGGAGACCCCCCAAATTCGCTCAGCGTAGGCGGACTCTGCCAGCCATTGACGCGCGCCTCGTGCGCGTCGTTGAGGCGCCACGCGACTGCGTTGAGTACGCGGGTTATGCTGTTTTGCGTGACGCGGCGCCGGAAGAGAGGGTCGCCTTGGAAGGTGCGGAAGGTGTCGTTTTGGATCTTGGTGTGGGCTGGGGAAGCGCCTTGGCGGACTAGGTCGAGGTAGATTGATGTTGGGGTGGGTGGGGCGGAGAGGAGGATGAGCCAGATGTAGATGCGGAGTTCGGACTGGTTGTATGTATGTGTAAGCAATTGGAGGGTGGGAAAGGGATGTGGGAGGTGTTTACCATGCCCTCGCTGTTCGCGGGGATGCCTTTTGTGAGTATTGCATAGCGGAGTTCTTGGAGGCTTTCTTCGGGGTTCTTGGAGGATGCGCCTTTGAGGAGGAGGACGTCGAGGTTTGTCATTGCGGGGTGGTTTTGGTATGGTGTTGTGGTCGCGTGCTGTTGAACTTGCATATCAACAAATAATTCCGAGGTTGGGGCGCGGAGCGGGCTTGGCGTGACATTCACTCGTGAGGGTCCCGAACAGGCACTTCATTTCATCCAACTACGGCACTTTCATGGCACTTACGGTTCGTAAAGCGTTGTGATAGACAGGGGACACGACGGTACAAGGATGTGAAGGTGAGCAAGGCAAGCAATATGTGGTGGACGAGGGGCCAGTGAGACTTCATTACCCCCCCCCTTGGTTGTCACTCTAGAAACTTACCAAGAAGGAGCCATAAGCGCACGCTTAGCTGAGGCACATGCACTACATGTGTGTAAGATGGTACAGAGTCCAGCCTGAGGTAGAGAGATAGTATGAGGTCTAGGTGATAGGGCGGATGTCGGACAGTCTCCACGACAAGAAGAATTACATGCGGCTGATTCACCGGTAGCCTTCCAGAACGCGCATGCGAATCTATTCAAGCGACGCATTTACGAAAGGCTACAACAATGAATGTTCTGGTAATACCATTCGAAACACGTATTACTCGCGTTGAGTCGCTTAAGTTCGTCACTCGACGTGCTCCTGCCAGCTCCGCACAAACAGTCACACTCGCACATCCCAGCGACGTAGCCTCTCCAGTCCAACACAAATGGCCGCCTCGCCATATCGCGAAGAGGGGGCCACGTCGTACACCTCCGTCGAACCGATTATGGACACAAATGATCTACCACGATGTCAGAAACACACATCTTGACCATTGAACACGATTCACTCGACCACAATCCGACATTATCATCCAAGTCGTCTGTATTCATCACAAGTGTGCGGAACATGAGGGAGAGGGATGCTTAATCTCGCATGGCTCGGTACGCGATTCCCATACCTGCCTGTCGTAGTTGGAGTAATCGGCAAGCACTCCCGCCCATGACAGACTCCCTTCTACACAATCAGACAATCTCCCTTCATCCACACTCCCTCGAACCTGTCTCCATTCACCATCTCATCTCTGTCTCTTCCAGCCTCTGCACCTAGTTGCAGACAGGGGTATCTGGCCACAAGACCCTTCCAAAGTTGTTCGCAAGTGCCTGGCAAGGCTCATTACAGTCCTGGTTAAACGGATCTTCCTCCTGCACATTGACCCCCTCGTATTCAATGCCCATGTAGCTGAACACCGCGCCGCCCGGGGCTTCAGGGCGATGAACAATGGTTACGAGCTCACCGCATAGCCTGACTTGCTGCGGGCTGTTAATCGAGTCTGGCTCGCCGCCGCTGGTCTTGGGTAAGTAGGTGTTCTAGAGGCGGATATGCGGACGTAGGGATTGATTTACCCGCGGAGTTCAGCAGAGTCGCCGCCGCATGGCTCGCGGCCTGGGCCCCACAGGCGCATTCCACACGCTGGGCCAGCGCCGGTGGGTAGCCCGAGGGTGCAGGAGCGGGCGAGGCAGACGTTTCCGGCGGTTGCCAAGGGAACGAATGCGAGGAGGGCGCCGAGGGTGGCAGATGCGGTTGTAAAATGCATGGTGGAGATGTAGTTGTATGTGTGAGAGTACAGTGGTAGTCTGGTACATCTCAGATTCATGGCAGCCTCGTCTTTATACATGTCTAGGCAGTACACATGGCTGGACATGATGAAATGTTGTGTAATGCCATACTCATACCGAGCTGTGTTGTCGCTTGGCTGATCCTGTAGGATGAATGTCAAGGTGACATTGTGTACTGCGGTTGTAGAAGATCTTCTTCTCGGCGTATTGACTTGAAGAGAAGGAGGCGGAAAGACGGAAAGAAACACTTGGCTTGGTGGAATACCATCGTGACGTTGGTGTTGCGGCTCACTTTCGGACTGCAAGGTAGCATTGATACCGTAGAAACTCACGAAGAATACCAATCAGGCGTCTGTTTCGGGCAATTAGGGCCAGGCGGGAGGACCTGGCTTAACGTTTTGCGAAGACATGATTGGTGAACCTGGAGCCACACAGCCTTCTTTGGCTTGGCTCTTGTTCGCAAAATTCTACATTACAGAAGTACACCATAAGTTAGAAATACTTTCCAAGGATTATTAGTCCCCACAGCAAGATGCCAAGAGTTACTTCGTGTTGTGGTCCGTACCGTACCGTACCCGAGCCACTTGGCGAAGACACACTAGTGGTAACCCCAGGTCTTGGAATTCCCGTAATGTGATCCTCCGGCATATCGACACCCGTATGCTTGTTGCAATGCATGCTTCAATGCGACAGTATGGTTGAACGAGCGATGAAGTTTAGTCATGTGTATCTGCAATAGGCAGAGCATTTACTTATTCACTAAAAGGGATTTAGCTTTCTAGTGACATCATGTTTGTAATTCAAAAACAAAACATCACCAGGCTCCGCAAGAATTCGTAATCGATTGCCTCAGCGAAGCCCTATAACCACCAGTGCCACCAAAAACTACAAAAAGCAAGAGTACGTCGAAAGTAGAGCCTAGATGTCCTTAATACATCATGCATAGCTCTCTTACTCTCCTAAAGTAATGTTGAAGATAGACAGTGTACTGGTTTAGGTTACAAACTTAGCCCTTTTTTGGTGGATTATGCTGGTCTTATCGATCACGAATTCTTGCGGCACCTGGCGACATCCTCACGCAGTTTGCATCGATCGAGAATTTGGTAGGTATACATCGTGTCTTCACTCAAAACGGTATCACGTTGAACGCGCATCCGTCATTCCGTGATCAATCATCAGCTCTTTTATCTGACGATCTTTCTGCATCGTGGCCGTGTCCCTATCCCTTTGTAGTGCTGCAGCAGATTAGTGCTTTGTTACGGACCTTCATGTCTCGCTTTCCTTGGTACCCTGCGTTTATAGGTCCAACTGCCATGCTCCTTTCGAGTCCCGAGCCGAAACATCCACGCCTGGCGCCCAGATGCGTATATAGCCAGCGCTCATACGCAAGCTACCTTTTTGCAAAGACTCTGCATACATGTTTCCCCCATCCAGTACACAGATACTCCGGACCGCGGGTAGGCGTGGGAGGAAAGAGAAGGTATTTTTGCCCCAGACCTCGGGACCCTGGCACATGCACCAGGCATGGTCAGTCTGGAGTTCCAAGTGTTGCATAGCTACAAGCTGCCGTTCAGTACGCCAATCCAAAAATATACTGACTGTCGTCACATAGGGAAAAGTAAAGACAAAGTTGGAGTACGGCACGGGAAGAGCCTCTACATAGACCTGACGGTTTACATATAGCAGGGCGAGAACGTTCGGAGCGCACCGCTGCTCGGAGCGAAAAGAGGATCGAAGATCT
>Ga0265797_10013060_pt1 | contig 10058 bp, 2 predicted proteins | sample P2T30metagenome_FD_192433 | JGI IMG/M metagenome (GOLD analysis project Ga0265797, IMG submission 192433) | Plant litter microbial communities from East Loma Ridge, Irvine, California - P2 T30 | ecosystem: Environmental > Terrestrial > Plant litter > Unclassified | place: USA: California... | reverse complement strand
GAGGAACCTGGACGAGTTAATAAAGAAGTCTCGGCAGATATCATCTCATAGGCCACACGGAGGATATTGGTCCAGATGCAGTAAACGATCAAGAGACTATCGATTTTCTCCCTTCCTAGCCTCAGTAGTCGGACTTCCACCTGGCCTTCAACTTGATTCAGAACATGACGCGGCGGAAAGCTCGATCAGATGCTTCGAACACTCATTGCCGTACCTCTGGAAGGCCTCGCATACGTAAGATGCCGTTAAAGCCATATGGTCTACCAGGGTCTTGGCAAATCAGTGTACTTGAGAAGCCACAGCGTTATGAGCTTTGCCACTTAAGACCAATGTATTGCGAAGATCTCAGGGCATGGCTGAACTCGTGACTTTGGCCTACCAAGCCACTGGATGCCTCTGGAGCAGACCCGAAGGCAAAACCCGATGCATGCTGGAAGAAGTGCGGCCAAAGTCCATGGTGCAAAATGCCTTTGGGGCCGCAAGGACGCCAGTGTGTGTAAGGATATTGTGAACGAAGCGCTGGGTGTCGTCTAGCCTGGCTCCACGAAAGCACGCGTATGCCCGCAGCCTGCCCATATTGCGCAAGCAATTACCGTCCCAGACTTCATCTGCGGCAGGTGCATTGCATTGCATGCGCGTCGGATACAAGACCGACAAAGGTGCCGTGATAGATGAGGTTGGATATTAAAATCGTCGTGTGGAGGATGTTAGGCTAAAGGCGGTGCCGGATGAACGTGATTGAAAGAGAGATGATGCGCGTGCACGGACGTTTACTACCGAACCGCGACATTTCAGCCTCGTCACGTCTTCCCTCGTCCACCACTCTTGTCGCGTCATCACGACACCCTCCTACGCTGACATCGCCTCGTCGTTAAGATCTAAATCATCTTTGCTCTAGTCTCAATACAGCAACAGTCCGCTGTTCGGGGTAGATGGCACTAGCCCCCAGATATCGCCAGCGTTCCCTGGCATCGCACTCGCCAATGCCCGGTCAGAAGGCTTCGCGCTGCAAGTCCCTCAATGATGACTGCCGCTCCAATGCCATTCGCGGCAGCCAAGAGCCGTATTGCAGGATTCTCGAAGGATGGCCGTGCTCCGTCACTGCCGCTGGCCCTGCAGCGGTGGATTATTCACACCTATCGTGTATGCTAACGCGATTCGCAGATCAACAGCTAACACATGACTGCACAAACATAGGCCATGGTGAAAATCTTAGTATCTGTCAAACTGGCTTTCGGTAGCCGATGAGCTTGCCCATGAGCAACTGACCATTTTTCCACTCTGTTCACACTGGCTATTCCAGAAGAGCATCATATCCGCCTTGCTACTACGATCTCTGCTATGGATCTTTCAACCAGCTCTTCGTGCATTGCCTACTAACTGGCCTTTATCACTATATGGTAATTACTGTACCTGGAGATATCTGAGCTACACCCAACAAATCATAGGCAGGACCGATGACGTCGCCGGATATCTTGGGCATACAGGCCTTCGAGACTGGACCATTACTACAGGAGTGGTGGGAATGGACGCTTGTTGCCATCATCAGTGCCAGTGGGCTTGTAGGAGTTCTTGCTTTCCTTTGGTACTCCTATCGTTCCCTACGGACATTGTTGAAGGTACGTAGGATGCATGCTACATCTTCTCAGTGCTTACAAACCTCACAGGGTGACGACAATGATCACAGCTTACCACGATCGGTACAAGAACGAATCCACCTATTGTCGAACAGTTCGAGCGTCGTCCGCAAAACCCATACCCTCCCCACAAAGCCGTCGACGTTTGGCGTATATCTGGGCCTTCTGAGCAATCCAGTCACATACGACGAAGCGCAAACACTTTCACAATGGGACGTTGTAGTGTTGGATTATTGCGAGCCTGGGGTCTTGGAAGCTGTTAGCGACGATAGCGTTCCAATGGGGCCTCACATCGTCGCACGACTTGGTTTGGCCCAGATAATCACATTCGCGACAACGGATAGTGAACTGGACATGTCGCGAGCGGTATACGTTCTGTCGTGGACCATTCAGCGTACCTTGCGACAGCCGAACCAGAAAAGATACTTCACAGGCGTTCTTGTCTCTGGCTGGCGAGACCGTATATCGGTGCCTCTACTCAACGGCTTGACGAAGCTCCTCATCGCCTACGGTCTTGATGTCTACTTGGAGATTGAGGCTCCAGACTTCCTAGACGGTATTCAGAAACTCGATGTCGCATTGTTCGCTGGCTTCATCGTCCGCAATGGGACGATCAAGTCGAATGGAGAGCGCCGAGACTTCTTCGAAATGGACAAAATGAAGACTACAACCAAATCGTTTGTTTCTCAAGCCTGTCAAAGATCGTTCGTAACGATGATGTGGGATACAATCGAAGACGATGTCGAACTCTCGCACGCTGTGGTCAGGAGAGCCCACATGTGGTGTAGCTACCACGGCGCCATCCCATACTTTCCGCGTCAGCGGGCTCTATCGAACGTCGACGAGATTGTTCCTTGTCATGAGCCCTTGGCTGCTTTCCAGTGGCTCAAGCAACGAAGAGTCATGGAAGTCCACGAGCGATATCGCATGGCGCGAACAGTAAGTCTTCCTAGCCTGGCCATTCGTAGGTCTCTGCTAAGTCTTGTCAGCTTGCTCCCGGTTTCTCAAGTATCATCGACGATTACCTCCCTTTACAACACATCTTTCCTCGCCTTGCCGATACGCTCGCTGGCCTCGACGCAACCGACTCTTCCGACGACAGCGACGACGATGCGTCGAGCACATGTACCGATACTGTGCACTACCCCGAGATCGACGAGAACGGAGCAATGCTTGCACGAACACCTACATCACCAGTATCTTCTGGTCTGGAATGGACACTGGCAAGGGAGAAGCATAGCAGCGACCCACTGTCTTGCTCATCCAACGGGTTGCCATATGGCTCTTTGGGATGCTTTCCGATTGGATTGGACGCGTCAATGACAGACTTTTCGCGTGTCATTGAATCACAAAGACGTCTACGGGATCTGAAGCTGCTCAGCCGACTATCAACCGCACAACTACATTCTGTCGCCAAGATTCTTCGAGACTATTGCCACAGCAGCAGCCACTTCCTAGACTTGCTTCCAACGTCAAGAGATGCCATCTCAAAGCTTGTAGACGCCCTAGCTCGCACAAATGACGACGCGGAGGACAACTATCAACTACAAGTATACTCTGCGCTTGACTCTGGATTCCACACGCCTGGTGGTGCTCAGTTTTGGGCTGTCTGGGAACTGGAGCAGCGAACCCAATCCGTCATCATGTACATCTCCAAGTCGGTTCAGGATCTCAACGCTGTCCTGCTTCATACGCACTTGAGTAGGCTAGGCTTCTCCAGATATCAGTGCTTCTTAGCAGAGTATGGCTTGACCGAGTTCATGGCTGGGTCCTTCTCGCCTGAACGACTACCCGAGAGGCTACAGCAAGACCTAGAGCTTCTGTCGTCGACTGATCTACTCCTGTATCTGCAGCACATGCAATATTCGGAGTGGGATGAGGACTGCTCGTTGCTCTCATCCATACGGAAACGTTGCGAAGAGCTACTGATTGATGTACCGACGTACCATCAGTTCAAGAAGCTCAGCAACGTGGACTACATCAGTGGTAGCGTCACCGATGAACAGCTGGTCAACGCGAAGCTCAAATGGTACCGGCTGTCGCATCTACCCACACTTGACGAGCGTGATGCCCTAGAACTGTTCAGGGAAGTGGCAAGGGTGCTGGATGATATATTATGGTCACGAGACCATGAGAGGCTAGACATCATCACTTCCGCTGTCAACAACATTACCAGCAGGGGATCCTTAGATTCGGCAGCTGACTTCGTGCTTTTCTGTGTCTTCTGCGCGGCAAGGAAAGCCGGGTTTGAGGAAGTGTACATCGAGGTGTCGGATCGGAATCCCTTGTTCAACCAATACTCAGATCAAAGCGCAGCTTTTGCAGAGCTATTCGCGCTGGGATCAAGATGCGAGGCATACTTTGACATCAAACCCAGCGACATCGGCATATTGCTATCGGAGAAGCATAGGAACTACTACAATCAGGAGGAACATCAACCTCCGATGTGGATCTTTAACGCGCCATCGTTTGCTTCCGCTTACGCGGCAGCTCAGACCGATATCGATCCAGAGCAAAAGCCTTCCGTGATGCCCGCATATCGCCGCTTTACCTTCCTCAGTGTCTTTGCAATTCCGGCACTGGTGGACATCATCTTACTATCTACGACTGGTCACGGACTGTATCTGAGTATGCGCATGGAGGAGGAACAACGATATTATGCAACACTGGCACTGATGTGCTCATTGCTCCTCTCTGGTGCGATTGGAACCTGGATCTCCATCGGAGGCACCTACTACCTCATCTCAATGGCATTCTCAGCCGCCAATATGTTCGTGCTCACGCGCCTGGTTGGTGGTCTGGCATTCACTCTTGCCGGCTGTCTTCTTGGTTTCATTATAATCTCAGCTGTCGTGGGTCCAGGCCTTGGAGCGGTGTTCGTCTTCTACCTTTTCGGCCTCACAACATACCTCACCGTGCTTGCCGTTCTCTCCACATATCAGGTTCCCGGGTCCAGTTTCCTCAATGGTCGCAAAGTCATCATCATGGTAGTGCCGACATTAGTGATATCCCCTCTGTTGACCATTTTCATTCCGGACTACGACATTTACATCTATCCAGGAGTTCTCTACATATTCATCACCTTGCTGATCCTCGGTACTCGGCACGTTGCGACGCAATGGGTGACCTGGTATCACAATATCAAGACGCTTAACGATGCTGACATCAAGGATTGGTATGTGAAGCGCTCAGCCAAGGAGAAGCGTGTCACAGGCGGTATCCATCCGAAAGGTGGGTTCACAATTAACGCTCCAGCCGTAGATGCTAATCGGACTTATGCAGATCGATCGAGCAAAGGTCCTCATACCGCGTCCAAAGTTTGCGAGTCTGACGCGCCTTCTTCAACAACATCGATCAGTGCCGAAGACTTGTTCTACGGCATGAGTGAGCCCGCAATCTTGGCTCTTTGCCGCAATGCGCTACACGTCGCAGTTTTGAAGGAAACCGTACGCCGCTTTTGGCAGAAGCCTACGAATGATACCTTCGTCCGACAGCTCGCAGGTTGCTGGGACTCCACGCTATTTTTACTGGACTGGTATGCACGCATTACCGACACCAAACGACCCATACCATACAGTTCAACCTGGAATCTCGAAACGCAAGTGGCGCTCGAAAGCATGCAGCAGTCGCAAAAAGGTATTCGCCTTCACAACTCCTTCATCCATTGGAGGACCGCTGGAGACGAAATCTACTGTGGTATACTCTACTTCCTCGTCGCGCTCATGGATCGATGGCTCGATCTTGTACGCGGCGGCGACCAACTAGTCGGATTGCTAACCGCCGCGGACAACGACACACTTCGCCTCTCAGTCGGCTTCGGTCTTGCATACTACCTCATTGGAGCTGTACTACTTGACTATAAGGCTCAACACTTACACACCATGTCTGAGCAAATGTCTCCAGTCTCGATCAAGGACGCACGCCAGATCGACAAAGCCAAATCCAACGATCTGAAATTCAGGCGACACTTGTACCTGAACACCTTGTGCCGATTTATCGGTGTCCATGTTTGGGCCCTGGCGGTATGTGCTGCACTGATCTGGATTTTCAATGGCTCCTCAGCCGGTCTCATCATATTCCTGGCTTATGTTGGCGCATATACTGGTCTACTCCTCTACCAGTACAACAAGATTTTCTCCGGACCACATGCACTAATGCCACTCCTGGCAGCAGTCATTCTCGGCTTCGTAACTGGCAACATACTCATCACGGTCTTACCAGGTTTCATGTACAACAAGATCATTGCACTTGCTGTCTCAACCTGGACGGCAGCTCTTCTCTCGTTCCGGACTGCCAAGCTAGGCATGCCCGACTTGCTCCACGTGCGCACCTGGATGTCGAACCTACTACCAGACACCGAGCAGAACAAGGAGCCCACTAACTCGACCGAGATGTCTAGCTTGAGCTGCGTCGCGTCTCGAACTGAAGATCGTTCAGCCATCGACGAGCGATATCGCGCCTATAGCGGCACTGGTGGTGATGCGGAGTTCAGTCAAAGTGAGCTCCACGCGTACTGCAGCAAGCTGCGGGCTGCACCCAAGGAGAACAGGTTTCGCGTGCATCCCAATGGTCAGCCTGGTGACCAGATCTGCGCTATCCTACTATCATGCACCCACGAAAACCTCTCTAGGCTTGCCATGCAAGCATTCCCGACTATGCCCTTTCTCATCCAGCGGATTGTTCTGGCGTGGAAGAACGAATCTATCAAAGTCTTCATCGTTCCTATGCAAGCTGTGGCTGGGGTTGATTGCCACCTACGGGCGATCTCGCATTATACAGGCGGACGTCTCACGCTTTACGTCGCTTCGGATGCGAAGGGATCTGGCTCAAAGCAGATGAACGTGAGCAGCAATAGTGCAATCATTGCCGAGACGTTGCTACACGCTTGTTCAGAGACCATGTTTGGCATGCCGCACTACCAGGCTGAGATTACAGAATCAATGCTTGCCTGCCGGGAAAGCGACTGTGGTTTTTACGCCATATCAGAATGCAGCAAGCGGTCGATGCCCGAGCTTATCGTGGGACCGAAAGCCCTAAGCTTTGAAACTGCACTTCGCAAAGACCTCTTGCGAAATTTATGCCTTGGTTTCGACTGCGAAACTCAATGGGACGACCTTCCGCTCGAGATTCGACGCCTCTTTCTCCGACGATGTGTTGGCATCCGCGCACCTTATACGAACACAGAAATGGCCTGGATCAACGCCAACGTTCCAACAGAAAGCTCTTGTACAATCTTGTCGTGCATCGCGCGATATGACCTCGGCGCGTATTTGACGGTTGTCAAGTATAGCTTCTTCAAGAACCGAGGCGATCAGGCTCTCACCGAGAAAGAGTACCGTCAAATGACCGCGGACATCCAGCAGGCGTATCATCCAGTCTTGAATCACTCCGCTGTTTCGATTCTCAGCATCTTTACCGAATACGTCCGTCTGCCGATTGCCTATGTCTACCACTCTGCTGGAACCTGGGTCAAGTTCTTCTTCCTCGCGTGTATGGCCGACCCCGAATACCAGCGCGAGTTGAACGGGGCCTTGATACATACACCGCGTCCTATAGCAGCGTCCGCCACCTTTGTCCTTACGGGCTTATGGATATACAGTCGGGTTGCGATGTCCGTCGCTTTACCATTCTTCCTGTATCATCGCCGCAAAGACATCGCAGGTCTTGCTGGGACAGTGAAGGGTAGTTTGATCGTCCAGAAGAAGAACCGCTTGATCATTCGAAGCTATGGAGATACTGAGACAGCGTTCATTCATCCCATCAAAGCCAGCGGAGTCAAATTAATGTTCTATGCGGGTGATCTGGAACAAGAGCCTACTTGGGGCCATCTCCGGGTTACATACTATGACGAAGAGATGCGCATCACGTTGCGTGAAGACTACAAGAATGGCGCGGTTACCAATGAGTTTGTCTACGAGTATGCATTGAAGCAATCCCAACGCAAGACAAAGATCTCAAAGGTCAAGCAGAGTAGGGTGCCCCTAAGCAGGACCTGCCGCAGCGGCCAAGATGAGGGTGCCAAGGTTATCTACAACCGGAAGGGCCACATCGAGTCGGGAAGCTATATCAACCACAATAATCTGGTCCGTTTCAAGTATCATTATCGCAAGAACGCCAAATACGACGACGAGCTTCTTCGCGCCGAATTTGTTCTGCCGCATATGTCAGCCAACGTCAGTTGGTGTGCACCTCCTGTTCGTCACGCCGAGAAGATGGAGCGCTGGATACCCACTCCTCGCGTCCACGAAGCGACATTCGTCCAAGGAGCCGACGTATATGAATGCTCATGGCTCTATGATCACAAGTTCCATCCAACCATTACCACGAAGCTCAACGGCGCGCCAGTCGACACCCCGGATATGATTCGTCATGATTGGCTTGGCGTACTGAAGAAGCCAACTCGATGCACTTTCGCCGACGAGAACCCCCTGCTGGCCTTCAAGTCCCCATCTTCCAGCCTGTTCAGTCGGATGCTGCGAACAAACATCAAACAACAAGAGATTTCGACGTCCAGGGCTCGGTCCCAACTTTGGAAAGCCTGGAAGAAGCGAAACGATCTGGATGGTGTTGTCATCCGGTGGGTAGATGAAGAGTTGATCCGCAAAGAAGCCCTCCTCCGACCATATTGGAGACGGAGAGATCGCGGTAGTCTCGTGAAGGCGGAAGACTATCTGGCAATGCACGCCGATGCCATCATGGCCAGCTCAGATCTCACAAGCGACATTAGCGCATGGACGCCACTTGCAATTCGAATGAGTGATTTGTTCAGCTTTGGCCAGGGTGGGGATGCCGTTATCTTCACCAGAACCAAAGCACTACAACGCGACACTGACCGCAACCTACATGTTATCGCTGTCGATACTGGTACTTGGCCAAATGAAGGCGGTGGTGTCTCGGCGTGTCGTCGAGATCTCATCAACAACTTGCGCACCATCAAATGGCACATGGTCGTCGAATCGGCTAACGACTTTGGCTTGCCGAAGCACCAAACTGAAGAGAACGTTGAGTCACTCAAGGTGATACCACTGTGGGGGCTGGACTTCATGCATCCGAACCATGGGATGTTCACCAACAAGCTGGACAGCGAGGTCGACCATCTGGTCAAAGCAGCAACAATATCCGACATCGAGACGAACTTCATTCCGACCTTGACTGCCCTCGTTCGCGGCGCTCGAGCTACCACAATGACGTCAGCAGACGTCAAGCAAGCGACGCGTGCTTTGGTCAACCTGAACACATACTTCCAAGATTCGCGCCACTGGAAAGAAGTCTGGACAAGCGATGTGGTCAAAGATACATGGAGGAGACTGTGGCTCGATGAAGCCATCCCGAACGCGCAACCGCCCTCAGAATGGTTCCGTACTGAGCTTCCAACGCTCAATCACTTCGATACCGCGCTAGAGCTGTGGTTCCGATGCAAGTAACATCCCCATGTTGAGCGCGACAAAGCTAATTTGAATAGATCTATTCATTTTCTCGATCCCCATCCCCGAAAAGATACCCCACGTCTTCCAAGCCTCGCACCACAGCGTGTCAGCATCCTACGGGATCGTTTGCAAGCTGAAGCGCAACTGCACACTGCAAATCTGGGATCATGCAATCTCCTGGCGTGAGACTAACCTCTACCTCTCATCAGCGATGTGCACCCTACCGCCCTTCATCCGAAACTCGCTACTGGGTCTAATGAAGTTGACATCTTGTCTCATCTTGCATCACGCCGATCAGATTCTTCCCTGTGCAGGTAGGTGCATTGCATCTTTTATCCAATCCAAGTGACTAACTTGATATGCTAGACTTCTTCAACCCCGGCTGGGAGGTGGAGATCGGCAGCGCAAAGGGTCAACTCACCCACCGCAACGTGTTTCGTCGGAAGGTCGATCCCATCGTCAACGGTATTACCGACATGACCAAGTTCTCTCCGGTGACCGAGATCAAGACGAAGACGCCGACAGTAACCATGCTGTCCCATGTCTGGTTTGCGAAAGATATCAAAACAGCCCTCCTTGCAGCAGATATCATAACGAACGAGTGGGGCTTCAAGGACTACAAGCTCGATATCTACGGAGCTCTCAACAAGTCGCCCGTCTACTCCTCTGAATGTCAAGAGATCTTGGCTTGCAAAGGTCTTGGTCAGAACGTAGCGATGCGCGGCACTGCAGACCCAGCGATGGTTCTCGCAAATACTTGGTTGTTCCTCAATTCCTCCGTTTCGGAAGGACTGCCGCTTGCGCTCGGAGAAGCGGCGCTTACTGGGGCACCAGTCGTGTGCACCGATGTCGGCGCGTCGCTGCGCGTGCTCACTGATCCCGACGACGGCAAACGCTACAGCGAAGTTGTGGCACCCAATGATGCATACGGTCTTGCACGAGCGCAGATCAACCTGCTGGCTATGCTGGATGAGTGGGCACAATATGCTGATGA
>Ga0265797_10013059_pt1 | contig 10059 bp, 12 predicted proteins | sample P2T30metagenome_FD_192433 | JGI IMG/M metagenome (GOLD analysis project Ga0265797, IMG submission 192433) | Plant litter microbial communities from East Loma Ridge, Irvine, California - P2 T30 | ecosystem: Environmental > Terrestrial > Plant litter > Unclassified | place: USA: California... | reverse complement strand
ATCATCGAACCCGATGAGCGTGGTCGGTCCAAATGGAGTAATCACTATCACTCACTCTGGACCTTCGACTGCCAACGCCAATCCTGTCAGCAGCACAAACGCAGGTCCTTCCAATATCTCCGGTCGGCCAAACACCGCTACACGCCCGACCGGTTCCGAACACCATATTTCTATCGATGATGTCTCAGACGACGACGATGATGATGACGATGAAGAAGATCAAGAAGACGAGGGAGATAGAGGAGATCCGCCAGCCTACGCACCTCCTACCACCACTGCCCAACGAACGACAGTACTTCCGAGATATACTCCGATCGAGGTACATAGGCAATCTTCATGGCTTTTTATCCTTCCTCTCACCTCGGAGATAGAGACTATAGAGAGGGTGATTATGAATTGGACTGAACGGTATGAGGGGGAACTCAGGGATGAAGTGAGGACTGGAATTAGCTTTAGATCGAGTGAGGAGTAATTAGGAGTGGAGATCGCTTTGTTGTCATTTAAAAATTTGTCTCTTTCATCACCTCCCGCGTCAATTAAATGACGGAATAGAGTAGGATAGAAGTATTATGATATTGCAACTGTAATCATTATTGTTGCTGGACCAACGAGGAGCAAAGAGTAGCCGCAGTCAAAAAAGAGGCCAGGCCAAGTGATGAACGGAACCGAGACCAATAAATTATAACCCCGACAGGGGATTGAACCCTGGACCTACAGATATCATGTGACTGATTCAGACGTCGAAGTCTGTTGCGCTACCACTGCGCTACCAGGGCGATTGTAAGGTATTTTGGGCAAAGAGCGAAACAATATGAACGGCAGAGTTGGCCCCGAGAAAACACCTCACGCATCCCTCTCAACACCGCTCGGCTCATCGGACAACGCTGACCTGGTTACACGTTCGCCGGTGGCAGTGATCCATCCTTCCTGCACGGTCAGTGCTACCATCGACGGAGGCGATACGAGGAGTGTTCGAGGTGTAATGCGGAGAACAAACGTAATCGACTTTCGCCCTCACGTGCTCGCATCCATGCAGCCTGTCCTTCCATTAGATCCATTGGATACTGCACTCCAAAGAGCTCCAGTACTACCAGCTATCGGACGATATTCTTACACGAAGGCGATGAGCGAATCGCATATCCACAGAGTGAACGATCAATGCCGCCAGGTACATTGGCCCAAGGAAAACATACTCGTGTAAAACTCTACCTAGGCTGCCTATAAGTCCGCCACACCGCACCAGCCTCGCTCTCTGGACTGGTATCACGTAGGATAGTCACCCGCATATCCCCCTTGCCATATCCCGATCGATGCCGCATAGTATGTGGAACGTGGCGATCCAGAATTTCGAAGGCTTCAGATTCGGAGATATCGTCATCCTCACCGTCAGGTCCTTGCCTCAAAACACCGACCAATTTGACTTGATCAACGAGGTCAAATGTGACATTGGTCATGAAGGGTTCGGTGAGTTTCTGAAAGATCCGGTCGTTTAGTTCGTCTGCGATCGGTCCAGTGAGTCCCGTAGAATCATCTCCCCAGACTTTGTATCGTACTGTCAACAGCGAACTAGCTCGTGGTAGATCGCTTGTGACGATCGGGGAATAATCGATAACCTCAATGTGATGGCCTTGTAGACGTCTGAGGCAGGATGCCCAATCTGGTGCCTGTCCATGGGTCTCCATCAATATCGATTGGTCGGGAAGTCGGATCACTAGGTGAGCGGGATGAAGTTTCGAGAAAACAATATCCGTCAATGGGGCGTAATTACTGGGGTTGAAGATCTCGTCGTCAGAAGGACGATCTATTGGATCCAGGTCAATTTCGCATCAATCTAGTGATGACCAAAGTGTAGGTCCACCGAATGCGGACATTCCCCAAATAAGCTCTTTGTACCGCTCCATACATCCCTCGTAATCTGTAGCATGTAGTTCCACGATATATTCGACCGAGAGATCAAGTCTCGTTGTGTGCGAGAAACAGCTCCTTAGCCGATGGGCCAGATGAAGATCGATCAAATCCATATCAGTCGGTATAGCATCCAAGAAATGTCGGTTTTCGCTTCCTTCTGGGAAACTTGTTGAAGAGACTAAACAACAAGATCGCATCGTTGAGGTCAAGGTCGAGGTGTCGGTAGAGATAGGGAATGACCAGGGTATGTGTAGCGGAAGATGTCTGACTTAGGTTCGATAGCGGAAGATGTCTGACTCAGGTTCGACAACGTGTCGTACTCCTTATCCTGAGCCAAGGATTCGCATACAAAGCTGAGTATCTCGGCGGGAAGTCGACATGTCCACGCGGAGCTTCTCGGAGTCTTTGAAGACGCGGATTTGGATACAGACGCTGCTGCAATGGAGGGTAATTCGAGGGGGTGCTGATCGGACAGAGTGGGTATTACCACCGGAGTGTGAGCAGCTTGTGTTCTTCAGGCAATGTCTTCTAGTGATCTCTGTCGCCTGTATGTGCAATTAAAGGTGATAACGATTCGAGCATTTGACTTTGACTTGATACATGACCAGGTTCCACGTGACATTCGTCATCATCGATCCTTGGCGTCGATCCCTATGAGTGTTCCCTCAATTCACTATACATCTATGCTCATATTCAGGTTATACTCACCTCTACGCATAGTACCCCTATATACCTCTCAGATCATCGTTCATCAAACTAAAAGGACCATGGCCTCACACGTCTATTCTTCCACCGCTGCTCCTCAGTCGAATCCCACTCAACCCGATCCGTCCGCTGCTTCCGATCCTAAGGCGGATACATCAAAAGTTCAAATCACCTCTCACAATCAATACTCTTCCCCACACCTTACTCGCGATGGCTTGAATCCAGATCCGTTAAAGCAGTTCAAGAAATGGTTCCAAGATGCCCTAAACCCTTCGGACGCTTCAATTCCAACGGTCAAAGAGCCAGAAGCAATCGCCATCACTTCCGTTTCTTCTACCGGTATTCCATCCACTCGATTCGTGCTACTCAAGACTGTTGATGACAAAGGATTTGTGTTTTTCACCAATTACGATTCACGTAAATCGCAGGAACTACAAGGAGGTTATGCGGCTATTGCAATTTACTGGAAAGAGGTTTCAAGGCAGATTAGGGTAGTAGGAAAGGTGGAGAAGATAGATAGGAAAGACAGTCTGGAATACTTTGCAACGAGACCACGGGGTAGTCAGATTGGTGCTTGGGCTAGTCCTCAGAGTAAAGATGTAGGAGAGGGAGAATTAGAAGAGAGGGTCAAGGAGGTGGAAAAGAGGTTCGAGGGAAAGGACGTGGAATGTCCAGAACATTGGGGTGGATGGAGAGTTGTGCCTTTGTGAGTCCGAGTCTGAGGGTGCGAGCGAGAGGCGAGAGAGCAGGTAGGGAATGAGCGGTATCGAACGATGGGGTGAAGCAGCGAACGTGGGCGGATAATGGCGGAAGCGTAGTTCGCCTTGGTCAATGGCGACTGCTTATGCTGTTGGATTGCAGGAGGAGACTTGGATGCTGTATTCGTCCAGGGATACGTGTAGTGAATCAGAACGGACGACGGGGATTAGAAAGAAAGGTCGTAGCTGACCAATAGCGAGGTCGAGTTCTGGTGTGGTCAACCATCTCGTCTACACGATCGATACAAGTACACGAGAGCAGAAGGCAGCGAGGGTGATTGGGCTATTGGTCGGCTAGGTCCATAGTCCACATACTACTACACGGGTGTAGGGATGGCAATCGAAGAATATATCAAAGTCACTTTACACAACATAATTATGCATGTATCCTTGTGAGCTATACATACTCCGGCATTCAGGTCTAGTCGGCTTGACCTTATCAGAACCATATATGCATGCATGCATCTTCCGATATGGCACAGTGGAAGCAGAAGGTGTGGGGCACCGAAATGACTGCGTCACACTGCGAATCCATGTCCAAGTCTCCTTTATCATACATCCACCTCAATATCCACCTAGGCAGCAGTAGAGCTTGACAGTATCTCGTATATGCGATGCGTGCATCTGTTGCTGGAGCTTTATGGTCAGTCTTGACTCTGGCGAGTCTCGCTAGGGGATATATTGGTATGTCCATCCATTCGGCTTCTACTTCCAGGATGCGCTGATACCAGTCCCAATACGCGACACGGATCAGTTGAGAGAAACATGTGCAGGCATCTTCGGGGGGGAGGAGGCATTCATAGAAGGTATGTGTGTCCCTGCTTCAAGCGCTGCCGGCCAGCTTTTGCTCAAACCGTCTACATTTCCCAGAATCAATGTCCCCTCATACCTGCAATGACGCTGATCCATCTCGCCTCATTCTGCCAACCTCGATATCATTCCGAAGCTGATGAATAGTATCATTTGACCCTACATCATCGGGACAAGTCTCTTTGATCATATACGAATGGTCCGACGTTTCATACCTAGGAGTAAATACTCCTGAAGAGGTAGGTCAAAATGGGGTTGTTAGACCTGTACGTTTACATCATGGGTCGGGCTTATTATAGAAAACGTATATATGTACTACTTCTGCTGGTAAGTCTCTTCTTCAGGCATTCCTTTTTCGCGTTCTCTCCAGTCTTTGTCAATACTTGATCTATGGTTTCAAGTCCGCTGGTATACATCCACTAGGCTAGAGGGGAATTCGAGCAAGGCAGATGATCAATGAGGGGATACTGTCGCATGTCATAATGCGGAGCTGATGATAGTTCGTTCCGGACTATGTACTTCAGCACAGCTAGGCGGATTCATCACTACCCTGCCCGACAATCTACATCTGAACGACACATCAATCTACACCACCCCACTGAAGTTTTCGCCTGGGTCATTCCCTTCTCCAACTACCCCAGCGGCCGAGCCTATACCTGCGCCGGATGCTGATGAAGGAGGGGAACTGGAAGGAAATGAGAATGAGGGAGGGGAAGGCGGCATCTTGGAAGAAGAGGCATCACCGTCCTGGATCACTGATGACAGACGGATGGAGGGGAAGAGACAATGGGATATCATTGAAAGTGTAACGAATGGTTTGAAAGAGGCTTCTAACTCATCTGCGGATTTGGAAGGAGAGGACGGTGGTGAAAATGAGGGAGAGAGACAAGAAGAGGAAGGAGGAGGAGGAGCTGTATATGAAGTACCGACTTATACAGGTCCGGCCCACTACAAAGTCCCAAAGACGGGATACTATTGCGTCGGTATGTGATCCACTACACAAACAGATTCAAACTCCTGCTCAAACCTTTCACGGCTTCATTGGGGGAGAACGCTGAACAACAGGGATCGTACCCGTCACATTGCTCAATCAAAGATCAACAGGAATGGAAGAAAGACAAGCAAGTCATGCTGAATATTCTGGGTGGGTACTGTTCAAGAGTACATTCGATGGGGAATTACCAGCTGTTGAGTATCCTAAGATCAATGTTTGTTCCTCAATCCTTCCCCCTTCTTCTCTTCTTTCTCTACCCATCAATTCATCGACACCTCCATTCCGCGAGTCTCCGCTTGGAGCTGGAAGCTATGTCGTCGGTTGATCAAAGCTGATATCTAGTTCTATCTCACTCTGAGTGTTATTTACTTCGCATTTGGTATCTTCTGGGGTGTGCTGTGTTACAAGCATCTATCGGAACTACTGTAAGTCCACCTCTTCTCAGAGTTTACAATCTCGACACGACAATCGACTCGACTTGACATCATTGCTGCTCCGTCCATCCACGCACACGCTGATTTCCAGTCCAATGCAATACTACATATCCGGCACAATCATATTCCTAATAATCGAAATGACAGCTCAATTCGCCTATTACCGCTACATCAACAAAAACGGAGGAGGCACCTCATCCCTGATATTCTTATTCGTCATTGCGATCCTCTCTGCAGCCCGAAATTCACTCAGCTTTTTCCTGTTGTTGATCGTTTGTATGGGATTAAGTGTTGTCAGGGAGAATCTGGGAGGGGTCATGGGTAGGGTTAGGATTTTGACGGCGTGTCATTTCGTTTTTGGCGGTAAGTTCGATCCAGCAAGTGTATCGAGTTTAGAGCCGGGAAGGAAATGGGACACCGATCGGCGTGCGAGAAGAGCCGTGAAATTGGACCGGGACCGGCGAGAATGGGTGGATTGCAGCCGACGGGGAACGGGCACCGTGTACAGACTTTGCCATTGTGTCCACAAGTGGGGTCGTCGTCGGCTGCGATCAGGGAGAGTGGGGAGGGGGATCATCAAGGGGTGAATGCTGATGACAGTCATGTACTCTGTTGGCACGGTCGAAGTGGAATTGGATGTACGTGTCTCCTTTCGACCGTTCACCGTCGTTCCTCTGAACCCCCCTCCCGTCCCCCGTCCCGAGCTTCCCCCATCACCTCCCTCCCTCCGATCTCTCTCTTGCCATGATAAAGGTCAAAGCTGATGACAGAACGCCCCGCTATGGATCGTGCTTCTCTTGATCTTCCCACTCGCTTTGACCTTGACTGCGTTCTTGATGTGGATCATATTATCCTTGAATGGTACGTCTTGATCTTTCTCATTCCCATTATCCTCATACCTCCGTGGTTCTCCTTCCGTTCCCTCTCCCGTTCATGGAACCCAAATCCTCCCGCTTCTACCGCCCATCGCCCCAACCCATCATGCCTACTACACCTATCGTTGTCGTTCCTATCCTGATACTTGAACTCCGGTATCAGTCATACTGATCACCAGGAACTATCCTTCATCTACAACAACGCAAACAGAGATCCAAACTTCAAATGTTCCAAAACCTATGGCGAATCCTAATAATGGCAGTGATCGCTATTGCCGCTTTCTTTGTGGTCTCCTCGCTCAGTCTATCAAACCGATTGGATGAAGATTATGCTCCGCGAAATTGGAGATATCGATGGATATTACTTGATGGATCGCTTGCTTTGATTTATCTGATGGTATTTATGGCTGTTGCGTGGTTATGGAGACCTGTGAGTTTCGCCTCTTCCCTGATAATCGTCGACACAATCCACACATCACCGATTTATCCATTACCTCGACTGTTCATCTTATTCACGAATTGCTGTCTACGATCACCCCATATATGAGACGAGGTATGCAGCTGACGGCAGACTCGGGATAATGTCCGATTCGCCATGTCGCAAGAACTAGCCCAAGACGAAACCGAGGCCGATGCAGAGGACTACGAGATTGATACACTCGAATCAGGTCGCCACCGTCGACTATCAGATGAAGAACTGGATGGGGATGGGTATAGCACGATCGAATCAGATGCCCGATCACTCAAAACTCTAGGGAGCGTAGCTAAAGGAAGAGGTGGAGGTGGAGAAGTGAGAGAGGAGAATGTGGTCTTCGCTATGGGGGATGATAGTGATTCCGATGAAGATGGGGATCATGATGGGAAAGGATATAAGGACGTAGAGAGGCGTATGAGGGATGATGAGTCTGAACGAAGGGAGAGTGGGGCCAGTGAGGAAGAGGGATTGGTAGGGCGATCCGGTAAAGCTGATTGAGACTTATTAGATGTCGATATGAGATTGCTTGTTATTGTCGATCGACCGTTAAGTCATGTACCAGTTGATTCACCTTCTGTTCGCTGACTACCCTCTTCCGCTGATCGTACTACGACATGCTCATGACCAGGTGATGGAAGTGACTACCCATCGGAGATGTCCGAACTACTGTATGACGCAATGACCTGTGGAGCAGAGTGGGGTTCACTAAATCTCTTATCGCTTACTGTGTTCTTTCGCTTCCATACGAGTACTCGGACACAGACTGTCGGGTCCTGATATTGCATATTCGTACCTACACCTAATATCCAGTCTCACAATATGAGCGTGATGTATCCCGAAAAACCACTCTCGCTGGTAGTCATTTACGGCTTAGCACTGGGAGCGGTCTATAAAGCTAGTCAGAGGGGATTGACTGTATGTCTTGGCAACGAGGCGGTGCTAATGATAGAAACACATCAAGAGACTTCAACCTGAAGATGAGGACGAGAAAGACAAAGACAAAGAGACGGACCAAGCGAACGCGACGAAAGACAAATCAGAGAAGGACACAACAGCCTCAGAAGCGGAGTCACAGACCCCGAAAGAAGGGGATAAACCCAAATCGAAGCGGGCGAAATGGAGAGATGTCCTCTTGGCCATCGGGATGACGGCTGCAGCGTGGGGTATCGGCCTACTAATGGGTATAGGACTACCCAAGATTGCAGGTCCGAGGATATTGGACACGGTATGGATGTTGCTGGTCGGGTTCCAGATATGGGTTGTCTATCAAAAGGTCCGTCTTCCCTGCGGACCTGCGGATGGTTGGTATATGCTGACAGGTAGTTCATTGATAATATTCTTCCCGATCCTCGATGTCTCGAAGTCACTTGGTCAAGGTGGAATGCGATCACTTGGACTGAATCGGCCACAGTTCCGACAGGGCCAGCACCTAACTCTACCAAAAGACAAGTGGTTGCTGGAGTCTCCACCCTAGCGACATTGGCGATAGTGTATACCGGGACCGAATGGGGCTTGGCCTTTCCCATCTCGGCTTTGATTTACACAAACGTCTCTTCGGTGATGGTTCCCGATCGGCCCATTCGAAGTATCTTCAAGTGGATGGCTATCTTTCAGGTCAGTCACTGTGCCCTTTTTCGCGTAGTTCAGCAAAGAAGCTGATGACAAGATTGGCGTGGTCGTTTTTACTGGGTTGGTTATGGGCGGCTTCGGCCTGTATAGACTTTATTTCCCTCGTGACGACGCCCAACCGAAAACCCCTGCAGCGAAGCCGAGTTCAGAGGTACTCCTGCTCATGATGATGTTTTCGTCGACAGTACCATTAGTCATCTGCGGATACTTGGTATGTCTCGTCTCCATTCCGTTCCATTTGTCGATACTTATGTAAGGTTGGGCTATCGCTTCGCTTCGATTACACCCAAGCGGTAAAGGCCAATATAATAACCGCACCGACCATGACCTCATCAACGAAATTCGCCAAGCTCCCATCATACCCCAAGCCTTTCTTCAGAGCAAGTCTGAGTACCCTCGCTATGGTCTTGGTCAGCTACGGAATTACCCAAGCGTTCTCGCCGAGCGCTACCTCGAAGGATACTGCTTATGTTTTATATGCCAGCTGTCTACCTACTACGATCGTCGCGGTCAGGATGATAACGGTCGCGTCAAGAGAGGGAGTTTGGGACGACTTCATGGGTTATATCGATCTGTGAGTATCAAGAGGTAGAACTCGCTGATGAGTAGTGGTAAGAAAGCCTTGAAGGAGCAGCGGGAGGAGGAAAGGGACGTAGAGCGGACGGAACATGAGGTCTTTGGGACGAGCGAAAAGAATTGATCGGGTAAACGCGGACCATGTTCTTCATGCATGACCTGTTCATGACTTGGCACTTCTTGACTGTATTAATATTATCAACTTTGATGATAGACGACATATGTAGATCTCTACGTTCTATCAACGTGAACCGAACTCCCATATCCTAGAGGTTTGGCTAAGCCTTTCGCAAGGATTGACCACCTCCAAGATGGGGCGGAGCAAACCGATATACATGTATTATCTTCCAGCTGGGAGCACAGAAGAAGGACTACAAGACCCCAGCGAATCCCGATGCGACCTAGACACAACCAAAGAAGGACTTCCTACAATGCAAGCCCGGCCGGATGTGTTGGTCTAGGGAATGGAGATCCGGGAGATGTATCTCTATGGCCCGAATCTGACCTCCTTGCCATCCCCTTCACCAGTCAATCGAACGACACTACTGTTGTACCCCAACTCGCTAGTCCCGATATCCTCCATGTCCTTGTCGGTAGAGTTGGTCTGTGCATCCTGATCAGAGACTTCGAGGTTGTACAACTTGGGTTCTCTGTTGACCGATCGAGTCTCGGGGAATGGGTCTCGTGTCACCTGGGAATCAGCTCAACCATTTCCGAGAGTCTGAAGGGGGACTTGCATGGGTGTATGTCTCGGTCGTGACGTTGATACCGGTATTTCCACCTCGCATACCTCGTAACACGTACGAATTGCCCTTCTGTGAATCATCAGCAGACGACTGAGACGAAAGATGGGAGGCCTACGGTGTAAGTCTGCTCGGCAGAGAGATCCTTTCGT
>Ga0265797_10013057_pt1 | contig 10061 bp, 12 predicted proteins | sample P2T30metagenome_FD_192433 | JGI IMG/M metagenome (GOLD analysis project Ga0265797, IMG submission 192433) | Plant litter microbial communities from East Loma Ridge, Irvine, California - P2 T30 | ecosystem: Environmental > Terrestrial > Plant litter > Unclassified | place: USA: California... | reverse complement strand
CGTAGTCATCGAGCCGAAACACGTTGAAATGCCCAATGTCCTGCCGCAGGTTCTCGGGCAGCCAATGAATCTTTTGCAGGTAGAAGTCTTCGAGGGTCTGGGTCTTCGACATGCGGCGAAGTTACGAGAATCAAATGCCAGGCAAGTAGTGGCGCTAGTACTGGCGCGAGTTTAGCGCAACGAAGTGGAGCGTAACTCTTGTCGGTTATAGTGGGAGGCTGTGCCTCCCGACGGCTGGGCTAGTAACATAGACTCTGCGCCAAGTAATTATGAGGTGGACGCATTGATTGCCGCTTTGCGGCAGTGGAGGCACAGCCTCCACGTCATAGCTTGACACGAGTTACGCTCCACTTAGTCGCGCTAAACTCGCGCCAGACTCGCTAGAATTTATTCAGCTTGCCCCGGTTGCGTGGCTCGCTTAGCTATTGCCGTACATGTTCGACTCGCCCCCGTCGATGGCGATGGTTTGGCCGTTGAGGTAAGACGCGCTGTCGCTGAGTAAGAAGGCTACGACCTTGGCCACTTCCTTGGGCAGACCTAGGCGCTTGGTGGGGTTGCGCTGGGCGTATTCGGTTTCCGCCTGCTTGGGGTCGGTGGGGTTCACTTGCTGGAAGGCGGCCGCCACCATTGGCGTGAGGATGGCACCCGGCGCAATGGCGTTGGTAATGATGCCGTAGCGGCCGTACTCGAGGGCGGCGTTTTTGGTCATGCCCGACACGGCGTGCTTGCTGGCCACGTAGGGCATTTGGTTCATTACCGCGCGGATGCCGCCCACCGAGGCCACGTTCACGATGCGGCCGTATTGCTGCTGCTGCATCACGGGCAGCACGTAGCGCAGGCCGTAAAATACGCCCATCAGGTTGATGTCGATAACTTTCTTGAAGACAGCTATATCGTAGTCTACGATGCTGGCCTGCTTGCCCTCGATACCAGCGTTGTTGTAGAGGCCGTCGATGCGCCCAAAAGCCTGTACCGCTTCGTCTACGTAGTGCTTCACCGCGTCTTCCTGCGACACGTCGGCCACCACTGTAATGAGGCGGTCGGCCGGGGCCAGGGATTCGATTTCCTGTTGGGCTTGGGTTAGCGTTTCTTGGTTATAATCGACCAACACGAGGTTGGCGCCCCGGCTGGCTAACTCTTTAGCAGTGGCCAAGCCTAGGCCCATCGCGGCCCCGGTAATGATGATGCTTTTCCCTTGAAAATTTTCCATAATAAGCGCTGCGTTAGGGCGTACTACTGTAATAGCCACTCGGCTATTCTGCCCCCTAGGCCGCTGGTTTAGGCGTAGGAAGGCTACTTAAGAAGTTCGCCTTACCGGTTTTGTTTGGCACGCTTGGTCATTAGCTAGGCAACACGCAGCAGTACCAAGCCCTTATCCATCATTTATTTATCTCTATTGTATCAGGTGCGAAAGCTGGTAGTCCTGCCGCTGCTCCGCCCGCTAAAGGACTAAGCCCGACGGCCCTAGGTCGGTCATGGGCGAGCCTACTAGCATAGGGCTTGCAGGAGCTCTAACGGCCGTCAGCCTGTCCTAAATACTCATCCGTAAAATGCGCCTGGTGCGGCGGCTGCGCAAACTTCTCGGCATTGTACACGGCCGAATTACCGCGCGGAATGGATAGCGACTGCCACGCGTCATCGGCGACCAAGCGGGCCATAAACACTATTTGGCCGACGTGGTAGGGGTAGTGCGCCAGCTGCCGATTGATGGCCTCGGTCACGGAGTGGCCTTGGTTGCGGATGTAGATAGTGCGGTCGAGGTCGGCGGGCGTGAGGGCATCTAGGACCGCGAAGAGGCACTGCCAGCCTTCTTGCCACTTGGCCAGTATTTCGGCGCGAGTGGTGAGGTCGTTGTCGAACTCGGCTTCGCGGGCGCGCCAAGGTTTCTCGCCGTCGGTGGTGAGGAAGTCCGTCCAGCGCGATAGCATATTGCCCCACAGGTGCTTCACGATGGTGGCAATGCTGTTGCTGGCCGCGTTAGGTTGCCAGAAAAGCTTATCATCGGGAATTTGCGATATGGCCTGCTCGCCGAGCAATTGGTAGTAGGCAAATTGCTTGTGGGCGCTGGAAAGAAAGTCGGTCGGCATGGCAGTAGAAGTGAAGTGGACGGTAGGAGGCAGCGGGCTAAAAGTAAACGAAGCGCGGTCTCGTCTAACTTGGTCCTTGCCGCCAGAAGAATATTTCTCCCCTGCTTGTTACCCTGACATGCCTACGACGCCCATTCCGAAGAAAATACTGGCCCGCCAGCACGAGATAACTGCCGAATTTCGGCGGCTGGTAGTAGCGCACGTCGCCGACGTAGCGGCCGGCCGGGCTGCTGAGATGTTCGAAATCCGCGATTTTGCTGGGCTCCTGTGCATTCATCCCACACACCTCAGCAATACCATCAAGCTCGCGACGGGGCAGCCGCCGTGCTTCTTTTTCGAGGCCGAGCTGCTGGCGGTGTCGCAGCAACTGCTGCGCGATACCACGCGCACGGTGGCCGATATCGCCGCCAGCCTCACCTACGATGCGTCGAACTTCACGAAGTTCTTTAAGCGCTTCGCTGGCCTTACGCCCAAGCAGTACCGCGAGCAAGTGTGGGCCGAGCGCCGCGAGCTACTTGCGGAAGCTGTCACCATATAATCTGAACTACTCACCATAAACCCGGGGGCCGCGTAGGGGACCTTTGTCAGGTCAATTCAATCAAGCAAACGCTAACCAAATAACGCTAAAAATGAGTACTTCCAAAATCGCCCTCGTCACCGGTGGCAGCCGCGGCCTGGGCAAAGACATGGCCCAAAACCTGGCCAAAAAAGGCCTTGACGTTATTCTTACCTACCACACCAAGCAGGCCGAGGCCGAAGCCGTAGTGGCCGAAATTACGGCCCTAGGTCAGAAGGCCGTGGCCTTGCAGCTTGATGCTTCCCAAGTCGGCACGTTCGGCGGCTTCTTCGAGCAGGTGAAAGCCGCGTTACGCGATACCTTCGACACCGACCGCTTCGACTTCCTCATCAATAATGCTGGCACGGGCATTTACGCGCCCTACGCCGAAACCACTGAGCAACAGTTTGATGAGCTGCTAAATATTCACCTCAAAGGCCCGTTCTTCCTCACGCAGCAGGCGCTGCCTTTGATGAATGATGGCGGTGGCATTATCAATATCTCGTCGGGCCTCACGCGCATCACCTTCCCCGGCTCCTCGGCCTACGCCAGCCTGAAAACGGCGGTGGAGACGCTCACCAAGTACCAGGCCAAGGAGCTGGCCGGCCGCCGCATCCGGGCCAACATCGTGGCCCCCGGCGCCATCGAAACTGACTTCGGCGGCGGCCGCACCCGCGACAACAAGGACATTAACGCCCACATCGCCGGCCTCACGGCGATGGGCCGCGTGGGCCTGCCCACCGACATTGGCCCCGTGGTGGCTTTCCTCTGCACCGACGAAGCCGCCTGGATTGACGCCCAGCGCATTGAGGTGAGCGGCGGGCAGGCTATCTAGACCGCAGATTCAAACGGATTTTTCGGATGTAACGGATACGCCTGCTGAAGCAGGCTGACTGGCCGGAAACAAAAAGGCTGCCTAGTGAGGGCAGCCTTTTTTGTGTGGTTAATCTAGCCTAGTCAGCCTGCGCAGCAGGCGTATCCGTTACATCCGAAAAATCCGTTTGAATCTGCGGTCTAGAGGCGGAATAGCGGGCGCGCTGGGTTCCAGATGCCCCACGGAATCATGAGTAGCACCAGCAGTAGCGCGATGCCGAAGTAAGTAAAGGCTTTCTTGTGCTTGAGGGTATCGTCGGGGGCGCGCTTGAGCGCAATGCGGCCCACCTGCGCCAGGATGGCGGCGAGTATCATCACGGCAATGTGCTCCATGCCAAAAAAGCGGGCCGTGGGGTCTTTCATGCCGTATTGCTTTAGGCCGTTGAGGCCCCAGGGGCTGAGGCCAAAATAGAGGCCCAGGCCCACAATGACTTGCAGCCACATAAAGCCCGAAAACGCGGCGCTGATGCCGTTGTCGCCCTTGGTAAATGGGCGGCGGCCAGTCCAGCCGCCATAGGCCCGGAACAGGGCCAGTAGGCCTGCGCCCAGCACAAACCAACGCCCCCACGAGTGCAGAATCAATAGTACTTGGTACATACAAAAAGCGTAAATGCCGGGCAGCCCGGCAGTGGAAAACTGCCGCGAAAGTACACTTGTCCTTGCGAGCGCAGCGAAGCAATCACACCCGGCGTGCACCGAAGCAGCTCGTCTTGGTTGCGATTGCTTGGCTACGCTCGCAAGGACAGACGCGTTTTTAGGCAGCCCAAAACCTGTCAAAATTCGCCTAAAACTCGCCGGGCTCGGGTACTGGCTTGGGAGCGCCGCCGCGGGCCCGCTCGGCCCGGCGCTCATCGCGGATAGCGACGGCGAGGGCGATAAAAATGGAGAAAAACGGCAGTACCATGCCTAGCAAGAACCACTTGCCGCGCGAGTGGCCGTGCGAATAGGCAATGTACATCGTGACCGAGGCCAGCAGCACATCGAGCACTAGCAAGAAAATGGCGCTGAAAAAGAAGGTAGCAAACATAAATTACCGCGCTTTGCCGCGCTTGACGAGGTAGGCATAGAGTACTTTGTCGAAGGGCTCGCGCACATCAACGGGCACGAAGTCGATTTTTAGCTGCCCGCAACGCAGGGCGAGGTCTTCCTCAAACTGCCGCATGGCCGCCCGGTACTGCTCGCGTACCTGCGCCGGCTGCAGGCGGATTTCCTGCCCCGTTTCGACATCTTCAAAAATATAGGGCCGGTCCTGAAAGTCGAAATTTGACTCCGTGGCTCGGTCTAGTACGTGAAATAGCAGCACCTCGTGGTGCTGGTGGCGCAGGTGCTGCAAGGCAGCCAGGGCGGCTTCCTGCTCCTGGGTGCCGCGCCCCAGCATATCGCTGAACACGACGACGAGCGAGCGCTTGGGAATCTGCTGCGCGATGGTGTGCAGTACGCCCGCCACATCGGTGCTGGTGGGCTGGCGGCCGGTGGCGGTCGGGGCGGGGCGCTCCAGCAGCTTTTGCAGCGCCAGCAGCAGGGTGTGGCGGTGCGAGGTAGTCGAGCGCACGGGCGTTTGCAGCTCTACCGCTTCGCCAAACGTGACGAGGCCCACCGCATCGCGCTGGCGCTGCAGAAGTGTAGTGAGCGCGGCGGCGGCCAGCACACTAAACTTCAGCTTGTCGTAGCTGGGCGCGGGGTAGTACATGCTGGGGCTCACATCAAGCAGCAGGTGGGCGCGCAGGTTGGTTTCTTCCTCGTAGCGCTTTACGAAGAGCTTGTCGGTGCGGGCAAACACCTTCCAGTCGATGTGCCGCGTGCTCTCGCCGGGGTTATAGAGGCGGTGCTCCGAAAACTCGACCGAAAAGCCGTGGTAGGGCGACTGGTGCAGCCCCGTAATAAAGCCATCGACGAGCTGACGGGCCAGCAATTCGAGGTTTTCGAAGGAGCGAATAGCGGCGAGGTCAATTGCGGTGGAAGGCATATATAGAGAAGTTAAGCTAAGCGCAAGAGCACCCTATGCAAAGCTACTGGTTTACCAATTGCATTAGTTCCAGATTAAGTTTCCTGAGATGAAACCTTGCGTCTAAACTACTGGTTACGGCGCAGCAGGGTCATTTTGACTAGGTGTACTGGCGTTATATTTGTAGCCCAGTATTCCCGATTATTCTACTGCCAGTACATTTCCCCCATTTTAACGCTTCACTAGTGGACGACCGCTATCCCCGAGACCAAGAAGAAATTTATTCGCACCGCATGAAGGCGGGCAAGCGCACGTATTTCTTTGATGTAAAAGCCACGCGTGGCCAAGATTACTACCTCACCATTACCGAGAGTAAACGCCGCCCCAGCAGCGACCCTGACGGCCCGGCCAGCTACGAAAAACACAAGATTTTTCTGTATAAAGAAGATTTCAATAAGTTTATTGACGCCCTGCACGATGCCGTGGACTATGTGCGCGAGGAGTTGCTGACCGAAGAAGAAGTGGCCGAGCTCGACCGCCCTGGCCCCGCTTTCGAGGGTGAGCAGCCGGCCCGGCCCGAAGCTCAGCAGCCGCCCCAGCCCGCGCCCGGCCTGGGCGATAGCACCTACTAATACTTACTGACTACTCACAAATAAAAACACGACTCACCTACGAAGCGGCCCATGCGCGTCGTTGCCCACCGGGCGGCGGCGCGTTTTTGTGTGGGCCAGCCTCCGCCGCCCCGGCCGTACCTTTACGGCCGAATTGTGGGCAACTCATAATTCATAACTCACAACTCCTAACTCCTCCACAATGGGCCTCCGCTGCGGTATTGTCGGCCTGCCGAACGTCGGCAAATCCACGCTTTTCAACGCGTTATCCAACGCTAAGGCCGAGTCGGCCAACTATCCTTTCTGCACCATCGAGCCCAACGTGGGCGTAATCACCGTGCCCGACGAGCGCCTCCAAATTCTGGAAGCGTTGGTTAACCCTAAGCGCGTGCTGCCCACCATCATCGAGTTTGTGGACATCGCGGGCCTCGTAAAAGGCGCAAGCAAGGGCGAGGGCTTGGGCAATAAATTCTTGGCCAACATCCGCGAAGTCGACGCCATCATCCACGTGGTGCGTTGCTTCGAAGACCCCAACATCGTGCACGTAGCGGGCGGCGTAGACCCGGTGTTTGACAAGGACGTTATCGACACAGAGCTTCAGCTTAAAGACCTGGAGAGCGTTGATAAGAAGCTTGTTAAGAGCGAGCGCAGCGCTAAGGCTGGCGACGCTGTAGCCAAGAAAGAGGTGGCCGCGCTACACAAGTTCAAGGCGGCCCTCGAAGCTGGCCAGAACGCCCGCGCCGTGCAAGCCACCGAAGACGAGCTAGAGGCCGTGGCCGACCTGCAATTGCTTACCATCAAGCCCGTTATCTACGTGGCCAACGTGGATGAAGCCAGCATTGCTACCGATGGCAACAAGCACGTGGCCGCCCTGCGCGCGCACGTAGCCGCCGAAGGCGCGCAGGTAGTGCTCGTGTCGGCGGCCATTGAGGCGCAGATTGCCGAAATGGAAGACCCTGAGGAAAAAGCCCTGTTTTTGGGTGAATATGGCCTCACCGAGTCGGGCCTGAATAAGCTCATTCGCGCCAGCTACGAGTTGCTTAACCTCATCACGTACTTCACGGCCGGCGTGCAGGAAGTACGCGCCTGGACCATCCACCGTGGCGACAAAGCCCCGGCGGCGGCCGGCGTTATTCACTCCGACTTCGAGAAGGGTTTCATTCGCGCTGAAGTGATTAAACTACCCGATTACCAAGAGTATAAGACCGAAGTAAAAATCAAAGAAGCTGGTAAAATGGCGGTGGAAGGCAAAGAATACGTGGTGCAGGATGGCGACATCATGCATTTCCGATTTAATGTGTAGCGTTAAGCACTAGCATGGCACACAATAAAAAAAACTCCGGCCGTTTAAGCCGGAGTTTTTTACTTGCACTATGCGCAAACGGCACTTGATTAGTACGTTACTGGTAGCTAGCCTGATTCTGGCTGGCAGCACAAGCACTCGCCAGCCAGAGCTGACTCACGCAGAGCCTCAGTTATTTACTATTGTGGTTCTCCATAACGAATGCACAGAATGTGGCGATTGTGAGATTGATAGCGGAAAAGTGGTAGTGCCAAAAGAGTTGCAAAGAAGCTACATAGATGCTTGCGCTAAATCGCCAAGATTTGGAAATACACCGGACAAAAGAGCGAGATTAATTGCCTTCAACAACCGCATTGGCTACCAAGTGGGCAACGTGAAGCTGGAAAGCGACAAGGATTTTGAAGACTTATTTCTGCTGTCTGGAAAAAAGCCTAGCAACAGTTATGGTCCTTCAGACAATCCCTGGGATTTCAACCGCCGCTACCGCATAACTGTGGAAGTTACGGGTATCAAATGGAGTTATTTAGCTGTGCGGGTGCGGAAAGCGGTGCGACTAGCAGATAGAAAGGACTAACGAAATAACTTATTAATCTCCACTTCAACCCCGCTAACTGGGTCGAGCAGAATGCCAGTGGTAAGAACTTGCACCGGCTGGTTAGGCAGGTACAGATGGATGGTGCGGGCGGTGGGTAGCACCAGCCACACCGACTGCACACCGCTACGAAAGTAGCTCTCGCAGATTCTGATTACCAGTCCATTCATCGATTGGGTAGGATAAATAATCTCGATGGCCGTCACGGGTGGGCCGGGGTAGCGCCAATATCCTTTTCCCAGTCGTAGGGCTGTCTTGGTTACCAAAGCTACATCAGGCCTGAGGTCGCCGGCGGCTAGCTCAAATTCTAATTCCGGCATGATATCGTAGCGGCCTTCGTATGGCAGCAAGGCTACGCCCAAGCGATGAATCAGGTGGGAGTGATTGGCAGACCTAGTTTCTTCAAGCACTATCTCAGTTTCGATGACTTCTATGGCTTGCCTATCCACGAGCAGAGGGCTAACTCACTTCCCAACCACTTTGTATAACATGCCTTTGCTGAGGCGGTCGGTGGTTTGCATGCCGTTGAGGATAGCGACTTCCTCGTAGCGCTTGGAGGGCACGCCGTTGGCAGCCAGGGCCGAGGCGAGCGTGGTAGTGCCGGTGGCGGTTTTGATGCGAATATGCTCGGGCTGGCGGTTCAGCTTGTCGGCCTCGGTGAGGCGCTGGAAGCCTTGGGCTACGCTGGCCAACTGCGGCGCGTAGGTGCCAAAAGAGGCCGTGGGCGCAAGGCCGATGAGGGCATACACCGACTTACTATCCTGGATGAGATAGGCGCGCACATGGGCAGCGGCACTCTGCGAGCTGCTGGCGGCCTGGTCGCCTTCGACTACTACGGCCGGGAAGCTATTAATGGTCGTTTGCTGGGCGCTGGGCGAGCTGAGGCCCAGTTGCTTGGCGAGCGCCTGGGCGGCGGCATCGAGCGTGCCGCTGCCAGCCGATACAAGGGCTATGATGGCTTTGCCGTTAGGCTCGGCCATTTGAAATTGCTCGGGCGAGTTCTGGGTTTTCCAGCCACTGGGCACGGGCAGGCGTAGCTTCTGCTCGGGTAGGTAGAATGTGCTGTTTTCTACGAAGCCCTGGCGCGGGTCCTCGCCGTAAGGCAGGCCGTCGATGGAGCGCAGGTAAGTGTCGCGGTTTACGGTGAGGGCACGGTTGCCGGCCGTTTGCTTGGCCTGTGCAGCGAGGCCTTTCACGCGCTGGTAACGGTCGGCCGAGTTGGGGTGCGAAGAAAGAAAGCCGGGAGTGGTGCCGCCGCCGCTAGCCTTCTCGGTGCGCTCCAGGGTCAGGAAGAAGTCGGCCATTTGGGCCGCGTCGTAGCCGGTTTTGGTGGAGTATTTCACGCCTAGGCCGTCGGCCTCGTTTTCGGCATCGCGGCCGTACTTCAGCAGGAAAATACCCGCGCCCTGCGACAGCGGCTGCGCGATGGAGGCAATGCGGCTTGAAGCCATCGAAGCGGCTCCCAGCAGAATGCTGGTAATGGTTGAGCGCGTTTGCTGCTTCTGGCCGTGGCGGGCCGTGATGTGCCCCAATTCGTGCCCCAGTACACCCGTGAATTGGGCCTCATTATTGAAATACGCCATGATGCCCCGCGTGAAGTACACGTGTCCATCGGGGGTGGCAAAGGCGTTGATAATGGGCGAGTCAACGATGGTGAAGCCGTAGTCGCCGGGGCGGTCCGAAATGGCCGTCATTTGCTTGCCCTGCTTGGCAATGTACTGTTGAAGTTTAGGGTTTTCGAACAAGCCAAACTGCGCAATTACCTCGGGGTCAGGCTTGGCGCCTTGCAGGGGCGCGGCTACGGCGGCGGGGTGGGAGGGGGTGCGCGGCACCAGCGCTGCCAGCGGCAGCAAGGAAAGTGCAAGCGCGCCAGTGCGGAGAAAAGAAAGAGCCATGAGACTAAAAGTGGAGCTTAGATGAAGCCTGAACGCAAAGGCCTAGGGCCAGGGTTGCGTTGGGGCTGGCCGCTCCTACGCAAGAATGCGGCCAAGCGCGGCCGGCGGCTTCACGGCCGACTTACGCGGGCGGCGTAGTTTTGTACACTACCGCTTTTTAAGGGTACCTATCCTATGCGCTTCTTCTCCGTTGGGCTGG
>Ga0265797_10013056_pt1 | contig 10062 bp, 6 predicted proteins | sample P2T30metagenome_FD_192433 | JGI IMG/M metagenome (GOLD analysis project Ga0265797, IMG submission 192433) | Plant litter microbial communities from East Loma Ridge, Irvine, California - P2 T30 | ecosystem: Environmental > Terrestrial > Plant litter > Unclassified | place: USA: California... | reverse complement strand
TGTACTCAAATCAAAGAGACTCGGAGTTTCATGTCATTGGTTGATGTGGCCGTCAAATACTGCAAAACGTTCACAGGCGGATAGAACAACAAAGTGAAGTGAAGTCGCACAACATCTCTCATAGGGCTAGGGCTACATCTTGTCGACTTAGGGCTGCCTACATGCACATCCACTATACAGGTAGCAAGGAAATCAAAAAATTAAGTGTAACAGAACATATTCAGTCAGCAGTTAAAGAAACTCCTACTTTCTTATGATGGAAGACCACAAAACAATAAGCACTTCATATTGTATATCGTATCTTACACCTTTGCCTCCTCCCATCCCAAACAAATGCACCACATAGGATGTGTAACCCAAAATCCTACCCCTCCGAGGTCGTAACCACACACACCTCTGTACCCTTGACTCGAAAATTCATAAGAAGAAAAGCTACCGTGAACAAAACCCGCACAACGCCTCGCTAAAACCCCCAAAGAGTTGAACAAACGCTGGAGAAGAAAAGAAAAGCCAAAGCGCCTTCAAAACAAACCTCCTACCCACCTCACTTAAGAAGCCCCAGTCCCAATCTCCGCCCACAACCTCCTGACCAAATCCTCCGGCCCAGCATCATCAGCCTCATCGTTCCCAGCCTGACCATTGCCAGCATCAGGACCACCAGCGAACGAAACGCCCCTCAAACCCTGCCTTCTCTGACCCTGCTGCTGCATATTCACAGAACTCTTCGAGCTCTGCAGTCCAACAGCTCCACTTCCGCCAACAGGCCCGCCCTTCACAGGACTACCGCTTAACCCCTTCTCCGCCGCTGCACCGCTGACAGCGCGCGAGTGCAGTCCGCCTTTGCCCTTGGCGGCAGCGGCAGGAAGCGAGATAGCGCTCTTGCTCGTGCGCAGGGCTGCGGCGTGAAGTTTCTGCGGCGAGCCGCGCAAGCTGAGCTTCGTGCCTTTGCAGGAGCGTAGCCGCGCGACGGATTCCGCGAGGGGGTCTCTGAATTTCTGCACGACGCGCAGCTCGGTGTGGACGGCCTTGAAGCGGCCTTGGAAGATTTCAGGGCCAAGGGAGAGGTTGCTTGAGTTTGCGAGAGTGTTGGTGGTGGTGACTGCGGGGAGAGGCACGTTTGCGTTGTTGTTGTTCAGGGCGGCGAGGTTGAGGTAGGATTTCAAGCTCTCGTTGCGGCGATCGTAGACGTGGGCTGGGATGAAGGGGTTGCGGTCGACGACGGAGTGAATGTCTGCCATGGCCTTTTCTTGGAGCATCTTGAGCTCCATTCTTGAACGGCCGATGGAAGGTGTCACAGTTCCAGAAGAGCCAGATTTCGTGGAGTTGCCAGGGCTGACAGCGTCACCGGGTTGATGAGACTGGTGACGAGAATGTCTGCCGTTTTGACGCATTGAGCTTTCTGTTTCGGGTGTGTGGAAATGAGATGACTTTGGGGTGTTCTGAACAGTGACTGGGTTGCTGCCAGGATGTGATGTGCTAGGGATAAAACGTGAAACCAGCTCGTCTTCGCCATCGCCTGCCAAAGTGGAGCGAGCAGATATTGTTGACGTAGCAGGCGAACCGTGTGTGCTATGTGAGTTGTCCAAGGCGTTAATATTGCTGGTAGTAGCTGGGGTGGGAACAGTGCTGCTAGCACTGCGCAGGAAAGGCATGGTCGGATTTGGGTGCTGTTTGGCTCCATGGAGAGGGCTTTTGGGCGCCTGTGACAATTTTTGAGGCGATAGTGGTGGTTGCGTTGGCTGCGTTGGCTGCGTTGGCTGCGTTGGCTGCGTTGGCTGCGTTGGCTGCGTTGGCTGCGTTGGCTGCGTTGGCTGCGTTGGCTGCGTTGACTGTGCTGCTTGTATCTGCACTTGTGGTTGCTGTTCCTTGTCCTGGACTGGTTGTGATGGTCGAAGGGGAAGTTCCATTCTGCTCTTCACAGGACTGCGAGGGCTGGGTGGGTCGTCTTCCTCGTCGTCTCCTTCAGTTGCAGTTTCTTCATCGTCTTCCGCATCACCCGCAACCTTGACCCCATCGTCGTGCTGCTGCGCTTCAGGCCTTCCCATCTGCTCCAGGGCTTCCACTTGAGGTGGCTGTGCTGCCTCGCTAGGAGCCGCAACAGCTACTGGCGACACCTTCACCTGCGGTCGGTCTGTTACCACACTAGTCCGTCGAGAGTTGTTTGCTGTGTTCTGTCTTGTGCTGTAAGGGCTTGCACTCGCACTCTCTTCAGTCCAATCTCCCTCCTCCATTTCAGCGCCCTCTAAACCTTCAAGTTCCTCTGCAGTGCTGTCTCCCGAGCTTCCCACAGCGAATCCGACCTTCTTGGGCCCACGCGCCTTCTTCTCTGCGATCCTCTGCGCCAGCTCAACCTCCTGCTCGTGCAAATCCTTCTCCAGCGCCCACTTGCTCATATCCGCACTCTTAGGTCGTTTGTTCTTGCCTTTAAGCCCCGGCGAGGGCGGCGCTCTGTTATTCGACTGGCCCATCGCTGCCAGGTTTCCCTTGGAGTTAAGGCGCTGCAGGTGGCCGTGTGACAGGTTCTTCTTCAGCTTCGTGTGCGACTGGTTGCGTGATAAATGGTAGGAAGTCATGTTGCGCCGCATAGGCGGGCGCTCTCGCTGCATCTGTTGCATATGCTGTTGCGCAGGCGAACCCTCCTCCAGACTGCCTGGCAAGCGAATCTCAGTATCACCCTCGTGGCTCCGGTTTCGGCCATGTCGCTGTGCAGACTCCTGGGCCGCGACAGCCTGCTGACGAGCCATTTTGGGCAGGTTGCGGCCGCTGCTGTGATTGCGAGGAAGGACTATGCGGGCGTGCTTGTTGGAGCGCACAGTATGTCGGAGGGGCTGCTGGCCCTCGGTCTGCGAGCCGGGCGAGACGGCGGTGTCGCGCGCAGGCTGCTTACCCTGGGCTGACGACGAATGGCTGGAGTGTCGCTTGAGCAGGCCCGGGCGTGTTGGGCCGGGTGGGGGTTTGGGCGAGCTGGAAGCCACGGCTGCGGAGGGCATGGCCGCAGCTGTAGGATGCGACGTCGATGCGGCGCTGGGCATGGCGGCGGTGCGCGTGGGTGGGTATAGCAGTGGCGGTGGCGGTGGTTGTATCAATGGCGGCAGCGGTGCTCGTCTAGGGCTCCGTCTTCACACTCCAGATCTATCGCCTCACGGCGTGTATGGCGGGGCACAATCTGCGTCGCGCAACCAACAGCACAGCAGCACCTACTCGTAGTCGTCGTGCTCGCAGAGGCCTTTGCGCGCGCGGTATGCCCGGTCAGCACAGAGCGTGGTCGGAGGGTGGGACGAGCTTCCTGCAGGCGGGCGCGCGGTGGTGGTGGTGGCTGCTGCAGTCGCGTGGGCGGTGGCGTAGCGTGGCGAGGGAGGGCGGTGTCGGTGCGGAGGGCGGCGGTGATGTAAGGCTGCAGCGGTGTGAGACAGCGTGGTGGTGGTGGTGTGATGGGAGTGCGTGCGTGCTGCATGCGTTGGTGGTGGGTGGTGGCACAATGATCGGGGAGAAAGGCATGGGGAAAATGGGGTTGGCTTTGGCTTTGGCTGGGGAAAGGTAGAGTGGTAGAGCACTTGCTTACTGTGCATAGGTATGATTTGTTCGCTCAACGAAGCAGGTCTATATGGAAATGTTAAGCTTGATCATGACAGTAATAATAACAGCAAGTTAATATATCAAGGTTTGTTTATAATCACATACATCATTGCGTCTATATCAGAACGACATCAAGCTGTACTAGGATCCAGCCGGGTATCCACCGTGTGTAGTAGTCTACATTCAAAAAGAAATACGAAACACCGAATAATCCTTTCTCTTCACATCAACCTCTCTGCGCCTGTGCCTGTGACGACTGACCACGGCCCTGTCCACGACCTTGCCCATTAGCAGTAGCAGTAGCAGCTCCACCTCTTGCTTTACCTCTGCCTCTACCTCCGCCAGCGCCATCGCCTCTCGGTTTACGCCGTGGAGCCTTCTTAGCACCACCCTTCGCAGCAGTGTCTGCCTTTGCTTTCTCAACCTCCTCGTCTTCGTAGCCCTGCACTCTGCGACTCTCTTTCTCCCACCATTCCGCGAACTCCTGCTCAGCCTGGATCTCGCCCAGGTCACGCTTTGCAACTGCTTCCTTGAGAAGCTCTTTCTGCAAGCGCTCCTGCTCGACGATGTCGGCGATGCTGAGCTGTAAACTGGGCTCCACTGGCGCGGGTGAGTGGCGGATGCTTTGGGCGATGGATGGGAAGTCCATGTTATTTTGTTGAGGAGGGGAGCGCAGTGGTTTGTTGGTTGGCACGCTGGGGCGAGGGAACTGGTGGTGCTGGGTGCTAGGGCTGGCGACAGGTTTGCTTTGTGGAGACGGTGTAGGCTTGGGGTTGGCCACTGTCTGGCGCATAGTCAAATGAGGAGTCGAAGCTGCACGCTGTGTGGGCTTTGCAGGCTGCGCTGGTGCTAGTGAGGTATCTTTGTTGAAGACATCTTTGAGCGAAGGAACCTTCTGTGCCGAAACAGTCTGCCAGGGCGAACCACGAGCTGTGCCAGCGTTGAGTTGAGCTTCATTCAATCTTGCAGAAGACTGTGCGTTGGCTGCTTGTTGCTGTTGCAGCATCTTCTTGCGCTCCTTTTGCGACATCCTTGGCGCTGGGAGACTGAAAGATGAGGAGCCTGCCTTTTCCGCTGCAGCCTTTTGAGACTCGATGCCTTGAGACAGCGAAGATGTCCGTCCAGATGAAGCCTGGGCCATGATATCCTTCAGACCAGTCTTCGAGGACCCAGCTAAAGGTGTCACAGTCCAGGGCACACCAGTGCTGGAAGGCGTCCTTCCGCCAAGCTGTGGTGACTTTGGCGTCCGCGGAGTCATGGCACCGGGAGTCGAAGACTGTTGTGGTCGGAGGCTTGGAGAAGCACTGGTTTTCCCTCTGGCGTCCAACCACCCATCGTCCATAGGCGATTCAGAAGGGATCGGGCCAAGCTTTGGTGTTGACATGGGCTTGATCGCGGGCGATGGCCCTGGTGAGCGATACTGCGATCCCATTTCCTCGTCCATGGCAAACATCATGTCTTTCGACGAGGCTTTGGCTTTCAGCGAAGGCCGATCTCCGTCAGGTTTGCTGGCCAGAGTCGATCCGCGTCTGGGCTTCTGGGATGGAGACTGCGTGCCATCATCACCAAGAGATCCCGGCGCGAATGTATTCATGTCTTGGTACTTTGAACGCAACCTGATAGAGTCGATCTTGACTTGCCTGTTCCGGTCGAGTAAAGCAGCAAGCTCTGGGTGTCGCTCGTGCAAGTCCTCCTCGGCACGGCCACTCTTAGCGAAAGGCATGCAAGCGAGCTGGTTCTGGCGGACGACTTCGTCAAGCTCCACAAGAAGATCCTCGTCCAACTCGTTGAGATGATGGCCTTGAAGCATGGATTCCAAGCTGAGACATAGGTATTCTAAGCTTGCATGCTTGAACTCGTGGACAGAACTGGGCGAGATGGCATTTAGCAGCCAGCATACATTGCGTGCATTGACGTAGCGTCCAATGACAGATTGGCAGATTTGGGACAATCGGTCGAGCATGAGTTCGTTGGCTGCTCCTAGCACATCCAGCACAAGGTCGAGGAACTCGTCTTGGTTTGCGCTTGCGATGTTGTCAAATAACTCGGTCCCTGTGTCGGCGTACAAGTGTCGTAGCACGATATTGAACGTCTCAACGGTAATGTGTGTTAGATCGACAGTGACATCCGCTTCTTCGTCACGCCCGGCAAGCCATCGGCCGCCAGCGCGACCCATGAACAAGCCTTCGAAGAAGGGACAGCGACTGCAGAGCGGTACGCTGTGTGCGCGTACTTCGCCGTCTTCCAATTGTACGACGACATCAGTATCCTGGAAGAAAGCCGGGTCATGCATGGCTACCTCAAAGTCCATGTCAAGACATGGTTGTGGTACGATCATCTGGCGAACAGCAGGCTCCAGTCGAACTAGTTCAAACTTGGAGGCAAGTTTCATCAGCTCAGTACGGACCTGCCTGTATCTGTGCGACATCTGTGGTACATTCCGGATGTGCCAGAATTCGATGATCAGATCGCTGTAGAGGTAAATGGCAAGGTCTATAAGTGACAGGATGTCGTAGCCCTGGAAATTAATGACAGTTCGGCCTTCGCCATCGACTTCGCACACGGCCAAGTCGGGTATGGCAAACGCATCACCTTCAGTATTGAGCCTCGCAAGACCATTTCGAAGAACTCGACTTCGGCCGGTGAGTAGAAAGCGGTGTACCGGTATCTTCAGATCAGACGACTTTGTAGTCAAGACGGCATCGTACTTAACAGAGCCTTCAGTCAAAGCGCGATCGCAAATATCCACCAAATCTTGCTCCAGATCCTTGCTTTCCAAGATCGCACGCCTGAGCATTTGCATCTCATCAGGCTTGCGATTGCCTTGCCAGAAGCGAGGCCGATCCTCAGCGGCCATCTCTGCTTGCTCTAATCGCGTGGCTAGAGGTCGCAGCGCGAACAGTGGCAAGTAGTCTTTCCAGAGCGTTGGGTCTTCCACAACAATCTGCGTCTTGGTGACATCACAGTCTCGCCTCACTGCAGCGTACGCACCATGGGCAGAGGCCCTTACTGCTAGCACACGTGTCAAGCCGGAGATGCGCGAGAACTTGTAGTCTTTCGGCTTGTACTCGCCTGTGCCGGAAGCAGTGGCGTTCTTAATCTTGACGCGTTTTGTTCGTTGCCAAACACTGCCTTCCTCGGTGGTAAGTAATATTGAACCATCCGCGTCAACTCCCACATCCCGAGCTGCCATGTTGCCAGTCTTCAGTGACCAGATGCACAAAGGCTGGCTCACGGCGCCGCGGATCTTGGTTGGGTTCGTGGTGGATGATGATTGGTTGCCAGTGCGCTGTGCTACTGAGAGGGTGAACACCTCACCGCGACTTGACAGTGCGCAAACAGTATCTCCACCGGAAGTGACCTTTACGATCCTGTTTGGTGCAGTGTCGTAGGACGTGACGAGGAAGCTCTGCTTCAGGAAATGGTTCGAGAAGCCTTCGAGTGGGAATGTCACCTTGGCGTACCCGAAGTTCGCGAAGATCCAAACATCATGATTCTCGAGCAGACAGACGGTGGCTTTGTCGATCGCAGAGACGCTCGCAATGGACGATGTGAATAGAGACGCCGCCACTTTACGGGGCGTGACCTGCATTTCCAACGACCGCGCATCTGAGTCGACGATGCCGAGCTGGCCTTCATTTTTGCCGAATGTGAATAACGATGATCCAGTAAAGGCGACGGAGTGAATTCGTGATGCTGCAACACCAGAAACCACTTCACGCTTCAGCGGACCGAAGATCTGTTGCGGTACAGTGCTGATTGGGTCCTCATCATTTCTCGATGTCTTTGGCAAGCTGTATCCAAGCTGACCGAACCCGTTGTTGCCCCAGCTGAATATCTCGCCCTTGTCAGATATCGCTAGCGTGTGGTTCTGTCCAAGCGCGACTTTTGCAATCTTCTTGCCGGCCAAAGCGCCAGTCTCAACGCACACAAAGTTGTAGCGTGTCTGTTCATCCCCGAGACCAAGACGGCCACCCTGGCCGTGGCCACAGATGTACAAGTTCGACTCCGGGTCGGTAGTCAGCACAGCAGTATGCAGCTTGGCCATCAATACGTCTTGGATAATCAAGGGTTTCGTCCTGATGACCCACGGAATGTCTTCCAGTGGCGTTGTCTTTGCTATGCGAACTTGGCTCTCGTAAGCGTTGTCATGCATCGACCAGGTGCGGTCCTGTTGTTTGAGGTACTCGCGGTAGAAGCGGCGTAATAGGTGCTCCGGTCGTCGTAATGAGATCCTTTCGGGATACTGTCGGTCATCTTCATCACCAAATCCAAGGGAAACGTTCCGGTTGCTGCCGAATGTGTAGAGTTCATCGCCGTTGATCTGCTTGTAGGCAACATGTTGGTGTCTCCGGTTCTCCTCGTCGTCATCAGCAACCATCCGCCCATCTTCGTCGTCGCTGGCATCGGAATCGTGGCGATTTTCATCCGCAATATCGGGTCGCAGAGTCCTGTCTTTAATCGTTGCAGCATAAAGATCGAACGGACCATGTCCTTCACGATCCTTGACCTTGACCAAGCCAATCGTCTGCTGCACATGTCCCGTAGTCTGACCAAGGGCATCTCCAACATCACGCTCCAAAATCATTCGCGCCACGGAAATGTTGCCAAAGTAGAATGCGCGATGCAGTGCCGTCCATCCGTTCTCGTGATCTTGAACATACAGATCGATAAGCGGGTGTTCGATTAACGCCGTCGCAAACGCAAAAGCGGTCTCCTCGCAAGAAGACGCCGCGTGATGCAAGATCGTTATGCCATGCGCATCCTTCCAGTTGATATCCGTCTTGCTGAACGTAACTCCATTATTGCCCAGTCCCAAACTGCCAAACGCAGACGACTTTCTACTCTTCGCCAGCATGGTCGGACTGGTGCTCATTCCTCCGGGACTTCCAACCGAAAAGTTTCCGACATTATGTCCTCCTGCTCCTCCTCCGCCTCTTACTCCGATCTGCCTGGCATTGGCGATCGAGGCCTCCAACAGCTGCCGAAAGAGATCGACATCGTCTTCATAGTAGGCTTTCCACAGAAGGCTGCTCATAGATTTTTATAGACAAGACTAGATAGTCTGGTAGGGTCGAGACCGATGGGAAGGCCTGCGCTTGTGCACCTGGCTGTGGCCTCGATGGGACACGGCGTGTTTAAAGGCGCGAAGGCGAAAGCCGGGTGGACGGTCTCTGGTGGGAGGGCGGGGTGAGACTGTGTGCTTTTTCGCGGCGCAGGCAGAGTGATTGCGTATATCTGTGTGAGGATGGTATTCTGAGTGTGTGGTGAGGTGAAGTTGGTCGGCGGTGATAGGTGTGGCAAGTGCGATCAGTGTTGCGAAATGGGTGCGGGCTCGGGTTAGCGTGGTGGCGGCGGCGAAGGGCGTCTTTGTTCGGTGTCCAGATGGCGGATAAATGCGTCAGGTAGATAGATGATAAATGCTCCAATATGCTTATGCCGTCGCTGGATGTGTAGAGGAGAAGTTGACGCGTGGCGACAAGTAGACAGATAGATAGCCTGTCATCAAGAAGACCCCTCGGTGCGATATGAGCTAGACTAGGTGGGATATGGTTTCGTCACTCTCCAGCGAATCGGCCGTGCTCCAATCACCATCTTGATCTCGGCTCGTGCGCCCTGCTTTGCCTGGCACAGTTCGCATCAAGGCTAGTTGGCATGTCCTGCATTAGTACAATCCCTACACTCTGGGGATATCAGGCGCCAATCATGCAGCCCATGTGCTTGGGATGAAGAGTCACCATCATTATTGACCGTTGATTCCAGGGTGAGACACCGCCTTCAGGTAACCAAGTCAAAGTTTGGTTTCAGTTGTCCCGCTGCGGTTTCTGGCCAAGAAGCAAGGGAGCTATCGATATAAACATGTGCATATCAAGATTGCATAGGAGCATTCGAGGGAGGAGGCGATTCGATTCTGGGTCTCGTATCGGCATAGGCTGGCTATAATATCTCCGGCAGATACATGTGTGTGTTTTTGTGTTTGGTGATGTCGAGGTTTCTTGCCAAACCAGTTCTGACGTCCAGACTTCATGCTGATGAGATGGAAGGTACACTTGGAAGCGTCCGGTATAAGGTAATGATTTCAACTCTACATGTACTTCTTCGTCTCCCAACAAATGCACATGCACTCAGAGATAATCTTCCATTACAACATTCGGAAATCGCATGTAAATAGCCAAAAATACATGTATCATCGATAGCCCACTGATACTCTAACCCTACTTGCCCAGACAAAAGACAGGACGGGACGTCTCATCAAGTAAAACATGCCTGTATGTTCATGAACACTCTGTGGCGTTTGGCAACACGCGGAGCACTGTGAAACTAACACAATTGATACTAGTCTCCGTGATAATGCGCATAAACTATAGTCGCTGCCGTAGCTTTTCGGTATAAGCAGGACTGCCAGAACTTTAGATCACAATATAAAGCTATATCAATATCTTCGATGCTTAGTCTCATCAGGCTTTCGGGTGAGGTACGATTAGC
>Ga0265797_10013054_pt1 | contig 10064 bp, 9 predicted proteins | sample P2T30metagenome_FD_192433 | JGI IMG/M metagenome (GOLD analysis project Ga0265797, IMG submission 192433) | Plant litter microbial communities from East Loma Ridge, Irvine, California - P2 T30 | ecosystem: Environmental > Terrestrial > Plant litter > Unclassified | place: USA: California... | reverse complement strand
GTCGCCGACACCGCGAATTCGGCGTCCCGAAGTTGTCTGATCAGGCCTTTTTCGTCCCGTCGGTGCTGCGGAACGTGGCAGGATCGACGGGTTCCGGGGCGACGACGCCCGCCGTCGCCGTCCTGAGAGGAGCCCGTCGTGAGCTTCTGGGCCCTGCTGTTCATCGCCCTCGGCGTCTCCGCCGACGCCTTCGCCGTCGCCCTCGGCAAGGGGCTGCACATGCGCCGCTTCACCGTGCGGGGCGCTGCCGTCATCGCCGTCACGTTCGGCGTGTTCCAGGCGCTGATGCCCCTGGCGGGCTGGCTGCTCGGCACGGCCTTCGCGCGGTACATCGCCGACATCGACCACTGGATCGCCTTCGGCCTGCTCAGCCTGATCGGCGCGAAGATGCTCTGGGAGGCGTTCCGCGCCGGCGCCGACGACGAGGAGGACGTCGACCGCATCTCGACGCGCGAGCTGCTGCTGCTCGCCGTCGCCACGAGCATCGACGCGCTGGCCGTCGGCGTGACGCTGGCGTTCCTGCCCGTGTCGATCGGCTGGGCCGTCCTGCTCATCGGCGTGACGACCACCGTGCTCACGTTCGTCGGCGTGCTGGTGGGTCATCGCGTCGGAGCCCGCTTCGGCAAGCCGGCCGAGATCGCGGGCGGTGTCGTGCTCATCCTGATCGGCACGAGCATCCTGCTCGAGCACCTCGGCGTGCTGGCCTAGCTGCTTCCCGCGCGACGGCCCCGACGCCCCGTAGGCCCGGCGGCCCTCAGGGCCCGGCGGCCCGACAGCCCGGCGGCCCTCAGGGCCCGGCAGCCCGACGCTCCCGTGGGCCCCGACGACGGGAGGCGCGGTGCCTGTCGCACCGCGCCTCCTCGTGTCCCGCCCGCCGTGTCAGCGGCGGCCGAGACGCCGCTCGCCGCCGGTGCCCAGGGCGTAGGGCAGGCCGTAGTGGGCGAAGACGTCGGCCTCCTGGGAGGCCTCGAGCTCGCCGTCGGTGTCGATGGACGGGGCGTCCTTGACGAGCTTCTTGTCGAACTGCACCTTGAGGTGCTTCGGCGCGACGACCGCGCCGTCGAGCGGCACGAAGAGCAGCTTCTTGCCGACGAGGCCGGCCTGGACCGTCGCGAACGACGGGCTGTCCGACGAGGTGTCGAAGTAGACGCTCTCGAGCTGCCCGATCTTGTCGCCGCTCGGGTCGACGACCGGCAGGCCGATCCAGTCGCGCAGGTTCTCCGCTTCGAACATGTCATCCCTCTCCGCTGCGCGGAACAGGGGCCGGCAGCACGCCTCCGACGGTAGCGGTCCGGCGCGTGCGGGGGCCGTCGAGCACTCAGGTGCGCGCGTCGAGCGGTGCCCCCGCGGCCCGCTCCTGGCACGATGTCGACATGTCCGACCTGAGTCCTCGACACGACGACGCCTCGCGCGCCCGTCCGCGCCCCGTCCTGCTCGTCGTCGACGTCGCCGACGGCGGCCGCGACGACCCCGCCTTCGAGGCCGAGCTGCAGCGCCTGACCGCGAGCGTCGTCACCGCGGCCTCCGCCGTCGGCTTCGTCGTCGACCGGGTGCCGGCGGCGCAGCTGCCGCAGGACGAGCTCGACGCACGGCTCGCGGCGGCCGACGCCGTCGTCGTCACCGGGGGAGAGGACGTCGACCCCTCCCTCTACGGCGGCGACGCCGACGACCCGCACCTCGGCCAGACGTTCCCCGCGGCCGACCGAGCGCAGGTCGCCCTCGTGCGGCAGGCGGTCGCCGGGAACACCCCGCTCGTCGGCATCTGCCGGGGCATGCAGCTCGTCAACGTGGCGCTCGGCGGCGACCTGGTGCAGCACCTCCACGAGGGAGGCCACGTGGGCGACGACCCCGCCGACAGCATGGTCGACCACCGCGTCGCCGTCGAGCCCGACAGCCGGCTCGCCCGTGCGCTCGGCGCGACCGAGCTCGACGTGCGCAGCTCGCACCACCAGGCCGTCGGGCGCGTCGGCACGGGCCTCCGCGTCGTGGCCCGCGCGGACGACGGCACCGTCGAGGCGGTCGAGCACGAGGAGGCGCCCGTCTGGTGCGTGCAGTGGCACCCGGAGGACGCACGGTCGCGCGGCACCGTGCTCACCGACCTGCTCGAGGCGGCGCTGGCCGCACGCCGCGCCTCCTGACCGGTAGACGGTCCGGGCCCGGACCGGATGCCCGCCCCGACCTTGCGGAGGGGGAGGGGGGCCGTGTCACACTGGACGGACGCCCTCGTCGTGGAGTGGCCCCACCCTGACCGCCCGTCCCATCTGCCGTGACGAGCGCGCCTCGCCTCCCGACACCTCCCGCGTTCTCCTTCCGGGCCTGGTCGTCCTCGCGAGCCCCGACGATGCCTCTTCGTCGTGCGCGCCGTCCCGGCCCGTCCAGGAGGCCCGACCGTGCCCGAGAACACCCCGCGTCCCGACGCCGCCCTCGCCCCTGAGCGCGTGCCGTCGACCTACACCGGCTCGATGCGCGTCAGCGGCATCGAGACGCCCGGACCGCGCCCGACCCACGGCCACGACGGCACGCCGCACGTGCTGACGCCGTCGGCCATCGTCGGCATCGCGGTGCTCGGCCTGGCCACGTTCTTCGCCATCACCACCGAGCTGATGCCGGTCGGGCTGCTCTCGACGATGAGCGCCGACCTCGGCGTCTCGGAGTCGCGCATGGGCATCGTGGTCACCGTCTACGCCCTCGCGGTGGCCCTGCTCGCGCTGCCGCTGACCTGGGCGACGGCCCGCGTGCCGCGCAAGGCCGTGCTCGTGGCGACGCTCGGCGGCTACACGGCCTCGAACCTCATCGTGGCGCTCGCGCCGGACTTCGAGCTGGTCTGCGTCGGACGCGTCGTCGGCGGCGTCGCCCACGCACTGTTCTTCTCGGTCGCGTCCGCCTACGCGACGCGCATCGTGCCGCCGCGCCTCGCCGGGCGGGCCATCGCCTTCGTCTACTCGGGCAGCTCGCTCGGCTTCGTGCTCGGCGTGCCCGTGGCGACGACGGTCGGCGACCACCTGGGCTGGCGCTCGGCGGTCTTCGCGGTCGCGATCGCCTCCGCGGTGCTCGCCGTGGTCGCGGTGGCGTTCCTGCCGGCGGTGCGGGGCGAGTCGTCGCCGCACCTGGGGTCGGTCACGGCGTGGGCCCGGTCCGGGCTGCTCGCGGTCGTCGTCGCCGACCTGCTGCTCTTCGCCGGGCACTACGTCGTCTACACGTACATCGGTCCGTACCTGGTGACGGCCGGGCTCGGCGAGGACGCCGTCGCGCCCGCCCTGCTCGTGCTCGGGGTCACCGGGATCGTGGGCCTGCTCACGGCGGGAGCGTTCGTCGACCGAGCGCCGCGGCAGACGCTCGTCGCGGCCGTCGCCGTCATGGCCGTGGCCCTCGCGGCCCTGCCCTTCGTCCACGACTCGTTGGTCGGCACCTTCGTGGTCGCCGGTCTCTGGGTCGCCGCGAACGGCACGACCGGCACCCTGTTCATGGCCGCCGCGATCCGCACCGGAGGCGTCAGCCCGGACATCGCCGGAGCCCTCGTCAACGCCGGCTCGAACGTCGGCATCGCCGGCGGGGCCGCGCTCGGCGCACAGGTCTTCGGGATCGGGGGCCTCGGCCTGGGCGCCCTGCCCTTCGCGGCGGCCGTCGTCGTGGGCGCCAGCCTCGTGGTGGTCGTCCTCGCCCGCCGCGGGTTCCCGACCACCGGGCACACGCAGACCACGCTGTCGACGTCGAACCTGCGCACCATCACCTCGTCCGTGTCGGTCGTGACGGAGTCGATCGCGACGGTGCAGGCGGCCCGCACGGGGTCGGTGCCCGCGGGGCCCGCGGTGCGGGGCGGACGCCGCCCGCGCTGAGCGGGCGGGCGCGAGGTGCGGAGCGCCCGCAGCCGCGCGGGCGTCGCGTCGCGGTCGCGTCGGCGTCGCGTCGCGGTCGCGTCGCATCAGCGTGTCGAGGATTCAGGCGCGGTGCGCCGGGCGCCGCCGCGGCGCAGGGCGACTGCGCGGCTGTCCGCCGCCGTCGTCTGAGTCCTCGACGCGTCGACGAGCCCGTCGTCGCGGCCAGGCCAGGCCAGGCCCGGCCGGGCCCGGCTCGCCCGTCTCGACCCCGCTCGCGCGCCCGCCGCCCGCCCGCCCAGCCCCGCATCGCGTCGACGGTTCAGGCGGGGTCGCCGGGCACCGCTCCGGTGCGGGGGGAGCGGGCAGCGCCCGGCCGTCGGCGCCTGAATCCTCGACGGCCGACGGCCGACGGCCGACGGCCGACGGCCGACGGGCGCGGCCGACGGGCGCGGCCGACGGGCGCGGCCCCCGCGGGGCGGGCCGCCGGCCCGCGCGCGTCAGCCGCCGACGAGCCCGTTCTCGTACGCGAAGATCACCGCGTGCACCCGGTCGCGCAGCTCGAGCTTGGCGAGCACGCGCCCGACGTGCGTCTTGACGGTCGACTCCGACAGGAACAGCTCACCGGCGATCTCCGAGTTGCTCAGCCCGCGTCCGATGGCCAGGAGGACCTCGCGTTCGCGCTCCGAGAGGGTGTCCAGCGAGGAGGGGCGGCGGGCGTCCCCGGCGTCGGGCAGCCGGCCTCGGTACAGGTCGAGCATCGCGCGGGTCACCCGCGGCGAGACGATCGCGTCGCCCGCGGCGACGGTGCGGATGGCCGCGACGAGCTCGGCGGGCGGGGCGTCCTTGAGCAGGAACCCGCTCGCGCCCGCGTTGAGGCCGCCGAACGCGTACTCGTCGAGGTCGAAGGTGGTCAGCACGAGCACGCGGGCCTCGGGGCGGGCCGCGACGATGCGGCGCGTCGCCTCGATGCCGTCGAGTCCGGGCATGCGCACGTCCATCAGGACGACGTCGGGGCGCAGCTCGGCGTCCCGCTCGACGGCCGCGAGACCGTCGGACGCCTCGCCCACGACCCTCAGCCCGGGCTGGGCGCCGAGCACCATCGCCATGCCGGTGCGCAGCAGGTCCTGGTCGTCGACGAGCATCACGGTGGTGTCGGTCACGGGGTCTCCTCTTGCTCCTCGGGGGATCCGGGCGACCCGCCGTCGCCGACGGCACCGCCGGCGTCATGGACAGCAGCACCGACAGCGTCAGCCCCGCCTCCGGCGTCGGCACCCGCCGCGCCGTCCACCGGGCCGGTGCCCGGCAACGTCAGCAGGAGGCGCCAGCCCCGACCGCCGAGCTCGGCACGGGGTCCGGCCTCCAGCGTGCCCCCGAAGAGCGCGGCGCGCTCACGCAGGCCGACGAGTCCGCGCTCCGTCCCGACCGACGCGGCCGGGATCGTGCCCCGGCCGTCGTCGGCGACCTCGACGCTCACCCCGCCCGCAGCCGCACCCGCGCCAGCAGCACCGTCCGCACCCGCACCCGCACCCGCACCCGCACCCGCACCCGCACCGCCGCCCGCCCCCGCCGCGCGCAGCACCACCGACACCCGTCCCGGCTGCTCGGCGTAGCGGAGGGCGTTCGTCAGCCCCTCCTGCACGGTCCGGAACAACACCACCTGCATAGCCGACCCCGTCGGCAGCTCGCCGACCCGCGTCAGCGCGACGGGCAGCCCCGCCGACCGGTAGGTCTCGACGAGCGCGTCGAGGTCGTCGAGCCCCGGCTGGGGCGCGAGGGCGGCGGTCTCGTCGCCCTCGTGCAGCACCCCGAGGAGGCGCCTCATGTCGGCGAGGGACTCACGCCCGACGACGCCGATCTGCCGCACCGCGTCCCGGCTGCGGGCGGGGTCGAGGTCGGCGACCGCCTCCGCCCCGTCCGAGAGGCTGATCATCACCGACATGCCATGGGCGACGACGTCGTGCAGCTCGCGGGCGATGCGGGCGCGCTCCGCACCCGTCGCGAGGCGCACCTCCTGGTCCCGGTCGCGCTCGAGCTGGGCCGCCCGGTCGAGCAGGGCAGAGAGGTAGAGGCGCCGGCTGCGCACGTTCAGGCCGACGAGCACGACGACGACGATGCCGAAGGCCGCCACCACGGGCGACTCGATGCGCGGGACGACCGTCGACACGGCCGCGATCAGCCCCACGACGACGGCCGTGCAGCCCCACGCCCACCGGGCTCCCCGGTGCACCGCCACGGAGTACAGCGCGATCAGCACCGCCCACGGCAGGGCCACCTGGCCCGTGGCCGTCTGGGCGACGAGCGCGGCGAAGGCGACGGCCGTGACGACGACGGGCGCCCGGCGACGCGCGAGGAGGCTGCCGTACGAGACGAGCCAGAGCACGTACCAGGGCCACGGCGCGGACGGGACGACGACCCACGTGTCGATCTTGGCGATGCCGCTCACGAGGCCGAGGGCTGCGGCCGCGAGGGCGACAGCGACGTCGGTCGCGACGGGGTGGGCGGCGAGGCGTCGGCGGATCGCCCCCGGCGGACGCAGCGCCTCGACGGCGGAGCCCCCGCCGGCCGACCCGGTCAGCTCGGCAGACGCGCCGGCCCCGCCGGGCGACGACGCAGACCCGGGAGCCGAGGAGGCGCGGCGCACGCGCATCTCAGACGTCGCGCCGGACGGTGGCCCAGCCCGCGGCCACGGCCGGGACGACCAGCCACGCGGCGACGACCGCGAGGTCGCGGCCCAGGTCGGCGGCGGGCTCGGTGCCCGTGAACAGGTGGTCCATGGTGCCGCCAGCGTACGTCAGCAGGTACACGGAGAGGTCGGACCCCGCGCCCTGGCTGAGCACGGTCACCGCGAGGGGCAGCACGAACAGCAGGCCGAAGACGACCGCGATCGCCGCCGCGGAGCTGCGCAGCAGCGTGGCGATCATCACGGAGACGACGGCGAGCAGCACGAGCCACGCGGCCGTTCCCCCGATGACCTGCAGCACCTCGGGAGCGAGGAGCGAGGTCCGCAGTCCGGTGCTCCACAGCACGGCGGTCGACGCGCCCCAGGCCGCGATGGAGGAGACGACCGACAGCACGGCGACGGCGGCCGCGGCCACGAGCGTCTTGGCCGCGAGAACGGGCAGGCGCCGGGGCACGGCCGCGTAGGTGGTGCGGCCCTGGCCGGTCGCGTGCTCCTGGGTGACGACGAGAACGGCGAGCACGGCGACGAAGAGCTGGCCGACGAGGTCGCCGTACGAGATCGTGCGGACGGTGGTCGCGACGCCGTCGGCGAGCGCCCCGGCGGGGTCGGTCGCGTCGGTGGCGGCGACCGAGGCGCCGGCGGCGGCGGTCAGGGCGAAGACGAGCAGCCCGACGAGCGCGGTCGAGCGGAGGGTCAGCAGCTTGGTCCGCTCCGAGTCCACCACGTGGGCGAACGTGAGGCGCGGTGCCCGGTCGAGCGGGCGGAGCAGGGGGGTGGTCGTGGTCATGGTGGTCTCCGAACGGGGGGAAGGGGATGAGGTGGGGGAGCTGCGGCAGGGCAGCCGAGGGCGACCCGGGCGCGGGCCGACGGCGCCGAGCAGGCGCCGAGCCGGCGCCGAGCAGGTCGAGGTCTCAGGAGGCGCCGGTCACGACGCCGCCGCGACGCACCTCCCGGGGGCGGCGCGGCCGGTCACACCTGACTGGTCGACCCGGACCGGTACTCGACCGAGTCGTCGGTGAGGCCGAAGAAGGCGTCCTCGAGCGACGGCTGCACCGGCGTGAGCTCGTACAGCAGCACTCCGGCGGGCCCGGCGGCGGCGGCGATCTGCTCCGTGCCGAGGCCGCCCACCTCGAGCCGGCCGTCGGGCAGGTGGGCGACGGTGGCGCCGAGGGGCCGCAGCAGGGCCTCGAGGCGGTCGGCCGCGTCGGTCCGGACGGCGACGCGGTCGCCGCCCGCCCTGGCGATGACGTCCGCGACGGACTCGTCCGCGATGACCCGGCCCCGGCCGAGCACGACGAGGTGGTCGGCGGTCTGCGCCATCTCGCTCATGAGGTGGCTCGAGAGCAGCACGGCCCGTCCCTCGGCGGCGAGCGAGCGGCAGAGCTGCCGCACCCAGACGACGCCCTCGGGGTCGAGGCCGTTCACCGGCTCGTCGAGGACGATCGTGGAGGGGTCGCCGAGCAGCGCGGTGGCGATGCCGAGGCGCTGGCGCATGCCGAGCGAGAAGGTGCCGGCGCGGCGACGTGCGACCGGCTCGAGGCCCGTGAGGGCGATCACGTCGTCGACGCGGCGGTCGGGGATGCCGTGCGTCCGGGCCACGGTGCGCAGGTGGGCGCGGGCGGTGCGTCCCGGGTGGGAGGCGCCGGCGTCGAGCAGCACCCCCACCTCCTGCAGCGGGGCGGGGCTGTCGGCGTACCGACGGCCGTTCACGGTGACCGTGCCCGAGGTGGGCCGGTCGAGCCCGACGATCATGCGCATGGTGGTCGACTTGCCGGCGCCGTTCGGCCCGAGGAACCCGGTGACGGTGCCCGGCGCGACGGTGAACGACACGTCGTCGACGGCGAGGGAGGCGCCGTGGCGCTTGGTGAGGTGGCTGGCTTCGATCATGTCCCCGACGCTACGGAGCGCGACGCGCGCCCTCGTCGGAGCGCGGTGCCGTCGTCGTGGTACCGGGGTACCACGTGACGCGGGGCGTCATCGGCCTCGGCCCGCACCTCCTGCTGTGGCAGTGTCGACGGGGTGACCGACGACACCGCACCCGAGACCGACGCAGCCCCGGCGGCCGCGAAGAAGCCGCTGATCCTGAACCTGTTCGAGATGAACTGCGTCGGCCACATCACGCACGGCCTCTGGCGGCTGCCCGGCAACCACCGCCGCGAGTACACCGACATCGCCTACTGGACCGAGCTCGCGCGGCTCGCCGAGCGGGGCGGCTTCGACGCGGTGTTCCTCGCCGACGTGCTGGGCACCTACGACGTCTACGGCGACGGCCCCGAGGCGGCGCTGCTCGAGGGCATCCAGGCGCCCGCGAACGACCCGATGCTCGTCGTGCCCGTGATGGCGGCGGTCACCGAGCACCTCGGCTTCGGCGTGACCGCCTCGACCAGCTACGAGCCGCCCTTCGCCTTCGCCCGCCGCATGTCGACCCTCGACCACCTGACCAAGGGGCGCGTCGGCTGGAACGTCGTCACGTCGTACCTGCCCAGCGCGGCCCGGAACTTCGGCCTCGACGCCGAGATCCCGAAGGAGGAGCGCTACGCGCGCGCCGCCGAGTACCTCGACGTGGTCTACGCGCTCTGGGAGGGCTCGTGGGAGGACGCCGCCGTCGTCGCCGACCCGACCGCCGACGGCCTGGCCCCCGGCTCGGGCGTCTACACGGACCCGACCAAGGTGCACACGATCGACCACGACGGCCGCTTCTACAAGGTGGTCGGCCCGCACCTGAGCGAGCCGTCGCCGCAGCGCACGCCCGTGCTGTTCCTCGCGACCGCGTCGCCGACCGGCGTCGAGCAGGCCGCGCGCAACGCCGAGGTCGTCTTCACGGGCGGCCGGGCGGTGGCCCGCGTGGCCGAGGCGACGCGAGCCGCCGCCGTCGAGCTCGGCCGGGCCGCCGACGACGTGCGCTTCATCGTGCAGGCGGGGGTCGTCACGGCCGAGACCGAGGAGGCGGTGGCCGAGAAGCTGGCCCGCTACAAGTCGTTCGCCAGCGAGCAGGGCGCGCTCGTGCACCGCAGCGTGCCGTTCGACGCGCTGTCGCACGACCCCGCGACCACGGTGCGCGAGGCGCTCACGGCCGAGGGCCGTCTCGACCACCCGGGAGCCGCCTCCCTGCCCCTCGACATCACCGTCGGGCAGCTCGTGGCGAGCGTCGACGAGGCGTGGGGCGGGGCGTTCTTCGTCGCGGGCACCCCGACGGTCGTGGCGGACGAGATCGAGCGCTGGCTCGACGAGGAGGGGATCGACGGCATCAACCTGCGGCAGTACCACTCGTTCGACACCCTGCGCGATTTCGTCGAGCTTGTCGTGCCCGAGCTGCGGCGGCGGGGCCGGGTGCGCGAGGCGTACGTGCCGGGCGAGACGCTGCGCGAGCGGCTCACGGGGGGCGGGCCGCGCCTCCCTGCGACGCACCCGGCGGCGGCGCACCGGCGCTGACGGGGCGGCCGGCGGCGGCGCACCGGCGCTGACGGGCGGCCCGCAGGCGCCCGCGCTTCGCTAAGCGGAGGGGCGGACGCGGTAGCGCGCGGGCACGGTCGGCACGCGCAGCCAGGTCGTGCGGCGCACGCCGT
>Ga0265797_10013053_pt1 | contig 10065 bp, 9 predicted proteins | sample P2T30metagenome_FD_192433 | JGI IMG/M metagenome (GOLD analysis project Ga0265797, IMG submission 192433) | Plant litter microbial communities from East Loma Ridge, Irvine, California - P2 T30 | ecosystem: Environmental > Terrestrial > Plant litter > Unclassified | place: USA: California... | reverse complement strand
CACCAAGTCCGGCGCGCCTGCCATTGCCGCATCACCAACACGAGCCCTACCTTACAGTGTACATTAGCATCTAACAAGAAAACTCGTAAAAATTAATAATATTGTAGACTTCTAGATTCTCTGTTATGTCTATACAGCTCTTACGTCTACATAGCTCTTAATACGCCTTGCTGTATTAGGAAGGAGTGCTCTGCTCCAAAGAGATGTTTAGCTTCTCTCTTCGATATAGCGCAGCGCAACATTCACAAAGACTCGTCTACCGGAACAAATGGAAAATGCTGTACCATATTAGTTGAGCTACAGCACAATATCGGTGCATCCCTCTGCATCACCATGGCAGCTTTTCGTGATACGAAACGGTATCATTGACGTCTCGTCTCACATCATGTTGAAAAAGCAATTGATCGTTAGGCACTTCTCAACTTTTGGAGACATGCGATTGAACTTTTCCTGGTCTGAATTATATCTTTTTGTATCGACACTAGGCATAGCCCTTCAGTACCGCCGCTTCTGCGTTCAATATCGACGATCCTGCCGCTCCAATGACAGCTGCGACTAGTTAGCAATGTCCCGGGTACCTTCAGGTGCAAGTCAGACTTACTGTTGTGGCTAAGTGCGACGAACTTGAGATCAAAGATGCCTGCCTCATCCTCTCTTATCCTACCTACACTGACAGCATATCCCCGATCTGTCTCTCTGTCTAGTCTTGGCTGCGGCCTATCCGCCTCGTCCATGACCACAATAGCCTTTGCAGGCGCTGATGGGCAACCCAGTTTTTGCGCATCAGACACATACTCGCGCATTGCCTGCTTGACCTCCTCTGCGCTGGGTGCCGGGCGGCGTTGGAAGCGTAGCGATACGCATGCAGTGTGTCCGTCAAGTACTGGTACGCGGTTGCATGCTGCAGAGACCTTCATAGGCTGGTCTACGAATCCTGTGACGTCGTCGTTGACGCTGCCGAGGATCTTAGATGCCTCCGTCTCGAGCTTGTCTTCCTCGCCTGATATAAAGGGCACGACGTTGTCGATGATGTCCATGCTGCTTACGCCGGGGTAGCCAGCGCCAGACACGGCCTGCATTGTGACGACTGAGACTTGATCTATGGGACCGAACTTCGCTTGTAGTGCTGCGAACGGTATGACGAGACCGATGACTGCGCAGTTCGAGTTGCAGACAAGGAAGCCCTTCTCCAGCTTGTGATGTTGTCTCTGGTGCTTGATGACGTCGAGATGTGGGAGGTTCACGGTGGGAACGACGAGCGGTACGAGAGGATCACGGCGGTAGTTCTTTGCGTTGGAGAAGACGGCCAGTTCGGACTTGAGGAAGGCCATTTCTACAATGCGTCAGAAATCTTTCTTACTCTGAGCGCATGCGCGTTTACTTACCGACGTCTCCGGCGACATCGCTGTCGAGTCCAGAGAAGACCATGTCACAGTCCTTGAACTCTTCAGGTGTGCATTTCTTCACCACCAATTCTCCAATGCGCTCGGAGAAAGGCAGCGCCTGCTTCCACTTGACGGCATCCTTGTACTTCTTGCCAGCTGACCGCTCAGATGCTCCAACAGCGTGTAGTTCAAAGTGTGGGTGTAGTGCCAGAAGGAGGATGAAGCGCTGGCCGACCGAGCCAGTCGCGCCGAGCACACCTGCAATTCAGTTAGTCAATAATCTCTCAAATGAGAAACTACACTGACCGCACTTCTTCTTGGGAAAGCTCTTGCTTTGAGATGTAAACTTTTCAGCGTCCATTGTGGTGGTGGTTGGTGTTGAGGAATTGAGTCAATGGAGTTCATAAAGTTCAGGTATGACGCGGGGAGTGGGGTGGAAAACGCGACGCCAGCCGATCACGGAGGTCTCCATGCGCGCGAGCATCTTGAACAGTCATCTCTTTGCCGCAAATCGTACTTTTTCATTACCAAACCAGAATGGTACTCAATGATTGAGATGCTGAGAAATCTATGTATGCCCTAACAAATGCACCAGAATGTCAGACATCCTCCCCATGGATGCTCCCTGAGGAACCAGAACGAGAAGAAATGTGCCGTGTCGGTATGCAACTCTACGCCTGAGCGTCCATGATCTTTCCTGGGTTCATGAGCCAGTACGGATCCAATGCGCCCTTGATGCTTCTCATCACGTTGATGGTGTCTAGGCCGAGCTCCTTTTCCAGTGATGCTTTCTTTCCCAACCCAATGCCGTGCTCGCCAGTACATGTGCCCTCCATCTCAAGCGCACGGTCGACCATGTCGTGAACGCATTTCTCCACAGCTGCTCGCTCTTTGGGATCCTTGCTGTTGTACATGATGCTTTCGTGGAAGTTGCCGTCTCCAATGTGACCTAGGATGCTCGCGAAAAGGCCGAGGTCATCCATTTCCTTCTTGGAGATTTCTGTCGACAAATCAGCAAACCCGCTTCAATATTAAGCTTAGCGTGACAACACACCGATAATGTCGGGCAGTCTGGAAATAGGCACCGCGACATCCGTTGACCACACCTCGTCACCTTCGCGACGGAGCGCCAACATACTCCACAAAGACTCCTTGCGCGCCGACCATAGTGTCTTCTGCTCCTCGGCGCTGACAGCAAACTCAAAATCTCCGCTTTTGTGTTTCCTCGAAATGGACTTCACCAGCTCAATGTTCTCTTGTACCTACATGCAGTCAGTTTCATTCTGGGTAAATGCAGGCCGCATAGGGCTGACATACCCCTGCCTTGGTTCCCGAGAATCTGTGTGCGGCTCTTAGTTCATGCTTTCACATGTCAAACGGTTATCTTGACGACTTACTTGAAGAACATGGTCGGTAATTCTTTCCATTTCTTGGTCGTTGATCCGGCTTTGTTGATCACCCCCATTTGCACGTCGTCCATGATTTCCATCGCAGCTACTGGTATTCCAGCGCGCAACACCTTGGAAGCTGCTGCTGCGGCATCTCGAATCGTGGGGAAAGTCACAACTGCGACACTGGTTTCTTGGGGCACTACAGCGAGTTTCAAAGTGATTTCCGTCACTATGCCCAGTGTTCCTTCGGAGCCAACGAAGAGGCTGGTAAGATTGTAACCGGCAGACGATTTTCTAGAGACTTTTAGTCATTCTCATATCGGAAATTGTAATCATCTTGCATACCTAGGCCTGCGTCTTGTTTTAATGATTGTGCCGTCCGCGAGGACAACGGTCAGATTGATGACCCAATCCTTCATCGTGCCGTATCGCACCGCGTTAGTCCCACTGTGACGTTAGTTATAGAAACCATGTCGCCAGCAGTCGGCGACCTCACCTGCAGCTTGTACCAACCATGCCTCCAATTCGAGCCTGCCACGTCCGTTAACATAGGTTCGGATTTCCGCTTTGGGATTTCCGCTTGTTGGTCGCGATGTAGTGTAACACATGAGAACGTACCGATGGACCGGGGTCAACTGGAAAGAACAGACCTGAGTCTTTGATCTGGTCGTTGAGACTCATCCAGGGTACCGAAGGCTGAACTACGACATCCATACTACAGGCTACGTTAGTATCGTAGATTTGGTATGCTGAGCGAATTCTGCACTTACTCATCTTCGTGCAAGGCCACTATCTGGTCCATGAAGGAGAAGTCGATGCTCATTCCGCCAAACGGAGCCGAGAAGTTGGCCTCAAGGCTTGATCCTCCAGAATAGGGAACTGTACGCTATCAACACCCATCTCTTCGTCTATCCTCGTAAACATACTCATGGGTATCTTGTATTTGTAGCAGACCTTGGCGATCGAGGCACACTCTTCCGTAGATTTTGGGTAAGCCACCGCAACTGGGAGCTGGTCGATGTTAATGGACGACCATTCCGAGTATCCATGTCTGTGCAAATCTTCGTCATCGGTACTAATCGCATCTTCTCCAAGTGTTGTCCTTAGTTCTTCAATTGCCTGCATCCAGGTAAGTGACTGATGCGTGCGAACCTTTGCACGACTCGCGAGCCTACCTTCTCCATCTCGTGTTTGGACGCATATTGGGGTCCTGAGGACTTGAGCCATGGCATTTGAATCCTGTGAGGTTCATCGTTGGCGCCATAGAAGTACGTAGTTGTGCCGGTGACAGCAGAAAACAGCAAGACCCTTCCTGAGTTCCAAAATGGCCGTTGAGAATGTTCGGATCTGAATGTCTGCTCGCGTCCGGTACGTGCTCGAGCGCCTCCTCGCTTGAGCAAAGGTGAGACTATTTGCCTCAGTCGCGCTGCTGGCTGGCGAAACATGACAAATCAACAGCGAAGAAGAGAAGAAGATGCAATCAGTTGTTGGGGCGGTTGATGAAACTAAAAGTCGAACCCGCCTCCACTAAATATCGATCAGGGCGCATTTACCGAACTAGGGTGAGGGAAGAGGAGATGAGAGAATAGTAGCAAGGCTGCCGTACGCATTTTGTGGATCTAGAAGCCGGACGGCAAGCACAGTGAGAGCGGGGAGAGATATCTCAGTCTAAACGCAGTTGGCGCGATTGTTCTTTCGGGTATCGCTTTGAGCGTCGTTGGCCAACGCACAGGTAAAGTCGCAATACACGTCCCAGAATTCGTGGGATGGGCCAGTGATAGCGTGGGAGGCTGACTAGATTCCCGATTTTATGTATCAAATTTTTCGGCTCACGCAGCAAATGAAGTCGTGCATGATCACCTGCAAGGGGGCTTGAATACACGCAAGGTGATTGCGGGGAAGACCAGGGCGATGACAAGCAAATGTGTTGGTTCGAGATGCATCGTGGCGACAGGTGACGCTGGATGACATTCCGAACGGCATGCCGTCGCGTGACGAGGCGTTCGCTAGGGCCCCGAACGGCTGCAGACGAGGACCGGAGCTGTGGATCTGGAACTCTGCGAGGTGCGCTGCTGCACTGTATGCTTCCTTTTCGAGGTCGAGATAAGTGGCAGAAGAGGCGTATGCCAGGAACAATTGCCAACCTCGATACCCGATGCCCATGGCGTTTGAGGCTCAAGAGCGGAGCTCGGAAGCCCTGTGGAGCAGCTGAGGGATGCGGCAGACCTGCCATGGTCTGTCTATTGGGCAACCGTGATACGATTACCTCACTAAACTTTACTCCTCTTGTCTGTGCAGCCCAGATGCTGGCTGACAATCGAGCGAGTGGGGGAACATGCTGCACATGGACGTTTGTTACACCCCACGCGCGTTTTTAGGCCTTTGCTTGCCGGTGAAGACGGAACGCTCGGGGATGTTCGTAGATGCCGCGGCAACGGCTTCAGCTTGGAGGTGGCCAGCTCTATAGTTTAGAAACATAGCACCGTATAGTACCCCCTTGAGCGGCATAGCAGAGCGCTGAGTATCACGCGCGAGGCAATGAAGGAGCTGCCAAAAGCAAAGAAGCGTACATTCTAACGCCGCCAATGGGAAGCAATATGTAAGCGGAGAATAGAACAAGCCCCGCCACGCCTGCAAGACTAGCAGTGTTGCGCACAGCGGCTGTACGATTCATAGATGGCTGACGTCAATCGAGAATCATCCATGGATGTGCATGTGCGAGCACAGGATGCGAGACGTTGCATGGTCGCGTGCATTGACACGAATGCGGAAGTCGGTGATGTCGGCGCCTAGTTCGGTTGTCGGGAGAACGCGATAGCAAACACGTTCGCGTTCCATATGCACAACGAGCGCGCTCCACAACGACTATCCGGCCCATCTCCGAACTCAAACAGACTCAGCCGACATGGCGGATATCACCGCAAAGCTGACGTCCGAACTGACAAGGATTATCGAATGTCCATACCCCCCTTCGCTATCCGTACGCATTGCCCCTCATCTTCTCAACGTCCTCGCGTCGCACCACTAGCCTGGTCTCGAGCCCAAGCACATGACTCGCTGCATATGCGTTCCATCATTGCTGAGCTGACGCGAGATTCCACAGCATCTATACGATCTCCTGGCTGGAGCAGACGTACCGACTATCCGATCATGTGTCCAAGACCGGTCACCATGTGCCGTGAACAGGCTGGCCAGGATCGTCTTCGATGCATTACCTTTGAATGCTTACACGTTGCGTGTGCTACATCTTTTGTGTAAGCAGCTCACCGCTGTCCGCTCTAAGATTGGGGACGCAATAAGAATTGACGAGTTAATTCAGGTCATGCGCCAGAATTTCGAGATGAATTACTGGTCCTGCAACCGACACTTCTTCATACTCTGCTGAAGAAGGCAAGCTCATCCAAGTCCGACTTTGAGCAGGTCAGTATACAAACTTGAAGGTATAACCCTGTCTAACCTCATGTAGCACGCCGAGCTATGTGTGCTTCTCCTCTCTCGTCCATTGCCTAAGGCGATTCCATTACCTGCTACAGCACAGACATTCTTCCTTAATGTTTTCGAACACGCTACCCAGCAACCGAACTACGATACACTGCGATCAGTGTATCGGATGCTCAATGGAGCATGTCGTCGGCTCTACAGCCTTCTTCCGCGGGACTCGAGACATCGGTTCGACACAGAGTTGTGCAATATACTCAGATCTAAGAGAGTTGTACAGTCTTCTATGCTATTCCTATGGGCGGAAGGTATAGTGCTACTCACAGAGCATCCTGAAGAAGTTGAGAAACTGCAAAGCCCGTCTACTGATGAGGAGCCGACATCTACGGAAAGGCTGAAGCAACATTGGGTAACACCGTCAGGCCAAAAGTTGTTCGGTTCAACCAAGGACTCTTACAAAACCATTGAACTGACCTGTTTGAACGTGGTATGGGTTCTTCGAGGAGGGATCAAAGATGACGAGGCAGTCGAGTGTATACGCATCGCATCTAGAGCTTTACAGTCCATTGGCCAAGATGTAAAGGACAGTTGGCATCTATCTAGCAGCTCCGCGGCCACCCTGTACAGCAAGTGTTTTTCCAAAGTACAGAGCTCTGATGCGAGTTTACCCGTTCAGTTGGAGGCTCTGTCATTCCTCGGCATACTTTCGAGTTCCCATCTGAACTTACCGCAAGACATTGTCTCACGCTATGAAGCGTGTTTATTAGAAGCTCCTTGTATAGCAGAGCCTGAAAGCTTTGCCGAGCTTCTTGCGGTTTCTCTGCCAGCCTTTGCAATGCATATCCAGGAGGGAACCATCTTGGCACTCGTATCAGGTATCTTAACAGCGTGTGCTTCGCAGCCAGGCTCCCGTGAGGCATCTAATCTTATTGGCACTATCGATGAGCTGGCCACTGCTACGATAACGTCTGGCATCCTACGAACTATTGTGCTGCGTGCACTGTCATCAAAGACTCTGCAAGAGAAACTTACGAACCTAGCCCATCCTACTGTAAAAAAGGAAGGTACCGGCTGCTACGCACATGCGGCATTGGTGCGTAGGCGATTAATCGCTGCCACAATCGCTTCTCTACTCACCATCGCTCTTGCGGCGCAACCGGGAGAGTCGACGATACCGCAAGCCGTCGTCACTGCTCTTATCAAGAAACAGCGAGACCTTCCTCCAGTATTGAATGCTTGTTTGCACTCAATGGAAAGCTTGAATCAGCCTTCAATCTCTCTCTTTGAAGAAGCAAGCACACAACACACAGGCCAGCATCTAGAAGATTGGAGAAGACGTCTCGATTCGGAGCTAGAAAGTCAAAGCAAATACCAGCGAGATGCCGTCATGCGCTCTATGGCACAGATTTGCAGTGATCTCGAAACGCGTTGCAACACAGTCGAAGAGCCGCTACGGCTAGAGAAAGAGAGGTCTGTGAAGCTTCAAGAAAAAATTGCTCATCTTGAAGAACAAATTGAGTCGTTACGCCAAGAAAGACAGGACTACATCGATCACATAGACGGCCTGGACAAGGACTTGCAAGATTTGAAAGACGACCAACAGCAACTAGAGCAGCAAAAGTCCGAATTAACCAAAGAGAAGGATCAAATGTATTCCAGACTCCAAGACGCAGAGACCTCTCTTGAGGCGTCAAAGCGAGACGCAACCGAGGCTCTGAATGCCGCCCATGAAAGATCGAGCGCAGTAGAGTCAGAGCTTCGCTCAATGACACACCAGTATAAACAGGCCATCGACGCTCGTGATGAGAAGGTTCACGAGCTGAGCGTCACTATAGACCAGCTGAGAGAGTCTCAGTCGCAGCAGAAGAAAGACTTTGAAGACTTAACAACTCAGTGCGAGCAGCATCAGAATCGTAGCTACGAAGCAGAAGATTTGCTTCAAAAGGAACGAGGAAAGGCTTCTCGACAATCGGATGACATTGCACGGCTTGAAGCACAAGTAATGGAACACCAGCATCAGTTGGAAGGAAAAGAAGCGGAGCTTGAGGACGCTCTTCGACAGTTACATGTCTTGCGGACAAGCTATCAAGAGCTTGAAGAATCATCGGCAGAAATGATGAAAGAGCTTGTAGCAAAGCATGCCAGCGATGTAAATGTCACTGCTAGAAGAGCTGAAGACGAACGCAAAGAGCTAGAAGCTCAGCTGCACAATGCTCAGAATAGCGCTCGTCAAGAGAGACATGATCATGAGAAGACCCGTAGCAACGTTCAATCCCTTCAAGCCTCGATACCACCGTTAGAGGAAAGAATCCAAGAACTCGAGGAGTTCTGCAGAGAGCAGGAAGAGGAACTCGAAGAATTCAGAACCGCTCAGAAAATGATGGCTATGCATCTGCGGCCGGCTCGGCCTGCTTCTCGAACCTACAAAGAGATCGCTCAGCCCCAAACTGTACGCGAGCCGCGAACTCACAGACGGCGGAAGTCAGCTATCAACACTCAAGAAGGCATGCCAAAGGCTCAAGCGGATACCCAAGAACTACCTGACCAAGCCAATGAGCATGTCACAAATGCGTCTTTCGCCTCGTCTGCCGACTCCAATTCTTCACTAGGCGGCGGGCCAACACCCAAGCGTGCCAGACCAAGGCCAACGTTCAAAGTGCCAACGATGCAAACGCCGTACACCCAAAAACCGGATTCGATACCCAAGCCAGTCTCACACTCACGTAACTCGTCATCAAGCAAGCGTGCTCTGAGGCCAGTATCGCCGAATCGCCGCCACACAACTGCTGAGTTCAGATTACCAGATAGTGAGAGAGATGGCACAGCTAGCGAACTTGGGTCAGTCAGAAAGTCCACAGGCAGCCTTCAGGCTTTTGAGCAGACAGATTTCGACACCGAAGATGAGTTCGCGACAGGCACTCCACTAACTCCAGGCTTTATGTCTGGGACTGGTCGTATGCCGGTAGAAGACGATGAGACCATGACTGAACTGTGATCAAGGATTTATAACATAATATGACATGGTAGGGAGGCGACATGGCCAACAGTCAGATCTTCAAACATTAGATGTGGACGATTTGATACATGGTGCGTGAGACATTTGATAGATCTAAGATACCCAACGGTCTATCCTTATTTGAGGTGTAGATTCCACCTTTACCTTCGAATAGCTTTACCTCAACACTAGCTTTCTTTAGCAGGTCAGATCTCTATTTCCTCTCAGCCTCTTTTCTCGAAGTTATCCTGATCTTTATATCTTACGGCTACCTGCTTCCTTCCCATGCGCCTTCCCGTCACTCGTCATCATATCAACCATTATCTTTCAACTTCCCAGGTCGCTCCCCGTTCGTACCTTCCTCATCTCAACTCAGACATATTATTGAGTAGTAGCTCTGAATTTGACCCCGCGCTTTCCTCATCCGATTGCTCCTCTGAGGCTTTCTATCTACCCCAACTGCCCTGTCACATTGCCTTGCCCGCTGCTGCTATCTCGACAATCCTTTCAGCTACAAGCCATCTTCCAGCCCCCAAATCCCAGGACTTCCGGTCTATTGTCACCACGCAAATATCGCGCACACCTGTCGCGACTCGCTCTTACCGGATGCAGAACGGCTATAAGCAAACGCTCGTCTAATTGCCCATCCACCTCGAGCAAACAACGACTTCCATTGTCCCATTCTATTCTCCCAAAAGCTGGGTGTCGTTAGTATACGCCTCCAAAATTCCTTTAGTCAGCCGCTTCGGCACCGCTACATTGCGCCTTCCTGAAGTAGCGGTCACTCTCGATTTGGCAGCTCGTCACCGCCACCGACTGTTCCTACCGCCATTCCCTGGGGATCAGAGCGACGGCA
>Ga0265797_10013051_pt1 | contig 10068 bp, 8 predicted proteins | sample P2T30metagenome_FD_192433 | JGI IMG/M metagenome (GOLD analysis project Ga0265797, IMG submission 192433) | Plant litter microbial communities from East Loma Ridge, Irvine, California - P2 T30 | ecosystem: Environmental > Terrestrial > Plant litter > Unclassified | place: USA: California... | reverse complement strand
GCAACCAACTACTCCGGCCCCGCGCTTCGCTTTCGGCCCCCGCAACTACCGCCTGATGTGGCTCGGCCTGGCCGTGCTGGCTGTGGGCTTCATCACGATGATGCTCGACGGCGCCGACTACGGCGAGGGTTTTTTGGGCCTCACGCTAGGGCCGATTTTGCTGTTTGTAGGCTTCGTAATTGAGTTTGCCGCCATTCTGGTGCGCAGCAACCCTAGCGAAGAAGTGCCCGTGGCCCCCGCCCCCACGCCCCTGGCCGAGGCGGCTCAGCCCCTGACCCAGCCGGTAGCCACGGGCGCACCGGCCGCCGCGCCCGTGGCCCCGCGCCCCACTAAGCCTGCTTACAAGCGTCCTGGCTAAATTTGCCGTAACACCCCGTCCGTCATGCTGAGCTTGCCGAAGCATCTTGGTCGCACCGTTGAGGTTACAATAACCCTAGCGGTACGACCAAGATGCTTCGGCAAGCCCAGCATGACGGACGGGCTTTATATACTATATCACTACCAAAACACCGATTAAATGACTTATTGGCAGGCCTTTTTGCTGGCCATCGTGGAAGGAATCACCGAATTTCTACCCGTATCCAGCACCGGCCACATGATTATCGCCTCCAAGCTGCTGGGCATCGCGGCTACGCCCTTCGTGAAGCTTTTCTTGGTGGTGATTCAGTTGGGGGCCATCCTCTCGGTGCTGGTGGTGTACTGGAAGCGCTTTTTCCAGAGTTTCGACTTTTACCTGAAACTGCTGGTGGCCTTTCTGCCTATCGTGGTAGTGGGGCTGGCCCTCAAAAAACACATCGACGCGCTGCTCGAATCGGTGCAGACGGTGGCCGTAATGCTACTGCTCGGCGGCATTGTGATGCTATTTGTGGATAAGTGGTTTCCGCAGGAAGACCCCAAGGCAGGCGGCCACCCGGTTACGAACCCAAGCTGGAAAGAGGCCTTTATTATTGGCTTGTTTCAGTGCATTGCGGTGGTGCCGGGCGTGAGCCGGTCGGCAGCCACCATCATTGGCGGCCTCACGCAGAAGCTCACGCGCCGGGCGGCGGCCGAGTTTGCCTTCTTCCTGGCCATGCCCACGATGGCGGCGGCGGCCGTGAAGGATATTTATGATTACTACAAAGAGGCGCATACCCAAGGCATCACGCTAGGGCACCTGTTTTCGGGTGAGGAGCTGAAGCTGCTAGCCCTTGGCAACGTGGTGGCGTTTGTGGTGGCGCTGCTGGCCATTCGGCTGTTTGTGGGCTTCGTGGCTAAGTATGGCTTCCGGGCGTTCGGCATCTACCGCATCATTGTGGGCGCGCTGCTGTTGCTGATGCTGGGGCTGGGCCTGAATTTAGAATTGGTATGAGTGAGAAGAAACAACTGGCAGACTTCGACTTTGAAAAGGGCGAAGTATTGCTGCTCGATAAACCGCTGACCTGGACCTCGTTTGACGTGGTGCGCAAGGTGAAGAACACCCTGCGCCCGCGCAAAATCGGCCACGCCGGCACCCTCGACCCCCTAGCCACGGGCCTGCTCATTCTGTGCACCGGCAAGAAAACCAAGGACATCGACCAGATTCAGGCCCAGGAAAAAGAGTACGAAGGCACCTTCCGGCTAGGGCAAACCACGCCGAGCTTCGACCTCGAGACGCCCGTGGACAGCGAGCAGCCCTACGCCCACCTCACGGATGAAGAAATCCGGGTCGCCGCAGCCACGTTCTTGGGCAAAATCGAGCAAACGCCGCCGCTCTTTTCCGCTGTAAAAGTGGACGGCCAGCGCGCCTACGAGTTGGCCCGCAAGGGCGAGGAAGCGGTTATCAAGTCGAAAACTGTGGACATCAAAGTCTTCGAAGTCACGCGCATCGAGCTGCCCGATATTGATTTTCGGGTGGTGTGCTCGAAGGGCACCTATATCCGCAGCCTCGCCCGCGACCTGGGCGCGGCGCTGGGCACCGGCGCCCACCTCACGCGCTTGGTGCGCACCCGCATCGGCGAGCACCGCCTAGCCGACGCCTGGACCGTGGCCGAGGTGCAGGCCCTGCGCCCACCCCGTCCCGAGCGCCCCGATAACACCGAGGGCCAAGAAGCTAGCCCCCGCCCCACCGACCGCCCCCGCCGCGAGCGCATCAAGGTAGCCCGCGTGGGCCTCGACTATTACGCCGCCCAACAAGCCGAAAAGTTCGAGGAGCCCGCAAAGCCCAGGGAATCAGCCCAGACGCAGTCAGCCCCACCTACGGCGCCCACCCAATCGTAGAATCTCCCAGCGCAGCCAGCCCACGCAGTGGGCCGTGCCACTCCCAAATCCTTGCCACCGAGGAAGCCCGCCTCCCAGCGCAGCCAGCCCACGCAGTGGGCGTATCCGCGCAATCCGTTAAATCCGTTAAATCTGCGGTCTATGGTTGTTATTACTGACCCCGCCGACTTCCCGGCCCTAGCCAACGCCGTGGTGACGAGCGGCACCTTCGACGGCGTGCACCTGGGCCACCAGCGCATCCTGGCGCGGCTGCGGCAAGTGGCCGACGCGGTGGGCGGCCCGGCCGTGGTCATCACCTACTGGCCCCACCCACGCCTGGTGTTAGGCCCGCCGCCCTCGCATCCCGAGTTGCTGGAACTACAGCTGCTCAATACTTTAGACGAGCGCGCCGCCCGGCTAGCCCAGCACGGCGTCGATTACCTACTGGTAATGCCTTTCACCCGCGAATTTGCGGAGTGGACGTCGGAGCAGTATATCCAGGAGCTATTGTTGAAAACGTTGGGCACCGAGCATTTGGTTATCGGCTACGACCACCGCTTTGGCAAAAACCGGGAGGGTGGCTTCGATTACCTCACGCAGCACGCCGCGCGCTACGGCTTCACGGTAGAGGAAATTCCGCGCCAGGATGTGGACGCCGTGGGCGTGAGCAGCACCCGCATCCGGCGGGCGCTGCGGGCCGGCGACGTGGCTACGGCCACCGCGTACCTGGGCTACGATTACCCCGTGACCGGCCTCGTGGTAACGGGCCAGCAGCTGGGCCGCACCATCGGCTACCCCACCGCCAACCTCGACGTGCCCGAAAAGCTGAAGCTGGTGCCCGCCCAGGGCATTTACGCGGTGTGGTGCACCACGGCGGCGGGCACCCGGCACCCCGGCATGCTCAGTATTGGGGTGCGGCCCACGATTGGCGACGGCCTAGCGCAAACCATTGAGGTTAATATACTTGACTTCAGCGGCGATTTATATGGGCAATTACTGACGCTGGAGTTCGTTGCCTGGCTGCGGGGCGAGGAAAAATACGACGGCCTGGCGGCCCTTACGGCCCAGCTGGCGCGCGATGCGCAGGCTACGCGGGCGGCACTCGGCTGCTAGCCCTCGCCTCGGCCCGACTATTGCCTTAGTCCCGCCCGGCGCCCGTTGGGGGCTTTTCTATTCTTTGGCTACTATGCATAAAACGCTTGCTTTCCTTCTTTTCCTGCTGCCGGGGCTAGCCCTGGGACAGGGCCGCCTCAGTGGCGTGGTCCAGGACTCGGCCACGCATGAGGCGCTGGCTTTTTCCAGCGTGTTTCTGGCCAATACCACCCTCGGGGCCACTACCGATGAGCAGGGGCGGTTTGAGTTTGCCAAGGTGCCCGCCGGCTCCTACGATTTGGTGGGCTCCTACGTGGGCTACAAGCTTAGCAAGCAGGCTATTACCGTGGGCAAGGCCGCCGCGCCGCAGCAGGCAACGCTCTTGCTAGCCTCCTCCGGGCCGCAGCTGAGCGAAGTAGTGGTGGAAGCCAACCCGCACCGGGCCGAGGACTTCAAGAAATTTACCGACTTTTTTCTGGGCGAAAGTACCTTCTCGCAGCAGTGCCACATCACCAATCCCAAGGATATCGTGGTGTATACCAACGACTCAACCAAGGAGCTGACGGCGGCGGCCAAAAACTTTGTGCAGGTTGAGAACGAGGCGCTGGGCTACCGCCTCAAGTACTTCGGCATGTTCTTCACCTACAACCCCGAAACCGATTTTATCGCCTTTAGTGGCCAGCCGGTTTTCGAGGAAATGAAGCCCCGCGACGTAGCCCAGCAGCGGCAGTGGGATGCCAACCGCGCCACGGCTTACCTGGGCTCGTTTCCGCACTTTTTGCGCAGCGTATACGCTGGCCAGCTGCGGGGCAATGGCTTCCTGGCCCAGCAGGTGCGCATCAAGTCCAACCCGCGCTTTGCGCGCCTGGAGCCGCTCACGCGCCGCCCGGCCGGCTCGCTCACCGACGCCGAGCAGGACTCGGTGGAAGTGCTGAACAAGATTGACCCCGCCTTTGCCACGCTCTACCCCACCGCCCGGCCGCTCGACAGCCTGCGCCGCGTGGCCCCCGATGGCCGCGTGTTTCTGCGCTTCACGGGCGAGCTGCAAGTGGCCTACTTTGGCGAGGCGCCCGACGCCAACTACACCACCCCGATGGCTACGCTGGGCCCCGAGCCGCGCAAGCAGCCCTACCCCACCAAGCGCGAGGTGTCGCGCCTGCGCCTGCAAGCCAGGGAAGCCGAAATTCGGCCCAACGGCGCGCTGCGCAACCCGGCCGATGTATCGACCGGCGAGTACTGGGGCTTCGAGAAAATGGGCGAGTTTTTGCCGCTCGACTACCGGCCACCCGCGCCTGCCCCGGCACCCGCCAAGTAGGCTAGCCGGCCAGGCCGGGCGCACAACTTTTGCCCGGCTTCGTGGGTAAACGCCTTTCATGCGCTTGGTACTGGCTTTTCTCTTCCTGCTACTGCCGGGGCTAGCCTTGGGCCAGAGCCGCCTCAGCGGCGTGGTGCAAGATTCGGTGACGCACCGGCCGCTAGCCTTCGCCAGCGTGTTTCTGGCCAATACCACGCTAGGGGTCACCACCACCGAGCAGGGCACGTTTGAATTTCCGAAAGTGCCGGCCGGCACCTACGATGTGGTGGGCTCCTACGTGGGCTACCGGCTGGCCCGCCAAACCATCAAAGTAACCGAAGCCCCGCAGCAGCTGACGCTGCGACTAGCCCCCACGGCCAACCAGCTCGGCGAGGTAGTAGTGCGCCCCAACCCCAACCGGGCCAGCGATTACCAGAAATTCACGCAGCTGTTTTTGGGCCAGAGCACGTTTTCGCGCCAGTGCCGCATCCGCAACCCCGACGATGTACTGGTGGACTTCGACGCCGAGGCCAATGAGCTTACCGCTAGAGCCATCAACTTCGTGCAGGTCGATAATGGCGCGTTGGGCTACCGCGTGAAATACTACGGCCTGCACTTCAATTGCAACTTCGCCCGGCAGGTCGTCACGTTCTACGGCCAGCCGGTTTTTGAGGAAATGACGCCCCGCTCGGAGCGCCAGCGCCGCCAGTGGCTGGCCAACCGCGAGCGTGCCTACCTGGGCTCGCCCACGCACTTTTTCCGCAGCCTGCGCGACAGCCAGCTCACGGCCCAGGGCTTCGTGGCCCGGCGGCTGCGCATTGTGCCCAACCCGCGCTTTGCCCGCGCCGACAGCCTGCGGCGGGCACTGCTGGGGCAGCGCCGCGCCTACTCGCCCGCCGAGCAGGACTCGGTGGGGCGCTGGGCCAATGTGCCGCCCAGCTTTATGCTGCTCTACACTGTGCCGCTGCACGTGGACAGCCTGCGCCGCGTGGCGCCCGGCGGCCGGCGGGTGTTCCTGCGCTTTCACGACCGCCTGCAAGTGACCTACCTGCTGGAGGGCCCCGATGCCAACTACCACCCACAGCCCTCGCGCTACGCCCGCGGCCCGGCCCCACCCCTGCCCCAGGACCACCAGGTGTCGCAACTGGTGCTGATGCAGCACGAGGTGGAAATTGAGCCCAATGGCCAGTTGGCAAACCCGCTGGCCGTGTTCACCGACCAGTACTGGGGTTTCGAGAAAATGGGCGAATTTTTGCCCCTCGACTACGCGCCGCCCGCGGCAGGGAGCCGGTAGCGGGCGGCTGGTTTGGGTGGCTAGCCTATCTTGCGGGCCTTTCCCACTCACCGGTTTCGCCCGCGAAACCCTTGCTTGCATGATAACCAAAACTGTGGCCGACGCCCGGGCCGCCCTCGCGGGCCTCACCGACGGCATGACCCTGATGCTCGGCGGCTTCGGCCTGTGCGGCATCCCCGAAAACGCGATTCAGGAAATTCTGCGCCTCGGCGCCAAAAACCTGACCTGCATCTCCAACAACGCGGGCGTCGATGATTTCGGCATCGGCCTGCTGCTGCAAACGCGGCAGGTGCGCAAGATGATTTCGAGCTACGTGGGTGAAAATGCCGAGTTTGAGCGCCAGCTGCTGGCCGGTGAGCTCGAGGTGGAGCTCATTCCGCAGGGCACCCTAGCCGAACGCTGCCGGGCGGGCGGGGCCGGTATTCCGGCCTTTTACACGCCGGCCGGCTACGGCACCGAGGTGGGCGAGGGCAAGGAAAGCCGCGAGTTCAACGGCAAAATGTACCTGCTCGAAACAGCTTTGCACGCCGATTTTGCCCTCGTAAAAGCCTGGAAGGGCGACACCGCCGGCAATCTCATCTACAAAGGCACGGCCCGCAACTTCAACCCCATGATGGCCACGGCCGGCAAAATAACGGTGGCCGAGGTGGAGGAGCTAGTGCCCGCCGGCGAGCTCGACCCCAACCAGATTCACACGCCGGGCATTTTTGTGCAGCGCATTTTTCAGGGCGAGCAGTACGAGAAGCGCATCGAGCAGCGCACGGTGCGTACCGCTTAACAATCGTTGTCAGGCTGACGAAGGAAGCATCTTATCACGGCGGGCTTCGTCACGATTACTAACTAACTGCGGCGCAGGCGTGAGAAGGTCCTTCGCAAGCTCAGGATGACAGTATAAAATGGCTCTCGACAAACACGGCATCGCCCGGCGCATCGCCCAGGAAGTACAGGATAATTCGTACGTGAACCTCGGCATCGGCATTCCCACGCTGGTGGCCAATTACATCCCGCACGGTATCAGCGTGGAGCTGCAATCTGAAAACGGCCTGCTCGGCATGGGTCCTTTCCCCACGGACAGCGAGGTGGACCCCGACCTCATCAACGCCGGCAAGCAAACGGTGACGACGCTACCCGGCTCCAGCCTGTTTTCCTCGGCCGACTCGTTTGGCATGATTCGCGGCGAGCACGTGGACCTCACCATCCTGGGCGCGATGGAGGTGAGCGAGCACGGCGACATTGCCAACTGGAAAATACCCGGCAAGATGGTGAAAGGCATGGGCGGCGCCATGGACCTGGTGGCCTCGGCCAAAAACATTATCGTGGCCATGCAGCACGTGGCCCGCGATGGCAGCAGCAAGCTACTAGCCAGCTGCACGTTGCCCATCACCGGCCTGCACTGCGTGAAGAAAATAGTGACCGAGCTGGCCGTGCTCGACGTGACGCCCGACGGCTTTGTGCTGCGCGAGCGTGCCCCCGGCGTAAGCGTAGCCCAGATTCGGGCCGCCACCGCCGGCCGCCTGGTGGTGCCCATGCCCGATGAAGAGGTGCCCGAGATGACGGGTGTGTAGAAAGCGTAGCGTAAGCTTTAGCTTGCGCGTTCTTTGTCAGGCCGTTTGCCGGGTCCTGGCGCTGACTCAGCGATGGCCCTGCGGTGCCAGCTAAAGCTTACCCTACATTTTATGCGCTACTCGCTACTCCTGCCCATTGCTCTGCTGGCTAGCCCCGCGCTGGCCCAGACGGCCCCCAACATCACGGCGGCCGATATGCCGGTGGTGGGCGACTCGCTGCGCCTGAGCCAGGCTAGCCCGGTGCTGCCCGCCAGCGCGCCGCCCCTGAGCCGCAACGGCGCCAACCAAACCTGGAACTACGCTAGCCTCGTGGCTATTGGGCAGCGCGTGGTGCGCTACAACAATGTGAGTTCTGCCGCCGGGGCGCTGCTTCAGCTTACGTTCAACAATGCTTTTTTTGGGGCCGATACGCGCGCTACGCTCGTGTCGCCGCAGGGCCTGCCGGCAGCGGCGGGCACGCTGCCCGTCAGCGACCCGCTGGAGTTTTCGGCCGTGTCAACTGCCGATTACCGGCTGGTAGGCTACGGCGGCACCTTCAGCGGCACGGCCGTGCCCGTGACCTACGCCAGCCGGGCCCAGCAAGACGTTATTTACCGCTTTCCTGTCAGCTACGGCAGCGCGGCCGCTGTCAGCAACTCGCTGCTAACCACGCCGGCGGCGCTGGCCAGCAGCGGCTACTTCAGCCAGAAGCGCCAGCGCACCAACCAGCCCGATGCCTGGGGCACGCTGACTACGCCCTTCGGCACGTTTCAGGCCCTGCGGGTCGTCACGACCCTAGCCGACCACGACAGTATTGCCCTGGGCGGCGCACCGGGCCAGGGCCTTACGCTACCCGTGGTGCGCGAGTATAAGTGGCTGGCCAAGGGCGTGCACGTGCCGGTGCTCACCATTACAACCACCGCCGTGGGCGGCACCGAGGTAATTGCCAGCGTGGAGTACCGCGACACCTTCCGGCGCTTTGTAGGGCTAGCCGCCCGCAGCGCGGCCACCGAGGCCATGCTTGGCACCTACCCCAACCCCTCGGCTGTGGGCGCGGAGCTGCGGCTGGCGGTGCCGGCCAGCAGCGGGCCGCTTACGGTATCAGGCACCGATTTACTTGGCCGGCAGCTGTTTAGCAAGGCTTACCCGGCTAGCCCCGCTGGGGTGCTATTGCTTAGTGCAGATACCTTCGGTACGTTTCGCGGAGTACTGCTGCTAACGGTGCAAACTGCCCACGGCACGGCTACGCGCCGGGTGGTGCGGCAGTAAACAAGCGCACCTATCCGGGCGTTTAGGCGTTATAGACCCCGCTGGCTAGCCGCCGGCGGGTTTTTTCGGGGGTAGTTTTGATTACTGCCCCTTTTTTCGTTCGCCTTTTCCTTTTCTATGGCTACTTCTTCCAACGGCAAGGCCGCCCCCGGCGGCGCGCACCACCACAAAAAAAGCGGCAAAACAGGCCCCGCCCTCACGGCCCTGGATGAGCGCCTGACGCCCACCGCCGTGCCCGCCCACAAGCTGGTACTGCGCCAGCTGCGCCGCAACGATTTCAAGGTCATTCACGCCATCATGGAAAAGGTGTACTCCAACATGGAGGGCGCCTGGTCGCAGGACGAGTACAATGCCCTGCTGAAGAAATTCCCCGAAGGCCAGATTTGCATCGAGGACAACGGCGACGTGGTGGCGGCCGCACTGGCTATTATCGTGGATTACAGCAAGTTTGGCGACAAGCACACCTACGCCAAAATCACCGGCAACGGCAAGTTCGACACCCACGACGCGGAGGGCGACACCCTCTACGGCGTCGATGTGTTTGTGGACCCCGAGTACCGCAGCCTGCGCCTGGGCCGCCGCCTCTACGACGCCCGTAAGGAGCTGTGTGAGAGCCTGAACTTGCGCGCCATGGTGGCCGGCGGCCGCATTCCCGGCTACGCCCAGTACGCGGGCGAGATGACGCCCGCCAAGTACGTGGAGATGGTGCGCAACAAGGAGCTTGTGGACCCTATTCTCACGTTTCAGCTCTCGAACGAGTTTTACGTGCGCAAAATCATTCGCGGCTACCTGCCATACGACTCGGAGTCAAAGGCTTACGCTACGCTTTTGGAGTGGATTAACGTGTACTACGACGAGGAGTTTGACAAGCTTATCGGCAACCCGAAGTCGAACGTGCGCATCGGTATTGTGCAGTGGCAGATGCGGGCCACCAATAGCCTGGAAGACTTCTTCCAGCAAATCGAGTTTTTTGTGGACACCGTGAGCGGCTACAAAGCTGACTGCGTGCTATTTCCGGAGTTCTTCAACGCGCCCATGATGGCCCTGACCAACGAAACGGCAGCCTCGGCGGCCATTCGGGGCATGGCGGCGTTTACCGAGCCCATTAAGGTGCGCATGATGGAGCTGGCCGTGAGCTACAACATCAACGTAATTGCGGGCTCGATGCCGGTGTACGAAGATGGTAAGCTCTACAACGTAAGCTACTTGTGCCGCCGCGACGGCACCGTGGACGAGCAGTACAAGCTGCACGTAACGCCCGACGAAGCCAGCTACTGGGGCATGCGCGGCGGCGACAAAATAAAGTGTTTCGATACCGATTTTGGCAAAATCGGTATCCTGGTGTGCTACGACGTGGAGTT
>Ga0265797_10013050_pt1 | contig 10069 bp, 10 predicted proteins | sample P2T30metagenome_FD_192433 | JGI IMG/M metagenome (GOLD analysis project Ga0265797, IMG submission 192433) | Plant litter microbial communities from East Loma Ridge, Irvine, California - P2 T30 | ecosystem: Environmental > Terrestrial > Plant litter > Unclassified | place: USA: California... | reverse complement strand
TACTCATCGGATACCTCTTCAGACGCTTCGAAAATAGGCCGGTGGCCGGCCACCCCGAAGTTCATATATATTGTTTACATGTACAAGTAAAAAAAAGAAGTAGAGTGTTTTGATCCCTTTCCCACCCTCCCAAATCACATGATTAATACAGATGAGCAGAAGACAAAATAAGCATAGAGTAGCTGAGTCGGTCGTTGCTCCATAAAACATGTGTCGATTATTCCTCTTCGTCTTCTTCCTCGTATCTGCATAACAGTGTAAAAAAAAGTACATCATTCCCATCGACCAATCATACAATGTAAATAGGATGAAAAAACGACATGTACATACTCTTGCTCAGATAGATGGCTGAGCGCTAGATGTCCCTTTGGTTGCTTGTTTCCCCTCCAAAGGGGGATTTTTTTGATTTTTCTTTAGTTCACATAAACAAAGAGGAAATAGACGTGTCTCATTTCCTCCTCTTCATAACCTTTGTGCACATTTCCACTAGGCCAGTCTTTGCTTCGCTTTCGGGGAAAGAGGATATCGCATCCATGGCCTTGTCGACGTATTCCTGGGCCAGCGCACGCGTTTGCTCGAGGCCCGAGCTACGTGCCACGATTTCTCTTGCCTATTTTGAATCGATTTTAGCCCAATTCCTTTTTTTTGTGGAGATCCTTCATAGATCTAGTCGGTGATAGGAAAAACTTACGCGCTGTACATCTCCCTGCTGTGAAAACTTCCTTCCTACCAACCGTCCCAAACTCTCATTTTCTTTCCATGCAAAAAGCAGCGGCGCAGTCGCAAGCCCAAGTTCTAGGTCTGCGCCAGCTGGTTTCCCAAGTTCAGCTTCAGAGACGGTGTAGTCGAGCATGTCGTCTACGAGTTGGAATGCGAGGCCGAGGTTCTTGCCGTAGAGATACGCCGCCTCTACGACATCTGGTGTTGAGCCGCCGAGAATAGCAGCGGCACGACAGCTCTTAGAGATGAGCGAGGCCGACTTGAGGTACGTTTTCTGGAGGTAGTAGGATACAGTGTCTTCTGTCCATGCCGGGTTCTTCTCGTCGCGCGCAGTGTTCTTGAGCTGCATGAACTCGCCCTCGACAAGATTTGCGATGACGGTCGCTAGTAGCTCGGTGACTTCTGGGTCGCGTAGTCGGGCTAGCGCTACAGATGCCCTTCCTAGGAGGAAATCTCCCGCCAATACGGCCATTTTGTTACCGAATTCGACATTTGCGGATGGTGCAGAGCGCCGGGAGACGGAGTGGTCGATGACATCGTCGTGTAGCAAACTAGCTGTGTGGATGAGTTCGGTAATTTCTGCTAATCGGCGTTGACTAGGGAGGATATCGCTATCTTCGCTTGCGTAGGCAGAGTCATGTCGTATACTGCTAATGGGGCTGCGGTCTGGGTTCTCGTCTGCAAGAATAGTTGGGTTTGTTATGGAGATATCTGCGCTGCGGCTTCCAATACCCATGCCTCCTCTTGGACTCCGGGGTGTGAGCGCCGTCGCTCGGCTCATGAGCAGAACCAGCATGGGCCGCACATATTTTCCTTCGCTCTGTGTATAGTACTTGGCCACGGTATCCAGCGTGGGGTGTCCAGAGCCCAACAGTTGGCGTATGTTTCCAGTGAGAAACTTCATCTCCCGTGCTACGGTTTGGAAGGGGTCCATTTTGATAGGCGCATCTGGTGGGGGCGAGGACATTACGTTTTGCGCTACGTGCGCAGCGGCTGCCCATGACGACTGATTCCGCCGCCGAGAGGGATGGTATAGTGATTTTGCTGCGTTTCGACTCTGGAGCGAGTGGGAGAAGGCGGTGGTGCTACGGTAGGGACATATGGGGCGAAGCATGGCGGAGGAAGCTTGCTGGCGCGCGACCGAGGCGGCGAGCCGGGGTGTACGGCTCGTCATCGAAGAGATCTACTCTTGAGTATGTCGGAAGAAGCAAACACACATGCAATTGAGCGAGTCTACGCGGGTCCCGGGGCAGGAAAAGAGGGTGGGTGGTGGTGAGACAAGCTAGGACAAAGTCGTCTTCGTTGATATCGGCTAGAATTGTCCAATCCAAAATATCATGACGTTCGGAACTAACTTGCCTGTCTCCACCGCACATCCCTGTCGTTACTCACTACGCGGCGTGTCTGCGCGACCGGAAGGCCGACTTTCTCACCACACCATACCACACCTGTCAGCCATGGTGTTGCTTATCATGACACCCGGTATCGTCCGGGCTGTCGCAAGAGCCCAAGATGTAGTACCCGATGAATTCTCAAAACTGCAGCGCGCAGACGAACCCGCGCTTGCCGAACCCCAAACCGGGAATCCCATCGCACACAACCAGCTGATTGACCTGTCCAAACTGCTCAAGAAACATGCCCCTCAAGATACGGACACAGCCGGAGCAACTGGAGACATGGAAGAAACACCAACAACCCTGGCAGCACTCCTCCAGAACACCAGAATATACACCCCACCGCCTCCCCCAAAGCCTACCCAAACCCCAGAATACCAGGCCCTCATGGCCCGCCTTCGCGCCGAACAAGAAGCCCTTTCGTATGAAAGGATGCTGCACCCACCGCCTACCCGCGAATCATTCTCGCAACGATTTCCCCGCGCCCCAGAGCCCTTTAGCATTGGTGCTACTCATAAGCCTTCCAGCGAGGAAGATGACGTGTCATACGAAGAAGTGCACCGCCAAATCATCTTGATAATAAACATACTGGTCTCCATTATCTGTGTTGCCGTCTTCATCTGGGTGGCTGCGCGGAGTTGGAGTGTGGGAAGCAGGCTTGGACTGAGCATGGGAGGGGCTGCGGGCATAGCTATTGCCGAAGTGGCTGTGTACGGTGGCTATGTGAGGAAGGTGCGGGAGGCCAAGAGGCTTGAGAAGAAGAAGCCCGAGATCAAGGAGATTGTCAAGACCTGGGTTCTGGGCGACGAAGCCGATGCAGCTGAAGGGGACACGACGGGGTGGAAGGAAAAGGATGGCGATGGCGTCAGGTTCAGAAAGGGCAAGCATCGTTGAAGCAGTACGCTGCATTGACGCCTACCATGCTTAAAAACTTCATACAAGCTCCATTACTGCTCCAAAACGACGCCTGCAATGCAGCTAGTGCCCACTTGCGCCAACGCGTTAAATCATGAAGAGACGACTGCTCATTACTTCTTGTCCTTCCTTCGTCCAGCAACACCACCAGCAAACCTCCCCAGATTGCTCAGACTAGACCTGGGCTTATGCCCCGGTACTGGGCCCACGGGTGCAGGCACAGGAGGTGGCCTCATTGCCCCCGCTGGGCTCCCTGGCCTCAACCCCGCAACACTCTTTGGTGGCGCAGAAGGTGTCGGCACCGTCGGACCCATCTTCTCCTGAATTTCCTCCTCCTCGCCCAAGCTAGCCATCCGCTGACTACGTCGAGCTTTCTCTTGCGTCTGTTTGAATCTATCCAGCAACTCACTCCACTTGACACTCCCACCTCCATCTGCACCACCCAGTCCATCTCTCGGTTTCAGCCTACCGGGCCGTTCAAAGGTCGGGATATTGGGCCCTCCAGACGAGGCAATACCGCTGCTGCTACTACTGTTCGACCCAATCTCTGAGCTTTTTTGCCGCAAGTGGTTTAGGGTAGGAGAAGAAGAGGAGGGATGGACATACGTCGAACTGCTGCGCTGTGGCGCAATGTGCAAGTAGCCAATGGCCGAGACGCTATTGAGGCGGTTCTTAAGCGCTGCAAAGGCCGAGGACTGGGGGAGAAGCATGAGTAGGCCGTACATGCATTTGTACAGATGCGGATATCTTTCCGGCTCGAGGAGCTGCATGCGGAGGTCTAGGGAGTTTTGATCAGTAGATTGCAGTTAGGTCGGAGTGGGTTGGAGACATGCTTACAGGTAAAGACTGGAGATTCGAGAAGTTGAACTAGCTTATCTATCTGGATGAGCATGTTGACGGTCATTTCAAGATCAGCGCTGGTCGAGTCAGCAGTGCATGTAGTGAGAATTTCAGTAGACAACTTACAAGACTTGAAGTAAATGATATGCCTGTTCGTAAGCTTGAGCTAGAAGACAGAGCGAGAAGGTCGCTACGGCGTTGTGACACCAAGCCTTGAATAATGTAACAAAAAACGATTGTCCGTCCTGTCTTTGTTAGCCTTATTACGGATGATCGGTAAATGCTGACTTACCCTGTTGTCAAGATTTCTCAGTCGTCTCCGTAGGTCGGCCAATTCAGGTGCAGTGATGAGATTGTTGTTGAGGTTCTGAACCATGATGCTTGCAAACTCTACATCTTCATCCTTGGCGAGACAGTCGGCCATGGTGCGATATATGCGCTCAGCGCTGAGAGTAAGACATAGCTGTCGAATAATAAGATTACCACGAGTCTCGAGCAGCCTACGATCAGTGCAGAACAGTTTCAGGAGGTTAACCATGAACGAAGTGAAGTAGGTGTCATCGCTGTGTAATGAGATTTGCGAGAGCAGCAGTAGGTCGCGCGTAACCACTGCATCTGAAGGGTCGGATAGAGTCTTGAGGAGTGCAGGAAAAGTGCCATCGTCCACAGTGAGTATCTGCATGACTGTTAGCGAGTTCGCAACGCTTGTGGGGTGTCTGTCTTACTCTGCCAGGAGCCATCCTATGGAGCATAATCAGCCATGCTATAGCTGCAACTCTTGTGGCTTCGTGTTCGTTTAAAAACTGCAACGTCAGAGCACTGACGGCTGCTTGGTAGTCCAACTCAGGTATCGGGCGTGGTGATGGACCACGTTCGTCTGCCTCTGCTGGGGTGGAGGATCGCGTGGCCTTGCCATCTGGCGAATCAGCTTTGTTTGCTTGGTCCCGAATGACTGCCTTGAGCAACCTGCCAGACAAGTTTGAATCGCGCCGCTGTGTGCCAGTGAGCTCTTTGCCAAGCTCGGATAGAGATGGTGGGAGTTGGATCTGCCCGCTTCCGGCGCCATCCCGGGAACGGTTGTCGTCAGACAGGGACAGGATATAGTCCATCAGCGCAGCGTTGACCTTGACCGCAGCCTTGCGAACAGTATCGACATCGTGTGACATTCTTGGCAGGACGTGTGACAGAAGGCTAGGTACAAAGGGCATGATGTCTTCTGGGCAGATGTCGAACAAGTTGTCTATCCAACGGAGAGCGGTAAGGACTATCTCGGTTTGCTCATCCTCGGTATCTATCAAGATTAGCTGTGTTGGAATCGCAAACTACTCCAAGTACATACCAGGCGGCGGGACCAGAAAGTCGACCAATATCTCGAGGATTTTGGGATGATCGACGTGCACATCCTGGCCTGGTATCCAGTTCTCATCTCCAGTGACAGACTTTTCACTGTCTTCAGAGACAGACGCACTTTCTCCGCTCATGTCGTTCCTGTCATCCATGGAGTCGAGTGGCTCCATGGGCGTAGTGTCTGTTGCCTCACTCGTACTGTGCAGACTATCGGCAGAGTGTCGACGTTCGTCCTTGCTGTTGCTCCTCTTACTGTCGGCTATACCCTTCTTGATACGCGCAATCTTTTTGATTTCACTCAGGAATCTGTCTAGCGCGGCCTGCGTCATGGTATATACATCTGTATTGCTGTCGCTAAGGAACTTGAAGAGGCCGCCGAGGAAACGAGGGAGATGGGCGATGAGCTCGAGATCGGGTATTGAGTCAAGCAGCGTTATCCATGCTACGAGGAAGGAGCGTGTGAACGGGTTAAGGACATTTATGCGTTCCTCGAGGAGGGGCAGGAAGCGTTCGAGACTGAAGGCGTACGGGTGAGGTTCGTCGTCGGGGTCCTGCTGATCGGGTGAAGTGTGTAGTACAGAGACGTAGCTAGCGGCCGACTCGGACACGATGTCTTTGATCAAGCGGTCCAGCAGCTCTGCGCCGTTCTTGACTGAGAGCTCCGAATCCGCAGCCATCTGGATAGCCCGTGGCGTGTTAGCGTTGCTCTGATGCCGCAGTCGGCTGCCAGTGGGACTGTCGGCTTACCTTGCACAGCGCGTCGAAGACCTGGTTAAAGTAGACGAGTATCTCGCCTTTTGCAACCTTGGCGATGTTGTACATGCTTTCGCAGGCATAGTACCGGACACGGGCATCTTGGTCGCTGAAACAGGCAAGCACCGGAGGCACGATTTCCTCCAGGTAGCGGGCTACTTCCTGCTATGCAGTCAGGATTCCATTCAGTTTTGCGGGCAATATCATATCTACGAACAGGTCCCAGGGCTATTGAAGCCGCGGCCAGCCCAATGAGGCCGCCGTTGCGTGCGTGGGGCTGATGAACGGCGTAGGCATACTCGTGGCAGAGCTGGTGCACGATCCGTGCTATCCTGTCGTGGTCTTGGGCGGCGAGGGCATCGCGGATGAGGCCTTCGAGCTCGAGGGCTCCGCTCTTGCGCTTGTCGTAGAGCTTATCATTGAGCGCTTTGGTGATATTGGCGTCCATGGTGAGCACTGAAGGGTTGCGTGCAGAGAAGGTGTCATGGTGCTAGCAGTGAAGGCAATGCATCTTGTGCGGCGGGTGGGCGGGGTAGCGGGGTCGTAGTTTGGATGGATGTAAAATACGGGACGGTTAAGCAGAACAGCAGAACGCCAGCCTTCACGAGCTGCTGGTTGGTGTTGATGATCCGAGAGCCACGCGAGCATGGCCCGCACGTCATCGTACAGAAGCGCCCGCATCCCTGCGCCAGCCCGTACTCCAACCCCCCATAAATGAGACATTTCCTCCCAAAAGCAACTTCCAGCGGCGCAGCCCCTGGCCAGATCATGTGCCGCCGACGACGCACAGCTCCCGCCCACCGTCCTCACTGCCATGACGGCCGCCAGTTTCCTCGCTCGCTAAGCTGCTAGTCTGCCCGAGTCAGATCCATTGGCTCAGCCTGATACCCTTCGCCGCCGCCTCACATCGCTCCAGCGTTCACCTGCACCTGTCAGGTGCCTCGAGCCAGGCAGATGGAGAAGCTCAAGAATAAGTTCTTCAACCCCCATCGCCGCTCCCGGCGCGAGGAGGAAATGGAGAAACTGCGGGAGCCCAAGATGTCGCCCATCGCAACAGGGGGGTTCAAGTACTGGGCCGTGGCCTTGTAAGTTGCACCGGATGCCGCCCGTGGGCCACACTTAACAGAAACAGCATTGTCTGCAACTTCAATGTCGATATAGGGTAGGTGAGGAGAAACGCTGCACTCTTGGAACAGCAGATTAAGAGTTCGATAGTCCAGAAATCGAGATACTATACCCACCAGATGTCCCGTTCGCGACAGCCGATCTAAGCGCCATATGCTTCAACAGGTACCCCACATCCGTCTGACTTGTGTGCTGCCCATCTAAGACGCCCCAGTTTCCCTGAGCAGCAAAACACAGAGACAGCCGACGACCTTGCCTACGACTTTGCCATTACCAACAACTCCCCTGACATCAAGCTAACTTCGCCCAATGCCCCCCATGGTAGTTCTGATACCCTGTACGGCTCGTGCATCTTCCGCCAGGAGTTTGACGACACCATGAAAAGAAGTTTCAATCAAAGGACGTTGGTCTTGATATCCCATCACAACTTCACATCCTTCCACCATCGCCTCCTACGAAAGATGACAGAATCGGGTCACATTAGCGATCCATCGACCATCGAAGCGGCATATAACCAAATGAATACATGGCATCCGCCAGCCTTGGGACATCACGACCTTCCGTTCTTGGGAAACAGGTTGGCATTGGACATTGCGCCCCATCGATCGTTCCCGCTGCAGGGCCTCCCGGGACCAACTCCTCTAATCTCAGACACACCTCTCTCCATCTATGCATATGAGCCCATAGGCTCTTGGGACAACATTATGCATTACATGCCCTGCATCACCGACCTTTACGTGCTTTACGAGAAACTAATACTCTGTGAAAGCATAATCGTCATTGCAAAGTCGCCCCAGCTAGCGAGTGAGGCCGTGTCTTCGCTCGTTGACCTTATCTGTCCGATACCCTATGCTGGCGTGGTCAAGCCCTACATGACCATGCAGGCAAACTTCAAGAGCATTGGCATCGATGGCGGCACCCCGATATCTTTCGTTGTCGGCATCACAAACCCATTCCTGCTGAAGCGTATTGTTGCCGCAGCAGAGGCCAGCCACAAGGCCAGACCGCACATACTATACCTCCAGAATTTTGATGGTCCCGTACCGACGCGGCGCCACCACTCGCTACACCACAAGTCAAGTCGCAACGCATTACTTGATCTACCAGGCGGCGGCATCGAGGTTCATACACCATCCAAACGCTTCCTCAAGTCCGATCCCACGGTCCTCTCTCAAATCGAAACACTACTCAAGCTTGGTGACCAAACCCGTGAGCTGGGGCCTATCATCAGGCGTCATTTTGCCGAGCTCACTGCACAATTCATCGCACCCATCAATCGCTACCTTGCCACATCAAACATCGTAACACCTGGCGGTATGAATCGCTACGCGAGTTTCAGCGTGCCCGACTTCCTGAGTAGTGTTAGGAAATACGGTACCAGCGTCAACTTCCGCGGGAATGGGCCGATCCAGCGACACAGAGCGAGGGATGGACTATACGAGACGTTTTGCAGATCACCCAACTTCTACTCGTGGCTGGAAATGAAAATCTCGCTCGAGAATGAGGCATCGGCGGGAATGCTGAACACCCCTATCGCATCTCCTGTCGCCAGTAGCTGAGTGTGCATGGCTTGGGTTTATAGCAGGAGTTGTTATTGACGCAAAAGCTCATACACCTCTGCACAACCACTGCATGTCATAATTCTATATAGCGGACTACGCACCTCACGCCAAATCTCTTTTTACCTTTTTTTTGTTCTAAGTGTTGATGCAGATTTTACAACACCTATACCCATGGCCATAGATTTAGAAACCACCCTGCAATTTAATCCAGAAAATCCGAACATTTTTATTTTCCTTGACGAATCCGGGAAGTTGTGATGTTTACTTCTTTCGGACTAGTGCGTCACCCCTCCTGTCCCCCGCATTGGATCGACTATTTTCAAATTTCAACACTGGGAAGAAGGGTACCTACAACTTTTACAACGACCCGTGTTATTCAAGTACCAACCTTGTTTTTGATTGCCCGAAAAAACATGGAGTTTACAAAGGTACAAGAGATTGAGCTTCCCGCTGCGTTTGACGCTCATGTGCATCTGCGCGATGGCGAAATGTCGCAGCTCGTTACACCTACGATTCGCCAAGGTGGTGTGAATCAGGTGTATGTTATGGTGAGTTTTGAGTTTGGTCTTTTTTCTTCTCTAGTCGTGGGCTTTTACTTAGACTTTCAAGTATTTTTCTTGGATTTTTCTCTTTTCTCTCTAAATCTTGTGTTATTGTTTCTTTTCTCTTCCTTGTCTAATCACACATCTTCTTTTATTAAATATCTTTCTCTCTGTAAAAACCCAGGCGATGTGTATGTGTACGGTGCTACTTAAGCATGGTATGTCCATCATCATCAATCTTCTGTCAAGATTTTTATCACTTTGCTGTATCGTATCTCTTGTTTGTTTGTTATTTTTGCATGCCTAGCAAACAATGTCTTGTCTACACAATACAGTAGTAGAGCCTATTTGACTAAACAAAACAAAAACAAAACAGCCCAACCTCGTCCCACCAATCACAACAGTGCAGCAATGCCTCGAGTATCGCGACAGACTACGCGCAATAGAACCCAACGTCGAGTATCTCATGTCGCTGTACCTGCACGAATCGATCACTCCGGAGACGATCCGCGAGGCGAAGAAGGCAGGGATTACGGGTGTAAAATCTTATCCAGCTGGCGTTACGACGGTGAGTGTTTCTCTCTTCTTCTTCTCTCTTTCGGTTTATTTAATCCGAAATGTTTGAGGAGTGATTGAGCGAAAGAGAGAAAAGGATATTACATAGTTACACACAAATCAAGAACTAATCAAAGAAAAAAACGGTAGAACTCCTCCTCTGGCGTCCTAGACTACAAGCTCTTCTACCCCGTCTTCGCAGAAATGGAAGCTCAAAACATGGTTCTCAATCTCCACGGCGAAGTCCCCTCGACCCCTCCCTCTGCCCCGGCTTCTTCCTCTTCTTCCACCACCACCACCAACCAACCAGCCATCA
>Ga0265797_10013048_pt1 | contig 10071 bp, 9 predicted proteins | sample P2T30metagenome_FD_192433 | JGI IMG/M metagenome (GOLD analysis project Ga0265797, IMG submission 192433) | Plant litter microbial communities from East Loma Ridge, Irvine, California - P2 T30 | ecosystem: Environmental > Terrestrial > Plant litter > Unclassified | place: USA: California... | reverse complement strand
CAGATCGACATCGCGGTCTGCGGCGTGTGCCACTCCGACCTGCACACCGTGCGCGCCGAGTGGGCCGGCACCCTGTTCCCCTGCGTGCCGGGCCACGAGATCGTCGGCCGCGTGTCCGCCGTGGGCGAACACGTCACCAAGCACAAGGTCGGCGACCTGGTCGGCGTCGGCTGCATGGTCGACAGCTGCCAGCACTGCGCCGATTGCGAAGAGGGCCTGGAAAACTACTGCGACGGCATGGTCGGCACCTACAACGGCCCGACCCAGGACGCGCCGGGCCACACCCTGGGCGGCTACTCGCAGCAGGTCGTGGTGCACGAGCGCTTCGTGCTGAACGTGAAGCACGACGAAGCCCAGCTGGCCGCCGTGGCCCCGCTGCTGTGCGCCGGCATCACCACCTGGTCGCCGCTGCGCCACTGGAACGCGGGTCCGGGCAAGCGCGTCGGCATCGTCGGTATCGGCGGCCTGGGCCACATGGGCATCAAGCTGGCGCGCGCGCTGGGCGCCCACGTGGTCGCCTTCACCACCTCGGAATCGAAGCGCCAGGACGCGCATGACCTGGGCGCGCACGAAGTCGTCGTCTCGCGCGATCTCGACGCGATGGCCGCGCAAGCCAAGAGCCTGGACCTGATCGTCAATACCGTGGCCGCACCGCACGACCTGGACGCCTTCCTGAACCTGCTCAAGCGCGACGGCACCATGGTGCTGGTCGGCGCCCCGGCCACCCCGCACCCGTCGCCGCAGGTGTTCAACCTGATCACCAAGCGCCGCGCGATCGCCGGCTCGATGATCGGCGGTATCCCGGAAACCCAGGAAATGCTGGACTTCTGCGCCGAACACGGCATCGTCGCCGACATCGAGATGATCCGTGCCGACGAAATCAACGCCGCCTACGAGCGCATGCTCAAGGGCGACGTCAAATACCGCTTCGTGATCGACAACGCGACCCTGGCCGCGTAACGTAAGTCACCCTGGCCGGCGCTCACCGGGCGCCGGTCTTTACCGCACACCTTTGCCGCCTCCGGCAGACCAGCCGATTTTCCGGCATCATCGTGGTCCTCGATAGCACTTACACAAGGAGCCCACGATGAGCAGCAGCTCGAACCCCTTCTCGCCCTACGTTCCCCCGCGCGTCTGGTCCCCGGCCACCCCGTCCGGCGGCGCCTTTGCCAACATCAACCGTCCGATCGCCGGCGCCACCCACGAACAGGAACTGCCGGTCGGCAAGCATCCGCTGCAACTGTACTCGCTGGGCACGCCGAACGGCCAGAAGGTCACGATCCTGCTGGAAGAGCTGCTCGCGGCCGGCCACGGCGGCGCCGAATACGACGCCTGGCTGATCAAGATCGGCGAAGGCGCACAGTTCGGCAGCGGCTTCGTCGAGATCAATCCGAACTCCAAGATCCCGGCCCTGGTCGACCGCAGCGGCGAGACGCCGGTGCGCGTGTTCGAATCCGGTTCGATCCTGGTCTACCTGGCCGAGAAGTTCGGCGCCTTCCTGCCGAAGGACCCGGTGGCGCGCGCCGAGACCTTCAACTGGCTGATGTGGCAGATGGGTTCCGCGCCTTTTGTGGGCGGCGGTTTCGGCCACTTCTTCGCCTACGCGCCGGAAAAACTGGAATACCCGATCAACCGCTATGCGATGGAAACCAAGCGCCAGCTCGACGTGCTGGACCGCCTGCTGGCCGAGCGCCGCTTCGTCGCCGGCGACGAGTACACCATCGCCGACATGGCGATCTGGCCCTGGTACGGCGGCCTGGTGCTGGGCGAGCTGTATGGCGCGGCCGAGTTCCTGTCGGTGCACAATTACCAGCAGGTGCGCCGCTGGGCCGACGAGATCGCGGCCCGTCCGGCCGTGGCCCGCGGCCGCCGCGTCAACAGCATGCGCGGGGCGCCGGAGACGCAGGTGCCGGAGCGCCACGACGCGTCGGATCTCGACTGAGTTTATTTCCGCGAGTCTAGGGGACGCGCCCTGGTATCGATTGACGCTAGTATTTGTTCAATTATCAATCGACTATCAGGAGTTTCCGACACATGGATTCGCAGAACAATAAGCCAGCCGATAAACCGGCTGACGACGGCGTCCAACCCTCGCGCCGCCGTTTCGTGGGCACGGTCGCGGCCGGCATTGCCGCTGCACCTGCCCTCGCCTCGGCCCAGTCCGGCGCACAGGCGAGCAACCCACCGCGTCCCTTGAGCCCACCCGACTACCCGAAACCGCCGTTCCAGCGCCAGAAGCAGGAATGGCCGGGCCTGGCCAGCAAGATGACGCCGCGTCCCGACCACGGCGAAACCACGTATAAAGGCAGCGGCCGCCTGACCGGCCGCCGCGCCCTGATCACCGGCGGCGATTCCGGCATGGGCCGCGCGGCCGCCATCGCCTATGCGCGCGAAGGCGCCGACGTGGCCATCAACTACCTGCCGGCCGAGGAGCCCGATGCGCGCGAGGTCGCGGACCTGATCCGCCAGGCCGGCCGCAAGGCGGTGCTGATCCCGGGCGACATCCGCGACGAAAACTTCTGCAAGAAGCTGGTGGCGGACGCCGCCCGCCAGCTGGGCGGCCTCGACATCCTGGTCAGCAATGCCGCGCGCCAGCAATCGCTCGAATCCATCCTCGACCTCACGACGGCCGAGATGGACCAGCATTTCAAGACCAACCTGTATGCGATGTTCTGGATCGTCAAGGCGGCGGTGCCGCTGATGCCGCGCGGCAGCAGCATCATCGTGACGGCCTCGGTACAGGCCTACGACCCGTCGCCGAACCTGCTGGCCTACGCCTCGACCAAGGCGGCGCAGGTGGCATTCACCAAGGCGCTGGCCAAGCAGCTGGGCGAAAAGGGCATCCGCGTGAACGCGGTGGCGCCGGGGCCGATCTGGACGCCGCTGCAGGTGACCGGCGGCCAGACCCAGGAAGGGCTGGAGAAATTCGGTTCGGATTCGCCTTTGAAGCGCCCGGGCCAGCCGGGCGAACTGGCCGGTGCCTACGTCAACCTGGCATCCAGCGAATCGACCTACACGACCGGCCAGGTGTATGGCGTGACCGGGGGCGCGGGCTTCCCCTGACCGCCTCGCATTCATGATCATCTGAGCAGAACTTTTGCGCAATTGATTGGTCTAAACGGGTCGGACTCAGTGGAGGATAACAATGAGCTATGCAGATCGCGACAAGTACGGCATGTACAAGGACAGCAGCAGCGCGGGCCCCGGCCCGTCCCTGATGGGCGCCGATACCCTGCTCGGCGAAAAAGTCGTCAACGCCTATGACGTCGAGCTGGGCGACATCAAGGAAATCATGCTCGACATGCAGACCGGCCAGGTCGCCTACGCGGTGCTGGCCTTCGGCGGCTTCATGGGCATGGGCGAAAAACTGTTCGCCGTCCCCTGGCAAGCGCTGCACCTGGACACCGCCAACAAGCGCTTCGTGCTGAACGTCGACAAGGACCGCCTGAAAACGGCGCCCGGCTTCAACAAGGATGCCTGGCCCGACATGGCCGACATGCAGTGGGCCAACTCGATCCACGCCTTCTACGGCACCGATCCGGGCCGCCCCGGCGCGCCGTCGATGGCGCCGGGCGCAATGGTCGACCTGGGCAGCAGCAGCGGCAACAGCCTCGATCCGCGCGCCGGCAACCAGGGCGACGATACCGACATCAGCCGCATCCGCGGCAGCAACATCGGTTGATGCGCGGCGGGGCCTGCGCGCCGGTCCGGCTCACTCGCTCCGCGCTAGCGGTGCGGCTGCGTGCAGGCCGGTACGCAGGCGCGCCAGTGACAGCAGCATCAACAGCGCCGCACCGGTACACAGCCAGCCGAACAGGTCGCCAATGCGGCTGTACAGGGTCGGCAGTGGCGCCGTAGCCGGCACCGTCGCCAGCAGCGTCGTTCCCGGCAGTCCGGCGGACGGCGCCTCAGCCAGGATGCGGCCATGGGCATCGCTTACCGTCAGCAAACCCTCGCGCGCAGCGCGCACCATCGCGAAGCCGCTCTCCACGCCGCGCAGGGCCGACAGCCGCGCCGCATACCAGGCGTCAATGCCGAAGTCCCAGGCCGGCACCAGCATGACGCCGGCCTGGCGCGTGCCGTAGGCGCGGCCCATGGCGGCGAAGTGCATGTCCTTGCAGATCGCCAGGCCGTAGCGGGCGCCGCCGATGTCGCGCAGGTCGTAGCCCGAACCCGGTGCGAATTCGCGCTCGGGCGGCGCCATGTGGTGCTTCTGGTAGCTGGCATCACGCCGGCCGTCGGGTGCCAACAGCCAGGCCAGGTTTTGCTTTTCTCGGCCGTCGTCGATGCCGATGCCGAGCGCCAGCCAGACTTTCGTCCGCGCGGCCAGCGCCGCCATCCTGTGTTCGACCTGCGCCGCGTCGGCAGGCGACAGCACCGCGATCTTCTCGGGCAGCAGCACGATGCGCGCGCCCTGCGCCGCGAGCGCCTCGACATGGCGCTCGTACTGCGCCCAGATGCGCTCCACCTGCGCCCGCGGCACGCGCGGGCCGATGAAGTCGTCGATCACCGCCAGCCCGACGGTGTCTCCACCCGGCTTGACCAGGACGGGCATGCGCGCGTAACCGAAACCGAAGGTCGCCGCCGCCAGCGCCAGCGCACACAGCCCGGGCACCCGGACCGCACGCCAGCCGCGCACCACGGCCAGGGCGATCGCGGCCGGCACCAGCGATAGCACGAACACCAGGCCGGCGGTTCCGAACAGCGACACGACCTGCACCGCGGGCAGGAAGCCGGCCTGCGAATACGCGAGACTGCCCCAGTTGCCATCCGGGTGCGGGTGGGCCAGCAGGGTGTCGACGGCGCACCACAGCACGGGATAGGCCAGCACGCTCCATGCGGATGCGAAGCGCAGCATCACGCGCCGCGCCAGGCCCACCACCAGCACCCAGAGCAGCGCCTGCAGCACGGTGACCCATACCGCCAGCGGCAGCGGCATCGCCCTGGCCATGAAGTGAAAAGAGCCGCCGGCCGCCACCAGCCCGGCCAGGAAAGCCAGGCCCCAGGCGGCGCGCGCCGGACTGCACAGCACCGCCACCAGCAGCGGCGCCGGCGCCAGCCAGGCCAGCCACCACAAGGGCTGCAAGCCGAAGCCGAAGCGCAGCGCCAGGCCGGCGGCCAGCGCCAGCCCGATGTTCACACCATGCTCCTGCCAAAAGCGCATGCGATGTCCTTTCACGGGAGGGCCACCGGGACCCAGATCTCGACGCCGCCTTCGCCGGTGCTGCCGTCGAAACGCGCGTCGTAACGCTCGAAGTCGGGACCGTTGGCCGGGCGCAGGCCGGACGCCGGCAGCCACTGGTCGAAGATGGCGCGGTAGCTGCTGCGGATCGCCGCGATGTGCCCGGCGTGGAAGAAGACGGCGTAGCGCTGGGCCGGGATGCGCAGCAGCGCCAGGCCCGCCGGCGCACTGCCCTCGACCTGCACGCCGCAGGTGTAGTCGTAGGCGCCGTCCCTGGCTTCGCTGCACACGCCGTATTCATAGGCGCCGATCCGGTTCGGCGGCGCATCGTGCAGGGCCAGCCGCTGCCACAGGGCCGGGATGCCGGCCGCCGTCTCGTAGGTGTAGCGCGCCTGCAGGCCGGCGACGCTGAAGGCCGGGTGTTCAATCAGGCGCGGCGCCGCCATCGGGATCGCGGCAGGATGATCGAGCCGGATCGCATCGACCAGCGCCAGCCCTTCGCAGTGGCCGCAGGCGCGCAGCGCTTCCGGCGTCAAGCCGAACTGGTCGCGGAAGGCGCGGGTGAAGGCTTCGTGCGAACCGTAGCCGGTGTCGAGGGCGAGCGCCAGGATGTCGGGCGCACCGGCGGCCAGCGCACGCGCCGCGTCCGTCATGCGCCGTGCGCGCAGGTAGCGCATCAGCGAGTGCCCGGTCGCGATGCCGAACACGCGCGTCAGGTGGAAACGCGAGGCGTTGCAGGCGGCCGCGACCTCGTCCAGCGCCAGGTCCGGCTTGCCGTAATTGTTTTCGATGTACCACAGGGCTTTGGCGACGATGCTCATGCCTCACTCTAGCATCGCAGGATGGCGCGGACTTGATCGGAATTGCGGTGCCGATTCCCGGATAAGGCCGCGCGCGTTTCAGCGGCTGATGTCTTCACGGAACATACGGCGGCACGTTGCGCGCGATCCGCCCGAACTCGCGCCCGGTGAGCGGCAGGCGGAGAAAAGCAGCCCAGGCCTCGCGCGGGCGCAGGTTGCCGCCTTGCGCCGAATCGGTCCCGTACAGCACGCGGCCGACGCCAATCTGGCGGATGCGCAGCGCTACTTCCGCCGCATCGGCGGGCGTGATCTCGCGATTGACGATCGAGGCGACGTCGAACCACAAATTGCGCGTGCCGGGCTCGCGCCGCTCGGCCGCCTGCGCCAGCGCCGCCAGCACCGCGCGCGCCGGCGGATCGTCGAAGCCGGGTCCGGTCCCGGCCAGGTGCGCCACCTGCACCACCACGTCGGGCGCGGCCGGCATCACCTTGTCGAGGAAGATGCGTGCCTGGGGTGCGCCATAAGGGCGCTGGTTACGGATATTCGCGCGCAGGTGCACGACGATGGCCATGCGCGCGGCATTCGCGGCGGCGAACACCTGGCGCAGCTTGTCCACGTGGGCCGGATCGTCGAGCTGCACGTCGGCATTCCCGAAGTGCAGCTTGATCCCGCGCTTCAGGCCGGGCAGGCCGGCGCAGCGCTTCAGCTCCGCCAGCGCGTAGTCCTTCAGCGGATTGAAGCCGCAGAATGCGATGAGGCGGTCCGGATAGCGCGCGGCCTGGGCCGCGGTCCAGTCGTTCTCTTCAATTACGCGCGCGTACTCGTCCTCGACCTGGCGCCGCGGGCTGCCGAACATGTAGGCGGTCGACAGCAGCACGGCCCTGCGGATGCCGGCGGCGTCCAGCAGCGCCACCACGTCCTTCGCGTCCAGCGGCACCAGGCCGGCGTCCGGACCGGCCAGGGCGACGATCCGGTCGCTGAACACATGCTGGTGGAAGTCGCCGGCGGGGGTGGGTTGGGCCCGGCATGTGCCGAGCAGGAGCAAGGCCGACAGGACGACACAACGGGCGATGATGCGCATGCCGCTCTCCTCATCATGAACACTCGATAGAATACTCCTTGACCTAGAGTGCACTCCAACTTCCACCATACGCCCATGACCAGTCACGCCATCTCGATCGGCACCCTGTCCGACCTCAGCGGCATCTCGGCCCACACCCTGCGCTTCTACGAAAAGCAGGGCATCTTGAGGCCGGTGGGCCGCGCCGGCAACGGCCATCGCCGCTACCGCCAGCAGGACCTGCTGTGGCTCGAGTTTGTCGTGCGCCTCAAGCGCACGGGCATGCCGCTGGCGCAGATCCGGCAATACGCCGACCTGCGCACCGAGGGCGAGCCGACGCTGGGGGCGCGGCTTGCGATGCTCGAGCTCCATCGCGAACGCCTGGCTGCGCATATCGCAGAGCTTTCCGCATGCGCCAGCGCGCTCGAGGACAAGATCGCCGTCTACCGGCAGATGCTCGAGGCCGCGCCGGCGCCAGACCAGGAGATGGACCATGCACGAAACAACTGAAACGAGCGCCCGCTACCAGCGCGGCTGGGACAAGCTGCGCGAGATCGACGGCGCGGCCGGCGAACGCGTCGTGGCGGCACTAAGCGACATCGCGCCCGACTTCGCACACTATCTGGTGGAATTCCCGTTCGGCGACATCTATGCGCGCCCCGGGCTCGACCTGAAGGCGCGCGAGATCGGCGTGGTTGCGGCCCTGACGGCACTGGGCAACGCGGCGCCGCAATTGAAGGTGCACATCCACGGCGCCCTCAACGTCGGCTGGACGCGCACCGAAGTGGTGGAGATGATCATGCAGATGGCCGTGTACGCCGGCTTTCCGGCGGCGCTGAACGGCTTGTTCGCGGCGAAGGAAGTGTTTGCCGAGCTGGATGCCGAGGCTTCCACAAAACCGCAGTGATCCTTCGATAATGCCGAAGCCGCAAAAGCGCGGCCTGCCCTAGACTTGGCGTTCATTATTGCTGAGGCAAGCACCATGCATATAGAACGCATCCGTTTCGACAAGGTCTTCGACGTGCAGGCCCGCGCCTTCAGCTTCACGAGTGCGGGCAAGAATCGCTACGGCGTCGAACTGCCGGGCCGCATCGTGCCGCATGAAGGGGCGACCTATGCCGTCGCGCTCGCGGCGCCGGATGACTGGTCGAAGGTACTCGGCTGGCGCGAGATCGGCACGCAGGAGGTGTTCCTGCCCAGGCATACCTGGCTCGTGCGTTCAATGTATGTCGAGGCGGCGTGGTGGCTGCTGTGCGGGATCACGATCGCCACGGCGAAAATGCTGACCCCATGGATGATCCTCCTGCTGCCCTGTGCGATCGTCGCGGTGGTGCTGCAGACGCAGCACCGCAACCGCGCGCTGCGCCAGGCCCTGCTGGCGCAGCGCTGAAGCTACACCTCAGCGCAGCATCGACTCCCATACCTTCTGCAGGCGCTTGCTGGACACCGGCATCGGCGTACGCAGCTCCTGCGCGAACAGGGAGACGCGCAGCTCTTCCAGCAGCCAGCGGAACTCGATCATGCGCGGATCGAGGTTCTTCAGCGGCTGGTTCTTCACCGTGCGCTGGAACTGGCTGGCGGCGGTCTGCCACTCGGCCATCAGCTGGGCGTCGCGCGAGGCGTTCGTGCGCAGCTTTTCCAGGCGCACATTCATCGCCTTCAGGTAGCGCGGGAAGTGGGCCAGCTGGCTGTACTCCGTCTCGGCGATGAAGCGCTTGTGCACCAGGCCCTGCAACTGGGCCTGCATGTCGCTGGCCACCGCTGGTGCCAAATTCTGCAGGCGCTTGGGAAGGCCGTGGAACTCGGCCAGGACCTGCCCCACCAGGCGCGCGATCTCGTTGATGAGCAGGCCCAGGCGGCCCTTGCCCTCGTCCTTGCGCTTGTTGAAGGATGGAGCATCATGCGGCAGCGGGTCCTGCAGGCAGGCGATGTCGATCGCCTTGTTGACGATCTGCTCGCGCAGCTCGTCGGGCGAGCCGACCGTCATGAACTGCATGCCCATCTGCTGCAGGCCGGGCACGTTCTTTTCCGCGAACTTGAGTTGCTCCTTGAACTGCAGCGCGAACAGGCGGCGCAGGCCGATGCGGTGGGTGCGCGCGGCCACGTTCGGGTCGTCGAACACTTCCAGGTCGCAGTAGTTGCCCTTGTCGACCAGCGCCGGGAAGCCGATCAAGGACAGCTTGCCCTGCTTGATCTCGAGGAGCTCGGGCAGTTCACCGAAGGTCCAGCTGGTGATATTGGTATGCTGGCTTACCGCAGGCGCGCTGGCTGCCGCGCCCGGCGCCGCAGCGCCCTTCCCTTTTGCCGGGGCCGCATTGGCTGGCGCTGCCGATGCCGGCGCCGCCTTGCCACCACCGAACGCGGCCTGCATCCTGTCGTTCGACGCCGGCGCCTCCGCCATGCGCTGGAAGCTCTGGCGCGCCTGGCTGCCCAGTTCCGCCTGCAGGCTGGCCAGGTTGCGGCCCATGTCGAGCTGGCGGCCATGTTCGTCGACCACCTTGAAATTCATGAACAGGTGGGCTGGCAGGGTCTCGAGCTTGAAGTCGGTCGTGAGCACGCGCGCGCTGGTGTGCTGGTGGATATCCGCGATCAGCGCGTCGATCAAATCGCCGCGGCCGAAGCGCACCGGGTCCTGGTTACGCTCAAAAAAGTTCGCCGCGTATTCCGGCAGCGGCACGCAGTGGCGGCGCAGTTTCTGCGGCAGGCTTTTCAACAGCAGCTGCACTTTTTCCTTCAGCATGCCCGGCACCAGCCAGCCCGGGCGCTCCTGCGGGATCTGGTTCAGCGCGAACAGCGGCACCGCCAGGGTCACGCCGTCGCGCGGGCTGCCCGGTTCGAAGTGGTAAGTCAGCGCCATCTCGATGCCGGTGACGTTCATCGTCTTCGGGAACATCTCGGTGGTGACGCCGGCCGCTTCGTGGCGCATCAGTTCTTCGCGCACCAGGTACAGGAACTTCGGGTTGTCGCGCGATTCGTCCTTGTACCACTTCTCGAAACCGGCGCCGTTCACGATGTCGGCCGGGATCTGC
>Ga0265797_10013047_pt1 | contig 10072 bp, 9 predicted proteins | sample P2T30metagenome_FD_192433 | JGI IMG/M metagenome (GOLD analysis project Ga0265797, IMG submission 192433) | Plant litter microbial communities from East Loma Ridge, Irvine, California - P2 T30 | ecosystem: Environmental > Terrestrial > Plant litter > Unclassified | place: USA: California... | reverse complement strand
ACTTCCAGATCTTGCGAGCGGGGCCGGAAAGCTTTCTCTGTAAGATTCTTGATGATTTGACTACATAGTTGATCTGGTTGTTCGCCTAGGAGGTAGATTGTATTGATTGCTTGTTCGGCCATACCGAACCATTGGGGTGTTCGGGGTGCTCGTTCTATGATATCTTGTAGTTTCTGGAAGATGGGGTTATCCATTGGTAATCTCATTGTCTTGTCTGCTAGTGATCCTACCTGTCAGTTCGACCGACTTGGATTGACTCACCTTTGACTTTCTTTGCACTTCCACCTAAACGTTGAAGTGCGACACAAGTATATCGAGCAAGTACCAGGTCGTTCTGTCGTCAGCTCAGGTCGTGGGATTTCGAGCTTACCATGCCATGTTGACCGAGTCCGACTCTGATGAGATTCTCCACTTGCTCAGTGACGACTTCTCGCTTGGCGACAGCCAACATCCCAAGTATGATGATAGCTCCTTGTCTCTGCGGTTTAGGAACAGGCGTATCAGTAGCTATTGTCAGTAATGTTTCGCCAAGGATCACTCACAGTAGACCTGCCACAGCTTGTTAATCACATCCTCATGTACACCCCCCTCAGCTCCCCCTTCCGACATCATAGTTCGCATCAATTCTTCCAAACTAGTCAGCTCAGCCAGGGTTGCATCGTACGTTCGTTCAATCATATTCTTGGCGATTCGATTGACTTGCTGCCTGGGGTTCAAGTCGGGTACAACATCAAAGTAAAGGCTTTTGTATGTTTCGATTAAACTTCCTCGAATACCTTTTTCAGCCTCTACTACCTCAGAGGGGGCGCCTGTGGAAGTATTATCTTTCGTCCAGATTAAGTGAATCATCGTCTTGATCCCGACCTCTGCTCCGACTAATTTGTATTCGTATGCTATACGGAAGAATCGGATTGCCTCGAGTGCTTCAGACTTGTTTGTCGATACGAGTAGTTGAGCAAGGATCGGTACAGCACTTTCGATAGAATTGATGAAGCGCAAAGCGTCTGAATAGTACTTCTTCGCCAGACGAAGCTGTAGAACGAAATTTGGATCCAGGTTGGACTGCTCTGCTTGTAGCGCAGAAATGTCGAGCTGGGATTGACGAGGTTTCTTCTTGGTCTTCTCCTTCGGAGCCGACTCATCGCCCTCCTCCGCCACTTCGTCATCGTCCCCTTCCTCTGCTCCGACCTCGGGCTTCTTCTCCTCTTCCTCTTGCTCTGCATCCTCATCGCCCATACCAGTCTGTCGTTTGGCCTCCTCCAGCTCGTGCGCATCGACCTTCTCCAACTGAGCTAAAAGCGCCTCGTAGCTAGCCTGCCATTCGGGTGCATGGAGGGAACCACCATGTATCTGACCGAACGGGTGGGTTTGAATCAATTTATGTAGGAGCTGAATAGCGTTCTTTCGGCATGTAGCGGTCTTGTCTTCAAGAGTCCTGATGGCCAGCTCGGTAATCTGAGCTCGTTGTTTGGGATACTTGTTTTTCAGGCTACCATCAGTACGGCTCATTGGTCACAGAGAGTGGACTCACTCGCAGAGCTTGTATATTGTCGACATGACTTTTCCTCTTACAAACGCGTTCAAATCCAAGAAACGCTCCATCAAGAGTTCAAAGTATTTCTTGACCTGCTTGCTCTTCTGCTCCTCGTCCCCTTCGTCCGATAACGAGATATCCTGGATCAAGATCCCGACAATCTCAATGATCGCCATTCGCATTGGGTAGGCCTGATTATCAGCTTGCTTCTGATGTAGGGGAAGAAAGCCAGCTTACCTCAGAATCAAGGTGTGATAGCAGCAGAGCCATCTGCTTCTGAACGACCGCAGGGCTGAGCTCCGCAAATCTGACCAAGAATCTCGAAAACACTTTCGGTCCCTTTTGGTCATTATGAGCAAACGACTTGCTAGCGACGTCCCTCAAAATCTCCTCTCCTAACTGATTGAAATCGAACTCCTTCTCCAATATCGAAAGTAGCTCGGCCATGTATTCCGCCAAATGCTCGAAATACGTCAAATTCTGTATTATACTCGTCTGAGCTCCGAATGCGTGCGAGTGGAATTTGACCGCCAGACAGATGACTCTGTAGATGCCCATTTTGATTTCCTGATTCTTCAAATACGCTTCAGTCTCTGCGAGCTGGTATGCCGGTTTCGTGAAACAAGAGACGAAGGCTTCCCTCTCTGATGATGTTCTCCATATACGCTGCGTTGGGACTTTCAGCGCTTTCGCCATTGTCGCAAGTACATGAGGAATATGATCGGGCCAAACAAATGTTGTTGGTATTGAAGCTGATTTCTTCGATTTTGTCGCTTTTCCTCCTCTTCCCACTGTTCTGGTCTCTTCTCCTTTTCCTGCCCCACGCTCGGCAACGACGACGAACCACTGCAACAAAAAAGCCCACATCTCCAATGGAGTCTTGTGTGCCATGGGAGCATCCATGTCCTCGTATCCAATTGCTACGACAGCATTTGCGTGCGTGACAAGACTACTGGTAATTTGATCCAGGGTCTTGGTAAGGATACTAGCGCTAACATTAGGCGAGTCTGCGTATTTCAGAATAGATCGAAACACATCGAATGTAGTAGGTGATGAATGAGTGATACTGTCGGGATCATTGACAACCGAGTCAATAGCGGAAGAGAGATGTGCGTCAAGCTCGGCGGTAGAGCATGATGGGACTTCGAGCTCGTGGCTGATGGTATAAGCTTCCGGGTCGGTAGTTAGGCTTATCGACTCCTCTTGGAGATTGAAGTCGCCCGACATGATGTCCCGCTTGTCGGCCGCTGATGGTTATACGTATGGGTATAGCTGTTGGTTGGTGTTTACAACGACGCGAATGATTTTGTGTAGACGCGCAGTGGAGGTTATATTGAAGATTGTTATTTATTCACCCCACTTATCGCACCACCCATCCCCGCGTTAGAGCCAGAGCATCCCTTGTTCCATATCCACCTCATATCGTTCCCTGTTCAATCGACACCGTACAAACAGCACAATGTCAGAACCACAATTCTTCGAAACCATCACCAAGGTATGCTCCAGTCTGACCATACACCTGCAGGGCTCAGAATCCTCAAACGCCCAGTTCAAAGCTGATCCTTTAGTCGTACGCCGACATCAAGATCACCGAGCAAGGTGTCGATACCGCCGACTTCTGCGAGGCATCTGATAACTTAGTCAAGATCTTCGGTAAGCTGTCTTTGATCTCTCCACAAATCTCAGCTCATCCACAGGTCTATTCGGCAATCCCGCATTTACCGTCGTCCAAAACGATCTAAACGGCAATATCGCTGTAAGCTAGCTCGTCTCAATCACCAGGAACCTGAGCTGACAAGAATAGAAAGTCAAAGCATACCTCGCTGCTAACCCCCAATCTGCCCAGACTCTGGAGATGCTATTGGCCGATGAGAAGTCCAAGCACCCCAATGCCAAGGACCGTTCCGTTACCAGTGGTTTAATGTGGTTACTCCGAGGATTAAAGTTTACCGCTATCGGTAAGCGTTTCTATGTTCTCAGTCTCAGTCACACAGCTAACGATTAGGTTTACGTCAGAACTTGCAGAACCCAAAGGAGGAACTTTCAGCTAGTTTCACAAAGGGATACGAAGGATCTTTGAAGAAGCACCACGGAATGATGGTCAGGCCTATATTCTACGTCAGTCTATCCCCTTACTACGGTTGAATTTGACCTGATGAGTAGTTGGCAATGAAGGCATGCCCTTACCGAGCTACTTTCTACCCTAAACTCGGTCAGCCCCAGGATGTAGTCATGGAAAAGCTTGAAGCTTGGTTATCCGCCCTAGAGGATATTGTCAAGAAGGAGGAGCGTGTCTACAAGAGCGGTGGCTACGGAGAGATCTAGAATGCGAGCTGGATGGATCTTGTCATTGTAATTTATGCATATTCTGTGCTTCGCGTCTGCGAGCCATGCCAGGGGAGGTGAGCGGACTTGCGCCGCGAGGCGGATTGGGTCACGTTACAGTACTGTAAGAAAAGACAAGCGTGTATGTTTACATTTCACAGCAAGACGTGAGACTATAGAGACAGTATATCGAAACACAACAGCACCTTCCGAGCACGCTATCATAGCATCTGCTTATCTCTCTTATCTCCTTCCCTCTCGACTTTCCGACCCCCTTTCCCAACCATACCGTACCTCCTCCGCTTAACAACAGGGGATAGGGATGATACAGATATCGCATCGACAAGGCAAAATTGCTACATTCAGTCAGCATGTCTCACATTGGCCATTGGCGCAGTAATCAAACTTACGAAGTCCACAGAATTTACCTAGTCATGTCAGTTATGCTTTTACCGCGGATAGAGAAGAGGTACATACCAGGACATCCTCCCCTGAGCCTGAGGGGACCGTCTACGCTCTGTTCAGCCTGCTTGGATGATGGAGCTTGAGCAGCATCTGGTAATCAGCACAGCCACGATCCTTCTATCTTTGGTAAATGCTCACTCATGGAAGACGATGCTTTTGGCTGACTGGCCACTGGGTTGAGCTCATAAGATGGCTGAATTTGGTAGTTTGCGGTGGGGTTCATCTTGTATAACTGTGTGAGAATGATAAGAAGTATAGAATTGAGTTTGAGAATGGCTGCGGGAGTTCAATATACACAGAGTGACGTCAAGGTGTAAATAGGCGCCCTTGTACCTATCTCATGTATCCACGTGTCGGCCTTTTTGTAGGCACGCTGCCAGTTGACAACCTTTTCGTTAAAGGCAGTAGTGACAAGACTCCTTTCAATAACATCCAGGCAGACACTTGCATCAATATCACCATACACCGACACGGACCTAGAATCGTCCCGATAATTACACCCTGTAATCACAAAACCAACTAGCAATCTTTCCTACTGTAGTGTGAACGCTCTTCAATTCAGTCAGACGAACACATCAAATTCCGCATAAACGATGGCTCAATCCGCCAACCGTCGAAACCCCTCTAACTCAGGTTCATCCCGACTATCATTATCAGTCGGCAAAACCAATCCAACAAGTCAGAACCCTGGAAGGCATCCTCTCAAGCATGAGTTCGTCTCCATTTCGTATGGACTTGGAGAATCAAACTGACAAAATTAGCTGGTCACTGTCTTACGTCCACCGCCCTCCTACGGTAAAGGGCATTGATTACGAGAAAGAGATCAAGAGAGTCGCTACCTTTGGATCTGTATGTTCATTTGGGTAATGACCAGGAGATTTAGCTAATGCCAGATTGAATCATTCTTACACTTGTATTCCCACTTGACGCCCGTCAGTGAGTTGGAGATAGTCACGGATGTTTTGGTATTCCTATCTCGAATAGGCAGACCAGGTATCTGGGAGGAGATGAGAGAGCAAGTTCACTGGTCTCGGGTGGTCGAGCAGAGCTGATTATCAGCGGTGGTAAATTCACATTACGACTTGTTCACCCAGTTACGCCAATACTATTCGAGACCCTACTATTTGGATTGATAGGAGATCAGTTCGAGGAATCCGATAATGTTGTCGGATGTGTCTTGAGTAAGCGAGGTCCAGAGGATATCCTTAGTGTATGGGTAGAAGAAGAGGGCGAGTCTGTTAAATCCGGTCAACTCAGGTGCGTTCTTGCTCTTCTCGTTATATGACCCAGCTTATGATTCAGAGAGAAGATCATCAGTATGCTAAACCTACCTCAGGGTACTGTCTGTGAATACCGCGCCAACAAAGCCCTTCTCGATGCCGCAGCGAAACCCCAGGTAGAGAACCAAGAATCAACACCTGCAAGAGGATATCACCACCACACCAGCAATTACAACCATCACAACAACCATAACCGTGATAACCGGGATCGTGGGGGCGACCGTGGTGGTGAACGTGGGGAGAGGGAGAATCATCAGGGCGAGAGGCAACATGCAGCACCACGCGCGTATCACAGGAGGGATGAGGAGGGTGGGGAGAGGAAAGAACCCAGGGAACCGAGGGCTAATGGTTGGAACCGATGAGTGCAAATCAAAGGTTGAAACAGAAGAGAAGTATTGGGGATCAGTAGTGTACTTGATGCAAATGCAGGTCGTCACTGAGGAATGAGATGTTGACGCGTGAGAATTTTGGATCTGAGACAAGGTTCAACTGACGTGACCTTTTCAGTATGACCAATCTCAAGACATCAGACGTTCAGCTAACATGCCGGATAACTATGGATGTGGAAGTTGTGATGGTGCATACCTATCGCAATACATATACAGAGAGCATCACAAAATGGTCAAACAAAGGGTATCAGTCTTCAATGCGGAATGGCAGGTATTACACGACCTCCCAGAACACGACAGAAGGTAAGGTCTCCAGCTCGGGCCATCAGCTCACTTCCAGTTCATACGATGCCAGAAATATGAAGGCAGGTCCTTCATACAAATATGTCGATAGTTGGTATCCAGACATCCTACCCGCGTTTAGGCATACAAGATCACAAAGTCGAATGGTATTGATAGAACCTTTGCGGACCACGACTCAGACGAAGGTCTGGTTAGACCAATATCACAGGAATGATGATGATGCAGAGAAGGGGTCAATACGTTCGAGCTCGAGTGGGGATAGTATGGACAAAGTGGATCTCAATTCCGGACGGAAGGAGGAGGAAGATGAGGAGGTGAGGGCTATGCCTTTCCTTATAAGACCACTACCTGCAAACTCTGGGCTTGACGAGGATGGCAAGACTGCAAACAACGGTGTCTTGAGGTGGCTGAGAACGGAGGATCAGGCTACAGAATGGCTTAGTCTATTCTACGGTGAGTTCCAAGGAACAGCTGTAGTGCAAAGCTAATCATCAGATCTGGTGGTGGTAGCAGTCCTAACAGTTTTCTCGTCGACTCACGAACTCTCTACACCTTCGGCAATCTGGATATTCTTATCGTATTTCACAATCCTAGCATGGCTCTGGACATCCCAAGTTCACTATGATATTCGATATCAAGCTGAGGATATCTTTCACAGGTGCTGTAAAGCGCTGCAGATTATCGTATTGGTATATATGGGTGCTGCTAGTGGAAGTTGGAATCCGGGAGCACTAGTATCGCCAGGAGGAAATCAACATTCTAGAGAATGGACTAAACATGGTATGGTCCCCCACTGAGAAGACCGAAGTTGATGAGTAGAGGCTGCTGTTGAGAGCTTCGAGACTATACTCATCGCTTTTGCTTGCTCAAGATTGATATTCGCAGGGCAGTATATGACCAGTGAGTTTAATCATCCTGTTACTGCTGTGCTCGATAGCTAAGTATAAGTGGCTTGGCTAGGATGGCGGGCAAAACGAAACATCCATGGGCATATCTGGACCATCATATCCCTAGTAATCAGCGGGGCTTTTTCACTGGTAGCTATGATCCTACCAGGCTCGACTAGCTTCAGGGCGATAATGAAAGTAAGTCATCCTCCAGCGTGTATCGTCTAAAGCGAATGGGTAGGTGTGTATCTTCTACGCTGCCCTAGCGCTTGAAGGAAGCGCAGTGTGGGCACAAGTATTATTCAGCCCTCATTTCCAAATCGATGCAAATCGGATAGGTCAGCGATATGGTGCCTTCACTCTGATCATTCTGTCAGTGATTCCGTCCTCGCGAAAGGAATGTATTGACGGATCAGGGGAGAAGGGTTCATTGCTTTGATTAGGGGGTTCTCCAAGGCTATCACTGGTCTCTCTGTAGGGAGTACGGCTACCGTATGTCATCTTGCCCCTGGATTAGACCAATCAATTGAGCTGATAATCAGTACCTACAAGTCTTCCTTGGTATGTCCACAGTCCACATGGAGAAACTACAAGATGCTGATTGGCAGCCATAGCAATCATTTGCCTGCTTTGGATATTCCTGTTCTCATCCTTTAATACTCAATCAGGCCCCTCTCAGCGCCGAGTCCTACTCTGGGAATCCCTCCATTTCCCGCTTCATTACTGTCTCCTGCTGTTCCTAGCTGCCATCGTCGTACGTGCCTCTCAACTTAATGATATCAAAGCTGAGAGACAGAATGTTGTGATTGTCTTGTCCTTCGTGAATGGGATCGATATCGTTGCGCAGGAATTTGTAGCTACCATCGAGGCTATCAGTACTAATTCGACTTTATCTTCTACGGACCAATTGGCCGTCCAGAATTACTTGAACAGACTACCACTTGCCCCAAGGTCTGTCCCTCTCTGGTAGATAGAGGGAGAAGCTGATCATTAGCTATGATCGGGAGTTTACTTTACTATCACATCTGTCGAGCGAGGGTTCGCCTTCAGGTAACACCCTTGCTCATATTAGCGAGTTGAGCTTACATACCAGTCGACCCTCTGATCTCGGCATATCAGTACTTTGCCCAGATAGTAGTTGAGACTTCAGTCGTAAGTCCGACCCCTCATTCCGATCACATCTGACCCGATAGAGCTACGGGATTACGATAGGTGAAGAAACTCTCGACAGTCTCGAAAAGATCTACGCCATCAACACTACCGTCTCGTCTGATCTCACTGAACAGCGTCTACGAGTTGAAGCGGCAAGATTCCTTATGATTGAGATTGTAGAGGATCCTGTTGATGAGAGTATGAGCGGGACTCTTTGGCTCTTTCCTTCTGCCGTATGTCTCCCCCTCATAATTCGAACTGATGGATAGGGTGGCGTTCTGATCCTTATCAATCTACGTCAAATGGCATGGAACAAGACATCGTCGACAGGGTATATCATTCATGCTATCCAGATGATCTCGGGTCTCGGCCTGGGCCTTTTGGGTCTGCTGGATATAGGGACTAAGAGGGTCGCATTGGACGGGAGTGATGGGTTGAATCATCATTTGAATCCACTTTATGTGTTGTTGCAGGCTCGGATCCCACTTGTTATGGTACTTGCTCTTTATGGGGTCGTGTACATTGGTGGGTCAATTACAGGACTGGTCCTGGGGCGAAGAAGGAGAAGACAAATATGCTGAGTAGTCGTTCGTTCGTATGCAGCCTACGTCTCTCGATGTACTTCTTGGATCATCGCTTGAGTCTCACTTTCTGTTTAACAAACAAGCTTGGCTCAAAGATTACTGGGTGGGGTCAAGTGGGGATGTCTTGGCGTTTGTGGTCGATCAAGCACGTTGCTCAATTATTTGCAATCTCAATTTCAATTTCGACAATATATAACATGCATCAATCACCTTACCCAATCAACCACTACAACTATAGTATCGCATGCGATGGCGTCGACAGAGATAGGTAGTCATCGACCCCTTTCCCTACGCCTAAAATCAGTTGCAAGGCGATATTGGGACCTTGGGTTCACTTCCTTCGGCGGTCCAGGGGTACACGTCATAATCCTCCGACAACGATTCGTAGAGTCCCTAAAATGGATCGATGAACGTACTTTCCTCGACTTATTCGCTCTTGGAAACGCCCTTCCCGGTCCTGGATCGACTCAACTCGCATTCTCAATAGCAGTAGTCACAAATGGAGTTTTACCAGGACTATTCGCTTTTTTACTATGGTCCCTCCCCGGCGCGATTGGCATGGTAGCTATCGGTATCGGAATCTCCAGGATCCCAGATGAATTACCTGGACCGGTATTGGCGTTGTTTACGGGGTTGAACGCTGCTGCTGTTGGATTGATTGCTTTGGCTGCTTTCCAGCTCGGAGGAGCGGCTGGGACGGATAGGATTACAGTGGCATTAGTGTGGCTAAGTGCGAGTTTTGGTATCTGTTATCATGCTCCTTGGATGTATCCCGTCTTGATCGCCGCTGGGGGATTGACAACGCTACTTTGGGATTTCAGGAGGAACATCTGGAAAGCTATAACTAGGGGAAAGAAGGAAAGGGCAGATGGAAATCAAGCGGAACTCGACCGGGGTATTGAGCTCGATACTATCGCTATTCAACGTGATACCGAGGCCAGACAAGAGCTCTCCACCACACGAATGGAGAATTCGAGTAAAAATGACGATACCCCTATTCCATACCCTTCACCAGCAGCTTCGCCCGTGCCCACGCGACGACGTCTTCCGGTCGTAGATGTAGATCAATCGACATCCCACATCAACACCTCTACTCCGACATCAATCACGCAGATCGAAAGCGGTCCTTCAAATACGGTCCAGGACCAAGCAA
>Ga0265797_10013046_pt1 | contig 10073 bp, 11 predicted proteins | sample P2T30metagenome_FD_192433 | JGI IMG/M metagenome (GOLD analysis project Ga0265797, IMG submission 192433) | Plant litter microbial communities from East Loma Ridge, Irvine, California - P2 T30 | ecosystem: Environmental > Terrestrial > Plant litter > Unclassified | place: USA: California... | reverse complement strand
AGAGGCAGGTGTACAACTTTACATAGAAGTGTCAGAAGGTAAAGCGCATGTTGGAGTCACTAACTTACTACTAAGCAACAAAGTAACCTGACAGCTAAAGCAGTACAAGTAGGGACCCAGTGTCGTGATGTTGGTAGCATATTGAATAGGCTAAGATATACGACTTGAGCGAGGTAGAGAAGAATCTGAAGCAGAGGCTAATTCAGCGGAAAAGAGCAAGATGCAACGAATATGCTGTGACACGATGGAGAATTTGGCGAGTATGGCTCTCTTTTACTTGTCCACATGCTTTGCAGGCATCCTTCCATGAGACATGTGTCATATGATGTGTCCACTAAACAGCGTCGTGGATATGCTGTAGGTACGAGAACGCGCTATGTTGAGACTATCTCAGCCACTGTCAACTCAGTTCACGATGTAGCCCTCTTCGCCACGACGTCAAGTCTGTGCACAAGTCCCTCGCAATGGTCACGACTGACACACAAGTCACCCTCTGCCCCTGCATGTGTCTTCTCAAGGAGGCCATGCGACAATTCGCTCAAGGTGCTTGCAACGCTTTGCCAGATAGCCTGCTCTTCTTTGAACCCTTTGCTGGCGAACAACGCATTGCTCTGGATCTCTTCAAGCTTCTTAAGAGTTGCTGCTTGTGCATCGTAACTGCTCAACGTCGTGTCAAAAGATGCATCAGTAACACCACCCAAGAGCTCAGAAACCTGCTGCCGAAGCCCTACGTGCTTTTGTTTTCGACTAGCGTAGAGGTTCATTCGATCCTTGTCAACGCGTTTCAAGGCTTGCTGCACTTCTGATGTAACGCTTTCACAGTAAAGAAGCGTCCTCGCGTGATAGTCGGTAACGTCGGATGCACGCTTCGCTGCAGCTTCTAACCTCACGCTAAGGCGGCTCGCTTCTTGACAAGACATGCCTCCAAAGGTGTTCCGCGGGTAGAAAGTTTTACCCAGCTGATTTACAGCTGCATCGACGGCATGTCGAGCGTCCCGACCTAAGATAATAGCATTGTTGAGAGCGTGATGCATGACACTAGTATCTTGAGATACTGGGCAACAGTCGGCTATGGTGCTGGAAGCCATTTCCAAGGTATCGAGAAACGAGTCGAGCCTACGGTGCGTCGCCGCAAACCCATGACTCTGATGATTGTGCCAGGTTATGCAGAGCCAGGTTACCAGGCATGCAATAGTGGCAAACAAGGCAAGTAGGCGAAATGATCTCGGGGAAACGGTTTGGTGGCCCGCGGAGGAACGCGCAGAAAGGGAGCATGGATCCGGTGCCTCGCTCAGGATTTGGCGCTCGATACTTGTCTGCGGCGACGGTGGAGTGTCTTTGACGTGGCGTTGATGATTGTTTGTTGCCCGAATTGGCGGATCCTCAGCATTGAAAGATGTGCGCATGGGTGGAATGGCGATGTGATTGTCAGAGGTAGAGGATGAGGATTTGGTGAAAGCGCGCTTGGATACGGAGTGGCGGGGTGGGGGCAAAGTGGGTCTCGGTCGCACTGTCGGGACCGTTGCAACCTTTCTCCGTAGAATCCATTGGTCCGCCAAATTGCTGTCGTCCGGAGGGCAACTCATCGTTGCAGGCTCTACCTAAAATCCTTCTCTTATCAGCTTCTTATGCAATAAACATCTCAGCTTCCCTACCAGAATTTCGCGCCACTGTTCTGCGATCAGGCTGTCTCAAGCCTCTGCCACTTGCCAAGACCACCTGGGCACCCACGTCACCTGGCTCGGCCCACTATGCCCCTCAAGTTGACACCCGCGACCGGTGAATGGAAGCAATCAGCTTCAGCAGAACAGTCACCGGTAGCCACCACGCAGTTCCAGGATGCCCTGCATATGTCCAGAGAGCTATCACGATGCATGCAGAGTTTCATTGCCGCCGCCGCCGGGACACACTTCACCGATCTCAATACGCCCAGTGCGGCCTTCATTCAGCACTGGAAGACTGCATTCGAAAAATGTCTCAACGAGTTTGGGGCGCAATATGAGCACAATGAGCACGGAACGAATGCAGAACAATCCGATGGCGACAATGCTGTGAGCCTGCAGGGCGGGGTGTCGCCTCCAAGCGACGGTTAGACGCAACGTTCAGGCGATTGTCATGCAGCTGTGATATGGCGCTGGGCAAGGACGACAGCATCTTGTCCGGAAAGCTTGAACCAGCTTGCATATAATGCCCTCTTCGAACTTTGCCTCGCCTACCACTCCAGGACCGTACTTCGCCAGATAATTACTCTCTTCCATATCCTCTTCTCAACAGCCGAATCCTATTCATTCTATTTCCAAGGTCACCGTACTTCATTCCCGCTCGTAATGGACCCCTACTCATCGATGTTTGAACGTTCGGCGTCTTCCCGCTCGGGCACTCCCAACCTCCCTACGAACGGCACAAATGCGAGACGGACTTTACGTTCTGCTATACGAGGATTGATTGTGCTCTGTGCATACATCCTTCTTTCTACCTGGTGCCGAGACGAAATATACGACGCTCTGGTCACCGCGATGGCAGCCGGACATCGGGCTCACTGGGCGAGCTACGTTGTAGTCGTCCCTCTTTGGGGCGATCACGTAGCAAGCTTCGTACAAATTTGCGCAACCTGGCTTCTCATGCGATACAAAGTGGCACTCAGCGGACTGTCAATTGTTTATTGTCAGGGTCTGTCTCTGTTGGCGGGCGCAGAGGTAAGTCACCCATACTACTTACGATTGAGTGTGTGTCTTACTACCCTCTAGTCGCTTGCTATCGCAACTACATCTACCAATTTCAACAAGCCCGCTGCAAACTTGGCTGCTGACCTCGTTACGGTGGCTGCGATGACGCTACGAGACTGCATCGAAGCTCTAGTAGGATGTTACCGCTTCGTTCGCGCGCTCATCACACTTTTGCTCTACGCAGTCTCAACGATTTCCCTCCCGGATGCCCAGACATATACCTCTCTCAAGACCTTCGTTGCCGGAACCCTTATCGTCGCTGCCATCTATCGGCTGCTCAGCATTATCTGTCGGGCTCTCGCTGCTGCATGGTACGCCATCACCACAACGACCGATACACCTCCTCGTTAGGGATAATCTCGATTTTCGGCGAGGACTTCGCAGAGTGATACGGTGCTGGGGAAGGGAACGAGAATAGCGACTTGAGAGGTAAAGGGTGTCTCAAACTTACAGGGAGTATCGGAGTTGGTCTCTTTTTGCTTTCACGTTGTTTCTTTCTAATTCCTCCGATATGATCATCTATTTCCTCTATCTCACCAACGGTATACGGCTTGCAAGCGTGTGCGTGGGATTAAGAACTACAGCGTATTTAGATATAGACTATGTATTGGGTAATTACAGCTCTTGACCGTTTGTACTCCCATCCCTGTGACGATAGCCAGCTTGCCAGTCGACTGCGACCGACACAGAATACGTGGCATGACGGCCAGGGTTCAGGGCGACGAGCGATGTCGGACAGCATGCGAAAAATGAAGGTGGGTTCGCAAATGAGCAGCTCTGAGCTCTCAGGTGCAGAGTCAGTCGAGTACATCGGTACCCATGGGCTTGCTTCATTTGCGGGGTGTGCGAGAGCTGGCCTTGCCGGATTCAAAGCTTCGTTTAGCATACCAGCTTGATGTGCGTAGGATAGGATTGTAAATGCGTGATTGTGCGTGTGCCCAAGTGCGGGATGTATCGTATGGACGTGTTCTGGGTGGGTGATTGAGTGTTGTAAGGCTACCTAGGTAACAGCGGCCTCAGCGGCCTCAGCGGGTATCATGGCTCAGGCCAAGTCTGATCTTCCAACCAACGCATTCGCTCCTTTACACGGGAGACACTGGCAACTATGATAACCAAGGTGCTGGTTGAGTTCTGATGATTGCGAAGTTACCCCGCATTTCTTTGACATATGAGAGCCGGAAGAAGTTGGCTGAAGGTCTTATATTACCGAGGCTCCAGATAACCCGTTATCTTCGAGCCTCGAGAGGATGAAAGACGGATGCTGGGCTCGCATCAGGAAAAGCACTTCACAATACATCTAGCGATAGCCTTTGTCTCACGTTTGTAACGCGGGATGATAGAATGTGCCCAGGTGACGTCTTTCTGTTGATATGTACTCAAGCCAACAGCTGGGCTGAAATGACACATTGCTGCCCTGAAGACACGACACTGGTGTTCGTGATGTGCTCGCGCACAGCTGGTAAGCTTGAAACCTGTACTAAATGACAGACCTTTTACATGGAGCGCACGTGAGCTCGGAGGTAGTGCACACGGGGAAGATGTACAGCACAATTTGCTGAAAACAGCGAGAAAGCTGCGCATCGTGGTTCTTTTGCATGTTGGGCCCTTCCCAACTGATATCCGAACTGACTCCGAGCAGGGTTCCTTGGCTTCAGACCAATTCAAAGTTGACACTACGTTGAGGAATTTGGAAAGCATACCGCGCACGATTACAACGCCACATGATTATCCTCGCGCAATACGCCGCGACGATGAGCAAGAAATGTACATATCAGCGGAAGTACGCGAGTGCAGCAGGGTGGGATGTTATATTATAGCTTTGCTACGAACATGAGGTGCCGGGCAATGGAGATGTTGGTACCTCGGTACTCCGAGGAGCTCGTTTTCATTGGGTTGTAGGCTACCACCGACGTCCACACAGACCCTCGCCAAGGAACGCTGCAAGGCGTGGCAGCCAACCCTCACGATACTACTACCCCTACGATACACAGCGTTGAAACCACAGCCCTACCACTCGCTTCATTAGCGTATCACTGCCGCCTCCAATTACTGCAAACGCAACAACTCGTACCTGTCCCGCCCATGTCACCCGCCCAGTAACATACCTACCCGATGCACCGCCTGCACAGCGTTCGCGCGACCGCGAGTCTGCTTCCGCATACACCACCAACCATATCGCATCGGCGTCCCAGATACCCCTCGTGGGGCTTCTCACATCCCTCTCGCAACGGGACGACATTGCTGTCTATCGAAAGACCTGTGTGATCGGCGCAAATCACCCAGGCAGACGTGGAGGAACACAGTACACCTATGGCCTGGACCGCTTTTTTTGAAACGCCCCATGGGGTGCATCTCAATTCCATGAAGTTCTGGTCCTTGGTTTGTCACTGAGACCCTGCCTATGCTTGCGGTTTGCTTGGTTCAGACGCTCAGCGGTAGACAACGTTGGCAAGACGGCTCCAGTGAGTTGGGTGTACACGCTGACGTGGAAGAGCATAATGAGCAGGGCGTTTCGCTCAATTAGAAGCTCTTGGAGCAGGGTTCCAATCTAAAACTGGGCATAAGCATGGCGTACAAAGTTGATCTGAGTGTACTTTCACTCACCGAAGTCTCGCGAGATATCTTCTTGATACCCACAAGTCCAGCTTCGAGCGCAAGATGTATGTTCATGCGGCTATTGTTAATGATGTTTGTACGCCCATCTTCTTCGAAGTTCCCCGCGGCTCCTGCAGCATCGTTGCGCTCACTACCTGCTAGGTCCAGTAAACAAAGCGTGGATGTCGTTTGACGGACGCCAGAAGTGACGTATATGAGAACTACGAGGTGTGTGCGGGAGGACGTCGCGTTGTTTTTGGTCGGACTTTGATTGCGGAAGCTTGCAGTCTCTTCCAGCAGGTGACGAAAGGCGGACAGCTCATTGACTATGTATAGTGGTCGCTGCTGGCGGAACATCCGATCTCGTCCTATGTCCAATGGAACTTGACTAGATTTTCGTAGACCTTGTACGGCTATGGCGGAGATGTCAAGTGAATCCACATCCCTCCCTGAGGACTGGAATACTTCGACCGCGATCTGCAAAGGCCTCACTGGACTAGCGAACAAGTCCTGGCCAAGAGCCGTGAGCACATGAGCCATAGTGTGAGACTTTCCGCAACCACTAAAGCCGTCCACCCCAAAGATCATATGGCGACCCGTAGGGTCAGCTAGCTCGGAGAAAAGCGGGCTTATCTTATCAAGGATGGTCTCCTCAGGCGCTGATGCTGCAAACACACGATCGAAGGTTGTGTATTCCATAGTGCCAAGGGACGGGTCTCGTTTTTGATCCCGAGCGGAGACTTTGGTGTGGTCTTGAATGTCGAAATGACACATCACAACTTCTCGAGGGCATCTTGGACGTGTTACTCTGAGCATGGAAATGTACCGTCGACTCAAGAAACGCTGGCGGTATGCAAATTCTCTGGCGTCCTTCTGGGCCTTCTCCATGGCAAGCTCTTCTGGTGTCTTTGCTATTGGTTGGGCTTGATTCCCTGCGATACCGTGGTGATCCTCAAACAAACAAAGCTCAGTGACTGTGGTAGCGCCTGCTGGATCCTTTGCTTCTTTGGGATTCGCTTCATCAGATGGCGCAGTAAGGATTTGAGGCTCGTTCGCGTTGCGTGCCTGTACTTGCTCCAACGTGGTGCGGGTTACTTCTATTTCGTCGCTTCTTCGATCATTAAGCCGCGAGCCTTGGGATGATGTTAAATGCGACTCCAATGATCCGTGACTCAAGGGCTTCCGCCTCCGAGAGATGAATCTTTTCCTTGCATCGCCATACAGCATTGTCCGCAGCCGCTCGCACTCCCAGTGCAGATCTTGACCATCCAAAAGCTCAGGGAAAGTCGGTTTGAGAAGCTGGGTTTCCCCTATCAAGGAGGAACAGAACATGTTCTCCTGTGTGTCTTCAGTGTGCATGTAGACGAACTCTCCGAGGGCCTCTAAGCTCACAGTGGCGTAATGCGATACTGTTGCCTTTGGAGTAAAGTTTGGAACTTGGGAAGCTTGTAACGAGCGTCTCGGGTATGGTGCCGTTCGGATTTGTGGATCTGAGGCTCGCCGCCGGAGCTTTTTCGCTCTTGCGGTAGCGCATAGCGAGATGACACGGGTCGTTGCTAGATAGCAGGGGCGTGGCGGCGGCATCTGGGTGAAGATCTCGTAGACCCCAGGTAGAGAGAGCCCACACCAGACAGCGCAAGCTGCGCAACGAAGCAAGCATTGCTTGAAGGAACTGGAAAGAAGTACAATATTAGCTACGATCAACAATGCGCACACAGGAACTTGGTATCAGTACCTCTTCGTGCGTACCCATATCCATCCAGTGAACAAGATTATCCATACGAGACGCGATACCAGAGGTCGCCACACTATCATCGACTCTAGATGCTCGGGGTGTAAAACATCAAGAGACACGATAGCCCAGTTGAAGACGTAAATTGGCAAAAAGACCATGAACATAGCCACGAGAATTTCAATCGGGAAGCGCAGATTCTGAGCGATTACTTAGCCCAGATTCGAGAAATGGCAAAGGACTTACCTTCAATAGCCGCTTCATTGGTGGCTTTAACGAGCGCACAATGTCCTCATGCGCCTCTTGCAATTGAGGGACAAAGAGGACCATATCGCTTGTCGGGCAGAAACCGCTTCTCACTTTGAATGAGCTTTTCGAACGTGTTTTGGGCTGATTTCAAAGGTCGAGGTAGAGAGGAGAAGTGTCTTACGGGATGATGAAGAGAAAGTTCAGTAGCATCTACGTATCTGAGATGCGGCAGAAGCGCAAGTGAACACATTCGGAATTGTCTGAGACAAATGCCCAGGTGTGGGTGCGCGGTCGCACATTGCGCAATCGTGCGCGTCTACAAGATGCGATGAGCGCCTACGCAGCATCATGTTGTCACTGACGCGGAGACGGTAAAATAGTGACTCTGCTGTTCCAATATTTCTACCGCATCATCCTTGCGAGTGCTTGAACAGAAAAGATGGCCAACGGATTAGCCGAAGAGTTGGCGGAATTGGTGGACCGGGCGCAGGATTTGATGGATCAGGCTGGGCAGGTACTGCAGTACTCAGCCACCAACTAATGTTTACTCCTTCACTAACTTCCAAAGTCAAGCAACTTCCGTACTCTGCTCGATGCGAAACGTTTAGCCACGCTGCAACGACTATACGATCAGTGCACCGAGTGCGAGGATGTCCAGGAGAAAGAGCTGAGTCCGTTGCTTAAGAAGAGAAAGCATGTACCTGAGGTCCTCCTCGGTGGCCCTAGGGATCCTTGGAAACGCATCACAAACCTTGAGCATCTTCCCGAAGTTCCTGAGTACGTCAACGCGCACATCCGCAAGCATTCAGGGAATGCAGAAGATGAGAAATTCCTCGGAATTTTGAGTCTTACCAGCAACTGCGGCCAGTATAACTCTACGAACGACCTTGGTAACGCATTCATGGCTCGCTACAGTTGGACTCAGCAAGTGGAACGTCGCGATGATAAGATACACATCCTCCAGCTGTTTAACGACCTTTTCTGGTTTGACATAATGCAACTGTTGAGGCCTCGGGGCACCGGTCGAGTGGGCGCTATAATGCGTGATGAGTTGGACAAATTCTTGACACCATTAGACTTCGATCAAATGAAACTCCAGAAAGAGGAGGTGATGGAGAATGTTGGCGATTGGAGTATTCGCGGCTCAAAGATCAACAAGCTTTGCAGCCGATATGGGCCTGGTGTCATCATAGTCCTTCACAGGCAACTCTCGAGAAGCTTGTAAGATCACATCGCCCTGGTAAAGGTGGAAGCTAACAAATCTAGTCTCGAGGGCAAGTTCACAGCTTCCGGGCCCTACTTTGAAGGGGCTATTCATCGACTAGACGATCTCAAACTCCACAACTACTTGGAGAACACGAACACTGGCTCGCTTGGCATCAGTATCCGCCAGCTTCTAATACGACCATTCCAAGAAGCGTTCTGGCAGAGCGAGCGCGCGCGAAACGCAGTTTGAAAGCCCGCATTGTTTGCGAACTCCAGGACTTGCAACTACATATCCTGGACGCTTGACAGCATGATTTTAGTGTTTGCGTTGGACGAGAATGAGAATACTGCAAGATAGTTACAAGGCTATCCTACCCCTGTTGTTTGATACTGTGTGGCAGCTTTATCCGTGATCTCTTGATAAACCTCATCGCAAACCTGTACCACAAACTTGTGCAGCAGAACCCTATGCTATTGGCTGGTATCAACCTGAGTCCTCATCAATCTCCACGGCCTGTCCTTCACGCTTGTCTAAAATCAGTCTCGCAATTTTTGACCTCTTATACGGGGTCGGTGCTCGGTTCTGACGGAGTATGTTCAGGGCAAACTTCTGCAGATCCCCCCACTTCTTCTTACCAAGTTGTCGATGGAATGAGCTAACGAGCAGATTGATGAGGTCATTACTGCTCTGCAACTTGTCTGGATTGAGTGTAGCTTTCCGTTCTGAGAATAGCAATTCTCCTGCTCTTGTGGAGTCTGCAATCGCGCTATCGTCGGTAACGATTGAACGAACCCAGAGCAGAGAATTCGCATCTTTGTGTTGTACTGTGATCATGCCATCTCGGTTGAGTCTGCACTGGGCTACCGTCTTATACGGCAAAGAAATAGTATTAGCGCTGCGCTGGACGTTAGCCACTTGAAGCTCGGCTCAAGAATGTAGACTTACCTCTCTCGTATGCTGGTTTCCCACGCTGAACATGCTTTCACACGCTGCGCTGGCGGAGCAATGCTCCAGCTCGTCCTCTCTTCCGATGTCCAGACGTTGAGAGCCATGAATATCACAGCTTCGCCTTCCTCGAAAGCACAATCTAGCCAACAAAATTTGACTAAGAAGATATTAGATGAACCCATAGATGGCTTTAAGCAGATACTTACAGGGTATATCACTGTATATTGCTACATTGTTTAGCGAGGCCGCCAGTAAACAAATTGGTGTGACGGTATTGACATTGACCTTATATTTTACGCGTAATTTAGCGAAATCGGCGAAAAGTCGGTCTAACGAGTGAACATCTCTCATACGCTCTGAGAGTTCTGCCCAACTGATGCTGGTTGGAGCATGTGCGAGATCTTTGAGGGCTGTCGCTGGAGAGAAGAGTTTTGGAGGGTGCATGAGTATGCTCTCTTGCTCAGCAGTCAGACTCGCTAACCATGAAACCGCTGATTGCGCGTCATCTTTTACATCTTTTGAGGTGCTTTTCTGAGCCTTCGCAGGACCAACAAAGTCTTTGGTGGCTTTGGGTGCCCCCTTTGTCTGCTGGTGCTGATGGATGACCGCGCGACGA
>Ga0265797_10013044_pt1 | contig 10073 bp, 11 predicted proteins | sample P2T30metagenome_FD_192433 | JGI IMG/M metagenome (GOLD analysis project Ga0265797, IMG submission 192433) | Plant litter microbial communities from East Loma Ridge, Irvine, California - P2 T30 | ecosystem: Environmental > Terrestrial > Plant litter > Unclassified | place: USA: California... | reverse complement strand
CCTACCAGCGCCAGCGCCAGATCAACCAGGTCTATCCCTCGGGCTCACACTCTTCCGCTCCTTCCACCACCACCTCGCCCCTGCCCACCCCACCGCTCTTCGACCACGACCCACAACGCCTCTTTGGCCACATTGCAGACGCCTTCCACCACTGGACACAGCAGTCAGATAAGACGAGGCAGGAGTGCTGGCAGGTCGAGATACTGCGCTGCTATGCCCGCGCCGACGACAGGCGACGGGAAGCCGAGGTGCAGCTGGGGAATGCACGCAGGGAGATTGAATACCTGAAAGCCAGCCGCTGGACCTCAGGTGCCCCCGATGTATCGCCCATCAGCATCAACCTTGGTACCGACACGGCCAGAGAGCTTGCCAAGCACGGCATGGACTATCGCAACTGGGACTACGACCGCCTCATCGACAAGTGGCGGACCGCTATACGCGAGAACAGGGCCTCGGTCTCCGGTATGGGCGCGCAAAAGCCATTGCCCGGTGGTACCAGTACCAGAAGCTGCTCCATGGCTAGCATCCCACCACAATTCGCTACTGTGAACCAGCCCAGGCAAGGCAGCCCAATCAAGGTTGAGTCCAACATGCCCTTTAGCGCGCCGCCCACCGTATGTGGTGATGGAGACTGCGATCAGGTTGATGCGGAAGGCGACGATGACGACGACGACATTGACCTGACGCCCCAAACAATTGAGGAGGATGACTCGATGCATCAGATGCAGCATCAGGCCCAGCAACAGGCCTTGCATCACCCCCAGCCCCAACATCACCACGGAGCACCCCTCCAGCCCACCCCGCCACATCCTTCGCAACAGTTTCAGCCACACATGCAACCTACCCAGCACATCACGCAGGCCCAGATTGCTCAAGCGCAGGCTCAAGCCCAAGCATGGGCAGCCGCACGCCAGCACATGAACCAGTCGCGCAACCAAGACTTCCGGCCCCACCAGCAGCACCAGCTCTCGCCCCATGTGCAGCACGTCGGCTCAGCTGACAGCAGTCGCCGAGAATCGCTAGCCATGATGGACCCCCACGCCATGAACCAAAATAACATGAGCGGCATGGGCAACTCCATGGGCATGTCAAGCGGCATGGACGGTCTCGACAGCCACCAAGACCAATTCCTGCGCATGGACATGGGCATGTCAACGGGCTTTGTCGGCTCCAACGACCCCAGCGTCTCGATGGGTTGATCGAACTCTCGAAACTGTTTGATGCTGTTCATAGAACAGCGAAAATTGTCACCAAACCGGCGTCGGACTCTTCGGGCAAAGGCGTAACGTGATACACGGAACGCGATACACGGAACAGTCCACACTCTACAGCGATATTTCCCTTTTCTCCATCTCCGACATATCTCATATCTACCGCAAATTTTCGTTTGTCTTTCTTATCTTTCTAACTACTACTACTCAGCTCGGCTTTTCGCTATACCCATTATACCCGGCCTTGCAGCTTGATACCCCCAGTTCAATTTCCTTTATCAACCAGAACGGTATTTTTACTTACCGCAACATCTCTTACACATATATACGTACTAATAAGCCTCTTCTCCTCTTTCTTCTTTTTTGTACTCAGCTATCGAGATTGTTATCAGCATCGTTCTTGTTTTTCCTATGTAGATGTCTACACAACATGCCTTCGTTGGCACTGGCGGGCAAATGTCGTTGTTGCACCGTATCTTGGGAGGTCTTTTGTGCTGTTTTAAGTTGTATATACCCAACACCAAACTTTTCACTTGTTAGATATTAGAGAAATATGGGGTGGATTGGATTGGATAGGATGGGGGGTGGAGTGGGTGGAAGAATCGAATTTAGAAATACTTTGAAAACGTGGACGTTTTGTGATGCGAGGCTATAGATGTGGTGCTGGTATTGAATGTGAATATCGCGATCGAGACTAAGATGGCCATGAGCGCTCCGGCTCTGGTTTAAGTATCGCAGCTGGATGACTCCATACGTAAGATGTAGATGAGTCGTCTTCTCCGGCATCGCCGTTTCCCGTCTGCGCAGAGGGTGAGACGGAGGGTTGATCGGGCGTAGAGGATTCGTCTCCGGAAACGTAATAAGGGGAGCATGGAAAGCTGGAGGTGAGGATGTGGGCGTAGTAGAGGGTGGAAAAGTGTTTGTGGATTGCAAGGTAAGCTAAATATTTGAGCGTAGTCTGGCAGGAATCCGACAGGTGCATGGAGAAGCGGCTGGGTGTTGCATGTGATCCAAGACGTGGACTGATGACGAAGGCACCGGAATATTGGGTTGGGGATACAAAATGCTGAGCGGAAGTCGCCATTCGTGGTCATATTCGAAGCTGCACACCTTCTTGCTGATTAAACTCAACTAGAAGGAAAACAGTATTCAAGCACTTTGACGGCATGTCTGGAGCACCGCGCGGACGAGGTGGAAGCCGAGGATATGGTCACGGCTGGAGAGGAAGGGGTTCGACTAATTTTGGTAGCGGTGGAAGAGGTAGAGGAGGCTTTAATAACACTTTTAATGGCGGAGCGTTCGATACTTTCGAAGGTGGAAGGAGTAGAGGAGTTGGCTACGGCCTTCCGGTCAGAGGCATGGGAGGTGATATTAGGAGAGAAGAGTTCTCATCCGTTCCAGAACATCGGATTCCCAAAGGGCCCAAGGCCGACCGTCAAGAGAAGGAGGACGCATCGGCCGTCCCACAACAAGATGCGCATAGGGAGAACCAACAACTGATACCACGGGAGCCAAAAGCTGACAGACTGGCAAGGAGTCGGCAAGCAGAAACCAAGCTCGTTCCCGAACAAGACGCACATACCAAGAACGATTGGTTTAAGGAAAGACAGCACCTTATACCCAAGGAGCCAAAGGCTGACAGACTGGCGAAGAGTCGGCAAGCAGAAACGAAACAGAATCTCTACAGAGATGCCGCAAGACGAGGATACATGCTTCAACGTCCTATACAGAGGCATCCACGTCGGGAAAGCAGAAACGCACATCCTACCCCGACGCAACGTCGTTCACGCTCACCCGAAGAAGAAAGAGACTTTCTCTCTTCTTTCCCTCCACTTCCCTCATCACTAGCAGCGAACGTACGTCCACCGCCGGGGAACCTACCACCAACATCTGTCACCCCATCTGCCGCTCCATCTGCTAGACCTGCGCGAAGGGAAGCATGTTCGACTAATCCTACGGAGAGGACATTTCGCAAGGTAAGCGCGGCTTCAATGTCAACTCCATCGGGCTCAACGGAGGACGATGATGGCAATCTCTACGATCCCAACAAGACTGAAGAGGAGAAAGAGAAGATACGGCAGGAAATCCATCAGAAAAATATGGGTATTCGTTATCAATGGTCTGGTCCAAACCTGGATCCTGAGATGCGAGATGTTGAGCGTGGTTAGATCGGTATCTTATACGCTGTTTCCTGTGAAATTGGATGAAGCAATCTCGTCATACCTAGGTATACAAGATAATCACGTCTCTCGCGAATGTCTGAGCTCTTGCGATGTTGATGAGGAAGGTACTGTGCCGATAAGTGAAGGTCACCGAAACGTGCCTTCCTCATCGTTGGGGGTGATTGCCCCTTCAACCTCTCGATGACAGCATTTTCCTCATTCAGCCCATGACGTCCGAAACTTACGATAGCAGCTCATCTGCACCTGCCGCCAATGACGACAACCATTCCAACCCACACGAAGTCACTGCCGCGTCCTCGCCTTCACCTCTTCCGCATTACTGTTACCGCGGTGCATCACTCAGCGTACGACATTCTCGCAAACAGTTCCTTCGAATTCACACAGCATGACGGCTACCACTACAGAACAGACGACTACTACAACCATTAGCAAGCATGGAGCGGCGAAGAAGTGGCTGCAACGGCATCTTCGCAAAGTGGCATCGCGACAGACCTTGAAGAACGACGAGGGACCAATTGAGATACGGCGAAAACCATCAGTCAGGCGGCCGCGTACGGCACCTTCAACTGGAGCAACACCGAGCCTGCAAGATGCAACAGCAGTACCCCCGCTCCCGATACTTGTAGAGCGGGTGTCGCCTCGACCGCCAGTTCTACCTCCTCTTCGCCCAGCGAGACCTGATTCTGGCGTGATACGGGACGTCAATGCATGGCTCGATGCTAGCATAAATACGCCTTCACCCCCGCTCATGGGAGGCCTTTCGTATTGGAGAGCAGCGACAAATGTAGGTGCCAAAGACTCAGCCGTGGCTCAGCATGCTATTCCCGTGATTGGAGCACCGGATGTCGTCAGACCATCCACAGCCACCAGTCAACACGGAAAGTCGTTCCTTCGTTGCGCCAAAAAGATGCAGGTCCAGATGCCTTCGCTTTTACGAACCAAGTCGCAGCGCCAGGCATGCCGGAAGCAGATCAACAGACAGTCGGCATCGATGCCACTCTTAGCTATCTCCTACGAGGACGTTGCGGAAGCCCCTGGTACCATGCTCATGTCCCGATCTGGATCGCTTCGTCGCCCCGTCACAAGGCCATCGACACGACATCCTTCGACGCGCGCCAGTGCGCTTCTGTCAATCGACCAACAGTCGCAGCTACCCTCCCGGATGGGCACGCCAGCGAGTGCACGACTCGGCGATACAGAGAGCGTCTTTGAGCGCCGTCTCAATGCCATATTTATGCGCACGGCACGAAGCGCAGACAGTACCCGGCCATCGACAGCAGCGGCCGGTCTCATCCGCGAAGACTCTATGGGCGACCTTTCCGACGCTCCGACATACTTCTCGGGACCTCCACCACCTTCTTACCGGTCGCGCCCTGAGTCTCTGCTCAGCACTTCTTCTTTCGGCTGCATCGATGGCATGAACCCTACACAACGACAGATCAGTCAGCAGCGAGCGGCATTACAACGGGGAATGAGGTGCAAGCTGAAGAGATTCGCTCAAGGACTTGCAACATGAGAAGCGACAAGGCAGACGCGAGGTGAGACACGAGACCACGATGATGACTGACGAAGAGATGACCGGAAGACACATACCATATATGAGTACATGACTATACGACTGTTTACCTTGGAGAGCTGGCATCTTCATACCCATAACAGGGAGGTTCATTCTGTCAGTCGGTACACTGAGGGATGCGCAGGCGCGCGGTATTTAGCACAACTGCATCAGATATAACGTAGGGCCTTAGTTTATAATAAATAATGCAGATACAGCACAGGATGTGTCGTGAAGTGATGTTGGAATGCGCGGTAGTGAAGAGGTGAGAGCACGGTCATATGACGTGGGGACGGGCCGCGGTGAACCTAAAGCGGTTGGGGCGTTTTCACCGCCTACTCATTTGATGGCCGGGCATGGACTCCACCATCTCCATCAACATCATTGGGCCCAACGTGGCACGCTGTACCACGTCTAACGCTCCAACGCACACAATTGAATCTCCATGGCCGCCCGTTGATCCGCTCGCCTGCCAGCACAACGAAACCCAGCTGGCTGCTCCACTCGACTCCCACGATCCGCAGACTTGCATCATTACGTGCAGCTCCCACAGCCAAACGGCTCCCCGACCTCACCTCCCTCGACACGCCGCGCGCCCGCGTAGGCGAACGTAAGCATGGCCTCGGCAGACGACTCTAATTCGCGGCCCCAGAGGCCAGCCGCCATGACCAGACAGTCGTCGTCGCAGTCGCACATCTCGCAGTCGCCGTCCGAGGGCGCCCAGCGCTCAGCCCATCACAAGAGCCAGCGCCATCATGTCGTCGGCCAACGCGTGCAGCGGAATACGTCCTTCGGCAAGAACCTCAACAAGCTGAGCAAAGCCGAGAAGCAGGCCCAGCAGGCGCTCCAGGGCGCAGAAAACACCGGGCGACACCACCGCCGCTCGCAGTCGGGCAATTCCATTTCGGCGCCCAGCAGCCCACACGCGCGTCCCGGGATGAAGCGCCATGCGTCTTCCGGCGCCGTTGTGAGAGCAAACACCCAGCAGGCAAATCTGCGCAAAAACCACTCGAGCGGCCATCTCCCGCCGCGGCAAGGGCATGCGAAACACGCGCTGAAGGGGTCCAAGAACGAGAACGCTACTTCCAAGCGTGCGCTCGCGACTCCCTCTCGATCTCGGCAAAGTTCTCCGGAGCCACACGCCGCGGTCCACTTTGACATGCCCAATGACGACGAGGAAGGAGACGAGGGCGGGTGGACCGAAGAGAGTGCGTCACAGTCGCCCACTACTACCCGATCCAACACGCGCTCCAACTCGGTCATACTCGAGGCACAACACAGAGCGGCGGAGATCAACATGGAGAAGAATAGAGGAGAGCCGCAACAGTCGGCTAGTATAGTTCGAGAAGCGCCCAGCCAGGCGACTCAGACGCTCACCGACCGCACGCGCACAAACACGCAGGTCAACGGCGGGAGCTCCTATCAACATTCTCGGCCTCCAGATGCTGATATGATCACATCGCGACTACTACAGCGCAGCGCCTCACACCATGTTGCTCCTCAGACATCGTCAGTCGCTGCGACCGTCGTATCCTCCTCCGATCGTCATAATCTGCTCAGTCACACAGCTGGGTCTGTTGGATCTACCTTGGTCGACACACCGGGGCACAACCTGGTGTCGCGCTTCATGGACGGAGATGGTTCTGCTGGGACACCTCACGATGGCGAGTACATGGCTGCGCATCAGCTCAAAGACGACACCGATGAAGGGGAGGTGGACAAGATCAAGCGCAACAAGTCCATGCCAAACTTCAAGGGCGGCGCGGACACACCCTCCAAGACGCCTCAGCGCTCTGGCACGACCACGCCAACCAACCTACCCCCATCGCGGACACAGCAGAAGCTCATGCTTCAACGTGCGTCGTCCAACATTGAACCGCAGAAGCTCGTTCCCGTAACGCTACCCCGCACGGGCGGTCCCACATACCTTCAGTCCAGCATCCACTACAATGGCAATGGGGAGGGGCGTCTAGATCCACGCCTGCAGCAGCAGTTCAACCACGTCGCGGTTGAGTACAATGTCGTGCGAAGATACCGCAACCCAATTGCAGACGCGCTCGCAAGAATCTACCAAACCCCTGGCATGTCACGCAAAATCCGCGTACCCAAGTCGCACGGCGCAAACGGCTTCACGACAGGAGCCAGCAGCCTGAGCACAAGTTTCAACGAAAGCGGCGTCGAAACAGATGGGACGGGCTCGCGGAGATCACGAGTCAGTTTCGACCATGATGCAGGTCGCGGCAAGACTAGTCGCGACGAGAACGACTTTCAACAGAGTTTCGAGAGTGACCAGGCGCGCAGCCGAAACGAAGCCGAGGAGATCTGTCGCCGTTTATGGGAGAGTGCCGAAGTAGTCGAAGCCGACTGAAGACAATAGTGTGGTTTGTTTGGCGCACGGCGCTGATCAAACATTCACGACTCGCAGCGCGGCGCTCTGTTTGCATCTTTGCGACTATTGTGTGAGGGATTGCCAAGGCTGTTTTACTGCGCAGGTTCGTGCGTTCGCTTGCTTCCCTTTCTCTGCATTTTGCCGTAGTCTGCGCTGGGAGATGAGGGAATGAGCGTCTTTGTTCTCCCATCGTGGACTGCACGCACGGGTTGCTATGGCGCAAGGGGGCTTTGTCTAGTCTGGCTGGAAACAGCATGGTGTTGGGGAAGAGGGCATTTGCGAATATTGTCGCGCCGGCAATGAAGCCGAAGAGACATGCATGTAGTCGTGGTGGTGGTGATCGTTGCTGTTGCTGCATTTGCATTTTGCGCTCAAACTAACTTTTGCGCGTGGCACAGAGTCGTGGTTCCCCGTCCTAAACCTTGCGACTGGCGGAGGGGCGTTGGCATGACACGACACAACACACGACCGTTGGTTCGATCGAGGAAACGAAAGCGAGTGCGATGGAAGATGATTTATTGTCAAATTTGCGCGTGCGCGCGCCCTCGATTTCAATCTGCCCGTCCGCCCGTGTTGCAAGCATGCGAGCCTCCTAGGTCGCATTGCACAGGCGCGCACTTGCTTGGCCTGGTTTGCTTTCATTTGAGAAAGAGCGGAAGTTAGGAGCTGGATTTGCAATGGCTTCAATGCGATGGATGGGTCACGATGCGAAAGGCGGAAATGAGCAAGAAAGAAGCCCATATTGTGTACTAGTAATGGTAGGGGTAGTGGCGGGCTAGGGAGCCAATCATGCGCATGCTCGCTTGTGTAATTGTAATTTCAATCTTGCAGCGGAAGATCGTTACTTGTTCCTGTGTGTCAGTGGGTTTTTTGATTTTCCTCACGATATGCGACTTCGCATTGATGGTGATGTGTTGGCGAGCGCATCTGGACGCTTCACATGCTACTGTGAAGATTACTTTGAGTCACAAGATGCATTGCGTGCATATGTTGAGCAGTACTACGCAAGCAAACTCTTTGCAAGAAATTCTCTACACAGTTCCACACCACCATCATAGCAATTCTTCTCATCGCTTGGCTGTTACCGTCCTTCCGCGTCCAGCACGCCAAGGTGTCCAGGCAACAATAGCCTCGTCTTGCCGCCGACCACGTTGTTAACCTCACCCGTGGTCTATACATGGGATGGGTCTGAGACGAGGCGGGCGCTGGTTGGCTTACTGTGTTACCCAGAACACATGTCGCAACGGGTAGCGTGCCACGAGTGCGCGAGCTGAGTCCGGTGCGGTTGCGGTGTAATAGCTAGACGAGATTTGTCGTGCTGGCTCCAGTCACGTTCGCCCCGGTGTACAGCGTCCAGCAGTCGGTCGTGCTGGCCTAGCTGCCTCCAGTCGCGTTTCCGCCTTGGAGGCCGACAGACGGCACGATTCGCTGCGCATTGTTTCAGCGTCCGTGCGGGCGAGGCGCGACACTGTGGACAGTCCGACTCAGGCTGGAGTGGAATGTGGAACGCATGGGGTGAGAGAAGTTGCCTGGGGTGATGGCCGTTGAAACTTGGTTGCACCTTGAGCATGGTGAGGATCATGGGGCGTGAACCTTGAGTTCGCAGATGGGCGATGACAGCATCTCACCTGGGCAGCGACTTTCCTCAAGGTTGCCCCTAGCGATTGGAGTGAGAAGTGAGGTCACCACCCGCCCGTCACGAGGATGCAGCAAGCGTGCAGCACGTTGGCCATAGAGTGGGTACCTCGGTAGTTCAGCGTGCAGCGCGCACCTCAGGCCAACCACAGGAGCGCGCGCGGACTGGGATGCAGTGCAGAGATTTGCCGTGGCCGCCATTGCCAAGCGCCAGATCGGCAGCTTCCTTGCTCAGGTACTCCCGTTAGCACGCCCGAACCTGCGTTAGCGCGCCCAGGGGGACCGAAATTGCGCTTTGGCAGTGGGAAATTGCACTGGCGGCAAGGATGCTAGGAACACGATACAAGGCTCCGGGGGCGGCCCACCTTGCTCCCTGCCTTGCCCGTTGTTTCCCCTTCACCCTCCTCAAACGTTGCGAGACAAACCCTCTTTTACTCTCTCTTCCCCGAGACTCACGATCTTTTAAAGCTTTAAGCTTACCCACACTCATTACATTGACAAGTACTATCCTTGATATCTCACTCACTCACTCTTTCTTGGTCTATCCAAACAAAAACAAATCACCGTCGCTCATCTCAAACGCACCTGCATAACACTTGCAACCCTCACTTCTTCTGATTCGACATCGAAGCACTGCGCATTCACAGTCGCATATCCAACCCACTACCACAACAACTACCTTCCTTCACCACCACCAAAATGCGCTCCTTCACCCAAATCATCACCGCGCTCTTCGCGCTCCTCGTCTGCGCCTTCGCCCAGGAAGACCAGTACGACGCCACCGTCTACATCACCTCGACCGTCTACCGCGTCAACACCGTCACCGCGTCCTCGTCATCCCCCGCCGGCTACACCGCCGCAAACAGCACCAGCACCATCTCCGCCACGCACCCCACCATCGTCCCCTCGTACGCCGCCGGCAACACCACCGCCAGCATGGCCATGCCCACTGCCTCCGGCCCCATGGCCAGCGCCTCCGCTTCCATGCCCCCTCAATTCGAGGGCGCCGCTTCTTCGCTCCAGATCAACGGTCTTGTTGTTGCGCTCGCGGCTGGTGTCGGGTACCTCGTTCTATGAACGTGAGATTAACGGTTTTTGCC
>Ga0265797_10013043_pt1 | contig 10074 bp, 10 predicted proteins | sample P2T30metagenome_FD_192433 | JGI IMG/M metagenome (GOLD analysis project Ga0265797, IMG submission 192433) | Plant litter microbial communities from East Loma Ridge, Irvine, California - P2 T30 | ecosystem: Environmental > Terrestrial > Plant litter > Unclassified | place: USA: California... | reverse complement strand
CCGAAGCAACGCTTTTTCCATCCAGACTGGGCGGCTTTCCGTCTCCATCAGATGAAGACAGGGGGGTTCCGGTCTCGTCATAATTGTTTGGCGGGAGTAAGCCATCCGGAGTGTGTGCATTTTTTGCAGGAGACACGACTCTGTCCGCAGCTTGAACAAGCACCTCCGGACCACGATGGTTAATGTGGCCTCGATCTTGCAAATTGGCTTCGCGCGACTGGGCGCTTTGCGCATTTGCGGCAATGCTGCTCGGCATTTCGGCGGTTTGAGAAGGAAGGCCTCTGTTGGGGCCGACGGGCGATGATGAAGTGGAAGAAGGTCGGGGTATACCGGTCGACCTGGTTTGGGGGGTTTGTTGTGCACTCGAAGGCTGGATGCCGGCGGCAGCGATCTGTGATTGCGTTAGTGATGACTGGCCATGACATTTTCCGCAAGGAGCAAAACGGGCGCGACTGACCCTTGCAAAAGAAGGCCTGCTCGGATTGATGCTGGGATCCACAGATGAAGCCATGGTGTCGAGTGTGGTGGAAGTGTAGTGAAGACTCACGGGTCCGGTTCGAATGAGAAGCGACGGAGCCGAGAGCTGCTGCTTCCGTGAGTGGGCGCGAATGCAATGCGACCGATGAAGTGTAAGGTAGGTAATGTCTGTCAAGAAAGGCGAAAAGACGTCAAGAAACCGGCGGCTCAAGGAAAATCGTCAACTCCAGAGCCAAATGATCGTTCATGGCGTAAAAGGCACATTTGAGGCTGTTGTCGGAGGTCCAGTGGATAATAGAGGCGCGTTGAGAGGCAGCGTGCCTGTGACAGTGGCAGATCTCACTCCTTTGAGCGGCTGCGGTTGGGTGGTGGAGTGGGCGTCGCGGTGGTGGTAGCAACAATATTGCGTCCACGGGTGCGATGTGCGTTCGAGCGCTGATGTCGTTTGCATGAAAGTTGTGCTACAAGAAGCCTCTCGGAAGGAGCCCGCGCGCGGGTATTACCGCCGCTAGTTTCGTCCCGTGCTTGCCTGGATTGGAATTAGAGCTTGACTTTAAGTGAAAGACACCACTTGACAGAGAGCACTTGACAGAGCATACACATAATCAGTTTTGGCCAAGTAACAAACACACAGAACTCCTCGACACAGAGATGAATCGATACGGCTCCGGAGGACCGTCAAAAGCGACGTCCACGACGCTTTGCCAAAAGTGCTTGAAGCGAGGTCATTTCAGTTATGAATGCACCGCATCACAACAGGACAGACCTTATATTTCTCGACCGTCACGCACGCAACAACTCGCGAATCCGAAACTAGTACCGAAAATCACCAACTCTGCGCCTGTAGAGACGCCCAAGTAGGTGGATCTTCGTTCTACTTAGCAATATGGCATTGGTGCATAGCTAACGTCGACTCAGAGTATCTGCTTCGAGCATCATCAAATCGAGCGCTGCTGCACGTGGGCGTAAGCGAAGCTTCGACGACGTCGACTCGCCCAACAGAAGGTCACCCTCGGTCTCATCAAATTCGAGTGCCGACTCCATCTCGACCATCTCGACCAATCGGTCGCGTTCACGCTCTCCTGCTCCTCGGCGTTCTACCGCCGCGCGCTCACATCGTGGTGGTGCGCGCGAGCGTAGTCGAACACGCTCACGTTCACCTGATCGAAGGGGCGTTCCCAAATCTTCAACGAAAACCCGGAGTGGCGATCGCGACTTTGACCGTGAAGGCTCGAGAGCAGGCTCTCGCAGATCTCGAAGCCCGCCGAGGAGACATCGCCGGCGCTCCCCATCACCAGACAAATCTCGCAGACGTGAGCCACAGCGATCACGCTCTCGTAGTCCTTACCGCAGGTCCAGTGCCGCATACGAGCGAGGGGCACCACCGCCACCACAGGCAGATCGACCCCATCAGACACAGCGCGAGAGGAGTCTGAGTCCTTTCAGCAAGCGACAAGCGTTGACTAGGGCGCAACACGGTGGATGATAAGAACAGCTTTTTATCGAATGCTCAAATCCAAACGAATCCTGTCCCGTTGTTCGATGCCAGACACAGGAAGTCACAACATCGCGGAAAGCGTGCAAAACGCGCGCCAGCATCTCAGCAAACACCATATGATGAGGTGTGCGGCACAGCATACTCTACAACTGGGTTCGCAGTATCCATTGACTTCATCGCCGATGGATAAGTTACCAGCTGTCTGGCCCATCAGGATGGAACCTGTGGGAAAACTCAAGGTAGCTTGGGGTCAACCCCAACCCTAACCCTCCGGCTTGTCCTTTCACAAACACTGTCGACCAAACCAAGACCCATTTTGTGTGAATATATGTATCGAAATGCAATACATCACCCCAGAACCAATAAAATCACTCTCATCAACCTCATCATCTCGTCCATATGACGTTGTCGATGTCACCATAAGCGAAGAAGCACCAAGCTCCTTCAAAGCAACAGCAGACATCGGAAAACATCGATCCACGATGGCAATCGCAGTACATCATCTCACGCGTGACACAATCGCAACATCCCAAATCGAATGGAGTGGCTGAAGCCTAGTACACCACCTCTCCTTTCCCCCCAGGTTCCTGTTCGAATGTCTTGCGTTTCGTCTCACCCGCATAACGCTACGTGCTGACACTAGTGCCGGAGACGTTGTCCGTGGTCGTCAAACGGTCGTCTGTACCTGGGACTGACACACTATAACAGTACTGTATCGTACTTTCGATTGTTGTCTCGATTGTATTGGATTTTTTTTTCGGGATGGCTGAGAGCACGCGACACATCGCCCGTTTTGGGAAGCGACCTGACACTGTACCTAGACATTCCAACTTGCAGCGGCCGTGCCCTCTTTCTTGTTGACGACCAAGCTTCTTCCACGATGGTTTTCCCAGGCGGACGCTACGCAAAAGTCGAGTATCGTATCTCCGCGCGATTGCGCGCTTACATGGATCGCTCACATTGTACATTACCACGGCATACGCAAGTACATAACTGTATGACAACAAAAGCAGCAGTAGTACATAGCAAGTGCGAGTCGTGCGACATCAGCGCATATGCCGTAGCAAGACGGCTATCGGCACTTGAAGTTGAGAGGTCAATTTCGAGCGAGTGCGGCGATTATGCAAGCTATTCTGCCTGTTATCAAGAAAGAAAGAAAAAGAAGAAGAAAAAAAAGTCTGTTATGCAGCCTGGCTGCAGGCTGCAAGCCAAGGCACAGCCTCCCATCTCTCAAGTTGCTTGCACGTGGGCGCTACCGACGCAGGAAAATGGGGATGAAGTTGCGTAGAGAGGTTTGTTGCGGATCCGTGGAGGGGTGCTATAGAACCAAATCGGCAACCTGCCTGGTTTGCGCCTGTTCGCGGAGTGGGTCGGAGGGTCTCTCCAAACGTGTGGAGCTGATAAGGTACTGTAGAGAAACACACTAGGTGATTTGTCTAGACCACTCACTACAGCTTGCCGGTGCTGCCCGATCACAACTTCTCGATGGTTCGGAAGTGATGGGACTAATAGTGACTGTATGTCGCGGACGGATTGACTTGACGGACAGATGCTCGGCGGGAATATGGAAGCAATTGGATTCGTACCTGATCCTTCGCGCGAAGCTTGAGCTGGAATGCTATTGCAAATTGTAACGCTTTTTTCACAGATCAAAAGTATGGCAGGCCGTTACTTTCTGTCGTGGTTTTTTTTTTGTTGGGCTGGAGACATCGGCTAGAGACAAGTGTCGGAAGCCCGATGGATCGAACAGTACCTTGAAGATAGGTACTTACATGTAAGTACGTGGAACCTTTCGTAGCTCCAGGCGCGCCGAGCGAGACTTCACTCCAATAATTGGTGAGATACATGTACCTATTTGCATGCCTCGGCTTGTTCCTCCACAGGCACAGCAGCCTGATCTAATACCGTTATACTCTAGCATCAACAGGGACTTCACCTGAAGCGCAGGGCAGTCCACGACTAGCATCTTAGCCTGTGGAGGCGTGGGCGAGGCGAGTAAACGACTCCACCCTAGCACCCTGGGCAGAGAGAACAGAAGCGTTTGCCGTGTCGCGGCCTGTGCAGCAGAGTGTTTCGAGATGGCTTGTGACATGTGTATACGACGTTAGCCGGGCACACCAGAGGTGGTGGAGAGGTGGCAGGCAGGAGAGAGAGGGAAGGTTTCATGGTCGAATTGAAAGAGCCGGATATGCCGGTACAGTAAGAGAGATCAGAGATCAGAGACACGCATGGCCGAGCTTCAAGGCTGCTCAAGCGCCGCGGGCGATGGCCGGGCGGGCGCAACAAACGGCCAAACCAAAGATCAGCAATCACAGACCGGACTGGTACAGTACTTGCATACAAATGATGAACACGGCGGTTCTGATGACAGCAAACTGTCTCTGGCGTACCAACGCGTCGACAAGCATGTCGTGCATGTCGTGTGCCTCTCTACCTCATCAGGCTAGCAGCACGTTGATTGTTATTGCATGCAGTTAGTTCGAGTAGATAGCCGGTTATCTGCACTACTGCACAGCCTCTGGCAGGCATGGCTTGCAGGCATTGGGTACGGTAGACTCGCTGCATCATCCTGTTGCATCCATTCTTTTCGCTTGTCTCCAGTCTCCAGAGTAGTGACATCCATTCTCCCACACGCAAATAATATCCTTTCACAGGATCTCTTGCTTTTGCTCTCCCTTCCCCTCATCTTCAATTCCTCATTCCTTTATTCCATCCTGCCCCCCTCCTCCACCATCCTCCTACCACCACAATGAAGTACGGGCAGACGCTCCGTCAACGCTCCATACCTGCTTGGAGCGCATGTACGTTACATTCTCACCTCTTTTTGCCTGTACTCATGTCCTCAACCGGTGCATTGGCTGGCTGTCGCACTCATCCCACTCCCGCTACGGCCATGTAGCCCACCCAAAACTTCGGGACGATCCACTGACGTCGGCATGCAGATAACATCGACTACGACGATATCAAGAACTTCATCAAAGAGCGAACGACTCCAGCCAAGGGCAAGACCGTTGCCGTTCCTGGCCAACCCGACTTCGTTGCGCAGGCTTTCGAAAACGACCTCTACCTCATATTCGAAGAACAGCACAGTCGCATTGACTTGTTCGTAAAGAGCAAGTCACGGGAGATCCAACACAGGCTTGGTATGACAGCATTGCAAGAGGAAGACATGACCAAAAGACTGACGGCGGGAAAACAGATGACGCAAAGAAACGATTGCGACACCTCTCATCGCGCAACACACCATCCGACCGGAGAATACCAATTAGCCGGCTGGAGCGCTATGGCAGACTGGAGAACGATGTGATCAAAGCAGGCGAGGAGATCAAGTCACTTTCGCGATTTGTTGGTGCGCAGCGCACAGGGTTCCGCAAGCTGCTGAAAAAGTACAAGAAATGGACAGGCGCGACCCAATTGGAGGAGCGTGTGCGAAGAGAGGTCTTGGACGACCCCAAAAGTTTTACACAATACGACTTGCGTCCTTTGCTGGAGGACTATTCTGGAACATTGATCGACATCCGTACACTTTTCAACACCCGGATGCAGCAGGCGACATCCAACACAACCAATGCGCGAGCCGACTCAGTCACTGCAAACTCCACAACTACACGACTCCAAACTAGACTGTCTACTGGGTCACGGACGGACTTTGACACTACGCTTGCAACATCCCCTTTGGGCAGCACAGGAACATTTGCTAGCTACTTCGTTCACCATGATAATGTCGTGGAGCTCCAGGTGCTACTATTACAACACCTGCGCTACTTTGTGAGAAGCTCCGCGAGCGGAACACCCGCTCCTCCTCCTTCGCGGAATGGCGAGGAACCGGACTGCTTTACCTTGGCGGCCGACTGCCCAGACCGGTTCATCCAGGAGCAAAGTGCGCTCACGGTGGATCAACGCGAACACTTGGCTGGATCGACACCCCAGTGGACAAAACTCTGCGCACGATGGAACAGTGAAGATGACGCTCTGGTGGCCGCCAGGACTGGCTCCCCCGACATGAGCACATTCCGCTTGAAGCCAAAGCATGTCGATGACTTTTTCGACAAGAGTGGACCTTTCTTGCCACGAAGGGAATCCATGAGGGGCAGTGCGACTGAGCTCAGTGATGTTCGTGATGTACTTACTAGTGATGACGCCGTCAGAGCACTGTACTCTTTGCAATGCAATCGTTCGCGATTCGTTGGCATTGACAACTCATCTAGCAGCACGGTACTAGCCTCGCTCGACACCAACATCTCGTTCGCTGCTGCCGAAGCAACCGCGAACAGGACCAAATTTCCTTTCGCTGTGCTATTGGTGCGACAGGAAGGTACAGGAGATTCCAGCTTGCTCAACACTCTCAACTCCAGCCACCTGGTCGAGCGCGTACGCGGCTTCTCGATGGAATACCACGCCATCTGGCATCTCTTCAAGCCAAGCACCGTAGCAGCTCCCTTCTGGATCACCATGCTGTCGCGTGACATCCGCAAGCTTCCACCAGCCACACCAAAACGACCCAGCAGTGCGAGCGCGACCGAAGCCGAATCTCCGGCCAACGGCATTGCAACAGGTTCAACTGGCTCGTCCGTCTTGGGCACAACAGATGGCACGACCACGGCAGTAGGAACCTCTCGCAACCCAAGCATGGGCAACGGCGACAGCGAAGTGCCTGCACCGCCACTGCGAGCCTTCCGCAACAAGCGCCGTCGAGAGTACCCAGAGGCTGAGCCGCAACCGCAAGCCAAATACTGGAGCGAATACGACCACCCCGAGGACGGCTCGGATGCTGGTGATGCATATGTGATCTACATCGACCCGAACGAGCGCTCGTCGATTTCGATCTTCTTCGATAAGCTCAGCAAGGTCTTCTCGCGTAAGTCTAGGGATGAAGATGATAACTTGCTATCCCCGACTACAACACACGACGACGAGAGTTCGTCGGACGAGGATGCGCGGCTGCTGTCAGCACGCAAACCTCAATCATACGGCTCGATCGCTCCCAGATCTCACCTACAACACAGACAAAGTCAGAGTCTTTACGTGCAGCCATACGACCAGAGCCAGCTACTTCCACAGTTTGCCGTCGTTTCACTTGTTGCCTCGCTGGTAATCCTTGTCGTGGCCTACTTGCTCGCTGCTACTGGCAGGCACAAGCTTGCCACGGAGGTGGACGCCGGTGTTATTTTCGCCATCGTCAGCTCGCTGGTCTTTGCCATTGTCGGTGTTGCGGCGTTGTGGAGGGAGAAGGACATCAGCTGGATTAGTTGGGGTGTCGCGTGCGGAGTACTTCTTATTGATGCTGTGGGTAGTGGAGGGTTATTGGCTTGGCTGCTGGGATGATCGCCACTGGGTCAAGAGGAAGAGAGTAAGAGGACGTAGATGAAGGGTTTCTTTTCTTTTCTTTTCTTTTCTTTCTTTTCTTTTTGTTTTCTTCGTGTATCTTGCCATTGTTAGCGAGGTGTTGGGGATTTTGAGTGTTGTTAATACCATTAATCTATAGAGAGAGTGTGCTACATTATTTGAGCGAATCGTGAATACCTCAACTATTGGTGCGACATAAGTCTTTCTTTTGTTCGGATTGATTGCCATGTATCTTACTACAGACTACGCTTTCTAGAAGTAAAGTGATTGCATGTACTACTGTACTCAAAGCAAAGACCACTTACGCCACTCAGCATCCAGCCCCCCCGCATCGGAAGCTGATCGCGCTGTCGCGTCTTGCCGCGTCTCAAAAAGACCCTCGAACACTCTTCCACCATTGACAAAAACTTCCAAGCACGACACATCATTTCATCGCTTTTCAAGATCTACAGCTTCAAACCATGCTCGCCTCGCCATTCCACCAATACTCACAAACCCAAACCCCCAACTACCTCCACCAACAACGCGAGTTCCTGCCCAAGATTCCCTCGCCACTCTCGCCCCGCAGCGCCAACATCCATGGCTCTGCCTCTTACAACACCCGGCCGCAACAGCCCAACTTCATGAGCGAGCACGACGCGTCGAAACCGCAGAGTAGTTTCACTTTCAACGCGCCTGCGCCACTGCCTTACTCGAAACGCGCGATCAAGCGCGCGCCGACTGTTAGCCAGGATGCGCTCACGGAGAGACGGAGGGGGATGTTTCTGAAGAAGGTTAGGGAGGGGAGAGAGGATAAGAGGTTTGAGAGGCATGGTGAGGATGTGAGTATTTTTGCTTGAATCTGAGATGGAACGCGCGCGAGAGAGAGAGTGGGTTGCTGACGACGGCTTCGAAACCAGATCATGCGCTTGGATTTCGTGCAGAGGCAGAAGAAGTGGGAAGCCGAACAGGCACGGGCGGCACATTTCTTGCCTTTGGATGCTCCGGAAGAGGAAGAGGTTGTTGTTCTTGACGATGGTGCGGAAGGGAGCTTTGGACTTCCGGGTTCGAGCGGCAATGCGATGCAGATGTCGGCGCCTTCGTCGCAGTGGGATGCGACTCCGGAGGAGGCGGATGAGGTTGCGCGGAGAGAGAGCGAGGAGCTTGAGGAATTGCTGAGTCTTTTGCCTGGAGATGCGAGCGGTTTGCAGCAGCAGTCGCAGCCGCAGCAGCAAGAACAGTATCAAGCCTACCACGAGCCTCAACGACACGACGAACAAACGTCGGAGCATTTTGGCAGCGACGACGACGATTACGACGCGCTATTCTCGGATTTCATCAACGAGGAAGCGCACGGAATGGCTCAGGGAGACGACAACACGCATGCAGCGTCAAGCGGCGACGCAATGGACATGTCCTAGATTCCAGCTCAACTGAGTCTTTGGGGACACAATTGTTTTTGACTCTACTTTAGCACGGTGTTGGGGAATATCAGGGACACCTTGAGCTCGCAGCTCACAGGACGAGCACGGAGAAGCACAGTACAGTACATATTCCAGGCATGGTGGCACAGCAACATGGCGTTCAACTGCGATTCTACTTCTTCGCATGGGTATCATGGGAGCTACAGAATGTAAAAAAGGACTTTCACCTTCGCTTTCCCAGCCGTTTCGATTCGTTAAACCAAACTCTCCTCAGCTTCATCCAGCATTTGCATCATTGCGTCGGACATCCGCCTTCAAGATCTCCCAAAGCTTCCTGAGCAGCACTCATATCGCCCACTAGATCTGGCGGCGGCGAGCCCGCGGCTTGCATCTGTGTGGCATCTAGTCAGCATCTGTCTTGGTTTGAAATCAGTACCTCGCTCAGCAGCACAACATACCTTCTGCATCCTCTCCACAATGTACTCGCGATCATCCTCGTTCTCATCCGAATACCCCTTCCGCTCAAACCTGCCCACAATCTCCCCAACCAAAGTCCGCTGCTCCTCAAACCTAGCCAAATCCTCCTTGCCCGTGTTCGCCTTGTTCTTCTCCATCCAAGCCGGGAATTTGTCGTCCAGCTCCTTCATCGGCTCGTACAGGATCTCCTTGTTGGTCAGCTGCGCCATCATGCCCATCAGCATCTTGTTGAAATCCTCCTCTCCGCCGCCGCCAGCTCCACCGGCTTGAAGCTCCTTCATCAGCTGCGCCATCATGTCGTCTTCTGCCGACGAGGGCCCGCTTGATGCGGCGGCGGCGTCTGCTGAGGCCCCGGAGGCTTGCATGCGCTCCATCGTTTTGCGGATCGTGTCTTGGAAACTCTCCTGCTGCTGCTGCTGCTCGTTGCTCCTCTTGCCAGCACCAGCACCCGCACCAGCAGCAGCAGCGCCCGACGAGCTCGCGCCCGCAGATACATCCTCTCCCAAATGGACGGCTTCGGTCGCCTTGCCTATGTGATCGATCGCTTCGGCGTCGTTGGGAGCTTCGCCCGCTCGCACGAGCTCGGCCATCATGCGCTCGAATTCCTTCTGCATTTCCGGGTTCGAGTCGAGCTCGCCCATGAGGTCTTGCATGCCGGCTTGAAGCTGCGCCGCGAGCTCGTCGTCTTTGGGTAGGCCGCCATGTCCGCCTTGTTGTGGTGGGGGTTTACTGGTGGGTTGTGGTGCGTTGGCTGCGGGTTTGGGCTGGGCGTTGAATTGGTCGAGGACGTCTGGTGATGGAGTTGGTTTGTTAGATTGGGTTGTTCGGGATAGTAGGGGTTGTTTTTGGTGGTGTGTTGTAACGAAGTACTTA
>Ga0265797_10013042_pt1 | contig 10075 bp, 9 predicted proteins | sample P2T30metagenome_FD_192433 | JGI IMG/M metagenome (GOLD analysis project Ga0265797, IMG submission 192433) | Plant litter microbial communities from East Loma Ridge, Irvine, California - P2 T30 | ecosystem: Environmental > Terrestrial > Plant litter > Unclassified | place: USA: California... | reverse complement strand
TGGACGCCGGGGAGGTCGGTGAACCGGATGTCGAGGAACTTGACGTCGGTGTCCTTGATGAACTTCAGCACCTCGGAAGAATCAGTGAACATCTAGATGTCTCTCCAATGGGGCTCGGAACGGATCGGATGCGGGGGAGCAGCCGTCCTCGACGCTAGGGGGAAGGAGTTTCGCAGCGGTGTCCCTGATGTTTCCGGCATGTTACGGCTCGGCCGGTCGGTAGGCTCGACCCCATGCCCGACCAGCGCCCCACCCCTCCTGCCGACGACGGACGCGGAGGCGCGGGCGACGGCGACGGCAGGCAAGGCTGGCCCGGTCAGCGCCTGGGCCTGCCCCAGGCCGGTCCGCGGTCCGTCGCCCGCCTCGGGCGCCGCGTCGGCGCACTCCTCATCGACTGGGCGGTCGCCTACGCGGTCGGCTACGCCTTCTTCGACGGGTCGGGCCTCGCGATGACGGTCACGTTCGTCCTCGTGCAGATCGGCTTCCTCGTGACGACCGGGGGGTCGCTGGGCCACCTCGCCCTGGGCATGCGCGTCGTCCCGATGCGCGGCGGGCAGCTGGGCGCCTGGCGGCCGGCCGTCCGCACCCTCCTCGTCGCCCTCGTCATCCCCGCCGTCGTGTGGGACCTCGACCAGCGGGGCCTCCACGACCGGGTCGCCGGGACGGTCCTCGTCCGCGTCTGACCGCCGGGGCAGGACGGACGACGACGGCGCCGCCTCCGGTCGGAGGCGGCGCCGTCGGCACGCGGGGCGAGGGTCAGCGCGGTCGGCCGGCGCGCACCTTGAACGGGTCGACGCCCTTGGGGATCGGCAGGCCGTTCTTGCCGAGCGACTGCAGGCGGTTGCTCACGGCGAGCACCTCGTTGCGGTTGATCGTCGACTTGATCTTGTTCATGCGGCCCGCGAGCTTGTGGAGGGGCACGGCGTCGGGGTCGGGGCCGACGTGGAGGACGGTGATGGCGACGTTGGGCAGGATGCGCGCGACCTTGCGGCGCTCCTCGTCGACGAGCTTCTTGGTCTGCGCGGCCGACCCCTCGGCGACGAGCACGACGCCGCCCTTGCCGACGGCGCGGTAGACCGCGGCCTGGGTGCGCCCCTGGACGGCGACCGGCATCTCGGCGGCGCGCCACGAACGACGGAGGCCGCTCTTCATGACGGCGCCCACCGCGCCGGGCTGACCCGCGATCTGGCTGTAGGCGGCGCGCTCGGCGCGACGTCCGAGCACGATGAGCAGCAGCAGGAAGCCGAGCATGACGCCGACCACGATGTAGAGCACCAGCGCGAGGACGTTGCCGCCGGTGAGCAGCAGCGCCGCGGCCACGCCGAGGAGGACCGGCACGAAGAACGCCACGAGCATGAGCGGCAGCGCCCGCGAGTCGTTGCGGCGGGTCATCTGGAAGACCTGCCACATCTGCTTGAACCGACCCGGTTCCTTGGGCGGCTTGGGGGTCGGGTTCTCGGTGCGTCGTGCCATGCGACCTAGGATACGGGGTCGCGGCGACCCCCGGGTCCTCCCCGGATCTGCCGTGGGCGGACGCCTCCCCAGCGACGGTCGAGGAGGCGCGGGGCCGCCCACGACACCCGCCACGCTGACCCGATGGAGACCTCCCGCCTCGGCCCCTACGAGATCACGTCGACCCGGGTCGTCGGCGACCTCGTCCGGTCGCGGGCGACGGCCCCGGACGGCCAGGTCGTCGAGCTCGTCCACGCCTTCCCCGGAGCCGACCCGCGGGCCGTGGCGGCCGAGGAGGCGGCCGGGTGGGCGACGGCGGCGGTGGAGCACCGTCACGTCTCGCCGGTGGTCGACCTGTTCCACACGGCCGAGGGCCGCCTGGTCGTCGTCCAGCCTCCGGCCGAGGTGGGCCTCGACGCGTGGCTCGCCGACCGCGGGGCACTGGAGGCGGGGGAGGCCGTCACGATCCTCCTCCCGATCCTCGACGCCGTCGCGGCGGCGACGCGCGCGGGGGTGATCATCGACCGCCTCGACCCGGCGGACGTCGTCATCGACGCCGAGGGAGCGCCGGTCCTCGCCCGCGTCCGCCCGCGGGCCGACGCCCCGCCGACGACGTCGGAGCACGCCGTGGCCGGGGAGCCCGGGCGGAAGACCTCGGCGTCCGTCGCCCGGGCATTCGCGGAGGACGTGGCGTCGAGGCTGGAGCCGTCGTCGCCCCCGCTCGCACCGGCACTGGGCCTGCTGCCGTCGGCGGCCGGCATCGACGACCTCGTCGAGGTCGTGCACGACCTCGCGCCGGCGCGACCGCTGCCGACGACGACGGGGCTCCGAGCCAGGCCGGTCGGGCCTGTGCGACCGGACGGGGCCGAGCCCGTTGATCGGCCCGCGTGGCTGGCCCTCCTGCCCGAGAGCGCCGTCCTCGACGGCCTGCTCGGCTGGTGGTCGGACCGCTCCCGCATGTCGGCGACCGCACGGCTCACGACGGTCCGTCCGCGCTACTGGGCCCTCGCCGCGATCGTGGCGGCCTCCGTCGGCGTCGCCGTCGTGGCCCTCCCGGGGGGCGCCTCGCGCGGCGGCGAGGCCGATCCCGGCACGGCGGCTGCCCCTCCGACCGCCCGGGAGCTCCCGCCTGCCCCTGCTGCCCAGGGCCCGTCACCGACGGCCGGGTCCGGGGCGGGCGAGGTGGCGGTGGACGAGCGCGACGCGCCCGGAGCCGAGGCCGACGCCGCAGAGGGAGAAGGGGCCCACCGTAAGCCCGTCGAGGGCGTGCTGCGGGGCGACGACGTGCTCGCCGCCGCCCGGGTGCTCGTGGAGGCGCGCAACGCCTGCCTCAGGGAGCCCGCGCCGAGCTGTCTCGCGGCGACGACCCAGCCGGGGTCGCCGTTGGCCGGACGGGACGCCCAGCTGCTCGCCGACCCGTCGGTGGTGACGGGCGAGCCCACGCCGCTCGTCGTCGTCGCCGAGCTGCAACGGCTGGGCGACACCGTTCTGCTCGACGCGACCGGCCCCGACGACCGACCGGCCTCGGTCCTGATGGTCAGGACCGAGGCCGGTTGGAGGGTGCGCGACGTCGTGGCCCGTCGGTGACGGGCCGCGACGACTAGATGCCGAGCTTGGCGGAGAAGTCGCCGCCCTCGAGGCGGGTCTTGACCGCCACGAGGAACCGAGCGGCGTCGGCACCGTCGACGATGCGGTGGTCGTACGACAGCGCCAGGTACACCATTGAGCGGACGGCGATGGCCTCGCCGCCGTCGACCGAGACGACCACGGGGCGCTTGACCACGACACCGGTGCCGAGGATGGCCACCTGCGGGAGGAACACGACGGGGGTGTCGAAGAGCGCACCCCGCGAACCGGTGTTCGTCACCGTGAAGGTGCCGCCCGCCAGCTCGTCCGGCTTCAGCTTGTTGTCCCGCGTCCGCTGGGCGAGGTCGGCGATCTGGCCGGCGATGCCCGCCAGGTCGAGCGACGCCGCGTCCTTGATGACCGGGGTCAGGAGGCCCCGCTCGGTGTCCACGGCCATGCTGATGTTCTCGTGGTCGGGGTAGACGATCGAGTCGCCGTCGACGGTCGCGTTCAGCTTGGGGTGCGCCTGCAGCGCCTCCGCGGCCGCCAGCGTGAAGAACGGCAGGAACGACAGCTTGTTGCCGGTCTTCTCGAGGAAGGCGGCCTTGTGCGCGTCGCGGAAGGTCGCGACCGCGGTCACGTCCACCTCGACGACGCTCGTGAGCTGCGCCATGGCCTGCATGGACTGCACGGCGCGCTCGGCGACGACCTTGCGGAGGCGCGTCATGGGCACGGTCGTGCCGCGGAGCGGCGAGACCTCGACCGGTGCCGGCGTGGACTGCTCCGGGGCCTGCTGGGCCGAGGAGGCCGCCTCGGCGGCCGCCAGGACGTCCTCCTTGCGGATCCGACCGCCGACGCCGCTGCCCGAGAGGGTGCTGATGTCGACGCCCTTCTCGTTGGCGAGCTTCCGCACGAGCGGGGTGACGTAGCCGGCCGTCGCGGAGGCGTCAGCGGCGGCGGGAGTCGCGGCGGGTGCGGGTGCGGCGGCGGCGGGTGCCGCGGCCGGAGCCGGTGCCGCGGCGGGAGCCGGTGCGGCCGCCGCCGGGGGAGCGGCGGCGGGAGCCGGCGCCGCGGCCGGGACGGCCGAGGGAGCCGGGGCGACGGGCTGCGCCGCCGGGTCGGACTCCGCGGCCGGGGCCGGGTCGACGTCGTCGGCGGGCGCGGGCGCGCTCGACTCGGACTCCTCGCCGGGGGCAGGGGCGGCGGACGACGCGACGACGGCGTCCTCGGCCTCCTCCTGAGGCGCGGCCTCGGGCTCGGCGGCCGGCGTCTCCTCGGCGGGTGCCGAGTCGTCGCCGTCGGAGCCGCTGCCGTCGCCGATGCGGACGAGGGCCGTGCCGACCTCGACGGTCTCGTCCTCCTGGACGAGGATCTCCTCGACGACGCCGGCGACCGGCGACGGGATCTCGGTGTCGACCTTGTCGGTCTAGACCTCGAGCAGCGGCTCGTCGACCTCGACGCGATCACCGACGTTCTTGAGCCAGCGGGTGACCGTGCCCTCGGTGACACTCTCTCCGAGTGCCGGGAGGTTGACGGATTCGCTCATGCGTGGGACTCCTTTGACGACATCATCTGTCTGTGTGTGCTGTGCGTACGGGGACTGGTGGGGCTACATCGCGTGGAGCGGCTTGCCGGCCAGGGCCAGCATCGCCTCGCCGAGCGCTTCGTTCTGCGTGGGGTGCGCGTGCACCAGGGGAGCGACGTCCTCCGGGTAGGCCTCCCAGTTGACGGCGAGCTGCGCCTCGCCGATGAGCTCGCCGACGCGGGCGCCGATCATGTGCACGCCGACGACGGGGCCGTCGACGATGCGGACGACCTTGACCGAGCCGCTCGTGCCGATGATGTGGCTCTTGCCGTTCCCCGCGAGGTTGTAGTCGTAGCTCGTGACCGCGTCGGCCCCGTGCTTCTCGACGGCCTTGGCCTCGGTGAGGCCGACGGACGCCACCTCGGGGTCGGAGTAGGTCACCTTGGGGATGTTGACGTCCTCGATGACCTGCGGCGCGAGGCCCGCGATCTCCTCGGCCACGAAGATGCCGTGCTGGAAGCTGCGGTGCGCCAGCTGTAGGCCGGGGACGATGTCGCCGAGCGCGTAGACGCCGGGCACGTTCGTCGCGAGGCGCTCGTTCGTGATGACGAAGCCGCGGTCCATCGTGATGCCGACCTCTTCATAGCCGAGGCCCGAGGTCGCCGGCCCCCGGCCCACGGCCACGAGCAGCAGGTCGGCCTCGAAGGTCTTGCCGTCCTCCAGGGTGACGACGACGCCGTTCTCGTCCTGCGTGACGCCCTGGAAGCGGACGCCGAGGTTGAACCCGATGCCGCGCTTGCGGAAGGCGCGCTCGAACTGCTTCGAGATCGACTCCTCCTCGTTCGGGACCAGGTGGGGCAGCGCCTCGATGATGTCGACCTCGGCGCCGAAGGACTTCCAGACGCTGGCGAACTCCACGCCGATGACGCCGCCGCCGAGGATGGCGACCCGTCCCGGCACGTGGTCGAGGGCGAGGGCCTGCTCGCTCGTGATGACCTTGCCGCCGAGCTCGAGGCCCGGGAGGCTCCGCGAGTAGGAACCCGTGGCGAGCACGACGTTCTTGGCCCGGAGGGTGGTGTCGCCGACCTGGACGGTGCTCGGCGACGTGAGACGGCCCTCGCCCTCGACGGTCGTGATCTTCCTCGCCTTGAGCAGTCCCTGCAGTCCCTTGTACTTGCTCGAGACCACGCCCTCGCGGTAGCTGGTGACGGCGCCGATGTCGATGCCGTGGAAGTCGGCGTGGACGCCGTACTTCGCCGACTCGCGGGACACGTCGGCGACCTCGGCCGAGTGCAGGAGGGCCTTCGTCGGGATGCACCCGCGGTGGAGGCACGTGCCGCCGACCTTGTCCTTCTCGACGAGCGCGACGCTCAGCCCCAGCTCGCTGGCCCGCAGCGCCGCGGCGTATCCGCCGCTGCCGCCGCCGAGCACGACCAGGTCAAAATTCTGTTCCGACACCCAGCAACTCCCTCGTGCGTTCGGAGGTTCCCCCGGGGCGGCGGAGGCAGCGCGTCGACGTGGTGACGTCGACGTCGCGCCCGGCTCGCGCATCCGACCTGCGGTGCGGCGATCCGCTGCCCGAGGGACCGTTCTCGGCGGGTTTCTCCCGCCGCCACGACCCTACTACGAGGCCGAAAATTCAGACGCCAGCCCGAGCAGGGTCCTCACAGCCACGCCGGTCGAGCCCTTGCCGGTGAAGCCGTAGCCGCCGCCCTTGTTGTTCGACGGCCCGGCGATGTCGAGGTGCACCCACGGGATCGGCTCGCCGCCCTCGGCGCGGCGACCGACGAACTCGTTGAGGAACACGCCGGCGAGCAGCATGCCCGCGGCGGTGTTGCCGGGCGTCGCGTTGACGAGGTCGGCGACCTCGGACGCGAGGCGCGGGCGGAGCTCGGCGGGCAGCGGCATGCGCCAGAACGTCTCTCCCGCCTCGCCCGCGAGCTCGACGACCCGGGAGGCGAGGTCGTCGTTGCCCATCACGCCGACGTACCGCATGCCGAGCGCCACGACCTGGGCGCCGGTGAGGGTGGCGACGTCGACGACCGCGTCGGGCTGCTCCTCGCTCGCCGCGACGAGCCCGTCGGCCATGACGAGCCGGCCCTCGGCGTCGGTGTTCGTCACCTCCACCGTCGTGCCGCCCTTGATCGTGAGGACGTCGTCGGGTCGGATGGCCGTGCCGCTCGGCATGTTCTCGGCGACGCAGAGCCAGGCCGTCAGCCGCACCGGCAGCTCGAGGCGTGCCGCGGCGACCGTGACGGCGAGGACCGTGGCGGCACCCGTCATGTCGTCCTTCATGCCGAGCATGCTGGCCGCGGGCTTCAGCGAGAGCCCGCCGGTGTCGTAGGTGATGCCCTTCCCGACGAGGGCCAGGTGCTTGCCGGCGCCCTCCGGCGCGTACTCGACCTTGACGAGGCGGGGCCCGCGGCTCGATCCCTGGCCGACGCCGAGGATGCCGCCGAAGCCGCCGGCGCGGAGCCCGTCCTCGTCGAGCACGGTGACGGTGAGGGGCAGCCCCTCGGCGCGGCGGACGGCCTCGTCGGCCAGCGCCTGCGGGAACATCTGCTGGGGAGGCGTGTTCGACAGGTCGCGGACCGCGTGGACCGCCTCGGCGACCACTCCGGCGCGGGCGACCAGCGCCTCCTCGACGTCGAGGTCGGCCGCGAGGACGATGTCGCGGGCGTGGCGTCGCGACTCCGCCGCCGAGACGGCGCGGAACGCGTCGAACTCGTAGGAGGCGAGGGCGGCGCCCTCGAGGACGGCCAGCGCCTGCTGCGGGGTCGCCACGGGCAGCGCGAGCACGACCCGGTCGACGCCGGTCAGCTGACGGACGGCCGCGCCCGCGCCGTAGCGGAGCGACTCCTCGTCGACGCGGTCGCCGAGGCCCGCGAGCGCCACGACGCCGGCCGCGACGCCGACGGCCGGCACGCGGACGAGCTCGTCGCGGGCACCCGTCACGCCGAGCAGCCCGAGATCGGCCGGCAGGCCGTCGACGGGCACGGTGAGCGTCGGGCCCTCCGGGGTCTTCAGCACCCCGACGACGAGGACGTCGGCGGCGAGGTCGGTCGGGGCGGTGCGGACGGCGGAGAGGGAGAGCTCGGTCATCCCTCGATCGTAGCGAGCCGGGTGTTCGCTCTCGGCACGTCGCCGCCGACCTCGGGCGCCGCCTCCGGTGCCTAGGCTTGACCGCATGCACGACCCTGCCGGACTCTACGACCTCGCCCCCGACTCCGACGCCGTGCCCGAGGGGCTGCCGCTCGTGGCGGGCCTGACCGGCTTCGCCGACGCCGGCTCCGCCGTGAGCCAGCTCGCCGAGTTCCTCCTCACGACGCTCGAGAGCACCCTCGTCGCCACCTTCGACGCCGACGAGCTGCTCGACTACCGGGCCCGGCGCCCGGTCTTCACCTTCGACCAGGACCACATCTCGCAGGTCGAGGCCTCCACGCTCTCGCTCCACCTCGTCCGCGACGACGTCGGCCAGTCGTTCCTCCTCCTCTCCGGCTTCGAGCCCGACTTCCAGTGGCAGCGGTTCACGACGGCCGTCGTGCAGCTGGTCGAGCGCTACCGCGTGTCGACGACCACGTGGGTGCACTCCATCCCGATGCCCGTGCCGCACACGCGCCCGATCGGCGTGACGGTCAGCGGCAACCGTGCCGACCTCATCGAGACGATGTCGGTGTGGCGCCCGGTCACGCAGGCCCCGGCCAACGCGCTGCACCTCGTCGAGAAGCGGCTCGGCGACAGCGGGCACCCGACCGCGGGATTCGTCCTGCTCGTGCCGCACTACCTGGCCGACACCGAGTTCCCCGACGCCGCCGTGACCGCGCTGTCGAGCATCAGCGCGGCGACCGGCCTCATCTTCCCCACCGACCGACTGCGTGCCGAGGGCCGCGACTTCGTGGCGAAGGTCGACGAGCAGGTGCACGGCAACCACGAGCTGTCGCGCCTCGTGTCGACCCTGGAGGAGCGGCACGACACCTACATGGAGGGGAACCCCCTCCCGTCGCCCCTCACCGACCAGGACGGCCAGGTGCCCTCGGCCGACGCCCTCGCGGCCGAGCTCGAGCGCTTCCTCGCCACCCGCCGGGCCGACGACGAGTCCTGACGGCCGTGGCGGCGGCCGGGCGCCCGTGCCCGGGGGCGGCGTGCTGCTCCGGTAGGTTCGTCGGGTGAACTCCCGTCGCGCCTGGCTCGTCTGGGGCGTCGCCGTCTGCGCGTACGTCGTCGCCGTCCTGCAGCGCTCGTCGCTCGGGGTCTCCGGCGTCGAGGCCCAGCAGCTCTTCGGCATCTCGGCGGCGACGCTGTCGACCCTGGCCGTGGTCCAGCTCGCCGTGTACGCCGGCCTGCAGATCCCGGTCGGCGTGCTGCTCGACCGCGTCGGCCCCAAGGCCCTCATCATGACGGGCGGGTGCCTCCTCGCGGTCGGGCAGGCCGTCGTCGCCTTCGCGCCGCCGACCATCGGGGTGGCCGTCGTGGGGCGGGTGCTGGTGGGCGCCGGCGACGCCATGACCTTCATCTCGGTGCTGCGCCTCCTGCCCTCCTGGTTCCGGGGGCCCGTGCTGCCCCAGGTGTCGCAGTGGACCGGCAACCTCGGCCAGATCGGCCAGGTGCTGTCGGCCGTGCCCCTCTCGCTCGTCCTGCACAGCGCGGGCTGGACCCCCGCCTTCCTCGGTGCGGCCTCCCTCTCGGTCCTGGCGGTCGTGGCGGTCCTGCTCCTGGTGCGCGAGTCGCCCCTCGGCCGCGTCGAGCGCGACGCCCCGGCCACGTGGGGCGAGGCCGCGAGGCAGCTCGGCGAGAGCGTCCGGCGGCCGGGCACGCGGCTCGGCTTCTGGTCGCACTTCGTCACGCAGTCGTCGGGCACGGTCTTCAGCCTCCTCTGGGGCGTGCCGTTCCTCGTCGGGGGCTTCGGCTTCTCCCCGGCCCAGGCGGCCGGCACCCTCACGGTCCTCGTCGTGTCGGGGGTCGTGGTCGGCCCCGTCCTCGGCGTGCTCATGGCGCGCTGGCCGCTGCGACGGTCGAATCTCGTGCTCGCCATCGTCACGGCGATGGGCGCGACGTGGGCGGTCGTCCTCGGCTGGCCGGGGACGCCTCCCCACTGGCTCGCCTACGTCCTCGTCGTCGTGATCGGCATCGGCGGGCCCGGCTCGGTCATCGGGTTCGACTTCGCCCGCACGTTCAACCCCGTGCGGAGCCTGGGCGTGGCGACCGGGGTCGTCAACGTCGGCGGCTTCCTGGCGAGCTTCGTCATGATGTTCCTGATCGGCGTCGTGCTCGACCAGGTCGACGCGGCCCGGGTCGCCTCCGGCGCCGCGAGCGACCTGTTCTCGTTCGACTCCTTCCGCCTGGCCTTCCTGGTGCAGTACGTCGTGGTCGGCGGCGGCGTCGTGGGCCTGCTCGTCGACCGGCGCCGCACGCGTCGCCGCCTGCACCTCGAGGAGGGCATCCAGGTGGCGCCCCTCTGGGTCGCCCTAGACCGCAGGCTCCGGAGGCGCCCCCCGACCTCCTAGGTCCCGTCACGCCCCCGACGCGGCGGCC
>Ga0265797_10013040_pt1 | contig 10076 bp, 13 predicted proteins | sample P2T30metagenome_FD_192433 | JGI IMG/M metagenome (GOLD analysis project Ga0265797, IMG submission 192433) | Plant litter microbial communities from East Loma Ridge, Irvine, California - P2 T30 | ecosystem: Environmental > Terrestrial > Plant litter > Unclassified | place: USA: California... | reverse complement strand
CTGTATGGTGCGTATGTGTGTTACCAATGTGCTGACAAGGTCAATTTGGCTAACAGCTGTGGTGCAGGTTCAGTAACGCAGGACTGAACATCTTGAGCGACTTCGCCATTGCCATTGCGCCATTGCCAATTCTCAGGACTCTTAACCTGCCGAAGCGTCAGAAGATCGCCTTGAGCTTTGTCTTCTGTGTCGGTGGAATGTCTGACCTTCCCATAAAAACGCTATCCGCATGGGATCTTTGCTGACAGTAATCAGAACCTGTGTCATCTCTGTGCTGCGCCTGCAAGCTATATACGTTGCCTCCGAGTCGCATGATGTCACCTGGGACGGCGCCATGGGCGCAATCTGGAGCTCGCTGGAAGTGAACACCTGCATCATCTGCTCTTGCTTGCCCATATTGAAGGGCTGCATTAGCCAGTACTTCCCTCGCATCTTCTCTTCGATCAGAGGAACCGGACACACACACTCGAGAAATTTGAGCATATGGAAGATCGGAAACCCGGATTCCACAGTTGGTATCGACATGGACCACCTGGCCCGGAGCAAAGCCAATACGGCAGTCTGCGATGGCCCGCGAGGCCGGTGGGACGGTAATGAGCGTGCCAGTAGCAGATATGGATCTCACAGCGACAAGGACATCGACGGGATCCAGGTTGTCAGAGTCGTTGAGCAAGACACGATGGATACAAGGGGGTACAACGGAGAACGCAGTGACTCAGAGAGTACCAGAAAGCTGGTTAGAGGGTGGGTATGAATAAGATATTGACTCTTGTTGGTACTTACACGCCTTATGAATGTCTGTAAAGTACCTTAATGTCTTGACCCAGCCTTTTGGAGCCGAGCCCCGCATTCGGAACATGCCGCCCCACGATTCCCGTTGTCGTTGACTCGCCGTTGGCTCTCCACCGACTGCCGTTGTGTAATTATGGAGCAGCTCTAGCTTTAGCTTTAGCCCAGGTCAACACCAGGTGGCAGGTCATGCGCGCGACTCTCAGCCGCATCGACTCGAACAACAACGACCACGACGATCTCGTGAGATCATTCACCCACCAGAGCTATCTGCGCCCACGAGAATACACGCCGAGGAGCTCTACCGCTTGATCCATATTTTTCCAGCCCACCCGAGACATCGCGACGGCTACATACATTCATGCGCACTGCCGCGCCGTTGGCGTCCGCGCTCCATGAACAACACCAGCGAGCAAATCGGAACGGAACCACAACGCAGCCTCGATGGTGCGCAGCCTACGCCGACCGCTAGACGAGGGAGAGGCAGAGGAGGAGCGCGCAAGCCTGCCCTTCAAGTAACATGCTTGGGTGCGAGTGGTGGGCCGAGCGAGGAGAATGCCACGGCTTTTCTCGTGAGGAGCCTAGCCACTGAATGGGCAAAGGGTAGCGTGCTTGCAGTCGACGCAGGAAGCCATCTGGCGCCCATAACAAGGATTGTGGAAAGGGACTTTGCTCTCACCAAGCAAAAAGCGGATGCCGACGACAGACGGGAAGCTGCAAAGGGAACGCAGACACCCGGGTTGAGCCAGGACTTTGCAAGGACCTCTCTATCGCCGACGCAACGCACACATGACACCGAGACCGATACTGAGAGCTCTGAAGCCGAGGAAACCCCTAAGCCAGAGCCCATGTACATGAGCTACGGACCCTTTGCGGGCATGAAACTGCCACATGCCTCTGCCAGAGCCAACGCGCTGCATTTGTTGCAAACGTACATCTCGACATATCTCATCACCCACCCGCATCTCGATCACATATCTGGGTTTGCCATTAATACTGCGGCTTTCCATGCGACCTCCAAGCCAAAGACACTGGCTGCTTTGCCAGGTACCGTCGATGCTGTCAAACGACATATCTTTAACGATGTCATTTGGCCCAATCTCAGCGACGAAGATGGTGGCGTGGGCTTCGTGACTTTCCAACGGCTGAAGGAAGGTGGCGATGCCATGGTGGGTGAGGGTGAGGGTCGTGGCTATATCGACGTTTGTGATGGCCTCGGCGCGAAGGCGTTCAAGGTCAGCCACGGAGTTTGTACCAAATCTCCTCCCGCACATCAGCATCGCGGTAGTGTACCCAATATTGCAGATACGAACCACGGCGGGTCGACCGACTTGTCGGCGCAAAGCATGGCAAGAACCATGTCTTTCAACCAACAGTCACAGTACTCCGCACCGGGTACGCCAGGACCAACACCCAGGCCAAGTTTTCACAACAACCAGCCTTCGCCACGAATACATCCTCAGGAATCGTCTTGCGTGGTCGACAGTACAGCATACTTCATCCGGGACAGTGAGACCGGACGAGAGATTCTCATATTCGGAGATGTGGAGCCAGATTCGTTATCTCTCACCCCTCGCAACTACATCATATGGGCAGAAGCTGCAAGAAAGGTCGCCAGCGGCTGCCTGACAGGTATCTTTATCGAATGTTCCTACAAAGACAGCCATCCAGATGCGTATCTCTTCGGCCATCTGGCTCCTCGCCACTTGGTAGCAGAGCTGGTGACCCTTGCTGGGATGGTTCGGGAGGCACGTGTACATATGGAAGGCGATGAGAGGCAAGCAAAGAAGCGAAAACGCTCAGCCGGCATCTCAAGCGGCCAAGTGGCCCGACACGCCGTCGGAGAGAGCGAGGCCAAACGCAGCCGCAGTCTGGCGAGCAGGACTGTAAGCCAAAATCTTCGCAGGCGGAGTGAACCAGATCATACCGCGCCGGGCTCATCGCCCATGCAAGTATCCACCGGCCCGCCTTCGCCGTGCGCCGTACCACCCACCTCAGACGCCGCCCTGGATGTCCCCACGTCGCCCATGTCAAGGTCACACACGCAGTTGCAAAGTCATGATCCAATCAATGCACATCCGCACTTCGGCCCAAACGGCTTCACCAAAGCCAGCACTTTCGATGTCGGCAACGGGGCGGCGACGCCAGAGCCGAGCGTATGGGAGCCTCCCCTGAAGGGGCTGAAAGTCGTTGTCATTCATGTCAAGGATACTTTCAAGGATGGCCCGCATGTAAGTGAGAGTATATTCCAGGAGCTGAACTCCTACGAGCAGGCTCTCAAGGATGAAGGGAAAAGTTTGGGCTGTGAGTTTGTCATTTCAAAAAGCGGAGAGTGCTACTGGTTTTGAGGGACTTGGACCTGGCTATTTTGTGGGTGTACAGGACATATGGGGAAGGCGTTGGACATACTGGTGTTCAGAGGTTAATCATTCGTCATTTCAAATTTGTTCATATATTGGATCGTGCCTTCGCGCAGGCACGTGATGTTAATCTTCAGGCGCGTGTCTCACCTTCTATTCGTTGTTACTTAGCCGGTCGAACTCAGTTGGTGGCTCCTTCCCAAACACACCATGTGCGCTCGCCGCTCGTCCTTAACTGAAGCTGAACCTCAACATCATACAGCGAAACACCTCCACCTCGATTTCTTTGCTCTTACGCACCGCCCTTGCACCGTGGTCGCGGAAACCCTTTCGAAGGACTGCATCTTTTGCTACAAACACCATCATCGCCATGGCGGCTTTCCAGGCCAAAGACATGCTCCTCACTGCGGCTCAGATGTGAGCCGTCTCACCGCCGCGCTCCGTTACTACTTCGCTAACACCATCTAGTTACTACAACGATAAGCATTTCTCCGACTTCACCGTCACTTGCGAGACCAAAGAGTTCAAAGTCCACCGTTGCTTCATCGCGCCGCACTCAAAAAAATTCGAAAAAGTATTCATCGGCATGTTCAAGGAGGCTCAGCAGCGCACGATTGACTTAAAGGAGGATGATCCCAGCATGGTGGAACTGGTGGTCAAATTCTTCTACGCCTTCGATTATGACAACACTCCGGCGCAATCTGAGATTTTGCCCCTCGGGCTCCATGCGCGCGCTTGCACCATCGCCGACAAGTACGAAGTGCTGGTGCTCAGATCCATTGCGTTAGCAAAGTTCAAGAATGCCCTTCTCGCCTCTCGCAAAGACGGAAAAGCTATGGTCGAAGCTGCGCATGCTTTGACGGAGTGCAGTACCTTGGCGGAGTGCAGTACCTGGCCGAGTTGCGATACCACCTTGTACGATCTTATGATCGAGGCCCAGCTCCATGGAGGCGAGGATTTGTTGGTCAGTATTGGGAAAGCAGAGGTCTCGAACCTGTTCACAGACATCACGTGACTTTCCGTGGCAATCGCCACTCGCATAACGAAGTCCTTGAGAGCAGATTCGATTCGTGGATGCTGCATCAATGGGTGCAAATCAATGACGCGAACGGACTCTGGGACAGTTATGGCTGGAGTGTCCATCAGGTGCAGCCGCTGCGCTACTTTGAATGGTAAAGCGGGAAGCAAGACCAAGTCGGCTATCCTTCAGCTCAGTTCATCAGTCTGGGGCAACTCTGAAATCTTGGAATGACGGTTTGGACACACGCAGTGTATTGGCACAACGACACGGTGATTCACTGTATACAGAAGCTTCAACTCGAGTAGAGTCTTTCGCTCAATGCCCAAGACCTTGCGCGCGAGCCTTCTCAACATCACGCCAATATCTCGCCGCCGTCATCTCTCTGATCCTCCGACCGTACCTCGTCATCACAAACAAGCTCACGTTCCACACAAAGCCTATGCCAGCTAAGATACAATAAACAGTCAGGTAACTGCTCGATGCCAACCAAGGCGTGATACCGAAATTGATCGCAAAGGACAACGTGTTCCTAATCAACACGCAAGTCGTAACCATCTGACCGGACAACTCAGGATAGCTGGAGATAGCGTATGTCAGGGCCGCCGAGACAGAAATCGTTCCGTTCAGAGCCACGGCTACCTGCGTGATGGCCAGCGCAAACCAGTGCAGGTGGTATGTTACTCCGAGACCGTAAAGGATCATGGCGAAGGGCACGAGGAATATGCTTGCGATGAAGACGTAGAGGGTGTGCTCTGGCTCGGAGATGCCGCCGTTGCGTCGCGCCAAGCGGAGGGTGAGGATCTTGCTGACTTTGCCGACGTAGAGGCCACTTTTGGAAACGTTTTGAGTCAGCTGAATTTCGAGCATAAATCGCAGTCCCGCATCCTCTCGGTCGCATCAGGGTATAGGGCACCAGAGTATAGGGAGACCGGGGCAGGTGTACCAAGTAGCACCTTGCTGAAGCAGTTTCCTAAAGCAAACTTCCGAAAGCCCATGCCCGGACCTCGGCGGTACCATAATGGGGAAGCTGCGGGAACGCAAGTGCACACGGCATCGAAGTTCAGAGAGAGTGGAGACTTACCCGATGATTGTGCCTAGGACACCTCCGGCGTAAGCTGCAGAGATTGCGGCGGTACTGAAGCCATATTCCGTCGTGTATATCGTTCCGATAGTCGCGTTTTGCACCCCCTGCCAGACAAGGTTGTTCGCCCCGTACATTAGACTGTGAAACAGGTCAGTATTTGTGAGAAGTTCGATGGGATTGCTGGAGATGTACCCGGCGTATACCACTGGAGGGTAGGTGAAGCCAACCAAAGGAGCGATCATGATTGGTACGAGACGATTGGGCCGTGACTTATCCTTGAGCCCGAGTTTGACCCAGTACGACTTCCTCGGCCAGATGACTTCGCCTCTCTCGCGGTCTGTTGAGTCGAGAGGCGTTGGTTCACCGGTGGCTGACTTTTCAGTGACTTCTGCGCCCTTGGAAGCGCTATGGTGGTCCAAACAAGGCTCTGCTTGGACTTTGTCGTCGGAGTGTGGTGGGCTAACAGTGTGTTTACGGTCGTAGTTCGTTTCTTCCAAAAACAAGAAACAGTACACAAAGCCAATGCCGCAGATGATCGAACACCACCACAGCGTCCATTTCCATCCCATGCCAACGTTGATAAGCCCGGAGAGCATTGGCGCAAACTTACCACACATGGAGAGAGACCAACCGTACAAGGCCATGTACTTCGGCCGCTGATGTGTAAACCAGATGTCCGTCACAGAGATCTCAGCTAGAGACTCGACGGGACTTCCAAAGAACCCGAGTAGAATGCGGTTGGCTAGGTAAGGTCCAGAAGTTGTGCATAGCGGTGCGGCAGCAAGAATGATGACATTTGTCAAAAGCGAGATCAGATAAACGGGTCGTTTGCCGTATTGCAATGCCATCGCTTGCCAGAAGATACAACCCCAACCGTAGAAGAGAAACTGGTGGCACACATTAGCATCGTAGCCCCAAATTGTCGCGCTTCAGGATCTGAGTAGACCAAGTGCCAGACTCACCATGATTCCAGTACCATTGTTGATGTCGGTCAGCGTCAGGCTCGTCCCATTACGAATCGGCGTGACCACAGAGTAAACGGCACTTGAGGGATATGCCGCTGCGATAGTGTATACTACGACACAGCTGGTCGCCAGGAGCTTGCGCTTGAACTTCCAATTTAGAGGATCCTCAGGGTCTTCACTAGGATGTGGTACGAGGATGACATCGTTCTGTCCTTTGCCTTCGGCGTGTTTGGTGGGTTGATGACCTGAAGTGTCGATGAGCCGGACAGTTCCCGGTGGAAAGACTTTTGTCGATGTGTGGTCCGATTGTTCAGACACCATTGTATTGGTGAAGGTTGGAGTGACAAGAGACGAACCCAAGGTGGAACGACGATCTTGCCTTGCCAATTATTTTGTACTCAAGGTGTCTACAAGTCTGGAACTGGTGTCTGACATTGACCAGTCCCTTGATAGACGGTAACTCGAGGCCCGAAGGTACGACGATAGGCCACCGCCATGTGATTGTCGAATGCTACCCTGCTCCATACCTTTCGCTCTTGTCACTGTGAGTCCAGTATCTTGAGTGCCATTGCAGCCAACTGAATCGTGGCGTTATCCTTATCATCAGTATGTTGATTGTGAGCCCTGGCCTTAACCTCCGTTGGGGTTGACAGCGAGTGGTGGCACACTGGACTGCCTATCTGATCAGTACATCAAGTGGAGGCTCACGCCTATCAACAAGATAGGCCATCCGGTATACCGGGATGTGCAGGCCGGCGGGTAGAGGGGGAGGTGGCTCGGGACGTTGCACGCCGAAGATAGTCGCGAGCAATGAAGCTTTCTTGGCGTGTCGCAAGGACGGACCTCTGAAGGAATATCCGGTGGCTGGGGAGTCGTTAGTTCCACTGCACAACATCTAAACCGATATCTCTCAATGGCCGCAAATACACCAATGCACTTCGATACGATGGCTGCAGCCTATCACCACAATTCTGGTTGGTTATCACTGCGAGAAGGCCTCCTGCAGCATATCATACTTCCGGGGTTACGAGGTCCTGGACATGAAGAGGAATGTTCAGTACCATGACGTCCATGGGAACTTGTCTTGGACATGGAGGTACAGTATCTCCACGAAATCTCTATCACGGTCTGCCCATGGCACGCTCTATCTCGACCAACGCCGCAATGACTTTCTCGTCCTCCTGTCTCCGGCCAATAATTTGCAGGCTGACAGGGGCACCCGCAAACGTCTCCGGCTTGTACATCTTGTGCACGAATGCATCCTGCTCGTTCTTCGAGACGTGGTCGGTATCAATAGAATCCAGTTGCGAGTCTACCTTGGTCACGGGAAAGACAACGCCCGGATAGTCCAAGAGATTCCAGTGTGCTGTTTTATCGGCCATCAGCGAAATGTTCGGTAATGTCTAGGAGAAGGCGGTATACTCACATGTGTAACCCCAGTAGCGTGACTGCTCGTGTGGTGTCGCAGCTCCGAATGACGGAGGGCAAAGGATTACATCGACCTCCCTCCCCTGCTTGCTAGTATCGTTCCAAGCTTTCGCATAAAATGCGCGGTATGTATCTCTTTCCGCACACAGCTAAACCGTGTCAGTAATTTTCTTGTCGGAGGGCAACAATTACATACCTTCCAGAGCTCATGCTGCGTTAGCTTCTTCACACTGGGCTGCTCCTGTGCTATCCATCTTGTCAACGGCAACACAGGCTCACCAGCTTCCTCGATCAGGCCGAGAACCTCTTTGGCGCCGTCCGGCCAATAAAGAGCAGAGACGAGATCCCAGCTTTTTTTATGGTCCAGGTTCTCGCAATCCCAGTCGACCACTTCCATACCCGCCTGTCGACACGCCTCTGCGACTTCTCGTAGCGCACGGATCATAGGCGGATGTGGCTTCACGACACCATCCCACCATTGGATAGCTATCTTGGGTGGGCTCTCGAATGTGTAAGGCGTCCAAGGCTTTGCCGTCAAGGCAGGGTCAATTCGCCACGGCCGTGAAGATAACGCAACCTTCATGAATAGTTCTAGCGCATCTCGGTCGACAGCCATTGGTCCCGGACATCCGCCGATAGTTTCCCTACCCACCATGGGAGCTCTCAAGCCGAGTGTGGAAATCCGCTTCTGTGTCGGTCTGATCACGTCAGAAAAAGACAACATCTTGTACACAGAATGTCACTCACTTGAAGCCGTAGACGCCGACATGAGCAGCTGGACAGCGAATGCTGCCACCAATATCGCCGCCAATGCCCTTATTACCGTCAGATCACGCTGTCATCACCCCTACTCGTTGCAACTCACCATAATACTTCCACGCATTCCCAGCAGCGCAGATTCGCCTCCTGTACTGCCACCGGGCGACAAGTTTCGGTTGTAAGGATTGACAGTCCGTCCGTACGTGGGACTTGTTGTCTCCAAGTGCATGATCGCTTGAGGCTGTGATGTGCGGGCGTAGAACACGCAGCCTTCATCCCATAGCGTGTCAAATAGCAGGTTCGATCCATGCTTTTTACCAATCCAAGTTACAAAGGATGCCGTCGATTCGACATCGTCTCCGACCATGCCGAGGTGCTCTTTGGTGGAGATAGGCAATCCGAAGAGTGCTCCCACTGGTTGTTCTAAAGAATCGAGATATCTAGCTCGCTCAATGGCTTGGTCCCAGAGAAGTTCAATGAGGCAGTTGGTCTGGACGTGTCAGTACGTTCGTCTGGTCGAATGACTTATTCCGAGCCTTACAGCAGTGTGCGCCAAAGCAGCCCTCCGAAGGAAAGCCCTTGTGACTTCTTCAACAGTGACCTTTCTTTCACGGAGCAAAGCGAGCAGATCCGTGATACCATAGTCCTCGGTCAACTCAAGTTCTCGTGGTGTCAGAACATCTCTGGGCAGATCTCGAGAGTTTTGAGGCAGATCATCTGGCTCCGGAATGCCGATCAACTTTGGCTTCACTTTTGCCAGAGAGGTATCACGCTTGGCTCGAGCCCAAGCTGCTTTGTCTTCCCATGACCTCGAAGGCTGTGGGATAGTCATTGCATGTATATCTTTTCGAAAGTGTCGTGAATAGCAAAAGCAACAATGGTGAACACTAGCAACGAGAGTTTGTTCCAAATTTCTTGTATGCTTTGATGTACAAGTGGCAGAGGGCAATTACAATCGAACCTTTCACTCCATTCAACTATTGGAGATATCCACATACATGGTCCCATCTTTTCCCGTGGTGACAACCTTGCCGTCGGCGAAGGCGATACAGCGATAGCAAGTATGGGTCCTGCCAAGCCCTTATCTGAGCACCTGACTATCACCGCGTTGCCGCTGTTCACGCCTGGGAATCAAGCGCAATGCGAACATGCAATTATGCCTGGTGACACGATATCTTTGTCCCCCGGACACTTGGCCGTACCTTGTTGGTGGTCACATTGCGCTATCTGCACCTTGCGCTAATCTTGCCCGATGAGCCGATGTTATTGCCCGGAGTGTTGGAAGATGAGACCCATGACACATATCGGCACCGAAAGATACCACTCGGCCCTGACAGACAAGCCCATGGAGGCTTCTGCTAGCATCTGGGTTCTGTGTAATGCTAGCTCAATGTCGAAGCATCTCGGCGGTCTGGGCGAGCTGCCTCGGCCTCTTCGTGAGTGCCGTAAAGCCTTCCATAAGAGGCTAAAGGAGGATGAGCGGTATCGGTTTTGCATATAGGCCTTCGAATGGTCCATCTGACCTGTAATTCCCAGGCCAAAGGAGACTTCCGAGGTAAAGGTCCGCTGTTTGCACACAGCGACTTTCTCGGGTTCGACACAGAACACTCCAGCTGACGCCCCACGCGTCATCAGCAACGATGGTGCAACACGAACTTCAAAATGTCGCG
>Ga0265797_10013039_pt1 | contig 10077 bp, 7 predicted proteins | sample P2T30metagenome_FD_192433 | JGI IMG/M metagenome (GOLD analysis project Ga0265797, IMG submission 192433) | Plant litter microbial communities from East Loma Ridge, Irvine, California - P2 T30 | ecosystem: Environmental > Terrestrial > Plant litter > Unclassified | place: USA: California... | reverse complement strand
CTTCCCCAGCGAAGATTATGCACGTGCTCGCTTCTCTTCCTCAAAGGGCTGGCCTTCCAACCTCCATCTGGAAGGTCGGCATAGGGCAGGCGGTTGGCGTAATTGTAGCGTGTTGTGCAAGGAGGTTCGATTGATCTACCGATGCGTGCTCAACGGCTGCAAGGATGGTGTTCATTTTTCGGTGCAGATAAGCAACAGCAGGGCAGGAAAAGTGCGACTTTGCTGAACAGTCAAGGCGCATAGATTAATATGCTCACTGGCCAGCAGGGTGGCATCGAAAGGCGTGGTATCTAATTCGGCTAAGGCAATATTTGAAGTACCACTAGAACTCCCTTCTCGTCCCACTCCATATTACGCTAATACCACTCGCCATGATTGAGGAATTACTATGATTGCCAGAGAGATACGGCCGTCATGGGACCAATCTATCGCTATGTTCACAGGACTGTCGGACTCGTACTTGGGTACACTACACATTAAAATGTTGGTATGGAATCGTTGTTGTCTTCAGAAACACCAAGGTAATGTGAAGTAAGCACAATTCGGCCACGTCACTCCATACAGCTAGCACCTACCAGAACTCTTGGACCGTGTTCACATCCTGGCACAAGATTACCACGTGGGTGCGCTACTTGAGAGTGGCTGGCCGTGCACGAATGCCACAAGCCGGGAGACCGGCTCGCCGCTATCGAATGACTATTGCTCGGGACGTTTCAATGATACGTCCGACTGCCCGTCAGGCAACGGATGCAATGTTGACGAAGCATGTACATATGTTGTAGGAGCGAGTAATGCGTGCACATTGGTTGAACATGTGCAAAGCAGGAACATCAGGAAAAATTGCTTGGGGGTTGATGTTAGCATGTGAACAGCGCCAGATGACTCCGGGCTGACACAAGGCCACTCGATGTCCTCGGTCTAAGGGCGAGGTAACAGGAAGGTGACGAACGGCGGTCTCGTGACCGGCTTGCGACGAGAAGGACGGACGGGTGGGTGGTGATTGAGGAAGGGGTCGAAGGATCGGTTCGTGGATTACGGCTTGCTTTGCCGGCGGTGGGAGGGGGACGAGGGTATGGACGGAATGAGGACTCGGTGGGAAAATCGAACGGGCCGTCTCGTGGACGATCGTTTCTGCTAACTTTTGTTAAGAGGCATCCCTCGTTCCATTAATAACGCCAAATTCAATCTGTCATGCTCCTTCTCAGCGTATACTCACGCAGGCCGGGTAGTTCGTCCGTTCAGGCCTTTCTGTATCTTCTGGTGCCGGTGTTCCTCCTGGGCCGAGCATCCGCGGAAAACTACTCAGCGGTGTCCAGGTCATCGTGCTGTGGGGGTTGTTCGTCGTGTTCTGATGATAATGCCGTAAGTTACTGGAAAATGGGTCGTAGGGGTAGGGAGAAATTACCCTTGTGGTCGTTACCGTTGGTGCCATTCGGCTCGACTTCACGCTCGTCGCGTTCAGCCTCGCGCTCACCATCACGTTCACCGTCACGCTCGGTGTCGCGCTCGGTGTCACGTTCTCTCTCGCGCTCGCGGTCGTCATCACGCTCACGGGGCTCCTCGCGATCACGAACATCCTTCACATCGCGATCGTCGGGGCTGCGAGAACGGTCACGATCACGTCGGTCACCGCGGCGGTCGTCGTAGCGGTCGCCACGGGGAGACAGCTCGCGGGTTGAACGACGAGGTGGGGTGCCAGAGCGGCCACGACGGGGCGAGCGGCGGCCACCGTCACGAGGACCGTCACGCACCTGGCGGCCAGTGCCAGCATCGAAGCGCCAGCTAGCAGAAGGAGGAGTGCGTGCCCACTGCGTCAAGTTAGTAATGCGATCCACGCAGATTGTGCAATTCGTCTTGTGTTCATCCATACCTCAATCTTCAGAAGATCGTCGCGGCCAATGCGCTTGTTGTGCATCTCGTGGTAGGCATCGTCGGCATCACGGCGGCTCTCGTATTCGACGAAGGCGAAGCTGTGGTTATTGTTAACATCCGATGCGGTTCGTGGTCCAGTTTGGAGGTATAGATACTGACAGTCTGCTTGATGCTGTGCGGGGAGCGGGAATGTCGCAGCGAACGAGGCGTCCGTATCTTCAGAGGGTTGTCAGTAGATGTTCCTGGAATGCGGTGCATGCGCATTGTGATAGTGTGGTTTGGACGAGAGGAATGGATCTCGGTAGGCGATGGTGTGGATTGAAAGCCGCGCGCTCACTCGTAGAGGGAACACAAAGGGTATTGCATATATGCCCACTGGCAATGTATGGCGACTAGAGTGGTGTGCGATGTGGTGCAATGGAGGATGGCGAGAGCGCCTTCGTGGTGACGTACCGTTCGAATTCATATGCGAGATCGCGCGCGCGCGTGCCCTGGCCGAAGCCGGTCACGTAGAGGGTGGTGCCGCCGCCGCGAGACATGTTGATGGTGGTGGTGTGGGCGAGGGTGGAGTGGTAGCGGTGGGTGATGGGTGTGGTGGTAGAGGAGGGCGGTGGTGGTGGTCGCGAGAGAGTGGAATGGCAGACGGAAGGATCAAGACGGAAGTCGATGGCCGGAAAGAGCTGCTGGCTCGCTGCAAGCGTTCAGAGCCTCCTCGGCAGGAACCGAGGCAGCTCAAGTCACGTGCAGGCATTCCCAAGTACCTGCCCGTGTCTGCTTCACGCGCGAGTGGCTAACGGCGCTGTCGAGTGTTTCGAGAAGTTCATCTTCACACGCCCCAGCACCGGGAAATAGCATTATTGCGCTTTCGCCCAGCCAATTGGAAGCATCACCCATCGTATACTCCGACACAACTGCAATCAGCCTCTGCTCCTGAGATCCCTTTGCTTGCCCAGGCCAACCACTTCACTCGAATAAAGTCCATGCAACGGGCGCGCTGCTGTGCAGCAAACGCCTACGATGCTACTGCAGCCTTCCACGCCGTCTTTGGGCGCGCACCCACACCGCGCCACTTGAGACGACTATCTAGTGTCTGCAATAAGCTACGTTCACAAGGTCCTGTATTGCGTCGATCCTACAGTACAGACCCGGAAGATGCTCGCCGGAGAGACCTGGATGCTTCCACTGCGGATGCTCCAACTCCAAGCGACAGCCGAGCCCGGAAGCTGGCTTTTTACGAGGAGTTGATGGCGAACGAATCGCTTACAAAGAGGACGGCGAATGAGGGGCTCACCAGGCGCGAACAACAGGATCGGAAGATGGCCATGTACCGGGAGTCGGGACGAGAAGCGAGTACCAGACGCGACAACCCGCCTGAACAGGAGCCAACGGAAGAGCCAGTTGACCCCGGAGGACCCTGGGATGCACGCCCTGGTCTTTCGCTCCTCGGAGAACCTTTGTGGAAAGTTAAGATGATGGAGCTGAGCCAGCACATTCGAGAGTCCAGGGCCTGGAAGTCTCCAGAAACGCGAGAGAATGAGGATGATTCGGAGCGTCCAACAACAACACTCGATTACAAGGGAATTTCTATACGGCCGGAGATCAGTAAAGTGTATCCTCGACAACGCCCACCGTGGGCCACCGTCCATGATCAGACGACGGTAGGGTGGACCGCAGCTCAGGTCCTCGACGCTGAAATCGAAGCATTTGCCAAACACATGTCGCCCACTCCAAAAGAGCAAGCCGCACGAGACACTGTGCGCAGAAACATTCGGGCCATCATTCAAAGCGATCCTGATAACAAGTTAGTAAACAACTATCACTTCGGCTCGACTAAGACTGGTCTTGCAATGCCCTTCTCCGACGTCGATCTTGGTGTCTATCATAAGGAAGATGAGTGGAACACTTTGGAGCAATACATGGAGCGTCTTTACCAGAACCTCAAGAACGGGAAAGATTACATGCTCGTTGTGCACCGTCCTCCTCCTAATGCGATCATCACAGCACAGCACCAAATCACCGGCATAGACGTTCAGGTCATCGCCAAAGGCATGCCAGGAAAACAGGACAAATTCTTGGAAACATACATGAGCAGAATCCCAAACTTCCGTGAACTCTACGCCGTGGTGAGAACGGCATTTGGCACTCGAGGTCTTGTCGACCCTTTCATCGGCGGCATTTCTGCGTATGGCACCTCCATAATGCTGGTCGCGGCCCTGTGCCGACGAGGAACGCCTCCCTCAATCCGCGAATCAGTATCATCGCAGCTCATCTACTTTTTGCACTTCTGGGCCACCTTCGACATGACCAAATACGGCGTCGCATTCAACAATCCCTCCACAGCCAAGATATTCAAAAAGTCACCTCCCGACACGACACCTGCCGACGCAGAAGAACGCAAAAGGAAGACCAACGCCCTCCGCAGAAAAGGAGATCTCCTGAAAGCAGGCCAAATGCGCATAGGTCGTCTGCGCCCAGAACAGCCATACCTGTTGTGCCTCCAAGACCCCTCAAACCCCACCAACGACCTCGGCATGCGATGTCACGCCATCAAGCACATCCAAGAGACCCTCAAAGTCATGCACGCCGACCTCCTGCGCTCTATGGAAGAGTACGACCAAACCAACCCAGACAGCAAGCTGTGCGATGGCGAACCGCGAGAATCCCTCCTCATGCCGCTGATCGGCCGGGCCCACGAACTCTACGCCGAGCGCCGTAAGCGCATGGTCGCCGGCAACCCGAAGGCCCTGCCCGAGGGCGTGCACTTCAGGCGTGTGAAGAAACCGCCTGAGTTGGGTGATGCTAGAAGACAGTACACGCGTCCCAAGGGGGGGCCGTGATCTGCTTTGCCGGATTGCCCGATGCGTATCAGATTTTGTTCGGGCAAAAGTTATATGCATATATACCCTGTATCAATATTGTACCTATGTAGACGGTGTTTTGAATCCCCGTCAACTTGTGCTTGTTCGTGATGCGAATGAACCGACGCCAATCATGTACACGTACAATCGCATGCCAACGAGAGACGTGACATTCGTTTCCCGCTACACACTCATGCAAAGTTCTCCCAAAAGCCTTTACACCAGCACTGGACACGATTGAGAGGTACTTGGGAAGAGGAAAATTGCAAATTCAACGGCAGTCGCCAAACGACCTATTTGCTTGGCCTGCCTAGAAGTCCCTTGCACGATATCCACTCGAGACGCTCCGTTCCCAATGCTGCCTTTCATTCATCGCTTGATGCACCGAGTTCAAAAATCCCCAACTCCGTCTAATCCCTACACCCTTTGTCGCCAGTGTTTTTCTCTACGTGCGTAGAAGTAAGTGCCCTTGGTGTTTACTACATAGTCTCGGGAATCGCACCCTCGACAACGGTGACTGCGGCGACGTTACCGCCGTCGGCGTTGCCGTTGAGGAGCGAGAGCGCCGAGATGACGTCCGCAGGCTCGAGCAGGTGCCAGGAGGCGATGGTCTGCTTGGAGCTGGCGCCTACGGTCACTGCGAAGACGTGGTCGTCGGGCAGCGATGAAGCGCGCAGGGAGCGGAACATGTCTGTCAAAGGTTAGCATATTGCTTCAAATTGTGAGTGTAGGTGCATGCTTACCCTCATCCGTGAAGTCATCACCCAAGCAAAGCACAAACTCTGGGGCCTGGCCTTCCTCGGCACCATACTCGTTGACGAGCCTCTTCGCGATCTCTCCCTTGTTGACGAAACGAGGGCGGACTTCGAGGTTGGCCTTACCGGGCATGACCTCGACATCATAGTCCTTGACCACGGTCTGCTCGAGCTTCTTTTGGCACTCCTTCGCATGGTAGAGGCCGAGCTCGTGGTCTGCACGGCGGTAGTGCCAGGTAAGAGCGATTTTCTTGCGCTCGATGAAGCTGCCCTGCGTACGCTCTGTGTAGTGTTGAAACACCTTCATGACGGCTTTCTGCCAGTCCATGTTGTAGTGCTCAGCGAGGTTCTCCCACTTGGTAGAGTGGGGAAGACGCATGAACGAGCCGTGCTCGGCTGAAAGTCCAAGCTCGGGAATGTGGCCCATCCATTCATCGAGGAAGGCTTGATCGCGACCAGAGATGATCCAGACGGCGTTGTTGGGGTTTGCGGCAAGCTGCTTAAGGTTGCGGATGACCCGGTCAGACGGAATGGCGGCCTGCGGCTCCCTGACAATGGGAGTGAGGGTACCATCGTAGTCGAACATGAACAGACGCTTCTTTGCCTTGCGGTACTGACCGAGAAGCTTCGCACGGTCAAGCAGGGGTGTTGCGTGTGATTGGTCGAAGGCAGCCAGGTTAGTCAAGAGACGCTTCAGGTAGCTTGCGGTCCAGTTCTGTACGGTGTTGCTTGTGACGTGATCGAACAAACGTCTATGAACTCTGGCCTTTTCTTCCTCGGGCATGGTAAGGGCCACCTCGATGGCGTCCGCGGTACCACCAAGATCCCAAGGGTTGATGTGCATGGCATTGCCCAAGCTACCGGCGGTACCAGAGAACTCCGAGATTATCAGAGGACCATGTCCGTCACGTTGGCAGGCAACGTACTCCAGTGCGGTTGTGTTCATCCCGTCTCTGACGCTTGTGATGAGGCCGACATCTGCGATGCGGAGGAGGGCAAAGTATTCCTCCTTCGACAAGTATTGCGAGTAGTGGTGAACAGGGGTGAAGCTCAGCGAGCCGTAAGAACCGTTGATGCGAGCCACCAGGTCGCTAATCTTATTTGCAACCTTGTCCGAACCGCTATCTTCACGATCCTCAATGCTAGTGGGGCTCGTGACCTGGATGAGGACGACCTTGTCGTGCCATTCAGGGTGGCGCTCGAGGAAGATCTCAAACGCCTGCAGTTTCTGTGCAACACCTCTGACCGAGTCCAGGCGGTCTCTTCCGACAATGATCTTCTTGTCGTGGTACAGCTCGCGCAGGTGCACGATCTTCTCCTCGACCAATTTGTCCTCGAAAGCTGCCTTGAGAGTAGCCTCAGCGCCGATGCCAAGTGGGAAGACATCTGTGGAGACGTGCGCTCCGTATGCGTCTACGCCGGCCACAGAAGAATCGAAGCCAAGCACACGTGTGCAGCAGGATGAGAAGTGGCGAGAGTAGCTGTATGCCTGGAAACCGATCATGTTGGATCCGAGCACACCTTCCAGGACCTCCTTGCGGCGGCTCAAGCAACGGTAGAACTCGCTACTCGGGAACGGAACGTGAAGGAAGAATCCAATGTAGATGTTGGGCAGACGCTGCCTGAGGAGGCTCGGCAGCAGAAGCAGGTGGTAGTCGTGGATCATGACCACATCGCCAGGCTTGTAGACGTTCATGATCGCATCAGCGAAGGCTCTGTTCATCTTATAATACTGAGCCCAGGCGTTCTTCGCAGCACGGCCGTCAGTCGGCTCATTTTGCTTGTAGTGGAACAGCGGGAAAAGCTCGTGCTCCGCAAAGCGTCGCCACTTCTTCTGGTTGCTGAAGTGAGCAACGCCATCGCTGTCAATCTCATCAGAAAGCCAGACAGGCTGCACGCGGCCACCGTGGTCGTGCTCCAGTTGCTTTTCTAAGCGGCGTCGATCGGCCTCGGGAACCTTGATCTCTGCGGAATCATTTGGCACCGGGGCCTTGTGGTGCGAGCTGATGGGAATCGGAGCAGATGCTTTGTTGAGTGGCACGGCGTTCATCGAGGTTCCTTCGTTGTTGTTTGTGGCGGCAATGTCGAATTCGCCGGTCCAGCCCACGAGCGTGTGGTTCCACTTTGACTCTTCACTGGCGAGGAAGGCAAATGAGTCGAACAAGGCTGAAGTACCGCGGCGGCTGTTGAGCTGCCAGTCTTCTCCAGGTACGTAGCTCACCTTGTAAGGCACGCAGAATGTGGCACTGATGATGTTGCCTGTGAGGCCGAGATTAGGGTACTGGGCAGGGTCGATGTCCTCGAGAGACGGGGTCTTCTGGCCCTGGCCGAGGCCATTCAGGCTCAGGCGGCGTAGAACTTCCTCTGGGTTGTGTGCACCTGCGGCAATCTGTGACGGCGAGCTTGGTCTGCCATCGTGAGTATTTGAGGTTTCTGGGTCGTCTACGGCGACAGGGCGGTTTTGCGAAACGGATTCTCTGTGTTCGCGACGGGCGTCCTCGGCCTGAGCGGCGAGGTATGGGCGATCAATTTCAGACCAGTCCTGGATTCCTGGAGTCACGGGGACGGAGTTGCTGGAGTCGTCGTAAGTGGGGTTCACAGACTGCAGGCGAGCGACCTGCGGACGGCTGTTGTTCTGGCCGCGGCGGGCGAAGTAGTCGCTGTTGTTGGACATGGCTGCACGTGACCGCTCGAGGCAGCGTCAATGCGAGGTCCGGTATGTGGCGGCGAGTCTCGCTTTCTGGTGACTGGAGGATAATGAGATTAGCGAAGGCGCAGAGACTCGAGGCTCTTTGCAGCGTGTAGTGATTGAGGGATTGTGGCAGTAGGCAGATTGGCAGATGGGCGCACGGCCAGGCTGGCGGAATCGCAAGAAATGGTGAATTGCTTACGATTATTCGCGTACGCCAAACGTCACCGATGGGGTGGTGTTGGCAGCGATAATCAGCGCAGGTACCGGGGCTCTACCAGCCTTGTGCGTAGAGCGGTGGTGGCAGGTGGGCCGGCCGATGCAAAGGTGAGAGCTTTGTGATGTAATTGCGCGAGCGTTTGCTTTCTGCCTGACGCTGCCTGATGCTGCCTGAGGAGATAAGGCGGCGAGTTAGGTGGGCAGATGTGAATTAGGAGCACGACAAGACAGACAGACTCAGGTGGAATAATGTACAGTGTAGGGTGAATTGGATGTGATACGATTTTGCGTTGAGGCACTGGTGTCACTTAACGCAGGCAAAGGGTGATACGCTCCCAGCGACTGCTCCTACTCCCAGTCCCGCCGACCCGCCTGTCGGGCACCCGTCTCGGAGGGCGTACCTGCATTTATGTGCCGGCTTGTGATAGGCCGGACATGACTACCACTGTCGATATCCGATCGCTGCCTATACCGCTCACACTTTATCAAACATCTGCTGGCGTCACCACTAGTAGCGCAGGCGCTTGCTAATTGCCACCTACTCATCTGCGCGTGCTCGTCGCAGTGTGCTACAAATCATTCTTCTTAGAAATTCGACTGTTCCACCATACAGTCATGTCGGGAACCACATCACAAAAGCCAACCAACTCCGGTATCCAACGCCTGAGCAACGGCTCCTCCGTCATCCCCTCCTCAACGCGCGCCGACGGCTCAGTCCGCAAGGAGATCAAGGTCAAGCCTGGCTACAAGCCGCCGGAGGATGTAGAGCTCTACAGGAACCGCACAGCAGCAGCGTGGAAGAACCGTGGCAAGGGCGGCGTGCCTGGTGCAGAGAGTCTGCAGAAGGAAAGCGAAGAGAGTGCCGCCAGCGCAGCAGCGAATAAGAACGCCAAACGACGAGAGGCACGGAAGAAGGCGGCCACGGCCAAAGAAGGTGAGGAGGACACAGTAGAGGGAAGCAAACCTGCCGCACAGCCCAAGGTAGAGGAGATCGACCCGGAGGTGGAGAAGGCGAAGGAAGCGAAGAAGCTGGCGAAGAAGCTCCGTCAGGCTCGTGAGCTCTCCGACAAGAAAGAGAAGGGCGACAGCCTGCTGCCGGAACAGTTCGCTAAGGTCATTAAGATGAACGAACTCATTCGGCAACTGGACAACCTTGGTTTCGACGCTGAAGGTGAAAAGAAGGGCATAGGCGAGGAGTCCAAGGCTGAGAAGCCCGTCGAGAGCAAGTCGAAAAGCTGAACAACGATCGACTTGTCTGGACGTGAGTTTCCGGTGGTAAAGATGTCGATGACACGGGAGAGATTACCGTGAATATGTGCATCTGTCCAGCTCGAGCCTCCTGGCAAGGCAAGGCAAGGCAATGCATGATGCGCGACTTCACTTACTACCCTTGCACCCAAGACTGGACCAATCTCAGGATCAATCTCCACAGCCGTCTGTCATTGCTGGATCATGCTTTGGTATATGCCTGGGCCTGCGGTGATACTCTGGAACAATTTGTACTACGGATCATACCACCTTCGCGAGAAGTACTTCGTTGGATACAGTGCCGAAAAGACTTCCCATTTGATGAATCACGACTCCTTCAGCCCTGGGCCTAGTATTGTCCACCGGCTATGCTGCAAGATCCCATCGACAACCTTTTGCGAGCCAAATGGCAAGAACTCTTACACCATCACGCAAA
>Ga0265797_10013038_pt1 | contig 10077 bp, 9 predicted proteins | sample P2T30metagenome_FD_192433 | JGI IMG/M metagenome (GOLD analysis project Ga0265797, IMG submission 192433) | Plant litter microbial communities from East Loma Ridge, Irvine, California - P2 T30 | ecosystem: Environmental > Terrestrial > Plant litter > Unclassified | place: USA: California... | reverse complement strand
CCCCCCCGGCCCGGCTCCGCGACAGAACACGAGTCGATCGACGCGTGGAGTGTCGCAACGGTGGTGCGAGACCGGTGCGACCGGGCTACGCGACCGTGGCCAGGGCGAACGGGAGCACGGCGGAGGCCCCGGCGCGCCGGAGCTCCCGGCCGGCGACGGTCATCGTCCACCGGCTGTCGACCAGGTCGTCGACGAGCAGCACCGGGCCCTCGTGCGACTGCAGGGCGGCGGCGAGCGACGGATCGACCACGAAGGTGTCCCACACGCCGGACAGTCGGTAGGCGCTGTTCGTCGCACCGTCGCCACGAGGGGTCCCGCCAGCGCGGCCGAGCGTGCCGAGGAACTGCAGCCGCCCGATGGTGGACAGCGCCTGGGCGAGGGACCCCACGAGCTCGGGCCGTGACCGCGAGGACATCGCCACGACGCCGGTCGGCCGGGTCTCCCACGGCCAGTCCTTGAGTGCCCGGACACAACCGTCGACGAGCTCGCGCGAGATCGGGGCATCGGGGGTGGACGGCGAGAACAGCGCACGCAGGGGACCGCCCCAGCCGAGGTCGGTCAGACGCGCCACCGCACGGCCGGGCTGCACGAGCTCGTCCGCGCCGATCTTGCCCCGCACCGAGACCCCGAGCGACGACATCCCCGAGGGCCACTGGGCACGCGGGGCGATCTCGACGCCGACCTTGTCGAGCGCGGCCGCCGCTCCGGACGAGTCGGTGTCGGACACTGCGGTCGGGAACCACGCCCCGGCGCAGTTGTCGCACCGGCCGCAGGGCTCTGCCGAGGGGTCGTCGAGGTCCTGCTGCAGCAGCTGCATGCGGCAGGCCGAGGTGGACTCGTAGTCGAGCATCGACGCGGCCTCGGCAGCACGGGCCGCTGCGACCCGCTCGTACCGGGGCGCGTCGTACTCCCACGGCTGTCCGGTCGACACCCAGCCGCCGGTGACGCGTCGGACGGCGCCGTCGACGTCGAGCACCTTGAGCAGGAGTTCGAGGGTGGAGCGCTTGATGTCGACCAGGCCCTCGAGCGCCACGGTCGACATCGCGGTGTCGGTGGACAGGGCGCCGAGCACGGCGGCGGCACGGGCCTCGGTCGGCATCGAGGCGCTGGCGAAGTACTGCCAGATCTCGCGGTCCTCACGCCCGGGCAGGAGCAGGACGTCGGCGTTGTCGGTCGCACGACCCGCACGACCGATCTGCTGGTAGTAGGCGACGGGCGACGAGGGAGCGCCGACGTGCACGACGAACCCGAGGTCGGGCTTGTCGAACCCCATGCCGAGCGCGCTCGTGGCGACCAGGGCCTTCAGCTCGTTGCCCTTGAGCTGCTGTTCGAGCTGTTCGCGCTCGTCGGTGTCGGTGCGCCCCGTGTAGGCGCGGACGGCGTACCCGTTGTCGCGCAGCAGCCGGGCGATGTCCTCGGCCGCCGAGACGGTGAGCGTGTAGATGATGCCGCTGCCGGGCAGGTCGCCGAGGTGGGCGAGGAGCCACCCGAGCCGCTGCCGGGCATCGGGCAGCGTGAGCACGCCGAGGCGCAGGGATTTGCGAGCCAGGGACCCACGGATGGTGAACACCGGGTCGGCCGGACCGGCGGTGAGCTGTTCGGCGACGTCCTCGACCACGCGCTCGTTCGCCGTCGCGGTGGTCGCCAGGACGGGGACGCCGTGGGGGAGCGACCGGATGAGCTCGGCCAGTCGGCGGTAGTCCGGCCGGAAGTCGTGGCCCCAGTCCGAGATGCAGTGTGCTTCGTCGACCACGAGCATGCCCATCCGGGCGATCAGGGTCGGCATCTGCTCGTCGCGGAACTTCGGGTTGTTCAGTCGCTCGGGGGAGACGAGGAGCACGTCGACCTCGTCACGGGCGAGGGCGGCCTGGGTCTCGCCCCACTCGTGGGCGTTCGCGGAGTTGATCGACACCGCACGGACACCGGCCCGCGCGGCAGCGGCGACCTGGTCGCGCATCAGGGCGAGCAGCGGCGACACCAGGACCGTCGGGCCGCCCCCGCGCCGGCGCAGCAGCAGCGTCGCGAGGAAGTACACCGCGGACTTGCCCCACCCGGTGCGCTGCACGACCAGGGCACGCTGCCGGTGCTCGACCAGCGCGGAGATCGCCTCGAGCTGGCCGGGGTGGAACACCGCGTCGGGGCGCCCCGTGAGCGCAGCGAGCGCCTGCTGTGCCTCGGCGGCGATGTCCGCAGAAGGCGAGACGACAGACGGAGCGGCGGTGGGGGTGTCCATGCCCCCATGCTGTCAGCACCGACCGACGGAACGCAGGTCGCGCCTCCAGGCTGTGGACAACCGGACCAACCGGGCCCTACTGGTACGTGACCAACGACGGCGTCGGCTGCACGTCCTGCATCGTCTGCGCGGGCGTCAGCATGGGCGTGTCCTCGTCGTAGAAGTTCTTCCAGCCCCAGTGCAAGCCCTCCGGCGCGCCCTGGTGCAGCGCCTTCCACGTCGCCTGCTTGTCCGGCTGCGACCCCTGCCCGTCGACGTGCACGAGCATGTCGAGCTCCGGGTGGGTCTGCAGTGCGGAGCGGTCCTGGATCATCGACAGCCGGAACTGGTGCAGCACCAGGGCCTTCGGCGGCAGCCCCTCCTTCTGCACCAGCGCAGCCAGCCACGAGGAGACCTCGTTCACCTCGGACGCCGAGACGCTGCCGATCTGCTTGAGGGGCACCTGGTCCTTCGTCAGCCGCCACTCCGGGTCGAGCGCCAGCCAGACGCCCGGCTTCTTCAGCAGCGACTCGTACTTCTTGGCCTGCGACAGGAAGTCCGACCGCCCGGGCTGCAGGTCGATGATGACCGGCATGTCCGCATCGTGCGCGGCGTCGACGTAGGGCTCGAGCGTCGAGACCGGCAGCTCGGTCGAGTAGTCGCCGTCGGCTCCGGCGTCCCCGGCGGCGACGGTCGCGATGACCTCCATCGCGGGCGTCACGAGCTCGTCGGACTCGGCCCGGTACGGCTTCGCGACCTCCTCGGCACGCTGCACGGTCTGCTTCGGCCCCTGCTCGCCGAGCACGCCCAGCGCAGGAGCCCCGGGAGCCCCGTACAACGCGACGTACCGGTGCCCGTCGAACGGTCGCTGGCCGCCGTTCCGCAGCTGGAACCCGCCCTCGGCCGCCCGCACCGTCCACTCCGGGTCCGGTAGGGCATCGAACGCCGCACCGACCAGGACGGTCGGGTGCTTCGCCCGCTCGTGCAGCGCCGTCACGACGTCGGGTGCAGCAGCCGGGTCGGTCACGCCCTTCGGCATGGTCACGACGCGCGCGCCGGCCGCCTTCGCGGTCGCCACGGCAGCAGCATCCGCGCTCGCGTCCGCCACCACCACGGTGGCCGCCCGGGAGGCCCGGGTCGACTCCGGCGCGTCACCACCGTCCGGCGCCTGCCGCTGTTCGACGTCCGTGTCGAGCGACACGTCGCCCTCGGCCTGGTACCAGTCGGCGCCGAGCCGGTCGAGCTCGCGGGCGACGGCGGCGCTCTTGTTCTTTGCGGTCAGCAGCACCGGGACGTGGGCGCTCGCCGCAGCCTCGGCCGCATCGCGGATGCCGTCGGTGTCGCCGGCCCGGGCGACGACCGCTCCCGGGGCACTCGCGAACAGCGCCTTGCTGACGCGGACCGAGCGGGCTGCGGCGTCCCACGCGTCGGCCACCGTGACGGTGTCGGCCGAGGCCTTCGCCAGGGTCGGGCGGCTCGTGTCCGGTCCGCTCGACGTGCACCCGGCGGCTCCGAGCAGCAGCCCGGAGACCGCGATCGCGACCAGGAGACGAGGGGTGGAACGTGAACGCATCGAGCCACCATACGAGCCAGACGGAGAGGTCCCTGGGAATCCGACGGGTGTCGTCTCGTAGAAGGGAGGCATGCCCCACCACCCCGACGACCGCCCGCTCATCGGTCCGGTCCGGTCGCCCGAGGTGCACTGCATGACGCTCAACGTGCGTCGCCGCGTGCCGCGACAGCCGACCCACCCGGACGCCTGGGATCGTCGCCGCGACGCCGTGCTCGCGCTCGTCACGTCCGAAGCGCCCACCGTCCTCGCCGTCCAGGAGGCCCTGCCCACGCAGGCAGACGACCTGACGTCCGGCCTCGGGTCGGGTTGGGAACCCGTCCTGGCCGGACGGGGAGCGCGTGGCGGTGGCGAACAGGTCGGCCTGTTCCTCGACCGCTCCCGACTCGACGTCGTCGAGCACCGCGCCTGGGCGCTCTCCCGCACACCCCACCGTCCCGGCTCGCGGTCGTGGGCCACGTCCTTCCCTCGGCACGCAGTCGGAGCCGTCGTCGACGACCGCGCGACCGGAGTCCGGTTCCTGGCGATCGCCACCCACCTCGACGTCGCCTCGCCGTGGGCCCGGCTGCGGTCCGCCGAACTGCTCGGCCGGATCGTCCGGCAGCGCGGCCTGCCCGCCGTGGTCATGGCCGACTGGAACAGCCCCGCCGGTTCCGCACCATGGCGAGCCCTGGCGGAGGCGGGTGTCGAGGACAGCTGGGGGCGGGCCTCCAGGCAGGTGGGTGAGCCCTACGGGACGTACCCGCACTACGGGAGTCCGCGCGTTGGTGGCCGGCGGATCGACGGGGTGCTCGTGACGTCCGAGGCGGAGGTGGACCGTGTCGCGGTCGACGTGCGGCGGCCGGGCGGCGTGTGGCCGTCCGACCACGCTGCCGTGCACGCGGTCGTGCGGTGGGCGTCGTGATCGCGACACTCGGACCGACGTTCCTGCGGCCTCGGTTCCTGGTGGCCGACGTGGTGCGGGCGCTGACGCTCGTGAGCGTCGTCGTGGCGAGTGTCGGGTGGGGCGGGACGGCGTTCCCGGTCATGGCGCTGGCGCTGCTCGGGGTCGTGGTGCCGCGGATGCTCGGGCTGCGACCGGCGTTCGACGTGGCGGTGTGCGTGCTCGTGCTCGTCGCCGGGTGGTCGAGCGTGCTCGAGTGGTACACGACGGTCTTCCTGTGGGACAAGTTCATGCACGTCGTGCTGACGGGGCTGCTCGCGGCGGTGCTCTACGTCATCGGTGCGGACCTGCGTGCGGTGCCGGCGCCGCACGCCGAGCGCCGGGTGGTCGTCGCGGTGCTCGCGCTGTGTGCGGGACTCGCGGTCGGGGCGGTCTGGGAGATGGGGGAGTGGCTCGGGCACAACTTCGTCGACTCGAAGATCTTCGTCGGGTACGACGACACGATCGGGGACCTGGCGGCGGACGGGTCCGGCGGGTTGCTCGTCGGGCTCGGGTTGCCGTGGTTGGCGGCGCGGCGGGAGGTGGTGCGGCCGGGCTGAGCGTGTCGTTCGGGTCGCGTTGCTTCGACTCGCCGTGGCACGGAGGGGGTCTGACGTCCGCTATGCTGGACCGGTCGCTCGCGCTCCGGTCGGACGCGGGCGAGGATCCTCAGGGGTCCTGAGTTCTCCGGAACTCGCGGGCTGTGGCGCAGCTTGGTAGCGCACTTGACTGGGGGTCAAGGGGTCGCAGGTTCAAATCCTGTCAGCCCGACCGAAACGTGTCCGACACGACGACAGAAGCCCACCGAGGATCTCGGTGGGCTTCTTCGTTCTCATGGCTGTCGTTGGGTCGTACGCATGGGGTGCCTCACTGCGACGTTTAGCGGACCACCCGTGTGCGACATGGGTCTTCTGACCCCTGCGGCCCGGTCGATTCAGACACCGCGTTGCGCGACGGGACCGGCTTACGAGACGTTCCTACCGGGGCTCGTCACCGAACGAGTGCCTTTGTCCATCGAGGCGAGTCGGACACCAGCTCATGACGGCGACGATAGATTCGCGGCATGACCCCTCGACGCGTTGTACTCGTGACGCTGGGTGCACTGGTCATCATCATCGGCTTCGTGTTGATGGCCCACTCGGACAGCAGGCTCGACCGTCTGGTGGCTTTTCTCGTCATCTTCGCCGGGTTCGCTCTAGTCGTGTTCACCACGGCTCGACCGGGCCAAGCGGCGCTCGCCCGCTACTGGAGCAAGTACGAGAAGAAGTAGCCACGACACATGTCACTCCTGCCGGACCGTTGAGCGCTCGTCATGCAGGACACGGTCAGGGCCGTCAGCCCCGCCCGGTTGTGGATCCCTATCGGCAGCCGATCCGACCTCACCTGCCGTCACTCGGCGGCCCCGGTAGAGTCGGTGCGAACGCCGAAGCGGACGAGATGGGGGATCTCGATGCGCAGGATCGTGTCGGTTGCAGTGATGGCCGTTCTCGCTTGCACCGTTGTCGGTTGCACTGACAGTTCCAAGCCTGACGTCACTCCGGCCCCATCCTCCGACCAACCGTTGGCTTCGGCATCTGCGGTCTCCGAGAGTGCTCCGGCCGAAGATCACGAGAGGACCGTGACGGCGAATGGAAGCGTCACCGGCGGTCCCTCATCATTCGTCTACACCGTGGCATCGGGGGACGCCGTGACAGGAATTGCTGCGCGTTTCGGTCTCTGCACTGCCGACATTTACCTGGCCAATGAAGACCCAGAGGTATATAGGCACGAGCTTGCGGTCGGCCAGCAGCTCACTATTCGCCGGATGGTCGGACCGGGTCATACAACGGAGCAGTGCGACCAGCCCTACCCAGACGGCGTGTACTGACCATGCGAGAGCGAGACTTGCAGGGTCCGCCTACCCAGCACGGCTGGAAGTCAACACCAAGTGCGGTGTTGTTCTGGGGACTCGCGGTGGTCGGGCTGCCCATCATGGCCGGCGCGTGGTTGTGGCTCAGTCTTGCCTCGTTAGAGGAAGCTACAGAACAGCCGAAGGCCGTTGTTGCGGGCACCACGATGGCTGGCACGACGCTGCTCGTGGGCGGCAACCCGCTGGCGCTCACCCATGTCCTCGGACTGGTCGTCCTTGGCGCGGTAGCAGTCAAGGGACGGTGCCACCGGTGGACGGGAATGATCGCAACCCTGGTTGCAGTTGCTGTCGCCTCCGCGGCTGGGATCGCGTTCGTATTGATCCTGAACGGCGGGCAGCTGCTCACTCCAGTGAGTGGTTCATACGCCCCGTAGCCGCTACCGGCGCGCAACATGATGCTGAGGTCCCTCGACACGTGTGGGCCGACGAGGCCAGATGAGTTCCGGCGTCCAGTAGCGCATCGGCTACTGAGACATTTGGGCCGGTTCTATGAGCCGGTCACACTTCGTGTCATAACGATGCTGCCGTAGCGCTTACCGGGGAAGCGCACGTCGTCGACGTGCTCGAATCCCCAACGCGCGTACATGGCGACAAGGTGCTCGGCCGGTGCCGCAGTGTCGAGTCCAATCCGCGTGATACCGTTCCTCGCGGCCCACGCGCACGCGACGTCGAACAGCGTTCTGGCGACGGCGCGACCGCGCAGTTCCGGCCCGACCGCCACTTGGCACAGCCATCCGGTGCCTGGCTTCTGAGCATGCTCCGACAGTGAACGGACGTCGTCCGGTGGAGGCGCGGACATCGTCATGCTCGCTGCGACACGGCCGTCGTTCTCCACAATCCAGCAGACGCCCCCTGCCACCCGCTGACGGGTCGTCTCGACGTCCTGGGTCGCTGCGGTGAAGTTCAATCCCGCATCTTGAAGCTCTCGGTAGGCCGAGTTCAGAAGAGCCGTCAGCTCCACTGCGTCCTCAGGACGGAAAGGACGCGGCTCGACGTTGGTAGTCACCCTGCAAGCCTAGGAGGCTGCCTCACGGTAAGCCGGTCCCGCCCGCCGACGCCCGGATCGAAATCGGCTACTGGACTTCTTCTTCCTCCCCTTGAGCTGAGGGATTTGCCCTATCCGCTTGCGCGGGTGGGACGACGCACGCCTGTCGCCCTGATCTCCGCATCGCCTTTCTTGCTCGTCTCTTGACAGATCCACAGGTTGGGGTCGAAGGTGAGTGTCATGGGGACGGATCGGGGGGCTGGCGCTGAGGACCAGCCCGCGGAACGGCTTGAGCGCCTCGTTGCTGAGTCGCCCGGGTCAGTGGTTTCTGCGCCGGAGCAGGCGCAAACCTCTCGTCGAGTCCTCGGTGCGGTGGGCTTGCTTGCGGGTATCGGTGTTGTTGTGGCCGTGGGGTTGATTGCCGTTTGGAACTTCGTGTTGTCGCACGTTGTGCGTGCGGCCATGAGTCATTGGGCCGGTTAGTAGAGATCTGAGGCACGTCCAGCATGGGCAGGGCCGTGTGGGCGTCATTTGGGGGAGAGATGGCTGAGTTGTGGTTGCGTCGACGTTCGTTCCGTACCACCGCAGTGGCGGTTCTGGCGTGCGTGGCAGTGTTTGCGGGAGGTCCAGCACTGGCTGCCGCGCCGCCTGCTGCGGATCCGGACGCCTCGTTGCCGCCGGTTCAGAGCCAGGGGGATGCATCGCAGCAGGTTCCGGAAGGCGACCGGCGTCAGGCTCTTGGATCTGAGTGGGCGTCCTCGGGAGATGCCGCGTATCAGCTGGTGGGGACGGCTGACGGTCTCGCGGTGGTGCGCGGCACCGCGAAGGCGGGGTACCGCTGGGAGACGTTGGCGCAGATCACCGTTCCGGGTGTTGAGACGGACGGGACTGCTGCAGGTTCGGTTGACTCCTTGACGTGCCCCATGGTTTGGTTACCCGCAATCTTCTGAGGATCGGGCCTGTTCTGAGAGGCTCCAACCATGCCGCGACCGTTTCCACCTGAGTTCCGTCGACGGGCCGTCGCGCTCGTCCGCGCCGGCAAACCGATCACGACCGCAGCAGTCGAGCTCGGCGTCAGCGCAGCAGCTATCCATAACTGGGTGCGGCAGGACCAGATCGACCGCGGGGAACGGCCCGGTGTCACGACGCCGGAGAGCATCGAGCTCGCTAAGGCGAAGAAGCGGATCCGGCAGCTCGAGGAGGAGGTCGCGATCCTGAAGAAGGCATCGAAGCTGCTCGGGGAGGACCGGCCCGGCCCAAAAGGATTCACCCGGTGATCGACCGTCTCCTCGAGGACGGTCACCGGGCCAAGGTCTGCTGCCGTGTCCTCGGCGTCAGCAGCCCCGGCTATTACAAGTACCGGAACAGGCCGCTCTCGCCGACGCAGATGCGCCGGCAGTGGCTGACTGGTCTGATCCGGGAAGTGCACGCCGCGTCCCGGCAGACCTACGGTTCCCGGCGTGTGCGTGCGGAGCTCACGCTCGGCATGGGCGTCACGGTTAGCGAACGGCTGGTCGCGCTGCTCATGTCGCAGGCTGGGATTGTCGGGTTGCCGTGTCCCGGGAAGGTGAAACGGCTCTCCGGTGTCGCGACCGCGGACGATCTCGTGCACCGGAAGTTCCACCGACTCGCGCCGAACGAACTGTGGGTCACGGACATCACCGAGCATCCGACCCGAGAAGGGAAGGTCTACTGCTGCACGGTGATGGACACGTTCTCGCGGAAGATCGTCGGCTGGTCCATCGATTCCAGCCAGGACACGCATCTGGTCGTCAACGCGCTCGACATGGCGATCAAGGCACGGCGACCAGGAGCTGGCGGCATCGTGCACGCCGACCACGGCGTCCAGTTCACGTCCTGGGCGTTCACATCAAAGATCCGCGACGCGGGCCTGATGCCCTCTTTCGGCACCATCGGGGACTGCTACGACAACTCGATGATGGAGTCGTTCTGGTCGAGCATGCAGATCGAGCTGTTGAACCGGAAGAGGTGGCGCACCCGCACCGATCTCGCGAACGCGATGTTCGAGTACATCGAGATCTTCTACAACCGGCAACGCCGGCACTCGAAACTCGGATATGCCACACCCATCGAGCACGAACTACGCTTCACCACGACACCCATACCCGCCTGACTTTCAGAGCAAAACGGGTAACCAGGGCATAGGGCACGTCACCTGACCTGTGAGGACGTGCTCCTCGCTGGAAGGATGTCGATCATGCCCAGGCCCTATCCGGAGGAGTTCCGACGCGACGTGGTCGCGGTCGCTCGTCGCGGGGAGATCCCGTTGACGCAGGTCGCGAAGGACTTTGGGATCTCCGAAGGAACCGTGACGAACTGGTTGCGCCGCGCGGACGTCGACGACGGCGTCAAGCCCGGCGTCACGACCGTGGAGAACGCGGAGCTTCGAGAACTGCGGAAACGGAACCGGCTGCTTGAGCAGGAGAACGAGATCCTGCGACGAGCGGCCGCGTATCTC
>Ga0265797_10013037_pt1 | contig 10078 bp, 12 predicted proteins | sample P2T30metagenome_FD_192433 | JGI IMG/M metagenome (GOLD analysis project Ga0265797, IMG submission 192433) | Plant litter microbial communities from East Loma Ridge, Irvine, California - P2 T30 | ecosystem: Environmental > Terrestrial > Plant litter > Unclassified | place: USA: California... | reverse complement strand
CGGGCGTCAACAGCTCCGACAACATGTCGGTTACCAACAGGGTGCACAGTTCTTGAGGAGCATATTATGAATTCGTGGGTTGGGTGGTCAGCCATGTCGTGTATACGGATTCGCGACATGATGTGTGTAAACACGACATGGTGGTATGACGTCGCAAAAAGTCGGCGGAAGCTGCTTCACGCGTCAAGATAACGGAATCAAATTCCACGCAAGCCCCAAAAAGTTTGAATGAAGTGGGATTCGAACCCACGCCCGAAGACTGCCGGATTTGACTCCTTAAGACAGCGCCTTAGACCACTCGGCCATCCATCCTTTACTCCTTCTCATGCGTCGTGCTTGTGAATATATACTGTAAGGGGTGGAGCCCCGCGGGTCCCCAGGATTTCGCCCTGGCCGCCCGGTTCGTCTTGACTGGGATAGTCCCATCTGGGACAGGACCTATGCCGACATAAGGAGCATCTCAAGAGCCACGAAACAGCAGCTTACATCCGTCATCACACACCTCTTCATCTACGATCTGGCCTAGAATCCACCTATGTCACCTCCCGACTTAGGCCCACCCACTTGATCCGGAACAGGGGTCTGAAGCCGGAACCCCTGATCTTCTAAGTGTGACAGACATGTATATACTCTCGAACTATGTCTTGTGACGGTACACTGAGGAAAGATTAGGCGGAACCAGGTCCCGTACATAAGCTGAGTATATGACTGAGCCAAGATCCCACGTTGTAAAGACAAGAACTTTGCCTGAGCTTTGCTTAATTCCAGTAGATACGTGTCTTGTTGGGCTGGCAGTAGGCCACTGATATCAGCATATGATAGGCGCCTCAAATGAAATGGAACATCTTGCGAGTGCGGATGTTTTCCTCCACTGACTCTCTGTTCAAGTGGTTGAGGTGAATTAGTCTCAAGACTCGTTCCAGCATCATGGCACGGTCCACTCTCTGCCGAAGGTCGAATGGTCTTTGATGGTGCGACCAAGACGTGGGCGGATCTTCCCATATAATGGACGCGGTCGCCTTGTACAAGTTATACTGCTTGTACCAAAGACCTGATGGTTACGATTCATAGCTTGATTGGGCGGAAGATGCAGAGCGTCAGACCTATCGTTTATGAGGTCGAATAACTTCTTCGAGGCTTGGGAGTTTCACACTTCGCCACATCCCCGAGCTAAGCCAAAGGGTTTGTGAGAGAGTAGACTGGATGGCACAGAGTACGAGAATCAGAGCACGAGCGTTGTCAAGCTGTGAAGTCTCGCTTCTTCTCGTCCCTTCTCAACCACCCTTTTACCTCGGCTACCGAAACGTCCCTCATCTTCGGGGTCCCTTTAAATACGTGACAACCACTGAAGCACCCTAATGTATCATTGTTGGATGAGTTCGGGGTCAAGTTTGCAGCCACAAAGGTGATGGTAAAAATATGCTGCTACGCCCCAGTCACAAACGTATGCATAGCTGATACGAATGTCGCGAAATAGAGGTGTCGTCATCTCCTCGGTCATAGCCGACAAGATCGCCCTCCACTTGTCAAGTGTCCCATCTATTTATACTAGGAACACCGAAGCCCGAGGGAAACAAGTACATAACGCGGCACCCTTCAACTCTGCAGTAGCAACGACCACCCAAGCTCACTCGCGTCAAGCATGTCTACTATCGTACTCATCACCGGCGGAAACCGAGGTCTCGGTCGCGCCTACGTAGAAGCTATCCTCAATGGTCCCAAAACGTCAACCTACAAGGTCATTATAACGGCCCGGAAGGCCGAAGCCGCCAAAGCTGCTGCCAAAGAGCTCAGCGCGACGCAAGTAGCTGGATATGGATGTGATATTGAGGATGAGGGACAGGTAGATGAGCTAGTCAAGGTTGTCGAGAAAGAGTACGGGAGAGTGGACATCTTGATCAATAATGCTGGTACGTTCTCGCCTTGAGATCAGCTGATGATAGGGGCGGCATATGATGGCCAAGCACAGAAGGGTGAGATGACCCCGAAAGAAGCATGGACCAAATCGTACTCTCTCAACGTCACCTGCACCCATTTCTTCACCGAAGCTTTCGTACCCCTCCTCCTAAAATCCCAATCCCCATCCATTATCTTCATCAGCTCTCGAGTTGGCTCAATCACATCCCAAGTCAATAAAGGTATACCCATGATGGACTCTTCTCCCGAAGCTGGCTGGCCGAAAGCTCCAGGATTCAACCCTACCGCCTACCGATCGAGTAAGGCTGCATTCAACATGATGGCTAGGGAATGGTCTCGGACGTTGCTAAATGATGGAGTCAAGTGTTATATACTTGCCATGTCGGGGTATGCTACGGAATTTGGGGGTGGAGCGGCAGGAGAAAAGGCCGCGATGGGAATGCCTGGGCCGGAAGTGGCCGGGGAATGGGTCCGGGGGTTCGTAGATGGGGAACACGAGGGTGAAGAGGGCAAGTTCATGGCACTGGACGGTGAACATGGATGGTAGATTGATTGATATCAGCCCGAAATGATGCATGTTGTTTGTTGTTAGTTCCTCTCTTAGAGTGTCCTCCTACTCTATTTCGGTTTCCCCCCGGACACCACGACGCCTTCCCCCGGCTTATGCCACCACTCGTCTACTTGGCCTGCTGCTTCTTCTGCATCTTCCTGAACTCTCTCTTCTTGTCCAACTCCTCTACCCTCTTTCGTTCCTTTTCGCTCAGATTAGCCCTCTCTGCCTTCTTCTTTGCTGCCTTCTTCTCTTCGGCAGTCTCCTCGACGGGGGCGTCCTCGCTCTGTCGGACCTTGAAGTCCTTCTCCAGGTCGAGATCGACAGTCTTTCTGGTGCTGATCAATTTACGCGAGACCTGATTGTTAGCTTGTACCGTGTGAAGGGTGGTGAACGTACATCAGGCTTCAAGAGGTTCTGCCTGTCCATGAGATCAACAATGTTGAGGGCGACTTGAACCCATGCCTTGACAGCTTCAACCTGCTCGTTGTTCTTGGGCTTGTAGCACGCGAGGATAATCTCTCGGGATCGGATCTTGGGGTTGAGAGGACCCTTGGCAGGTCGTCGAGCGGGGATGTCGGTGATCTATCATGAGCTCACGCCGAAAAGAGATGAGAGGGACTCACCAAGAAGTACTTGAGGACAGCGTTTGCCTTGGGGTTTGAGAGGAGCTCGGAGAAACCGACAAGGGGAGTCTTCATGATGACATCAGTGACATCCGAGTGCTCGGCGAACAAGGCGTGGGTGATGGGGATGGAGGCAAGGTCGTGTAGTCTAGCAAAGGTCTGAATGTCAGCCAAGCATTCATTGTAGTTCAATGACTACTCACGAGATCCCATCGCTTAGACTTGGTCTCTCGCATAGCACTCTTGTCGACAATAGACCAGACACCAAGTCCCTCTCCTTGTCGACCTTGTTGACCTCGACCGAGGGTAAAGTTGAAGAGCAGAGTTTCAGAATTGTCATGTGTAGGCTCGACAATCGACTTGAAGGTATCGACAATCAAGGTCAAGGGGTCGTGGAAAGGCGTCAACTTGAGTGTAGTGTGTAGTGACAGCAAGTTTCGTCGACCTGACGAGTAGACGAGGTGCTGCGAGGGAGACGACGAGACGATAGGTTTGGTCTGCGAGAACTGGGAGTCGAGTAATGACTGGTAAGGCTTGAGCCTAGGTGTCAGCCGCTAGACAGAGGGACAGAAGTAGAGACTTACGCAGCCTTGGCCCGAGCCATGTTGACGAATCGACCGATCATGTGTAGAGCCAGATAAGTCAATAAGACAGTGAAAGCAATAGCCTCAAACTTGAAGTATGCAGGCCTGAACGTGACGAATCGATACTTGTACTCTAGCCCGGTGTATTCCCTAGGAGCAGGCTGAGCGGGCGGTGGCATGACCGCATTGATGAGTTTGAGGAAGGCCGACATGGTGCTCTATGACTTGAGCTTTTGGGTAGGTGATGATTAGAAGTATATGGAAGTAGAGATGGTGGAATAGACGCCTTGAGCCAAGAGCCCCAGGGTGGAGAGCCGGTCCGGGCCAATTGCGGCTTACCACCATTCAGGGTAACAAAGGGTTACAAACATGAGTGTGGCAGCTTGCTCTGGCTATTTCGTCAATATATGGAAAGTCTCCATATCTGATGGGCATACTCAGTAAGCTCTCGACACTATCTGCATTTTAGTTCACATCTTCTACAGCTTCCGACACGTTCTCATCCTTTCCCTTTGACAACTTCGTCCGACTGGGCGCTTCCATCACTGTTGAGACTCTCCCAGCTTTAACGCTTTCTCAAGCTGGCCGAGCAGCGTGGTGAGTCGCTGTCGCTCCATGGTGGTAGCTTTGCTCTCACCGGCGAGAGTTTTGAGCTCTTCGTCCGAGAGTCCACCGACAAAGGCCGGCGAAAAGTACTTGAGTGGACCGTCTGGTCCCATGAAGTGTCGCTCGGTCACTTGAAGTATGACATTATCGACAAATCGCTTCATCGCGACCTTGTAGTATGCTTTCAGGATGTCGTGAATGTCGTATACCGCCGAGTCTTCATTGCTGAGGTGGGTTCGCTTGATCAAGTCGTGGAGGTTCAAGCCGACATAAGCGGGAATGCCACCTTCCCCGGTCTGCTCCATAGGTCCCAGGAAATTCTTCAATCTGATCAGGACTCGATCGTGACGGTTCCTGGCGAGATTCTCGGCAAAGTAGTTGTTTGTGGTCTGCAAGACGCCGCCCATCTCGTCTGCGAGAATCTGATCGAGTTGTGCAGAAGCGAGCTGGAATGATTTAGCGACCGCTCTCTTGTTTCGATCCCCGATACGTTTTCGGATCGTTTTGTCCGTGATCAAATCCTCGCACGATCGCTTAATGTGACGGAGCACAGCCTTGTTGACATTGGCGAGGTACTCTTTGGCAATGTGCTCCCAGCTTGCCGCTTGCTGTCGAAAGAGGCCCTCTAGTATCGCAGGATTGACGGTACCAGGCAGTTCAGCGCCTCGAGAGGTACGGTATTGCGTTCGAATCCAATCGTAAATGTCGCTGAAGCCGGTCTTCTCGTCGTGGTCTTCGTCGCTCTCGGATTCCGAGTCAGTCGATCGATTCTTTTTCGCAGCCGGTCCAGCTGGTGTCTTGGTTTTGGCAGTCTCGCCCCCTTTTACCTGAGTCCCCTCGTCGTCCGTGTGCTCTCCCGCCAGTCGCTCCTGATGCTGGACTTGATTCTGATCGACATCTTTGGCTCGTTTGAATTTAAACATATGGCCTTTGGCGTTGACTTTTGAAGCGAGCTTGTCGTTCTCAGCAGCGATGTGCATACGGAGTTTTCGGGGATCCTTCGACTTTAAGGTGGGTCCATAAGTGCCTCGTGATGCCTCATTGTTGCCATTCTGGAATTCGTTCGCAATTCGAGTAAGGAATCGCCTTTGCTCCGACGTTGCATTTCTAGATTCGCCGAATCCATCCACTTGCTTACGGGTCTCGAGCATCTTTGTCCTGATGTCGTCAACGAGCTGCGGGAACTCATTTCGAATGTGATCGTAGAGGATCTGGGCGAGGTTGGTCTTCAGAGCCGGAATTCCAACTCGATCCTTGGACAGTTGAGACCAAGGGTCTTGTTGGAAGAACTCTTCCTCCTTGGCATGTCGGTCAGCGATGGTGTAACCGTTCTTTTTCTCCTTGGTGGATCGATTTCGAAAAGCGAACCAACCATGTCGGAAGACGTATGCCTCATTCTGAGCGACTTTGATGATCTGAATATCAGCACAAATCAATACTCTTTGCGCGAATCGCTTACCGGTCCCTCATCCCCCGGGCTCACTGCATCACATTTGGTAATGACTCCGACAATTCTTTCTCCAGTTTCATCGGCTTCTTTGGCCATGTTGAATATTTCTTGATTGGTAAAGTTGTTCAGTGCGTCCATCACCGTTCTATGAGTCAGTACAGACCCAAGTATAAGTTACGCAGACGTACAGCATGATGGTTCGCTTATCCTCCATGTATGATCTGATCATAGCTCGAATGGTGTTCAGGTCTCCTTGAGTTTGGGTCGGAGTAGGGTCTATTCTAGCAGCTCCCTTCACCTACGTTCGCTCTTTGACCACTTACTATGGAACAACCCGGGAACGTCCACGATACTGAGATGCTGGTGCTCTGGTCCACTCAGATTTATGGACAAGACGTCATCCGAGAACCTTCTATCGAGATGATCTACATTCTTCTGGGTGCTGGGAGGTAGACCCATGGCGATAGCTGCCTGATCATGTCAGCTTCATCCAGAGTCTGAGATAGTGGGTTGGGGCTGACCTCATCCATGATCTCGGTAAATCGCGGTCCCACTAGTTCGTTGCTATTGAGCTTCGGTGCAAACGCCAATAGAGCCTTTCTTCGTGGAGCTGCGTTTGCAGACGATGCTCCAGGTATGATGGACACTTTGACCTGCCTTTCGGCAGATCGACGAAGGATGATTCGAGTTGCGAATCGAGTACAGAGACCACTGTGGGTCGGGAAGCTGATACCGGTCAAACCCTCAAGTAGAGATGATTTCCCACTCGATTGATCTCCAACAACTACCAGCTAGACGCTCAGCCAGAAAAAAAGGCATTGGCGCGAAGACTACTCACCTGAGGAAGCGAGATCTCTTTGCTGATACCTATGGTCCTAAATTTGTCAACAACGCTGAGAAGCTGGGCGCGTTCGGGGTTGTCGAGACCATCCACGTCCATCGTGATTGCAGTCATAGGGGAAGGTGAAATGTAGTAGTGTGATAGAGAGAAGAAAGAAGGGAATTGAGTAATGATATGGAGATTTTAGAAGGTGAGCACGGACCCTCAGGGGACAATCAATGTGTGTGTGCACAATAAGCATGTCACCAATTTCGAAGCGGTATCTCCGTGATGTCCATCTTGCCGCAAGATTTGCTGCATTGCCTACTGAAAGATGCCTCGGCGCTTGCTTGTCGAATTAGTGCGAGATACCAGTCTGTTCGAGTTATTAGTCACTTCAGAGTGGAGAAACCCGGAAATCTGCGTTTGGCCCAGTCGGTCATCTCCGATGGTGACCTCATGCCCACTTTACCTACTCTACTGAACGATCCGCTGCTTATCTATCGACACTCTCACTCCATCATGGACGACAAGCAGTATCAAAAGTCAGAGAGCTATCAGAAACAGCCTCTTCCTCGTTGGGCAGATGAGCGGAGCGAGTCAAAGCAGAAATGGCGGAAACCCCTCTTGGCGCTAATAGCCTTATCAGCACTAGCGATCTACACCCTCAACCCGACCTACCAAACTTCCAAATCGAGTCTGAGATGTCCGTACCAGCCCGCACCCCTTCATCCTAAGCTCGATTGGACTCCGAGTCACGCCGAAAAGGCTCGAAGCGCAGATTTACTAGCTCAAGCTGTGGTATGTCACCCTCTTGCAACGAAGCTGATAAGATAGAGGATCCCTACTCAAAGTTTCGATGATAATGGGGAACCTAATGAAGATCCAAGGTGGGCTCCATTTAGGGTCTTTCAAGGTTGGCTGAAGGAGACTTTCTCTCTTGCGTGCGTTTCCCCCTCGCAAATGAGGATCAGCTGATTTGTAGTTGGGAAACCGCAAATGTGGAGTTTATCAATGGTGAGTCTCAAGCACGGCTAAGCTGATTGAATAGAGCTTGGTATTCTCGCTACGTTCCAGGGATCTGATCAATCTCTCAAACCGCTTATCTTGTTCGATAACCTTCCCCATTGGTCGAGCCTAGCTGACAGGCAGGATGTCACACTATGATGTCGTTCCCGCTCCCAACTCGACTGCCGACCGATGGACCCACCCCGCTTTTTCAGGTTTCAACGACGGAAAGTCCATCTGGGGCAGAGGTGCTGCAGACGACAAAACCCTCCTCGTTGCTCAATGTATGTCATTGAACCGACTCCGCTGATAGTAGGGGAAGCAATCACCGATTTATTAGAGAAAGGGTTCAAGCCCCGACGAACATTGATCCTATCTCATGGGTTTGACGAGGAAGAAGTATTTGCTAGGAGGGGTCAGGGAACCATTGCGCCTTTCTTGGAGAAAAGATATGGGAAAGATGGGATATTGATGGTCATTGATGAAGGCAGTGGGAACGAAGATGATGTATGTCCCTGTCGAAGGGGTTCGCTAACAAAAGTTCTACGGCGCCGCTTTTGCTATGCCCAATATGGGCGAGAAAGGCTATATGGATATCAAAGTATGTTCTTCTCCCTTAGCCAGGCGTAGCTGATGATCCAGATTACCGTTGGGACTGCCGGAGGGGTAAGTCATGTTCAAAAGGGCGAGATTGACGATAGCACTCGTCTGTCCCGCCGAAGCACACTGGTATCGGGATCATGGCCGATGTGGTATCCGGGCTCGAGGACAACCCATTCGACAACAAGGTAAGATATCTGTGGTCTCACATCGAGCTGAGCTGATGGTCAGCTGACCACTGCCTCGCCATACCTCACGACCCTAACCTGCGCAGCCGAACATTCTCCATCTTTCCCAAAACACTTGGCACACCAACTTAGCGTCGGAACCAAGCGAGCTCTCAACAAGGTCGCTCAATCTTTAGCCAAGACTTCGGATTTTCAGCGTGCAATGCTAGGTACCACCACCGCTGTCGATGTCATCAACGGCGGAGTCAAGGTGAATGCCCTCCCGGAAGTGGTTACTTCTCTGGTCAATTTCAGGATTGATTTCGATGAATCGATAGCTTTTGCTCAGGAACATGTCGAAGGCATCTTGGAGAAGGTTGCCAAGAAACATGATCTAGAGTTTCTTGGATTTGGAAGTAAGGGTAAAGGAGGGGGAAGATTCGTCAAGGTTGAGCAGCTTGGTGAGGCTTTGGAGCCTGCCCCGAGAACACCATCAGAGGGACCTGTCTGGGAGCTATTTGCCGGTACTGTCAAGTATGTCTAAATCTCGCCATGGGTGAGATGGAGCTGACAAAATAGGGCTTCCATCCCTGGTCCTAAAGGACAGGAACGTATCGTCGCGCCATACATTTCCACGTACGCTGGTCCATGAGCGATGCGGGATGGAGCTGATATTTAGTGGAAACACCGACTGCAAGATGTACTACAACCTCTCGAAGCACATTTACCGGTTCATGGGAGGACCAAGCAAGGGAGGCGCAGGTGTAGTAGGTCCCTCCTACGATATTGAAAGGCAAGAGTGACTGATGATTAGCACACTGTCAATGAGCGATCTAGTATTGCTGGACATCATCAGATTGTTCGATGGGTTCACGCAATCATCCAGAATACCGATGCCTATACTGGTCAGGAGTGAGTCTCCCTGGATCGTTGATCAAGTGATGTAGACCATGTGATTGAAAGAAAGCATGCATAGATCTTGAGTTGGTCTGCACTACCACACAGATCGAGAAGCTGGCTTCTCACAGTCCTCGCCAAAGACATTGATATCCCACCTAATCGTCAGCATCCTTTCCTATCAATTTGCAGAACGTGTACATACTGAGGCTTGTACTCGTAAGGAGCATTCGACCTGACCCTATTCTTCTTACCCCAAGAATTGATAGCCTCAAAGTCTTCCTCCTCGAGCTTGAAGTCCTCAAAGTTGGACCTGATTCTCTCTGGGGTAACTGATTTAGGGATGACGACGAATCCTTGGTGAGCTCCCCAAGCAATGAGAATCTGGGCGGGGGTCTTGTTGACCTTCTTAGCGATTTCCTTGACGGCTGGAGCGTCGATGACTCGAGGTTTACCGGTGATATTGTTTCCTAGTGGAGAGTAGGCGGTAATGATGATCTTCTTCTCCTTGCCTGTTTATCAATCACTTGCGTCTGGTGAAGAAGACAAGGAGGGGGACGTACAGTATGCAAACAATTCTGGTTGGATCAAAGAAGGATGGCACTCGATCTGGTTCATGGTAGGAACAACCCCAGTCTCTTTAATGACCTTCTCCAACATCTCGATCGAAAAGTTGGATACTCCGACAGCTTTGACCTTTTTGGTTTCTTTGGAGATCCTAACCATTTCCTTCCAGGTAGCAGCAACCCCTGGAGCTTCAAGATCGATAGCTTTAGTTCCGTCTTCATTGTTTGGTGCTAATTCTTTTCCGGGCTTGAAAGCGACGGGCCAGTGGATTAGGTAGACGTCTAGG